>JAEEGJ010007212.1_pt1 | contig 32209 bp, 24 predicted proteins | sample 8958761 | NCBI WGS metagenome assembly JAEEGJ01 (sample SAMN16246546, study PRJNA631951) | gut metagenome | biome: gut microbiome; feature: rumen; material: RS-attached | host: Bos | place: Iran: Karaj | collected 2018-10
ACCGGCCGGCTGTTCCACAGGGTAATCAAGGACTTCATGATCCAGGGCGGTGACCCCCTCACCAAAGATGCATCCAATGCAGCCAAATACGGCACCGGCGGCCCCGGCTACCAGATTGAGGCCGAGATTCTTCCCAATCATCACCACAAGAAAGGCGCCCTCGCGGCCGCCCGTAAAGGTGACATCGCCAATCCGATGAAGGAATCCAGCGGCTCCCAGTTCTACATCGTCCAGAGCGAAGAAGGCTGCCGCCACCTCGACGGCGAGTACACCATCTTCGGCGAAACCCTCCAGGGATTTGACGTAATCGACAAGATCGCCAGCCTCCGCACCGACGCCCGCGGCCTCACCGAAGCCCCAGTCCGCATAGTTTCCCTCAAAATGGTCCCGGACGCCGAATAGTTTGGCACACCCTTTGCTACTAATTTTAACCGAATAGTTTTTTCATAGGTTAAATTTTAGGTTAGAATTGCAAACACCCCGCGTCGAGAGATGCGGGGTGTTTTGTTGTATGGCAGTAATCACTTATAAATCATAAGCTTATAAGGGGTAGTACCATCTTATTATCATTTGTTTTCAAGGCTGTTGTAATACTCTTCCGTGAATATGGCAAATTTGGGAGCGTTATTGTCCTCTACCAGGTCGCGCACGTCGTGGAAAACCAGATTCTGAGCATTGATGGCGCCGCATGCCAGTAGCAGGATGATCAGGGGAAGTATGATTCTTTTCATGGAATATAGTATGTTACAGAGTCACCGGATCTGCGGGCTTGTCCTCGGTGCGGAGGAATTTGTAGGTCTCGGCATTATAGACGTCGAGGCGGCCGTCGGTGCGGCTGAACTTGAGTTCACCGCCTTCACAGCTCCAGTAATCCTCATATTTGAGCGGTATGACGAGGCTGCCGTCCGGACCGACTACACCCAATGGACCGTTTTCTTCCTTCCGGACCAGCCATTCGCCTTGAGGATACGTCCACGCGTACACGCAGGGCTGAAGCACTTTGCCGTCGAAGCTGACCATTCCGACTTTTTCGGACTTGTACATCGCGGCCACGTGCGAATCGAGGTTCCAACTGCTCACCCCATCATAATCAAAGGGTATCCGTATGCGGCCGTCGTAGCCGGCTGCTCCGGCGCACACATTTCCCTTTTTATCCAGACAGGACAGGAAAATAATGTCGTATTCTGCCCAGAAGTCAAAGATACGGTCGTATTTCTGCTCGATGATTTGTTTGCCGGCGGTGTCAATGACTCCCCAGGAGTATCTGCTCTCGTCCGGAATTATGTCCTTGCGGCCGTCCCCTTCGAATACGGTGCCGTAAACCGGAGCCTCGGTTACGGCATACCGCTCGCCGCCCATCTCGCGCCATGCGGAATAAGCCTTCTTGTTCACGGCTATGGCCTTCATCTCCTTGAGAATCTTCACTGGATCCACCGAGAACGACTTCACGTCCGGATTGGCATATCCTGCAATTGCGGCACGCGCCGATTCCGCTTCCTTGAGCGCCTCTTTCAGCTGATCCGCCATTTCCGGGTGATCCTTCATCATCTGCCTGATGGCGGCGATGTTCTCGTCGAACTCATTAAGGTTTCCCGGCGTAGCAGCATTCACCTGCATCTGCATAAACTCTTCCGTAAACGTTTTAAGGTCCTGATAGAGCGGTGAGTCTTCCGACAGGGAATCTTCGCGGAGCAGTATGTACTGCTTTAAGGTATTCATGTTGTCGGTGCCGCCCGTTGCCGCATAGTTAAGCGCGGTGATGTTCAGCCATTGGACGTCCTGTGCCCCGGCAGTCAGGCCGAGCAGGATAGATAAAGTTGTGATTATAAACCGTTTCATGATTATGATTATCTGTGTTTAGGGGAGAAGCCGCCGGCGGAGACGCTGAAGAGGCCTCCGCTATTGTAGGTGGCCATTAACTTTCGCCGCGTGATTTTTCCGGCCTGATGGATCTCGTCCGTGAGCTTGAATACGCCGTTGAAGTCGGTTGAGCGGCTCTTGATATTGCGCTGGTGGAGGTTGCCGGCGCCGTCGCGGACCCATCCGCCGTGCCGCTGGCTGTCCGTGGTCTCGATCAACTTGCCCTGCCGTGCCTTCATCGCCAGATCCAGCGGACCGGCGATCTTGAGCGCCTTGCCAAGCTCCCCGTATCCGGAATAATCCAGTATCTGCTCGAGCGCATTGGTCCAGGAAACGCTGGCGCCCAGCTGGCCCATGACATTGTCGATGAATCCCTTGACGGCGGCATTGTCCGTTCCGGTCGCCTTGACGGGCTGTCCGGTCATCTGGCTTTCATAATCGGCCCAGACTTTCTCCCAGAACTTCGTCTCGGTGTCCAGGTCCATACCCAGCTGCCCGTCCACGAGACCTACACGGATTGTACCGGAGGGCAGGTTGATGTCGAAAGTGAAATCACTGAGGCCGCCGATTGCGTTTTTCGGAAATTCCTTTTCGTCGCGCGCGTCGAATATCTGCTGGTAATAATCGTTGGCAGCAGCATTGGCGTCCCGCCAGGCCTCGTTCTTGAGCTTTGCTTCCAGTTGGAGAATCCTCTGCCGGGTTTCGTAGAGACCTTGTCCTGCAAGTGCCTTGGAGAAGAAGGTACCGCTATACTCCCCGTAAATATCGGAAAGGGTACGGAACCAGAAATATTTGGCGACATTGGGATCCAGGCAATACAGGGAATACCTGGACACGTCCGCCCACCATTCGGCCAGGATGGGCCGCACCGTGCTGTTGTAGTAATCCATATAGTGGCCCTGCTCCTCAGAAGCCTGGGGCGCGGTGATATTGTCCAGCACTTCGAGCGGCTGAGTTACGCCGACAAGGAGATGTAACGGACGGAAAATCCTTCTTTCGGCCCTCGCCCACAGCGAATCGCTCGCATCCGGGTGCGCCTTAACCCAGGCATCCCACTCCTTCTCGCACTTCTTTCCCTGGGCTATGGCTGCAGCCTCGTGCCGTTTCTGCATGGAGAGGTACATATCATTATACTTCTTGCTGCTTGCTACGTCCGCAGATATCCATGTCTTCCAGCCAGAACAGAGCACGCCGTGGAAGGTATTCGTCTCCTCGTCGTACCCGCCGAACGTGTTTGTAATGGCATCCAGCCGGTATTTGTAGTAGCGTTCCAGCGCCCAGAGGCACCAGAATGCCCTGTCGTCCGGAATGTAGAAACCGTCCACGCCATACTTCATGCCAAGGGCGGCGGTGGTTTTTGCGTATCCGTTCTCGGTATATTTGCGCACGGCGGCCGGCAGTTTCAACTTGGCGGCAGCGGCCCTTCCGCGGGCATTCCCTTTCACGCTGGGGAGCTCCCGGGCCGTTTCATAGATCTTATCAGAATTCTCGGCCATTCCGTCGAGCCCCATGGCCATAATCAGGCCTATGGCCGGAGTTGCATCCATGGCCGCCTGGGATTTTCTCCAGGCGGACTCGCTCTTTCGGGTGTATTGCTCGTCGTAGTTATAGTTAAGTCCCCGGTTGCTCTCCAGACTTCCGGCCCCTGTAGCCGTGAAATCGCCTTTCTCGCTCTCGAATTTCTCCGTGCGGCTCCAGGTGATGCCCTTGCGGATGTTGTCCAGGTTCTCCTCGGTAAATACAGATTCCACCAGGTTCAGGAAGTCGCCGTCGCGCTCGGCCGCCGCCATCTCGGCCGCATCAAGCTCCGTTAGGAGAGAGCTGAGCATAAGGGCGGAGTTCTGGTCGAAGTAGCCATACGAGATGGACTTGAAGAGGTAATCGGCCGCCTTGAAGGGGCTGTCCTTCTTCTTCTCCAGCAGGGCCTTGTAGAGCCATGCGCGACCGTCCTGCAGGCCGTTCGGCGTCATCTCCAGGATCTTGGGGACGATCTTGCGGGCCTGTTCCTCGTTGCCCATATCGAGATGGCACTCGATCTGTCCGTACAGGGCTTCGGCGTAATTAGGCTGATATTCCGACGATTTCTCGAAGTATTCGAGGGCATATTTGGGCTCGCCCAGCTCCAGGAGCATCGTGCCGGTGGTGTTCAGCATCGTCGGATGCGGATACACGCTGCAGCGGGCGATGGCGCTCTCGGCAAGTTCGCCGGTGATGGCGCCAGTGAAGAGAGCCCAGCCAAGGCTGTCGGCATATTGTATCACATTACGCTCAATCTGCTCTGCGGACTTGCCTTTGCATTGGGCGAGGAACCGCACCGTAGCGAGCTTTACGCCTTCCTGGGTAATCTCGCGGTCGATGCGCAGTTTCTTTCTGGGTGTTGCCTGTGGCAGGGAGGATGCCAACACGGGAGCGCTCACGCCCTGCCTGTCAGTAATGGAGATGCTTGCGAGGCTGACGCCGCAGGAAAGCTCGTCGGGTGTACCGCTGTCGGTCCAGGGCTTCGCGCATTTCGGCGGAGCGGGGAGAATGCTGGCCGGCGCGGCAGCGACACCGGAGCCGGCGCGGGCACCATCCTTACCGGCAGAGCCGCCCATAGCTCCAAGGGCCATATTGACCATATCGTCGATGCTCATCCCTTCCGGAAGCTTCTCTCCCTTCAGGCTCTCGCGTATCTGTGCTTCCAGCGCGGCCCGGTCCATTCCAGCCATGGCCAGCGCATCGTCCGCGCTTATACCGGCGGCTGCGCCCATCCCGCTGCCGGAGGCGCCTTCCTTCCAGTCATTGCCGATGCAGAAGTACATGTTTGATGGGATGAAGGTGCTGAACGACAGCAGGCTCATGGGGCCGAGGCCTTCTCCGGCAACCGTGCCCAGATCGACGATGGAGACCTTGTCTGAATTGTAGTAGAAGGTGATGGTCGTGCCGTCAGCGGCGTACTCGTCGAAGTACCAGCCGTCCTTGCCGTTCACGCGGCAGCGGCCCTGGCGCACGAACTTCAGGCCGCCGTATGACGTGCCGCCTCCGGGCTGCGCAGTCCAGGTCTTTGCGGCCTCGTCGAGTATGTAGGTGGCATTGTCCGTGGTCAGGGTGACAGCGTCCATCAACTGCATGTGGGTGCGACTCATCGAGACGCCGCCGCGGCTGGCAATCTCTATGGACATCTTTATCTTGTCTGCCTGAATGTCAGGATCGGAAACGGACTGCACGGAGCCGAGCTTCATGTAATACTTTCCGCTTTCCATCGCCTTTACGATCGGGCTGGAGACATAATTGCCCTGCGCAAAAGCCAAACATGCGCCCAGGGCCAGAAACATGGAAAGGAAGAATCTTTTCATCGAAAATGTGGTTATTCTGTATCGCGAGATACAAATATAATAATTTTCCCTTTAAAAAGAGTCACCGTTAAGCGCATGCACGGATAATCCATTGTTTTCGGCTGAATTTGACAATTACAGAGTCCGCTGAATGCGTATGTAAAGGGAATGGCAGAGTGCTGGGCGTGTTGCTGTTGATTTGTGGCAATGTTGCTACTTGTTGTCTATAGGTGTCTGGGAAAATCCCTTATTCCAGATACCGTTCCCTGAGTTTTTTGAAATCATCGTCCGTGAGTTCGATGGGGCCTTTCAGATAGGCTTCCAGGGAACCGTACTCCTGGTCAATGCGGTCCAGGGCCTTCACAAAGTTGTCTGTATTGCAGCCCAGGAAGGCTTTTACAACGCCTGTCTCTTCTTCCCCACCGCCCCAGAATTTGACGCGACGGGTATACTTTTTAACGTCTTTTTCATAGACTCTATTGGTGGCGTCGAAATCGGCCACAATGGTTTCCCGGCAAGCTCCCAGCGCCGCCAGCAGAAGAGCCGATGCTACGCCGGTGCGGTCTTTCCCCTGCGTGCAGTGGAAAAACACGGCGCCGTCTTCCGTAGCCAGCACATGGCGGAAGAACTGGGCAAACTGCGCCTGGCACTCCGGATCGAACAGCAGGTTGGGATACATTTCCCGGGCCACCTTCTTCCCCTTCTCATTGAAGGCGGCAAAGACGATGATCTTCCGCACGTCAAACTTCTTCTTCCCACGGGTGAACTTCTTCTTTTCCTTATCCGTCATCTGCTCCTTGGCGTGGCCGCTGGCGTCGATGGGAAGGAGGATGTAATCGGCCCCGGGGACCTCCCGGTCGGCCCTTTCCACTTTCTCGCTCTCTGTGCGGAAATCCACCACTTTTGCCACTGGCATCTGGGAAAGGAATTCCAGGTCTTTGTCGGTGGCATCGGCCAGATGGGCGGCCCTGATGAGGACATGATCCTTTACCTTTCTGCCATCCTCCGTGATATAGCCGCCCAGATCCCGGGCATTCACAATGCTCTTGGTGGGGAGAAACTGCTGGGCGTATAGGGAGGAGGAAACGGTCATGGCAAGTGCTAAAACAACTGCGGTCTTATTCATCAGAAGTAGTTTTTAACATGATTGCGGATGTACGAGGCAAAGAAAAGGCTCTCCACCAGGCTGGGCTTTTGAAATTCGTTGCGTACGACCAAATCCAGGCAGGCGAACTTTCCGGCCAGGCGGTTGAACGCTTCCGGGGTTTCCTCACCCGTATACGCTTTGGCAAACGCTGTCCAGAAACGCTTCAGCTGCTCCTCTGACATATGGAAGATGTCCTGCACCTGTTTCATGGAAGAATACACGTTGCATATCTGGAAAAGATGGCCGATGTCGAACATAGGATCCCCGTAGCCAAAGCGGTCCAGGTCTATCCAGTAGTAATTGCCTTCCGATACAATGATGTTGGCCATACTGAAATCTCCGTGAACGCAGGTCTTTTCTTCCGGGATTGTCCGGGCGAATTGGGCAATGATTTCACGGTTCTTTTTGCCGATGAACCTCGCTTTGCCGATGGCCCTCAGCAACTGCTCCTTCCGGCTGGGGAAGATATCCGTATTGCAGGGAGTACGGAACAGTTCCTTCCCCTTCTCACACAGCACCCGAGCCATCTCTTCCGTGCGGTCAGGATTCTCCTGACAGGTCCGGGAGAAGGATTTCTTGTTCCTGATGCGCTGGGAAAGGGTAGCATATGCATCTCCCACCTTCACAATCTCATACATCTTGGGGACCTGAATTCCCAGTCCCTCCACGGCCCTGGAAACCTTGTACTCGTTGGAAACAAACGCAAGCGTATTGATCCCCGCCTTATTCACCTTCAAAATCACATCCGGCTCCGACGGATTCTCGTACACAGTCCCGTTTCCGCCCTCACCCACCTTAGTCCAGGCACTGATGTCTATATTTCTGTATTCGTCCATAGGAAAAGTAATTAAATTGTACAAATATACACAGAAAAACGAAATACGCAGCGGCCCTTGCTGGGCCGCCCTCCTCTGTGGTATCTACTGCCGCCGAAAGCGGCTCCAGGCGAATCCCTTCTTTCCTCGCTAGATTCTGGAAATGGCAATTTCCGCACGGTCGCCGGAAGCAACCTTGGTGATTTCGCGGAAATGGTGGGCCAGCATTTCGGCTGCGCCTTCTTCATCGCCGGCTGAAATCTTTTCAACTATCTTTTTGTGCTCTTCAATGATGCCTTCAGGGGGCATGGAGCACAGATTCATACTCCTGTAGTAGTGGAGAATCTCGGGATTGATGATCAGAAGAAGGTTGTTGATCACCGGATTGTGGCTGCACTTGGCGATTGCGGCGTGGAAAGCAAAGTCCTTTTCATCCCTGGCGGGGCCGTAGGCGTTGGCTATAAAATCGTCGAGCGCTTCATTCAACACCCTGAGGTCATCTTCCGTATGATTCCTGGCGCACTGGCGCACCGACTCGGTCTCCAGAAGCGTTCGGACCTGCACAAGAGAGCAGAAATCATATTTGCCGCCGGTGAGAATGCTGTCGAACTGCTTGACAAGGGCGGTTTTAGAATAATTGACAAGGACCGAGCCGCTCTGCGGCAAAATCCGGAGGACTCCGTAGGACTCCAGACGCTCGAGGGCCTGGCGCACCTTGGCGCGGCTGACAGATGTGTCGGCTGCAATTCTCCTCTCAGCGGGGAGCCTGTCCCCGTGCTCAAAACCAGGCCCCTTCGCCCCCGGGTGGCGACTCCCCACCCCGCGACGGGACTCTCAACGCCGCCACAGTCCCGTCATCCCACGGAGATGGCCGCCAGCACGCCTTTCCTCCTCTGCGACGGGACTCTCAGCACCGCCACAGTCCCGTCATCCCGCGGAGATGGCCGCCAGCACGCCTTTCCTCCTCTGCGACGGGACTCTCAACGCCGCCACAGTCCCGTCATCCCGCGGAGATGGCCGCCAGCACGCCTTTCCTCCTCCGCGACGGGACTCTCAGCACCGCCACGGTCCCGTCACGGCACGAAGTACGGGGGCGCAGCGGGCAAGGTCTAATTACTGATGGGGGATCTTGCCCGCGAGGATGGCCTGCAGGGGCATGAGAGGCATATTGGCGGGCAAGGTCCCGGCCGCAGAAATAGACCTTGCCCGACAGGACCTTACCAGACAGCAGAAACAGACCTTGCCCGACAAGACCTTGCCAGACAGCAGAAATAGACCTTGCCAGACAGGACCTTGCCAGACAGCAGAAAGACCTTGCCCGGCAGCCTCTCCATTGAGAGAAAAAACACTAAAGTCTGCCATCGGCCCGGGACTTCTGGTCCTGCTTGGCACAAAAAAAGAGGCCGACCCGTTTTAGTCGGCCTCTCATAGAAGGAAGGGGCGCATCCTCGCCCCCAGTTTCAGCATGTCATGTGTCAGAGATCGTAGGTCATACCCACGGTCACCATCTTGTTGTTGGCCTTCAGGGGAATATCCAAGTATGGCACAGTGCCGCCGAAGCCGTCGCAATAACCGACGGTGAGGCGGAACCGCTTCAGGGCCACATTCGCAGCAGCGCCCCACACCGGACCATGGCTGCCGGTGCCTGCATTGGCGGTCACGCCCAGCCAGTTCCAGGGATTCCAGGCAAGGGCCCCGCGGACTTCATAGTAAGACATGCGCTTCATGCTCACGTAGTTGCCGGTCGCGCCGACGGCCAGGGCCTTGTAGAACGGCATCTCATACCTGATACCCAGATTCACGTTGAACGGAATGAATTCCAGTGCCGTCCTCTTATCCACCGACTTCAGCCTGAGGGAACCCAGGAAGTCATCCTTGACATTCTCGAACTGGCCCATGATATTCTTGCTCTGAATCTCTTCCAGGGTCAGATTCTTCACGCCCGTGAACGAGGTCTTGCCCTGCGAGCGGGCAGCATTGCCGTAGTACCAGAACATGCCGCCGAAATCCAGCAGTGAAGCGCTAAGGGTGAAGCCCTCGAAAGGAGTGGCCACAACGCCAAGGTCCAGCGACAATCCAGCGCCGGAAGGCAGCCGCCAGCGGTCCTTTGCGCTCAGGTCCAGGAGGTTGAGATAACCTTCCTCGTTTGTCCGTATCTTGCTCCAGCGGCTGGTCAGATCCAGGTCCGCCTCCAGGTCCGCCGTATATTCATCTTCGGAGAAGTACATGTCGAGACGGGACACATTGTAGCGCAAGGACTCGACACCCACCAGCAACTTGGCACGGGCGCCGACGGAAAACGCATCAGAAAACTTATGTGAATACCCATAGGCCAGTTCCACGATGGCATTGCCGGCCAGGCCCATGCCTCCGAGATCGTACCCCATTTCAGCGGTGCCGAGCTTTGCTATGGCAAAGATTTCCTTTGGGATGGAGGCAGAATAGACTGAACGGACATTGGCCTCGATGGTATGGTATGCATTATCCCTTCTCCAGCCGTAGGAGAACAGGTTGAAATCGATGTTGCCGCACAGATAGTTGTCATCCTTCAGACTGCCCAGGAACTCACCGGAGGAGACGCTCGAATGAAGGGCCGTGACTACTTCCCCGTCACGGGGATACAGGAAACTTGCCGCTCCGATGTTGTTTCGCAGCTGGTTCTCCCACTGGCCCACGCTCAGGAAGCCGGACTCATTCTGCAGGGCAGGATTGTAGCGGTAGCCCAGCCTGTAGCCGTCGAGGAACAAAGCCTGCTGGAAAGACTGGGCACCAGCGGCCGATGCTGCGACGAAGAGTATAGAAAGCGCAAATAATATCTTTTTCATAGCTATTGCTCCTCCGGTATGGTTATGCCTCCGCTGAGTTTGGCGGAAGAAGATTTGACGACTATTCCCTGCTTCCCTGAAAGGGCTACGTCCCCGAGACCGGGCTGGGCGGCGACGGTCAAGTCGATGAGCAAGGAACTGATGTCCGGGACCGTGCCCTCGAGAGCCTCTATCTCAAGCTTGATCGTGGACGTGGCCGGATGCTCGAGCGAGCCGCCATTGATGGTGAAGCCGGACGTGATCACGAGATTGTCATCGACCGCGGGCTCTTCGCCCTCGGCAAAAGCAGGCTTGAGAGCCCGCACGTTATCGATGCTCACGGCAAGAGGCACCGTGCTCTCCAGCTCTACCGACACCTCGCACTTCTTGACCTTGTACTTGCCTATGGGGATGTTTATATCTCCGGTCGACATATCTTTCAACGGCAGGGAGAAGGTCTCGCCCACAGCCAGGCCGCAGATGTATCTGAATGAAAATGCGAAGAACAGGTTCCCCTTCTTATCAGAAATCTGCGACACCGGATTCGCCGGCAGATCCAGGGTCAGCTTGGAGAAGCTCACGGAGGTCAAAGGTGCAGTCACGCTGGCCGGGAGCTCTTGCGTGGCGATAAGTTCATTGTTGGCCCTGGCCTTCAGGGTGAAATTGTCCAGGGACGGCACGGGTACGGATGTATAATCCGACCCGGAGCAGGACAGAGTGGCGCCGCAACTGACGGGGACATCGTCCCAGAGTGGATTGGATGCGGTGATCTCGACTTTCTGGTTCACGGTCTTGAGCCCGAACATACCCAGAGCAGCGGCCATTCCGCCAGCATAGCTCGACTGGAATCCGGCATCCCAGACCTGGGGAGCGGAAACGTTGCCGATCTGCTTTTCAAGTTCGTAGACGCTGGCCTTGAAAATGTCTCCGCTGTTTTCCATCACAAGGGAGCCGTCTTCGCCCTCCTTTATGTACTCCCCGATCAGCCCCCCGATCCCGGGCACCTTGCTGACGCCCCCGAGGGTGGAGCTGATGGTGAATGGACCGATGTTGCCGATGGGGACGGAAATCTCTTCCTCGAAGAGAGTTACCTCTTTGCTGAAGCCCTCCGAGATGTCGTAGTCCATATTGGAGCAGGACCACAGGAGCGGGAAGGCGATTAACGATAAAATCAAATAACGTTTCATAGCCCGCAAAATTAATAAAAAGAATCCATTTTGCTAATAGTACGATTATCCTTATATTTGTTTATCCAATACCGGAGTGACGATGAATCCCGTATCCGCGCGCCTGCTCGGCCAGCAGCTGGCAGCACCGCAGTTTAAAGATCCCGCCGACGTGGTGGCCTGGTTCGGAGCCATGCAGGCCCAGGACTACAAGGCCATGCGCTGGGCTGTGGCCATGCGCACGCAAAAGCCTTCATTCAAGGCTTTCGAGAAGGCCTTCGACGACGGACGCATCATCCGGACACACCTGCTTCGCACGACCTGGCAGCTGGTGTCCCGCGAGGACTACCACTGGATGCTGGAAGTATGCCGCACGAAGGCACTGGCAGGGCTTCGCGGCTGGATGCAGTCCAACGGCATCACCATCCCGGACAAGGAAAAATGGCACATACAGGGACTGCTTTCCGGGATCATGGAGGGCAGAAGAGCTGCCCTGAAAACCGATATAGACACTGCGCTGCGGGAGAAAGGAGTCTGCATGGACGACCACAGGCTCTCCTACCATCTGCGGCTCGCCGAATTCGACGGGCTGCTCTGCTCCGGCGACCTCCATCCCACCAAAAGGACGCTTGCCCTCGTGTCCGAGAAAATCGGGCCGAGCCCGCAGATGGATCACGATGAAGCCCTTGCGCTCCTGGCAAGGAAATACTTCCGGAGCCACGGCCCGGCAACGCTGGAAGACTTTGTCTGGTGGTCCGGCATCAACATAAGCGACTGCCGCAGGGGAATGGATGCCATCAGGGACGAAATCGCATGTATATGCCACCAAAAGAAGGAGTTTTTCATCATGAAAGATGCCCGCACAAGGGGGTTCCGCAGCGGAAGCGTCCTGCTTCTTCCCGCATTTGACGAGTACCTGATCGGCTATAAGAGCCGCCACGTGGTCCTCCACCCGGACCACGCCCCGAAAGCCCACAACAACTCCGGGATATTCTACAGCGTCGTGGCCCTGGACGGCGAAGTGGTGGGCAACTGGCGCCCGACGGAGGAAGACTGCGGCATTTCCGTATTTAAGGAAAGCTCGGTTCTGCCCGAAGACGCCCTTCAGCGTGAAATCCAGCGCTTTAAATCTGCTGCTTCACGGTGATGTGGAAGCAGTTCCGCTTCCCGGATAATGTGTATATTTGGCAAATAAATAACCCATATCATGACAAAAGACAGATTTGACTTCAAGGGACGGAAAGGTCTGATTCTCCTGCCCCTGCTGCTGATTTCTTTGACCATGGCGGCACAGCCTGCACCGGGCTCATTCGAGCAGACCTGGACAAAGGGCCCGAAGTGGCTCGAGAATGCCGTCATCTACCAGATCTACCCGTCTTCCTACAAGGATTCCGACGGGAACGGGATCGGAGACATCCAGGGCGTTTTGTCCAAGATGGACTATATCGAGAGTCTGGGGATAACGGCCATCTGGTTCAATCCCCTCTTCGAATCCGGGTGGATAGACGGCGGCTACGACGTCATTGACTACTACCGTGTGGACCCGCGCTTCGGCACCAACAACGACCTGTTGAAACTGATCGACGAGGCCCACAAGCGCGGCATCAAGGTGCTGCTGGACCTGGTCCCCGGGCACACTTCCGACAAGCACCCCTGGTTTGTCCAGAGTTCGCAAGACACCAACCTGCGTTATTCGGACTATTTCATCTGGAGCGACCGGCTGCCGGACGAGAAAGCAGCCAGGGACCTCGAGGAGATGCTCAAGGATCCGAATTATATGCAGAACACGCGCGGAAAATGGATGAAAAGCGACTACCCGCGCGACAAATTCTACTACAAGAACTTCTATGCATGCCAGCCGGCCCTCAACTTTGGCTTTGCCCATCCGGACCCGTCCCGTCCCTGGGAGCAGGGCGTGGATGCGCCGGGCCCGCGTGCCGTGAAACGTGAGCTTCTGAATATCATCGCGTTCTGGTATGACAAAGGGGTGGACGGATTCCGAGTGGATATGGCCAACAGCCTGGTCAAGGACGATCCCGGCAAGGTGGAGACCATCAAGCTCTGGCGGGAAATCCGCACCTGGTCGGACGCCAATTATCCCGGTCACGTACTGCTGGCCGAGTGGAACAACCCTAAATACTGCCTGGCATCGGGCATGAACGTGGACATGTACATCAACAGTTCTTCCAACACCAACCGGCTGATGTACTTCGACCGCAAGCACCAGGCCAACGGCGGCGCATATTTCACCCTGGATGGATGCCAGCCGTCGGTCAGGGACCTTTACGGCAACCCCTGGCCAGAGGAGAAGACGGACCGCAGCGTCACCGCGGCCGGAGCCCTCAAGGAATACTATGACCACTACACCGATGCGACGGCGTGGACAAAGGAATGGGGCTATTATGCCTCCATCACGGGAAACCACGACCATCTCCGCCTGAACACCGGAGACCGCAACAGCCCCGACCAGCTACGTGTAATGCTCACGTGGATACTCACCATGCACCTTCCCATCCTGTACTACGGAGACGAGATAGGCATGCGCTCGCTCGCTGACTTGCCCAATGTGGAAGGAGCCAACCATAACGGAAAAGAGCGTGCGGGAGCCCGGACGCCTATGCAGTGGACCGGAGAAGAAAACGCCGGATTCAGCACCTGCGCACCGTCCGACCTCTACCTTCCCGTGTGCCCCGAATGGACGCCGGCCACATCCTATCCTGCCTACCTTGCCTGGAAAGAAGCAGGTGCCAAAAAGCCCACGGCCCCGGGAGCGCCCACCGTGGAGAGCCAGGAAAATGACCCTGAGTCGCTCCTCAACTGGACCCGCATGCTCATCGAATTCCGAAAAACCACGCCTGCGTTCTGGGCCGACAGCGAATTCACTCCCGTCTACAACGCGCAGAAGCCGTATCCGATGGTATACACCAGGAGCGAAGGAAAAGAGACCTGGATTGTGGCACTGAACCCTACAGGCAAGAAACAGGTCGTGAATCTTCCCGCCGGCATCTGCCCGGGCAAAGGAAGCGTAAGCCCGGAAATCTCGCACGGCAAGGTCTCACTCAAGAACGGAAAGCTTTCGATGGGCCCCACCTCCGTGCTTATAGCACGCCTCCCCGACTGAAGCAGCGCTGCCGTCCGGACATCAACGGCCCTATTTCAACAGCTCGACATACTTTTCGCACAGCCTCTTCCTGGCTTCCCTGCTCTGTTCGCTTCCCGGCTGCAGCATGTCGAAGGCGTGGGCATCGCCGTGATAGACGTCCACCGAGGCCTCGACTCCCGCTTCACGGAGGTTTCTGACATAGGTCAGCGTCTCTTCATAGAAGGGCTCGCCGTCCTGCACGAAGGTGTAGCAGGGCGGCAGGCCGGAATAGTCCGTCTCGCGTGCGGCAGAGGCATATTTGCTCACCGAATCAGTGCCATAGAGCTCCCGGAGGTATAATTTCCAGCCCCAGTGGTTGCGCCTGGTGTCCCAGAAGCGTCCGTGGTTGTGGGCCGACGAAGCCGTGTCCTCGCTGTCCAGCATCGGGTAGAGCGGCAGCTGAAGGGCTATGGGAATCTCCCCTTTGTCGCGGGCGTAGATGCACAGAGATGCGGTCAGGCCGCCGCCGGCACTCTCCCCCGCCACCACTATGCGTTTGCGGTCGATGCCAAGCGTGTCCGCATTGTCATACATCCACTGAAGGGCGGAGTAGCTGTCTTCCAGGGCTGCCGGGAAAGGGGCCTGCCAGGAAAGCCGGTAGTCGGGATACACGAGCACGGCGCCATATTTTTCGGCCAGCATGGGCCCGCAGGTCATCGGCGCGATGTACGGGCCCCAGGCCATATAGCCGCCGCCGTGGAGCCAGAGTATCCCGGGAAGGGGGCCGCCGGACTCCCTTGGCCGCAGGACCATCACCCACATTTTCCCGCCCGGGGAGTCAATGCGGAAGTTGCTGGCCTTCAGGCTGCCGCCGAGACAGGGCGGAGCAGCCAAAGCCAGCGTCAGAAGCAATAATAACAAGCGCCTGGCCACTTTAGCCGTTGATTATTTGTGTCAAGTGTCCTCAAATTTACAATAATTCTCCGAGTATGCAATTAAAAATGTTTATATTTAGGGCGTAAAAAACAGATTCATTCGCTCCAGAACAACCGTTTTACCCATGAATAAACACATAAACCTCAGTGAAGAAGCCGGCCGCTGCCTTTTCTGCGAAAATGCTCCTTGCAGTGCCGCCTGCCACAGTGGCGACCCCGCACGCGCCGTCCGTGCCGTAAGATTCGGCAATGAAAGAATAGCCGCCAGATGGATTGCGCCTTGCACCGATGAAGATCTGGCTGCTGCCGAATCCGCCTGCATCCACTACGACACCCCTATCCGGCTGCGCGAAATCGCAAAGGCACTGCCCGAGCCCCCTGCAGCCCCTGCCAAAGATGTTTCACTCGCCATAGATTTCTGCGGCATACACTGCGAGAATCCCTTCTTCCTGGCATCATCAGCCGTCTGCACCAACTACGAGATGGTGGCGAACGCCTTCAATGCCGGCTGGGGCGGCGTGTTCTACAAGACCATCTGCATGCAGGAGATCCGGGAGGTCTCCCCCCGCTTCGACGCGATCAAATCCCAGAACGGCAGTTTCGACGGCTTCCGCAACATGGAGCAGTTGAGCGAGAACCCCCTGGATATGGATATCGACATACTCCGCCGCCTGAAAAAGGACTTCCCCGGCAAAGTGGTGATTGCGTCGATCATGGGACAACACCATGACGAATGGGTCTCTCTGGCAAAGATGGTGGAAGAGGCCGGAGTGGATGCCGTCGAGCTGAATTTCTCATGTCCCCAGATGGGCACGGCCGGAATGGGAAGCGACGTGGGCCAGAACGACGAACTCGTGACATATTACACGGCCTTCGTGAAGCAAGCGGTGAAGATTCCCGTGATAGCCAAAATGACGCCGAACATCTCGTCCATGCGCAGAATATCGGTTGCAGCCCACTTCGCAGGAGCGGACGCCCTGTCGGCAATCAACACCATAAAATCCATCACCACATCCCCCGAATCCGCAGTGAACGGCAAGCTGACGATTTCCGGCCTGTCAGGCAAGGCGGTGAAGCCCATAGCCCTGCGTTTCATCTACGACATGTCGTCGAGCAAGCTCATCAAAGACCTGCAGCTCAGCGGCGTAGGCGGCATAGCCACCTGGGAAGACGCCCTGGATTTCCTGAAGCTCGGATGCCAGAATGTCCAGGTCTGCACGGCCGTGATGGAGTTCGGATACAGGATTATCGACGACCTCATAGACGGACTGAGCAACTATATGCATGAGAACGGCATTTCTTCCCTGGGCGAAATCGTGGGCAGCAGCATCGGCGATTTCCTCCTGCCCCCGAGCCTGGATCGCGACACGGTGGTTTACCCCGTTTTCAATACTTCCTCCTGCATAGGATGCGGCCGCTGCTACATATCATGCCGCGACGGCGGGCACCAGGCCATAGAATTCGGTCCCGAGAGGCATCCCCGCCTTCTCGGCGCCAAATGCGTCGGATGCCACCTCTGCCGCCTCGTATGCCCCACCGGCGCCATTTCAGTCTCCAAGAGAGTCCCCAAAAGAAAATAATAAAAGGAGCACCACCCTCTGAAAACGTCGCTATCGCGACCCCTCCCACTGCGCTGCGCTTGTGGGCCCCTCCCTCTTATGGTGCCGAGGGTGGCACAGTTTTCAGAAGGTGGTGCTCCTTTTATTCGCCCCTGAAGTTGTCGATGCCGGAGCGAAGGAAAGAAATGAAGGAATCGACGTCGAGGTTATAGCCCCTTACTGGAGCAAGAAGGGCGCCGTCGCTGCCGAGAAGGGCGTAATTTGGCTGGGCATTGACGCCGAAACGCTCCCGCACCAGCCAGGAATTCACGCGGCCGAGGTCTTTCAGGACACGGCCGTTGTCGAGAGTCACCCAGTCCGCTTCGTCCAGCCTGGTCTTGTCGTCGGTGTAGAGAGCCACGATCACGTACTCGTCCTTCAGTATCTGCAGCACGCGCGGATCGCTCCAGACCCGCTGCTCCATCTCGCGGCAGTTCACGCATCCGTGCCCGGTGATATCCACGAACACGGGCCTTCCCAGCCGCTCAGAGGCCGCAAGTCCCTCTTCCAGAGTGAAATATCCTTCCAGCCCGAGAGGCATCTTAAGATCGTACTTCTGCGCAAATCCGCCTTCGGAAGCACTTGATCCGGAGGCATCCGAAGTGCCCGCGCCCAGCACGAAATCCTGGGTCTCCAGCGGTGGCAGGTAACCCGAGAGCGCCTTCAGCGGGGCGCCCCACATACCCGGAATCATATACACCACGAATGAGAACACGGCGATGACGAGCCCGAGCCGGAACACCGACAGCGGCTTCTCTTCCGGATCGTCGTGCGGGAACTTGATCTTGCCAAGAAGGTAGAGCCCAAGCAGCGAGAACACCACAATCCAGATGGCAAGGTACACTTCACGGTCCAGCAGGCCCCAGTGGTAGGTCTGGTCGGCCACGCTCAGGAACTTGAATCCCAGCGCCACTTCGATGAAGCCGAGCACCACCTTCACGCTGTTGAGCCACGACCCGCTCTTTCCCCTGATCTTGCCGAGCAGCGAAGGGAACAAGGCAAATATCGTGAACGGCAGGGCAAAAGCCACGGAGAACGCCAGCATCGTGACCATCGGGGTCCAGAACTCGCCGGCCGTGGAACGTATCAACACCGAACCCACAATCGGGCCGGTGCAGGAAAATGACACCAGCACCAGCGTCAGCGCCATAAAGAAGATGCCCACGAGGCCGCCTTTCTCCGAATTCTTGTCGCTTTTGCCCACCAGCGAAGAGGGCAGCACGATCTCGAAAGCCCCGAAGAAGGACGCCGCGAACACCATGAACACTATGAAGAAAATCAGGTTGGGAATCCAGTGCGTGGCAAGCCAGTTGAAGATATCGGCAGTCACCGCATCGCCTCCCAGCAGCCGCGTCAGCAGTATGATCACGCTGATCGGCACGGTGTAGAGCAGCACTATGAAAAGCCCGTACATGAAAGCCTTGAAGCGGCCCGCAGCGGCAGTGGTGGAACTCTTCAGGAAGAAAGACACGGTCATCGGCACCATGGGGAAAACGCAGGGAGTCAGCAACATGGCAAAGCCCCACAATATGGCTTCAAGGATCAGGGCCCACAGGGAACCGGCGCTTGAAGCACTCTCCGAAGGATCTGAAATCACGCTGCTGTGGGCCGTGTCGGGCACGGCGCCGAGACTCAGGTCAAACTCCCAGTCCTCCGGGCTCGCGCAAGCCCCGCCCGTGCAGGCGAGCCAGGTGATATAGCCGCCGGCCGCTCCGGAATCTGCGGTGAGCCGCACTTTCTGGCCCAGCTTGAAGCTGCCGTGGAACACGGGCTCGCCATCTTCGAGCACAGGCTCTGTGATATCGTAAAGCCCGCCTTCAGGCACGCAGCCCTGCAGCTTCTCCAGAGTGATGGAAGGGGCGGAGTACTTGGAAGCGGTGCCGTATGTGTGCCAATCCGGGGCAGTCTCCCCGGTGAATACCAATTCATACAGTCCGTCGCCGGCCTGAGTGACCTCGGCCTTCCAGCGCACGGTGGCATCGGGCACCTGCGCATCCAGGGCGCCGAGAGGCAGCAATAACAGCAATGCCGATAGGATATGTCTGAGTTTCATAAGCGGTGTATCTGATAAAAAGGTCGGTAAATATAATCATCTTTTTCGTATTTTTGCAAAAAGGATTACCGATGACACCACTTGCAGTCGTGCTGACCATGCTGGGCTATTTTGCCCTGCTGCTTGCCGTCTCCCTGGTCGCTTCCAGGGGGAAGGGCAGCGCATCCGATTTCTTCAACGGCGGGCGGAAAGCCCCCTGGTGGATTGTTGCTATAGCGCTGATCGGTGCGCCTATGTCCGGGGTCACCTTCGTTTCGGTGCCGGGCATGGTGGGCGAATCCGCGATGAGCTACATGCAGATGGTCCTGGGCTTTTTCGTCGGCTACCTCGTGATCGCCTTCGTGCTCACGCCTGTGTTCTTCCGGAAGAACATGGTGTCCATCTACCAGTATCTGGACGACCGGTTCGGAGTCAGCTCCCATAAGACCGGGGCGTGGTTCTTCTTCATTTCCAAGATATTGGGAGCTGCGGTGCGGCTGTTCCTCGTGTGTATGACCCTGCAGCTGATGGTATTCGGGCCGCTGGGGCTGCCTTTCGCGCTGAACGTGGCCGTGTGTATGCTGATAGTGCTGGCATACACCTTCCGGGGCGGGATGAAGTCGGTGCTCTGGACGGACGTGCTGAAAACGGTGTGCATGATAGTGTCCATCGTGCTGGCCATAGTGTTCATAGCCAGGGACATGGGGCTGGATTTCGGAGGCACGGCAAAGGCCGTGCGGGAAAGCCCGATGTCGCGCATCTTTTTCTTCGACGACCCCAACCACCCCAGATTCTTCTGGAAACAGTTCCTTGCGGGGGTGTTCACCGTGGTCGCCATGACGGGGCTGGACCAGGACCTGATGCAGCGTACGCTCAGCAGCCGCAACGCCAGGGACTCACGTAAGAACCTGATCACCAGTGGGTTGCTCCAAGTGCCGGTGGTATTCCTCTTCTTGTGCCTTGGCGTGCTGCTCTACGAGTTCGCGGCGCAGAAAGGTATCACGGAGACCGGCGACCTGCTGTTCCCGGCGGTGGCCACGGGAGGCAGCCTGCCGATGATAGTGGGCGTGCTGTTCGTGCTGGGGCTGGTGTCCTGCGCATTCTCCGCAGGGGGCTCCGCACTGACCGCCCTCACCACTTCCTTCACCGCCGACATCATAGGCACCGAAGGCAAACCGGAAGAGACGGTGGGCCGCACCCGCAAACGGGTGCACATAGCAATGGCCGTGCTGATGGGGATCGTCGTGTATGGCTTCTACCTTCTTAATACCCAAAGCGTTATCGATGCCGTCTATAAGCTCGCAAGCTACACCTACGGACCGATTCTCGGAATGTTCGCCTTCGGGCTCGCCTGCAGGAAGCCTGTCCGCGACAAGTGGGTACCGCTGGTGGCGGTGCTTTCCCCCATCCTTTGTTACGTGCTGCAATCGCACTCCGAGCAGTGGCTCGGCGGCTACCGCTTCGGTTACGAGCTGCTGCTGGTCAACGCTTTGCTGACCGTCCTCGGGCTGTGCCTGCTGATAAGGAATAAGGCCTAGGGAGCGGCGATGGAGCAGCGGGCAAGCTTCGCCATATCTTCCGGGGGCAGGATGCACGCTTTGGAGAGGGCGTCGAGGGTCCATTCTTCCCGGGGGCTGTTTTCCCGGAAAAGCACGATAGAATGTGCTGCCTGCCAGTTCTTTATATAGGGATGCTGCCGCAGGCTGTCTTCCGGCATCTGCCAGAGCCTGAAAGGTTTAGCTGGAGAGCTGCAGACAACGAGGTCGCTCAGGCCGTCGTATTTTTCCCGGTCGAAATGGTAGATGTCCATCAGCTGCTCCTTGAAAGAGTAGCCGCCGAGCCGGGCCCTGTATTCCACCATCTTTGCCGCGAAATACGGACCTATGCCGGGAAGGGCATCGAAAGCGGCCGAATCCGCCCGGTTGATATCCAGCCGGGGAATGTCGATCCAGGGTTTGAGCCGCTGGAACACCGAATCGGCGACGACATAGGATTTAGCGAAGTCGGAGGGCCTGCGGAAACGGCCGCCCCTGGCGCGGTAGTTGTCTATCGACTGCGCCTGCTTCTCGCTGAATCCCAGCCGCATAAGGTCCTCGACGCTGACCGTGTTGGGATTGAAGCGGAAGCTCTCCACCCGGCGGGTCCTGTTTCTGGCATGCTGCACGGGGGCGCTGTGGACGGCATTGCGCCGCACCACTTCCGGAGCCGTATCCGCAGGGGCCTTGTACACGACGTACACCGTGTCCGGCTTGTCGCGGGCAGCCGCTACGCGAAGCTCCGCCGCCCTGTGGACGAACAGCGCAGACTGATAACCTATGATTAAAAATGCAAGGGCGATCGCACCCACTTTGAAAACAGCCGTCGGGCTATCCTTCCTGTCCTTCTTCTCCACGATCCTTCCCCTCCTTGTACTTGTTGTGGTGCTCACGGTGCCCTTCGGAGGGCAGGCCTGCCACGACGATTACAATTTCTCCCTTGGGCTCCACGGCCCTGAAATGTGCGAGCAGCTCGGCCAGACTCCCCCGGCAGTGCTCTTCGTGCAGTTTGGAAATCTCCCGCGCCACGGAGCACTCGCGCTCAGGGCCGAAGAATTCGGCAAATTGCTCCAGCGTCCCGACAAGACGCCTTGGTGATTCATAGAATATCATAGTTCTCGTTTCTTTGGTGAGTTCGGTCAAGCGGGTTTTGCGCCCCTTTTTCTGCGGCAGGAAGCCTTCGAAGCAGAAGCGGTCGCAGGGCAGGCCGGAACTGACTATCGCAGGAATGCATGCAGTGGCGCCCGGAAGCGTCTGGACTTCGATGCCCTCGGCGGCGCACTCCCGCGATAGGAGGAATCCCGGATCGGAGATTCCGGGCGTGCCGGCGTCGCTGACAAGGGCTACCGTCAGGCCCTGGAGGAGCCGCTCCTTGACCAGGCCCACGGTGGCGTGTTCATTGAACTTGTGGTGGGAAAGCAGCTTGCCCTTGATGCCGTAGTGCTGCAGGAGCACCGCGCTCGTGCGGGTATCCTCGGCCAGGATGAGGTCTGCCTCCCGGAGCACGGAAAGGGCCCTGAGAGTGATGTCGTCCAGATTTCCGACAGGGGTCGGAACTATGTAGAGAATACCGCTGGGCATATCACAAGTTTTTATTATATTTGTCTCCACAAAGCTAAGCAAATGTTTTCAGAAAACCACAAAAAATCCGGCTGCATCGAAGTAGTTTGCGGCTCGATGTTCTCAGGCAAGACCGAAGAACTCATCAGGCGCCTGCGCCGCGCCCAGTTCGCCAACCAGAAAATCGCCATCTTCAAGCCCGCGATAGACAACCGGTATTCGGACGTGGAAGTGGTGTCGCACGACTTCCACAAGATTTCCTCCAAACCCATCGCCAAAGCCGCCGACATGCTGGAGATCGAGCCAGACGTGGAAGTGGTCGGAGTGGACGAGGCCCAGTTCTTCGGGCCGGAACTCGTGGACGTGTGCCAGACCCTTGCCAACCGCGGGGTCCGCGTGATCGTGGCCGGCCTGGACACCGACTACCTCGGCAAGCCTTTCGGGCCCATGCCCATGCTCATGGCCGTGGCTGAAGACGTGCAGAAAGTCCACGCAATCTGCGTGAAATGCGGCAATCTCGCCAACCACTCCCACCGCCTCAGCAAGAGCCGCAAGCTGGTGGTCCTGGGCGAGAAAGACATCTACGAGCCCCTCTGCCGCGAGTGCTACAACAAAGCCCTGGAGGAAGAATCCTAACGGCGGGGATGGTGGTCCAGGATGGACCGCTGCCAGGTACTGGAATCTATGTGGGTGTAGATTTCAGTGGTCAGTATGCTTTCGTGGCCGAGCATTTCCTGCACTATACGCAGGTCGGCGCCGTTTTCCACCAGATGCGTTGCAAATGAGTGCCTGAAGGTGTGCGGCGAGATTTCCTTCCGCACACCCGCCAGCATTGCGCGGTTCTTGACCATATTGAACACGGACACGCGGCTCAGCGGTTTCCCGCGCAGGTTAAGGAATGCAAAGTCCGAATACTCCGGGGCGGCGGGCTCGGGGCGGACCTCAAGCCAGGCCTTCAGCGCCTCGAGAGCCGGCTCCCCTATGGGCACCAGCCTCTCCTTGTCGCCTTTTCCCACCACCCGCACGAAGGCCTCGTCGAAGTCCACGTGGGAAATCAGCAGCCCGCAGGCTTCGGAGACGCGCAGCCCGCAGCCATACAGGACCTCGAGAATGGCCCTGTCGCGCAGGTCCGAGGGCTTGCTGTCGGGCACGCTGCCGATAATTGCATCCACTTCCTCGACTGACAGGACCTCAGGAAGATAGCGCCCCAGCTTCGGGGCATCCACCTTGTCGCACGGGTTGTCTTTCCTCTCTCCCTCCAGGATAAGGAAGTCGAAAAACGACCGGAGGGCGCTCAGGGCGTGGGCCTGGCTGCGCTTGGAAAGCGCCCCGGAACGGGACGCCATATAGGCGACGATGTCGTCGGAACTGCACTCCGTCGCCTTCTTCCCGACCAGGAAATCCAGAAAAGCAGCCACCTCGGCGCCATAGGAAGCCACGGTGTTGGGCGAAAGCTGCCGCTCTATGGAAAGATAATATGAAAACTGGTCCACATACAAAATTAATAAATATTTTGTATATTTGTGAATTCTTATGCCAAAGAAGCTGTCACGCATATTCTGTGCAGCAATCTGCGCACTGGTCCTTGCCGCCTGCGGACGGCAGGAAGCCGAAGCGCCCGGCACCAGAAGGGTTTTCCTGATGTACTCCGCCGCCTTCAGCAACCTCTCCCCCAACATCCACAGCAATGAAAAGCAGCTTTACGAAGGAGACCTTCCGTTCGTGGGAAGCGACGACGTGCTTCTGATCTACTCCCACCACACATCCAAGGGCGGCGTCTACAACATCCCCACCAACCCCATTCTCTGCCGCGCATACAAAGACATGACGGGCTCGATACGCAAGGACACCCTGATAGTCTATCCCGACACCGACATAAGCGCCTCCGCCGAGACGCTGCGCAAGGTCCTTACCGACGTGCAGGACCTCTTCCCCGCCTCGAACTACGGCCTGCTGGTCTCTTCCCACGGCAAAGGCTGGATTCCCCCGGGCTACAAGGAAGAGAGTCCCAGCATCTTCAGCGTGGACAGCACCAAGGAGCTCGGCCAGGAGGCCGTGGACAATTCCGGCATAGACATAAGGGACCTTCCCGGCGCCATCCCCATGCACCTGGAATTCTTCATCATGGACGCGTGCCTGATGGGCTGCGTGGAAGTGGCCTACGAGCTGAAAGACCAGTGCGACTATATAGTCTTCTCCCCCACCGAGATACTAAGCTACGGAATGATCTACCCTCCCATGCTCCGGCGCCTGCTCGTCTCGGGCAAGCCCGACCTGCAGGCCGTCTGCGAAGACTATATGGAATACTACAATGCCCAGACCGGGTCCTACAACTCCGCCACCATCACCCTCGTGGACTGCAGTAAACTGGACGCCCTGGCCGCCGCCTGCGCCCCCCTGACGGAAAAATACAGGACCGCGATCGGCAAGCTGGACCGCAACAAGGTGCAGGCATATTTCTACAACGAGCTCCACTGGTTCTACGACCTTCGCGACATTTTCGCCCAGGCCGGGGCCAGTCTGACAGAGCTTGCGCAGCTGGACGCCGCACTGGACGAATGCGTGCTCTACAAAGACGCCACCCCCACATTCTTCGGGCTCAAACTTCTCCGGGTGTGCGGGCTGAGTTCCTACATCCCCATGCCAGAGAGGGAAAGCCTCAACGACTACTACAAGACATTGTCCTGGAACAAGGCAATAAGCCTGATACAATAAAAGATATGTCATTCATTGATGAAAAAATCGCACTGGAAGGACTGACATTCGACGACGTACTGCTCGTTCCGGCTTACTCGGAAGTCCTGCCCAGGGAGGTGGACCTGCATACCAGGTTCTCCCGGAACATTACCCTCAACATACCTATCGTGTCCGCTGCGATGGACACGGTCACCGAGGCCACCATGGCTATCGCCCTCGCCCGCGAAGGCGGCATCGGCGTGATCCACAAGAACATGTCCATAGCAGAACAGGCGGCTGAGGTGCGCAAGGTCAAAAGGGCCGAGAGCGGAATGATCTACGACCCCGTGACCATCCACGTGGACCAGACGGTCGGCGACGCCCTCGCCCTGATGCAGGCCAACCACATCGGCGGCATCCCCGTGACCGACGCCCAGGGGCACCTGGTGGGCATCGTGACCAACCGTGACGTCCGCTTCCAGGAAGACATGGGCATACTCATCAAGGACGTGATGACGGCTGAGAACCTCGTGACCATTTCCATAGGCCGCACCGACCGCACCCACGTCAAGGAAGTGCTCCAGAAACACAAGGTCGAGAAACTCCCCGTCATCGACGGCGAGGGCCGCATCGTGGGCCTCATCACATATAAGGACATACTCACGGAAAAGCTCCACCCCAACGCCTGCAAGGACGAAAAGGGGCGCCTGCGCGTCGCCGCCGGAATCGGGGTCACCCCCGACGCCGTGGACCGCGCCCGCGCGCTTGCCGCCGAAGGCGTGGATGCCGTGGTGATCGATTCGGCCCACGGCCACAGCAAAGGCGTGCTGGAGCAGCTCGCCCGCGTCAAGGCGGCTCTGCCCGAGCTCGACGTCGTGGTCGGCAACGTGGCCACTTATGAGGCCGGCGTGCAGCTCGCCAAGGCCGGTGCGGACGCCGTGAAAGTGGGCATAGGCCCCGGCTCCATCTGCACCACCCGCATCGTAGCGGGCGTTGGCGTGCCCCAGTTGTCCGCCATCTACGAAGTGGCCCGCGCGCTCAAGGGCAGCGGCATCCCCGTGATCGCCGACGGCGGCCTGCGCTACTCCGGCGACATCGTGAAGGCACTTGCCGCCGGCGGAGACTGCGTGATGTGCGGCTCCATGTTCGCCGGCACCGAGGAAGCCCCCGGTGAGACCATCATCTACAACGGCCGCAAGTTCAAGTCCTACAGGGGTATGGGCAGCATCGACGCCATGAACGCCGGCTCCAAGGACCGCTACTTCCAGGACAAGGAAACGGAAGCCAAGAAGCTCGTTCCCGAGGGCATCGTGGGCCGTGTCCCCTACAAGGGCACCCTCGAAGAGACGGTCTACCAGCTCATCGGCGGCCTCCGCTCCGGCATGGGCTACTGCGGCGCCAAGGACCTCGCAGCCCTGAAGAACGCGCGCTTCACCCGTGTGACGGCCAGCGGCATGACCGAGAGCCACCCCCACGACGTCACCATCACGAAGGAAACACCTAACTACTCCCGCGGTGAATAAAATAGTCATCCTCGACTTCGGCTCCCAGGTCACCCAGCTTATCGGCCGGCGCCTCAGGGAGCTGAACGTCTTTTGTGAAATTTATCCGTTCAACAAAGTACCCGCCCTGGACTCATCCGTCAAAGGCGTAATCCTGTCCGGCAGCCCCTGCTCCGTGCGGGACGCAAACGCCCCCCAGATTGACCTGAAGCCCATCAAGGGCAAGTTCCCGCTCCTCGGAATCTGCTACGGCGCCCAGTACATCGCCCACCGCTTCGGCGGCCGTGTGGAGGGTTCCATAGCCCGCGAATACGGCCGCGCCATGCTGGACGTGGTACGTCAGGACTCCCCCCTGCTCAAGGGAGTGAGCCCGCACACCCAGGTCTGGATGTCCCACGGCGACACCATCTCCGCCCTCCCTGAAGGAGGCGAAGTCATCGCCTCAACAGCGGACGTAGCCAATGCCGCCTACCAGATTGCAGGAGAGGCGACCTACGCAGTACAGTTCCACCCGGAAGTCTTCCACACCACCGAAGGCACGCAGATACTCTCCAACTTCGCCCTGGGCATCTGCGGATGCGCCGGAGACTGGACCCCTGCATCCTTCATCGAGACGACCGTAGCCGACCTCCGGGCCCGTATCGGGGACGAAAAGGTGATACTGGGCCTTAGCGGCGGAGTCGATTCCACCGTGGCCGGCGTGCTGCTCAACAAGGCCATCGGCCACAACCTCACCTGCATCTTCGTGAACAACGGCCTCCTGCGCAAGAACGAATTCGAAGACGTGCTGGATTCCTACAGGGACATGGGCCTGAACGTAATCGGGGCCGACGCCTCCCGGGAATTCCTCGACGCCCTTGCCGGAGTCACGGATCCCGAAGCCAAGAGAAAGATCATCGGACGGCTCTTCGTAGAGACCTTCGACAAATACGCCCGCAGCATAGAAAACGCCCGCTGGCTGGCCCAGGGGACCATTTATCCCGACGTCATCGAAAGCGCCGGCATCCCCGGAATAGCCTCTAAGATCAAAAGCCACCACAACGTCGGCGGCCTGCCGGAACATATGGACCTGAAGATCGTTGAACCGCTGCGTATGCTTTTCAAGGATGAGGTACGCCGCGTCGGCCGCGCCCTCGGCATCAAGGAAGAGCTTGTGGGCCGCCACCCCTTCCCCGGGCCTTCGCTTGCCATACGCATCATAGGCGACATCACGGAAGAAAAACTGAGGGTCCTGCGCGAGGCGGACGACATCTACATCCGCGAACTGCGCGCCTACGACTGCAGCGGCATGGGATATCCTTCCGCGTCCGACCCCAGGGTGATGGCGACAAACCTCTACGAGGCCATCTGGCAGGCCGGAGTAATCCTGCTGCCAATAAAAAGCGTAGGAGTTATGGGCGACGAGCGCACCTATGAAAACCCGGTCGCGCTGCGCGCAGTGGTCTCAACGGACGCCATGACCGCGGACTGGTTCCACTTCCCCTATGATTTCCTGTCTAAAGTTTCCAACGAAATAATCAACAAGGTGCGCGGCGTCAACCGTGTGGTCTACGACATTTCCTCCAAGCCGCCGGCAACCATAGAATGGGAGTAACGATATGAGCAATATTATCGACGGCAAGGCAGTAAGCCTTGAAATCAAGGAAAAGCTGAAGGAGAGGGTCGAAGTGATCAGGGCTGAAGGCGGACGCATCCCCTGCATCGCGGTCATAATCGTCGGGGACAACCCTGCGAGCCGCTCCTACGTTCGCGGCAAAATCAAGGCCGCGGAATACACCGGAATGGACAGCCGTCTCATAGAGTTTCCCGAAGATGTGGAAGAAGCCGTGCTGCTCAAGGAGATACAGGCGCTCAACGCCGACCCCGGAGTGGACGGTATACTCGTCCAGCTTCCCCTCCCGCGCCATATCGATGAAGACCGCGTGCTGGACGCCATAATCCCGTCCAAGGACGTCGACGGATTCCATCCCGTCAACGTCGCCAACCTGTGGCTCGGCCGCCCCTGCTTCGTGCCGTGCACCCCTCAGGGCATCATACGCCTGATTGAGAGCACCGGAGAGAGCATCGAAGGAAAGATGGCCATAGTCGTGGGACGCAGCAACATAGTCGGCAAGCCGGTCGCCAAACTGCTGCTCGACCGAAACGCCACGGTGACTATAGCCCATTCCCGCACCCGGGACCTTGCAGCCCTGACGCGCCAGGCAGACATACTCGTGGCCGCTGTCGGGCGCCCGGGAGTCATCACCGGCGACATGGTCAAGCCCGGCGCCATAGTGATCGACGTGGGTATCAACCGCACCGAAGACGGGCACCTGACGGGCGACGTGGATTTCGCCTCCGCATCCCAGGTTGCAGGATGGATAACCCCGGTTCCAGGCGGTGTCGGCCCCATGACCATCGCGATGCTGATGGAAAACACCCTGAAAGCCAGCGGATTGTCCGCATAAATATTTATAGCCACCTACCATGAGCAAACTGAGATTTGACGTAGTACAAGACGCCTTCAAGAAGAAGGCACTGGACGTCGAGGCGCCCGCAAAACGACCTTCCGCCTACTTCGGCGAACTGGTGTTCAACCGTGAGCAGATGCGCAAATACCTCGACGTGAAGGTATTCTATGCCCTCGTGGACTGTATCGACAACGGCCGTCCCCTCGACCTGGAGACCGCGGACAAAGTCGCCGGCGGGATGAAGGAATGGGCGCTCGACCACGGAGTCACCCACATCACTCACTGGTTCCAGCCGCTGACCGACCTGACCGCCGAGAAGCACGACTCCCTCATGGAGTACGACAACAAGGGCGGCATGATCGAGTCCTTCGACGGAAAGTCGCTCATCCAGCAGGAGCCTGACGCCTCTTCGTTCCCCAGCGGCGGCATACGTGCCACCTTCGAGGCCCGCGGCTACACCGCCTGGGACCCCACTTCTCCCGTGTTCATCCAGGGCGACACGCTCTGCATTCCCACGGTGTTCATTTCCTACACCGGAGAGGCGCTGGACTACAAGGCCCCGCTCAAAAAGGCGCTCAAGGCCGTTTCCGACGCAGCAGTACCCATCTGCAGGCTGTTCGACCCCGAAGTGAACAAAGTGAACTCCTACCTCGGATGGGAGCAGGAATACTTCCTTGTCGATGAAGACCTCTACGCGGCAAGGCCCGATCTTATGCTGACCGGACGCACGCTCATGGGGCACGCATCGTCCAAGAGCCAGCAGCTGGACGACCATTACTTCGCCGCGATTCCCTCCCGCGTCGCCGCATTCATGCAGGAGCTGGAGATAGAAGGCTACAAGCTCGGCATCCCCATCAAGACAAGGCACAACGAAGTGGCTCCCAACCAGTTCGAGTTTGCGCCGATCTACGGGGAATGCAACCTGGCCAACGACCAGAACCAGATGATAATGAACGTGATGAACAAGGTCGCCCGCAAACACGGCTTCGTGGTGCTGCTGCACGAGAAACCCTTCGCAGGCATCAACGGTTCCGGCAAGCACAACAACTGGTCCCTTGGCACCGACACAGGCACTTCCCTGCTGGCCCCCGGCAAAGACCCGAAAGGCAACCTGCAATTCATCGTCTTCTTCGTCAACGTACTGGCTGCCGTGCAGCGCCATAACGCCCTGCTGAAGGCAAGCATCGCCAGCGCCACCAACGCCCACCGCCTCGGAGCGAACGAAGCTCCGCCTGCAATCGTATCCGCCTTCCTCGGAAATGCGATGACGGACGTACTGCACAAACTGCTGGAAGTTCCTTCCGGCACACCCATTGAAATCGCCGGCAAGAAAGGCGCATCCGTGGGCATAGTGGAGATCCCGCAGATCTTCCTGGACAACACCGACCGTAACCGCACTTCCCCCTTCGCGTTCACCGGCAACCGCTTCGAATTCCGCGCGGTAGGCTCATCGGCCAACTGCGCCGGCGCCATGACCGTGCTCAACGCCGCGGTGGCACAGCAGCTGAACAAATACAAGGCGGACCTGGACAAGGAACTCGCCGCCGGCAAGAGCCTTGAGGTCGCCGCGATGGACAGCCTGAAGCCCATTATCCGCTCCGTCATCGACGTGGTCTGCTTCGACGGCAACGGCTACACCGACGAGTGGAAGAAGGAAGCCGCCCGGCGCGGCCTGGACACCGAAACCAGCGTTCCCGAGATGATCAGGACATTCACGAAGCCGGAGTCCGTCGAACTCTTCACATCCCTGGGAATCCATTCCCTCAAAGAACTTGAGGCCCGCAACGAAGTCAAATGGGATATCTATTCCAAGAAAGTCCAGATTGAAGCCAGGGTCATGGGGCGCATGGCTGTCAACCACATCATCCCCGCCGCCCTTGAATACCAGAGCAAACTGCTTAAGAACGTGGCTCTTATGAAGGAGGTATGGCCTGATTCCTTCAAGGAAAAGGCCGGGGTGGCCCTGGAGCTGGCGGACCAGGTTTCCGCCCTTGTGCAGGAAATAAGGACCAAGGTGGACGTCATGGTAGAAGCCCGCAAGAAGGCCAACAGGATGGAAGACGAGTATTCCAAGGCCTGCGCCTACCATGAAATCGCCGAGAGCCTGCCCGGTATCAGGCAGCCCATAGACAGGCTGGAGGAAATCGTCGACAACGACACCTGGCCTCTTCCCAAGTATCGCGAGTTACTCTTCATCAACTAGATTCACCATGACAAAGAACAAAATAGACGTAGTACTCGGGCTCCAGTGGGGCGACGAGGGCAAGGGGAAGGTCGTGGACGTGCTGACCCCCGGCTACAAAATGGTTGCAAGGTTCCAGGGAGGTCCTAACGCAGGGCATTCACTGGTGTTCGACGGAGACAGCCTCGTGCTGCACACCGTCCCGTCCGGCATCTTCCGCGAAGGGACAGTGAACATCATCGGCAACGGTGTGGTCATAGATCCCGTCATCCTTATGGATGAAATTTCAAAGATCGAAGCGATGGGCGTGGACGTGGACAAGAAACTGTTCATCTCCAAGCGCGCGCACCTCATTTTGCCCACCCACAGGGCCCTGGACGCCGCCAGCGAAAGCGCCATGGGCAAGTCCAAGATAGGTTCCACCTTGAAGGGCATAGGACCGGCCTACGCCGACAAGACGGGCCGCCACGGCCTGCGCGTCGGAGACCTTCTCCAGCCAGACTACCGTGAGTTCTATGAGGCCCGCAAGCAACGCCACATGCAGCTGCTTCAGCAGTATCCCGCATACGAGTCCCCCTTCGATTTCGACGCCTACGAGCAGCAGTGGTTCAAGGCGGTGGAAGAACTCAGGCGATTCCCATTCATAGACAGCGAAATCTATGTGAACAAGGCCCTTGACGAAGGCGTACCAATCCTGGCGGAAGGCGCCCAGGGCTCGCTTCTGGACATAGACTTCGGCACATATCCCTACGTCACTTCCTCCAGCACGCTGTCGGCGGGAGTGTGCATCGGTCTCGGTGTAGCGCCCAGCCGCGTCGGTTCCATCTACGGCATATTCAAGGCCTACTGCACCCGCGTGGGCAGCGGCCCTTTCCCGACCGAACTTTTCGACGCCGACGGCGAACGCCTTCGCTGCATAGGCCACGAATACGGAGCCACCACCGGCCGTCCGCGCCGCTGCGGCTGGCTCGACATGGTGGCCCTCAAGTATGCCGTGATGATGAACGCCGTGACGGACCTGATCATGATGAAATCCGACGTCCTGGACGGCTTCGACACCATCAAGGTGGCGGTAGCCTACAAGGAGGGAGACCGTATACTCGAGAGTTTCCCCTACGACGGAGGGAAGGACGTCACGCCCGTATATAAAGAATTCCCCGGATGGAAAACCCCGCTCTGCGGCCTCCGCCGCTACGAGGATTTCCCCGAGGCGTTCAAACAGTATATGGCCTTCATCGAGGCGGAAACCGGCTGCCGGATCAAGATCGTCTCCGTCGGTCCCGACCGCGAAGCCACTGTCGTCCTCTAGATCCCTACGCGGTAGAAGATCTCGTCGACGTTACGGAAATAATAATCCAGGGTAAAGCAACTGTCCAGTTCTTCCCTGGATAATTTATTTCCAACCGCCTCCGAGGCTTCGAGAAGCGTCTTGTAGTCCTTGTCCTGTGTCCATGCCTCCATTGCTATGGGCTGGACGGTGTCGTAGGCCTGCTCGCGGGACATCCCCTTGGCAATCAGGGCATTCATCACGCGCTGGGCGAAGATGACGCC
>JAEEGJ010007214.1_pt1 | contig 32208 bp, 27 predicted proteins | sample 8958761 | NCBI WGS metagenome assembly JAEEGJ01 (sample SAMN16246546, study PRJNA631951) | gut metagenome | biome: gut microbiome; feature: rumen; material: RS-attached | host: Bos | place: Iran: Karaj | collected 2018-10
CCTGCGAGAATAATATAAAAACCTGTTCTGCATCCCATAGGTCCAAAGTATATTGTCTTATCTTTGTACTCCGGATCGTTTCTTAAAAATGTTGCTCCCAGATGCTCCATTGTATGAATCTCTTCTGTGTTCATAACAGGCTCTTTATTGGGTGCCGTCATTCTAAGATCAAATGTTGTTAATGTCTCCTGCCCAACCTTGTCTTTTCTTGAAACGTATATACCCGGCTCAAGATCAAGGTGATTGACTGTAAAACTAGCTATTTTTTCCATTCTTTCTCTCCTCACTCCCACTGTGGTTCTGAAAATATCTCGTACGACAATGCAAGATACTTCTCTATATTATCATAATCACGATTTGCAATCGCGGTATATAAAGTATCTACAAGGAAAAGCTGAGCAAATCTCGAGCTTGTTATTCCACTCTTTTTATCAATCTCAGGTGAAGTTGCAAAAAGAACATAGTCGCATCTGGTTGTGAGTGCATTGTTGCCAAGCTTTGTTATCGCAACAGTTGTCGCACCCGCGTCCTTAGCGGCTGTGAAAAGCTGCATGATCTGCTTATTTCTGGCATTGTCACTAAAAAATATAGCAACATCCGCCGGTCCTATCTGTGAAACGGTCATCAGGCTAAGGTGCTGATCCTGGTTAAATACAACATTATAATGGATTCTGAGCAACTTGCAATAAAGGTCATAAGCAGCAAGTCCTGCCGTACCTACGCCAAATATCTGTATCTGCTTGGCATTGATTATCTTATCTACAGCATCATTAAAAGTGCCTGCATCGAACAATCTGTACGTTGTCTGCACAGCCTGTACGCTTGTAGCACAGATGTTATCTGCAATAGACTGAAGTGATGTATACTCATTGACATCCTTAAATGAAATCTTAGGCCCTTTATCGGCTACGGTAAGTGACGAATTCGCCTCTGTATAATAAGCATTTTTTAGGTCTTTCAGACCATCATAACCTATAGCCTGTGCAAAGCGTGTCCACGCAGCCTGCGTAGTACCCGACAAACGCGCCAGATCTTTGATAGGATACTGGAATAGATCATCCTTCCTCTCGAGAATATAATCCGCAACTTTCTTTTCTGATGAAGGTAGCGCATTGTAACAACTTTTTATTCTCTCGCTGACAATATTCATATAGAATGCCTCCATTTTTAATTGCACTTTATAAGTATAACGTAATTGAGGTTATATTGAAATAATTTTTCACAAACTCAATCGTTTTTTCCTTTTTCCAGAAACTCTGAAAGCTGGTCTATCGGAATGGGTTTTGAATATTTATAACCTTGCAGATATTTTGCATACATGCCTTCGCATCTTATCTGATCCGTATCATCTTCTACGCCTTCATACAAAATGTCATAATTCATATCTTTAAACATGTGCGCCATGTAAGTAACCATCGTCTTTGACTTATCGTCTGTACCGCTGGCAATCACAAGCGAACGGTCAAATTTGATTATGTCAAACGGAAGCTCCATTATCCTTTCCATATTTGAGTAACCTGTTCCAAAATCGTCAAGGTAGAATGTTATTCCGCTTTCCCTTAGCTCAAACAATTTCTCTTTAAGAGTTATAAAGTCTTTTTCATTCTGACTTTCCGTTATCTCTATTGCCACTTTATCAAACGGAATCCGCTCATTGCGTATTATCTTGGTTATACTCTCGCAGAAATTCTCTTCTTTTATGTCCAGCATAGAGAAATTGACTGATATTCGCTTGAATATATATCCGTCATCCATAAGTCTCCTTATCTCATTACAAGTCTTTGAAAAGATAATAAGACTCAGCATATGTATATAATTATGTTTTTCAGCAATGGGGATGAATCTGTCCGGAAATACCATTCCGACTTTATCAAGCCTTATTCTCATAAGTGCTTCTGCTGTATCATATTTCCCCGTCTCCAAATTAAGTATGGGCTGGCAATATACCAGTATTCTGGGATCATGAAGGTCTTTTCTTTTGTTAATGTCCTCAAGTTGTTTGACTATATATCTGTGACTACTGTATTTTTCAATATCATCGGCATTGATGTAATGTATTTCATTATGGGACATTCTGTTTTCTACATATTCGGTAAGTCTTATATAATCCTCGTATTTGTCGATACCTTCAAAGTCTTTTAATATCACTATTTTGTAATCATATCTGTATGTCTCATACTCTTTTTGGAAGACATCAAGGATCTTATTGGCTTTTGCTTCATAGTCGGGATTTAGATCAATGCGCACCGATAGCGCCATTTTTCCTTCTCCTAAAAGAAACAGTTTTGCACCTTTAAACGTATAGGTACAATGTTCTCTGATCTTATCCCTGATTTCCTTTGGATATTTATATTGCTTATTTTCCAGATTTATCAGATGAAGGAAAAAGACAAGGAGCTTTTCTTTTTTCTTTATTGCACTTTCAATATTTTCATTGAAGGAGTCCGCATGAAGTGAACCTGTTTCCAGGTCGTACGGGTTGGAATGTACCAGATACATTATCGCTATTGCAGGGAAAATCAGTGTTGCCATGGTAAACGATCTTTGAAAATATCTGACCTGATTAAATGTAACTACCAAAGATATTAGCAAAATGGCATAAAAAGCTTTCACTACTGGTCTGTACATGCGCTTACCATAACGAATAAGGACATACACTATCATGAAAGCCAAAGACAAATACCCGCTTAACGTAATAAGCCGGCCTGTCTGTATATTCTCATGATTGATAACATTAAAGCCGAACCCAAATATCATTCCAAGCAGATCTACACATACAAAAATGGAAAAAAAACCAACAGCAAGATAGTCAATTTTCCGCCCAACAGACTCACTGAGCTTCATTTGACTTTTTATGTAAAAAAGATATAGTGCAAGCACTAAAGAAACAGAAAAATGATTTATATATTTAAGTAAATAGACAATTATTTCAGAATGTTCATCAATATTTTTGAGGCTTTGATTAAATAAAATATTTGATACTGCTGCTATAAATATACACAACAGTATCACTTTAAATACCTTAAACTCTTTACTTTGTATTATATATGTTACACGGATAAGTATTGCCAGGACAATTACAATCACCATGACAATAATATCTCCGCTAGGGCTATATCCATTAACATAAGATGTTATATCGATCATTTTCGTACCTCAACCGAAAACTATCCTTACCATCTTATGATACCCCTTATGAAAAAAATACATATAAAAAGCGTATTAATATTTGATAAATTATTTCATTCACTGAATTTTTAATTCATTATCAATAAGTCCGACTATTGTATCTGTCGCACTGTGAAGATTACTATTGCTCATGTTCTCTATGAATTTTGCACGATTCTCATAGAGATCTTCTATTGTCTCAACAAGAATGTCTTCATCAAGATCGTCATTGTCGATAACGAGTGAGAATCCCTGCTGTTCAAAAGATCTTGCATTGAGCATCTGATCTCCTCTGCTTGATTTTGTTGAAAGAGGAATCAGAATATTGGGCTTTTTAAGTGCAAGCAGCTCACAGATTGAGTTTGCACCTGCTCTTGAAACAACAATATCTGCCATTGCAAAAATATCTTTAAGTTCATTTTTTACATATTCAAACTGCTTGTATCCGGGAAGAGTGAGTTTTAAGTTATCCATCTTCTCTTTTCCGCAGATATGAACAATGTTAAAGTTGGGCAATAATCTGGGAAGAGCATATCTCACAGTCTCATTTACAGACTGTGCTCCCAAGCTCCCGCCGATTACCATAAGTACCGGCTTGTCGTCTTCAAATCCGCATACTTTCTTGCCTTCAGCAGCATCTCCCATTCCAAGCTCATCTCTTATGGGTGTTCCGGTAAGAACTGCCTTTTCTGCAGGCAAAAGTCTCATTGTCTCAGGGAAATTACAGCATATCTTATTGGCTCCTGCCATGCTGAGTTTGTTTGCAAGTCCCGGTGTCATATCGGATTCATGTACGATATATGGAATCTTAAGTGCTCCTGCCGCTCTTACTACAGGCACACTTACAAAGCCTCCTTTGGAAAAAACTATGTCAGGCTTAATTTTCTTTAAAATCTTTTTTGCTTCCGCAAATCCTTTTAATACTCTAAAAGGATCCGTAAAGTTTTTCGGATCGAAATATCTTCTGAGCTTTCCTGTTGCTATACCGAAATAAGGTACGTTATAGTCCTCAATAAGCTTCTTTTCTATTCCGTTATATGAACCAATGTAGTAGATTTCATATCCTGCTTTTCTAAGTGCGGGTATAAGCGCAATATTGGGAGTTACATGTCCTGCGCTTCCGCCTCCTGTAAGTACTATTTTCTTTGTAACAGACTCACTCACGATTATTCCTTCTTCCGTAAAAAAATTCTTAACTATGTGCAGTTAGTATACCATCTTTTTATAAATTAAACTACATTAACATAAAAAACTTATATTCCTTATTCCGTCTCGTCGTAAACAAAGCGTCCCTCTGCTTCATAAGTCGGCATTATCGTCTTAACTATCTTTTCAGATAATCCTTTGACTTCATAGAATTTATCCACATAATTGCTCTTTGTAAGTTCGTTTTTTCCTTCAATCATCTTATCAAGCATGTACTTATTTATTTCAGGTGAAAAATGTATTGAATCCATGTAATGATCAAGGTTTGTCACGATATCTTCTTCACCCTGGAAACAGAAAACTCTCACGTTGTCATACTTAAGCAGTTCTTCCGTCATCATAATCTCACTGTAGATAAACGCATCACGTTCTCCCGACCTGTACGCTCCGTCCCACCAAAGCATGGAATATGCGGGGTAAAAGAAAATGAACTGTGTATCGGGATGCTCTTTTACTTGCTTTGTTAGTAACTCGATGTTTTCTTTTACTTTATCTTCATGCGTATTTTTATCAAGCATCGGATCTGCTTTTTTCTGTCTGAAATAAATTGAAAGCGTCTGTTCTGCACTAAATACTTTCCATTTCGCCCAGTTATAGGAAAGTCCTTCGTCGTAATCCCCTTTAAATGAGTTTGCAACCTGATAGGGAATCTTTTCAAATAAAACGTCCTTGTTAAACAAATAATTCACGTCATTTATAGGATTCTTATCATAAAGATACATAGGGCAACCCGTTGACTCATAGGTTGTCTGCGCATCTGCGACAAGCGATGACGGATCTATATTGTAAAAAACGTACTTTAGATCATGCTTCTCGTAAGCAATATCCATAAGATAGCATAAATCCGCTGTTGCACCGTAAGATCTTATAGCTTTTACGGATTTTACCCCGTATGCCTCGTCATACCACGCATTGTTATTGTTCTCCATGACTGAAGATCCGACTATGAGCGCATCATAGTCAAAGTTTCTCAGTGTACCAACGCACTGGTATTCCTTGTCATTTAATACTGCCTTAAGTCCGCACCACGGCTTGTGATAGTGATAGAACGGGTCAAAAAAGAAGACTGTTCCTGCAATAGCCAATAGCACCGCAAGTGTTGCTATGATAAATCTTTTTATGAAATTCTTTGATATGCTTTCTTTTTCCATATTTCTTTTATCTGATAAAAATTAAAACTGAAAATATATGAATGTACTTACTGCTGACAAAGATACAAATGACCACAGGAAAAGAACCGTGATTCCTATAAGTGTCTTTTTGTCAAAAGTCGTCGCTTCTATTATTTCTTGTGTATTTTTCCTTGTTATGATATATCCGCTTACCACAAGATATATCACCATAGTGATCATATAAACTACATTTTCATTGATTCCTCCCATCTGTGACAGGAACTGTCTGAAAATGTAGTTCTCAGCTATATCAAGGTTCGAGGCTGTTCTTGTAAGAAATCCGGGATAGGTAAAAAAGAATAGTCTTCTGAACATTGCCAGAGCTTTTTCCACAGATTCCGATCTGAAGAACACAAGTGAAACCACAAATGCCGTAAATGTAAGTGCTCTTCCAAGAGCTCTTGGGATTACAAGGAGTGGTTCTTTTCTAAAAAGAAATTTGCCTTCTTTTTCCACACTCACAATTCCGAGATCATCCCATACTACAAGAAGTCCCTGCATAAGTCCCCAGCATACATATGTCCAGCCCGCACCGTGCCACAATCCGCTGAGTATGAAGACTATAAGTACATTAGCTATCGTGCGGTATCTTCCTTTTCTGCTTCCTCCAAGCGGTATATAAACGTACTTGATAAAAAAGCGAGACAAAGTCATATGCCATCTCTGCCACAGCTCTTTTGCAGAAGCTGCCTTATAAGGCGAATTAAAGTTTGTCGGAAGCTTGTATCCCAGCATGAGACTTATTCCGTTTGCCATGTCGCAATATCCGGAAAAGTCAAAATAAATCTGAAATGTATAAGCAAGCATAACAGCGATAACTGTCAGTGTGTCCAGATAATATGTCTGCTCAAAGCCGTAAGTTACAACTCTTGAAAGGATATCGGCGAGAAGAACTTTCTTGGAGAGCCCAATCACAAATGACATAAGTCCTCCCGCAAATTTTACGGAGTCGTATGTTCTTAAGGACTTATCTCTAAACTGCTCTATCATCTCTTTGTGGAAAGCGATGGGGCCCTGAATAAGTTTGGGAAAATATACGGTATAAAGCGCATACTCAATGAAGCTGTAATGCGGCGCCTCATTATTGGTTCTGTCGACGATATAAGAGATCTGTCCAAAGGTAAAAAAACTTATACCTATGGGCATTATTATCTGTTCGACCGTTATACCTGTTTTGAAAACAGCATTGAGATTGTCGGCGAAAAAGCCAAGATATTTAAAGTAGAATAGGAGTCCTAAATTAAATAGCACTCCTATTATCTTTATAAGCTTTTTATATAAATTGTTCTGAACGGTGTCTCTTGAATCTATCTCGTTAACAAGCACGCTTAATGCGTAGTTGACGCCGATACTTATTGCAAGAATGATCAAAAAGTTTACGCCAAAAGTGTAATAGAAATACAATGACATAATAACAAGTAATGCATCTGCCAATGTATACTTCTGCAATCTGTTGAGTGAATACCAGCCAAACAACAGTATCGGAAGAAACACCAATATAAATGTAAATGAATTAAAACCCATTACTACTCTCCATTTTCTTACATCATAGAGAGTATAACATATTGTGAAAGAAAATTATAATTTAAGTCTTATAACGTTCCAGCTCTTTGCGGGAAGGGTTGTCTTAAGTACTCCGCTTTCTGTTGATGCAGCACTTGTGTTGTCTGAGAGCTTTACTTCTTCAGGATTCTCTGCTGTATTTCCCGCCTTAACGTCCTTATGAGTAAGTACGCTGTGCTCAACAACTTTGTAATCTGCGAACTGTCTGAGGTCGCAGGTAAGTTCGAAGTCCTCTTCAAGATTTTTATTTACTGCAAATACTGTAAGTGCTCCGTTTTCCTCATCGCTTACAACTACAGAATCAACATAGGGAGCATCTCCGTGCTTTGACTCATATGTGGGTACCTTAACGATAGTATTGAGAACCTCGCCTCTTCCGTATCTGCTTGACTGCATGAACGGATAGAAGATTGTATGCTTATATACTCCGTCATCTGTTGTTGTGATGGGGCTCAATACGTTTACAAGCTGTGCAAGACAGGCAATCTTTACTCTGTCTGCATGCCTTAAAAGTGTTATCATCATGGAGCCCACAAGGAGCGCATCTTCAAGGTTATAGTCCTCTTCGAGCTGATGAGGGTGTTCAGTCCATTTCTCAAGCTCAGCATCTTTTTTCTTTGAATGATACCATACATTCCACTCGTCAAAAGAGAGGTTGATCGTCTTATCGGATCTCTTTGTAGCTTTTACACAGTCACAAATGCTGACAACGCTCTGAATGAACTTATCCATTGATACGCTGCTTGCAAGGAAGTTCGGAGTGTTGTCCTCTTCGTTGTCATAATATGTGTGAAGTGAGATGTAATCGACATTATCATAGCTGTTCTCAAGTACGACTCTCTCCCACTCGCCGAATTTAGGCATTCCGATTCCTGAAGATCCGCATACTACACACTCTATCTCGGGATCGATCATCTTCATAAGGTGTCCCGCACGTCCTGCCTTAAGTCCGTATTCCTCAGGTGTCATATGTCCTATCTGCCAAGGTCCGTCCATCTCATTTCCAAGACACCAAAGTTTTATCTTGTAAGGATCTTTTACTCCATGCTTGATTCTAAGGTCACTGTAATATGTGCCTTTCTCAATGTTGCAGTATTCAACTACATTCTTGGCATCTTCGATTCCTCTTGTTCCGAGGTTGATCGCATACATTGGCTCTGATCCGACTTTTTTACACCAATTCATAAATTCATCAAGTCCGAATCTATTGCTCTCAATCACTCCCCATGCGGGCTCAAGTCTTGCAGGTCTCTCATCTACTGGTCCTACGCTGTCTTCCCACTTAAACGCAGAGACAAAATTTCCGCCGGGATATCTGACAATCGGTACATCAATTTCTTTTACCAGTTCGATAACATCTTTTCTAAAGCCGTTCTCATCAGCGAATTTATTGCCGGGCTGATATATTCCTTCGTAAACCGCTCTTCCCAGGTGCTCTATAAAAGATCCGTAAATTCTCTTATCAACCTTTCCTACGGTAAAACTTTTATCTATGCACAATGTTACTTTGTTTTCTTTTCCCATTTTACTTTCTCCTAAAATATTTTATATTTATATAAATATAATATTCCATTCTTTGCAAAAAGAAAACCGAAAAATGCGTTTATTTGTAAAAAAAATGATAATATATATTGGAGAGGCTTAATAATGCCTTAAAAACTATAGACACGAGGTGTTTTTAATGAGCAAAAAGAATTCTGTTGTAAAACTCGGCATTTTATCTGCAATTCTAGGTGGAGCATATGCTCTTACAAATTATATCTACAAGCTTACATCTGTTCCTGTTCAGCACACCGACGAAAGTCCCGATTACGATAAGGCTGTTACAGCGGGAAGAATGTTTATCAGAAATCATAAGAACAAGCAGGATATGTATATAGACAGTATCGACCAGCTTAAGCTGCACGCTACTTATATTCCTACAGAAAACAATTCTCACAGATATGTTATCCTTGTTCACGGAATCAAAGATAATCACGAATATAACGGTATTTATGCTCAGTATTATCTTTCACTTGATGTAAATTGTCTTCTTCCGGATCTTCGCGGATTTGGTAAGAGCGAAGGCAAATATGTCGGATATGGCCTTGATGACAGGCTTGATATTATGGAGTGGATTTACTGGATCATAAAAAGAGATCCTCAGGCTTCCATTCTTCTTCACGGAATGTCCATGGGAGCTGCAACGGTTCTTATGACCACAGGTGAACATCTGCCTGTTAATGTAAAAGCAGCTATTTCTGATAGTTCATACTCAACTTTGAAGAAGCAGTTCGCAAAAACATACAAGACTATGAAAGGTGCGATTCTTCCGGCATCTCTGGTTGTTGCAATAGCAAGATTTATAATATTTATTCGTTCAGGATTTGATATTAATGACGTCCGTCCTTTGGATGCCGTAACAAAGTCAAAGACACCCACTTTATTTATACACGGAGATGAAGATTCGGTGATCGATCCTTTGATGTGCTCACGTCTCTACGAGGCTGCAAAATGTGAAAAGCAATATTGCATGATCCTCGGATCGGAGCACATTCGCGGAGTCGTTACAGATCCAACAAATTATTGGGGAAAGATCAGATCTTTCCTGTCAAAGACAGATTTTTAATTGATTTAATTCTTCGTTCCTTTAGATTATTCTTAAGGAACGAAGAATATAGAGCCAAAACGTGAGGGAAAATGAGCATCCAAAGGTAGTCATCATGATTATACTGCTGCTCAGAACTCCCTCGTGGCCCATATTTTTGGCCATAATATAACAACTTACAGTAGTTGAAGAGCCAAGCATTATAAGTATCGCAACGATCTGTTCTCCGGCAAATCCAAGACTTACCGCTATGGGCAGGAATACTCCGGCAAGAACAAATAATTTTATAAACGAAGCAATGAGCGCAGGTTTTATTTCCTTAAGCGCTTTTTTTATGTCAAAAGATGCTCCCATAGACATAAGCCCCATGGGAGTTGCAAGTCTGGCAATATTCTCAGTAAAGTTCTCAAATATTACAGGTCTTGGTATTCTGAACAATGACCATATAAGTCCAATGGCTATTCCAATGATTATTGGATTCTTGGCTATTCCGACTGCAGTCTTTTTTATAAGCTCGTTCTTATCATCTGTTTCACTTTCAGTTTCTGCAGTAAACATCAGTATTATAACTGCGAAGATATTGTAGAGAGGGACACTTCCAAGTATCATAAGCGGTCCCATTCCTGTACTTGCATCGCCGTAGATATTGTGGATAAATGCAAGTCCAAGTAGTGCAGCACTGCTTCTGTATGCGCCTTGGATGAATTCTCCTCTTTTTCCCTTCTCTTTTATCAAAGCACGAGAAAAAACAGATATAACTCCTATACTTGTTATTGTCACAAGAAAGCAGAATAGTACGAATTTTCCATTCCATGTTCCCTTAAAATCCTGATCTGCAAGGTCTACAAAAACCAGCACGGGGAGCGCAATCTTAAAAACAAATTTGTTCATCCACGAAGCTGCTTTATCATCTATAAATCCTATTTTATTCAGGAAATACCCAAAGATCATCAAAAGAAAAACAGGAAATGTTGCATTTAAACTAAAGATCAAATTATTCATTATTTGTTTCTAATGCCCTTTATTTCAGTATAAGTCCAACAGGACAATGATCCGATCCAAGTGCCTCGCTGTAGATTTTGGCATCTTCAACCATAGGCATGAATGATCTGGATACAACAAAGTAGTCAATACGCCATCCGGCATTTTTTTCTCTTGCATGGAACCTGTATGACCACCAGGAATAAGCTCCCTCAAGGTCAGGATAAAAATGTCTGAAAGTATCCACAAGGTCTGCTGCAAGAACATTATCAAACTTTGCTCTCTCTTCATCTGTAAAGCCAGCATGTCCTCTGTTTGTCTTAGGATTCTTAAGATCAATTTCCTTGTGGGCTACATTCAAGTCTCCACAATAAATTACAGGCTTTGTTTCTTCAAGCTTTTTGATGTACTTAAGGAAATCGTCTTCCCAAACCTGTCTGTATTCAAGCCTTGAAAGGTCCTCTTTTGCATTGGGAACATAGACTGTAACGAGATAGTAGTCTGCATACTCGGCAGTAATGACTCTTCCCTCGTGGTCATGTGCTTCTATTCCAAGTCCGTATGTAACAGAGATTGGCTTTTCTTTTGTAAAAATAGCTGTTCCGGAGTAGCCCTTTTTCTCTGCATAGTTCCAATACTCTTCATATCCGGGAAGGTCCATTTTAATCTGTCCTTCCTGAAGCTTTGTCTCCTGAAGGCAGATTACATCCGGTTGTTCTTTATCCATAAATTCTTGAAAGCATCCCTTTGAAACGCATGCTCTCAGTCCGTTGACATTCCATGATACAAGCTTTAATCCCATTTTAGAAATTTCCTTTTACTCTCTGCAAACTTTCATCTGTTTCTTTTAGCATTTCTCTAAGTGAAAGATTATCTTCATAGCTAAATTCACAAACTGAGTATTGCAGGTAATTTATATATCTTTTTGATCTTTCAAGAAGTGCGGCATTCTGAGATGACATTTCTTCTCTAAATGTTTCTGCCGTTCCCTCTTCTGAAGATACTGAAATGGCTGCAAATTCATCACCGCGAATTCTTCCATATACACAGCCCTTAAATACATTATCCAGTATTTCGGATACTTCTCTTACTGCCTGATCTCCTTCATTGTGACCGTATACATCATTTATCTTCTTAAGCGAATCCATCCTGATGTACGCTACAACTGCATATTTACCGATACCAAAGTTTTCTTTGAGATAATCATATGCCTTGGAGAAGAATCCTCTTCTGTTAAGACCGCCTGTGAGATAATCCTGTCCACCGATATGATCCAGTACAGAATCGTCTCTTGCAAGTTCTTCCTGAACTTCAAGAAGATCTTTTCTTGTCTTTTCAAGTTCGTTTTCAAGGTATGAAACTCTTGAGCTGATAGTAGCAAGCCCAATAAGACTGTCAAAATAATTGTCTATAAGTATCCTTGGATTAAACTCAGTGATCATAAGTCCAATCTGATATTCACAAACAAATATATTGCTGGCAATAAGAACCTTAGGTTTATCATTTTCAAAAACAGACAATATCTTATCTGTTTCTATCTCGGCTCCCTTGTCGCCAGCAATCTCTTTTCCATCCACAACGACACTCTTCATGCTGATTTTCTCAGGGAATACCCATGGATGTTTAAAGGTATTTCTTATTTTTTTGTCATAAAGGAAAAGACCACAATTCTGTACTCCAAGTTCTCCGTTTATCTCGCTAAACGATCTGTATAGTCCGTCAACTTCGAACTTTCTGTTAAACAGTCTTGTGCTTATCTCAGAAATAACTGACAGAGCCTTTGATTCAGACTCTTCTATGAATGAAAAAACACAAGGAGCTTCCTCTACGGAAAGTCCCCCTGTTTTTACATATGACACTGCATCACAGATTGCCTGGTATCCCTGTTGTTCAAGATGTCCGTGATCGGACATTACTTTCTTTGAAGCCACATATCCTTCCTGCTCCGTAAGAGTAAGGAATGGGATGTCAAAAAAGCTCTTTAACAGAGCTTCTTTTTTCAAAATGGCAACATTCTTACCAATTCGCTCTATATCAATAACAAGCGCGTCAAAACCTAGCTTTGCGGCATAGTCAAAAAGAGCTGTGTTCTGATATCTGTAAGGATGCTTTTCATCAACATCATCGTTGTTAAAAAGATATTTTCCCGGCAGGATGACAAGGGTTATCCCCTTGTCAATTGCCGCTTTATTTGCACCTATACAGATTTTTTTTACTTCTTTATCCTCTAGTTCAGAGATTACCAGTCCGATTTTCATACTTCCCCCACACTCGAAATATATTAAACGTCTTCTTCGATTTCTCCGTCGTTTACTTCGTCGATATTATCGAGTTCTTTGTCTCCGTCAGAAATTTTTTCTCTGACTTTGGCAATTTTTGCTACTGTAACTCCCTTGTCGAGATTTATCATCTTAACACCGGATGTTACTCTTCCGTGTACGGTTATCTCATCCATACGAAGCTGTATAATGATTCCGGCATTTGTGATCATCATGATCTCATTTTCTGCATTAACTGCCTTAACACCTACAACAGCACCTGTTTTCTCGGTTATCTTATAGCACTTTACGCCTTTACCGCCTCTGAACTGGTTATTGAACTCACTTAAAACTGTTCTCTTTCCATATCCTTTTTCAGAAACTATAAGAAGCGAATCGCCCTGAGTATTAAGCTGCATTCCGACAATCTCATCTGTATCGTCGAGAGTCATTCCTCTGACACCCATTGATGATCTTCCGGTTGCTCTTACATCTTCCTCATCAAAGTGAATACACATTCCGTTCTTTGTAACAAGGAATACTTCAGCGCCCTTTTGAACACTCTTTACTTCAATAAGCTCATCATCATCTCTGAGGTTGATTGCTGCAAGTCCTGTCTTTCTGACATTTACGAAATCAGTTATAGGAGTTTTCTTTACAGTACCTTTCTTAGTTACCATAAAGAGGCTCTTATCCTCATCTTCAAATCCCTTAACAGGAATCATTGCTGTAATCTTCTCTCCCGGAGCAAGCTGCAAGAGATTAACAATAGCCATTCCTCTTGATGTTCTTGATGCTTCAGGAATCTGATAAACTTTAAGTCTGTATACTCTTCCCGTGTTTGTGAAGAACATTACATAGTTGTGAGTGGTTGTCATAAGGATATCTTCCACAAAGTCATTGTCGATTGTGGTAATTCCTTTTATTCCCTTTCCTCCACGGTTCTGAGCTTTAAAGTTATCAATTGACATTCTCTTTATATATCCGAGATTTGTCATTGCAATTACTGTATTTACATTAGGAATCAGATCTTCCATGTCGATATCGGAATCATCATGTCCGATCTGTGATCTTCTGTCATCACCGTACTTATCGGAAATCTCTGTTATCTCTTTCTTAATAACTCCGAGAAGTACTTTTCTGTCTGCAAGAATAGCTTTTAATTCCTCAATTTTCTTAAGGAGTTCAGCATGTTCCTGTTCAAGCTTGTCTCTCTCCAAACCTGTGAGAGTACGAAGTCTCATATCAACGATTGCCTGAGCCTGAACATCTGTAAGACCAAAGCGGGCCATGAGTTGTTCCTTAGCAAGAGCAACTGTTTCACTGCCTCTTATGATCTTGATTACTTCATCAATATTATCAAGGGCAATAAGCAATCCCTGTAAGATATGATCACGCTCTTCAGCTTTGTTAAGATCATACTTTGTTCTTCTTGTTACTACATCTTCCTGATGAGCGATGTAATGTTTAAGCATCTCTGTGATGCTCATAACCTTAGGCTGGTTATTTACAAGCGCAAGCATGATGATTCCAAATGAATCCTGCATCTGTGTATGCTTATAAAGCTTATTGAGCATGATGTTAGGGTTAACATCGTTTCTAAGCTCAATAACAACGCGCATACCTTCTCTGTCGGACTCATCTCGAAGTGCTGTTATTCCGTCGAGCTTTTTAAGCTTAACAAGCTCTGCGATCTTTGAGATCATGTTTGCTTTATTTACAAGGTAAGGAAGCTCTGTAACTACAATTCTGTTCTTGCCGTTCTGCATAGGCTCGATATCGGTTACGGCTCTTACAATTACTTTTCCTCTACCTGTTCTGTAAGCTTCTTCTGCTCCTCTTGTTCCAAGGATTATTCCTCCTGTAGGGAAATCGGGAGCTTTTACTATTGAAAGAATTTCCTCGATATCTGTTTCTCTGTCTTCAAGCACGCGGTTATCGATCATCTTAACAACCGCAGCGATTATTTCTCTTAAGTTGTGAGGGGGAATGTTTGTTGCCATTCCTACCGCGATACCTGTTGTTCCGTTTACCAGAAGGTTAGGATATCTACTGGGGAGAACTGAAGGTTCTTTTTCTGTATCATCGAAGTTTGGAGTGAAGTCTACGGTATCTTTTCCTATATCCGCAGTCATCTCCATTGCGATCTTTGTAAGACGTGCCTCAGTATATCGCATAGCGGCAGCGCCGTCACCGTCAACAGAACCAAAGTTTCCGTGACCGTCAACAAGACAGCATCTCATTGACCAAGGCTGTGCCATATTAACGAGAGCTCCATAGATAGAGCTGTCACCGTGAGGATGATATTTACCCATTGTATCACCGACGATACGCGCACACTTACGGTGTGGCTTGTCGGGACCGTTGTTAAGTTCGATCATTGAGTACAGAATTCTTCTCTGTACCGGTTTAAGACCGTCTCTTACATCAGGAAGCGCACGTGATGCAATAACGCTCATGGCATAGTCAATGTAATCCGCTTCCATTGTCTTCTGAAGGTCTACTTCCTTTATTCTGTCAGTAGTAACTTTATCAAAAACGTCATCTGACAATTCGTTGTTGTTATTGTTATTATTTTCAGCCATTTCTTTTCCTTTTTACGTTCTTTAAATATCCAGGTTCTTTACAAACTTTGCGTTCTTTTCAATAAACTCTCTTCTGGGTTCAACCTTATCACCCATAAGTGTTGTGAAAGTAACGTCTATATCGGATTCAGATTCTTCATCCATATTTACTCTGAGAAGAACTCTTCTCTCAGGATCCATTGTTGTCTCCCAAAGCTGCTCGGGATCCATCTCTCCAAGACCCTTGTAACGCTGGATCTTGTTGTTCTGGTCTCTTCCTACATCCGCTAAGATTTTATTGAGTTCCTCATCACTGTATGCATACCAGACTTTTTTGTTCTTCTCAAGCTTATAAAGAGGCGGCTGAGCAAGATATACATGGCCTTCTTTGATAAGTTCAGGCATAAATCTGTAGAGGAATGTGAGCATAAGTGTTGCAATATGCGCACCGTCTACATCGGCATCGGTCATGATAATGATCTTGTCATAACGAAGTTTGCTGATGTCAAAATCATCATGTATACCTGTTCCGAATGCTGTGATCATTGACTTGATTTCTGCATTTCCGTATATTCTGTCAACTCTGGCTTTTTCTACGTTGAGAATCTTTCCTCTAAGAGGAAGGATAGCCTGTGTTGCTCTGCTTCGCGCAGTCTTAGCCGATCCGCCGGCGGAATCTCCCTCAACTATGAATATTTCACAATTCTTAGGATCTTTGTCTGAACAATCGGCAAGTTTTCCGGGAAGTCCCAATCCATCGATAGGAGATTTACGTCTTGTAAGATCTCTTGCCTTTCTTGCTGCATCCCTTGCTCTCTGGGCAAGTATTGCTTTTTCAAGAATCTGCTTGGCAACGCTTGGATTCTGCTCAAGAAAATATGTAAGCTGCTCACCTACGATTCCAGCAACAGCTCCTCTTGCTTCAGAGTTACCAAGTTTCTGCTTTGTCTGTCCTTCAAACTGAGGATCCTCGATCTTAACACTTATGATAGCTGTAAGACCTTCTCTGATATCTTCACCTGTGAGATTATCATCGTTATCCTTGAGCATCTTGTTTGCTCTTGCATAATCATTAAAGGTCTTTGTAAGTGCAGCTTTAAATCCTTCAAGATGAGTACCACCTTCAGGTGTATTAATGTTATTTACGAATGTATAGATACTCTCTGTATATGAATCGTTATGCTGAAGAGAAACTTCAACCTGTACGTTGTTCTTATTTCCCTCAAAATACATAATGTCTTCATAAAGAGCTGTCTTACTCTTGTTGAGATATTCAACAAATTCCTTTATACCACCTTCGTAGTGGAAAGTCTGAACTATAGGCTCTTCGCCTTCTTCAGTACGCATATCGGTAAGAGATATTCTAAGTCCCTTTGTGAGGAATGCCATTTCTCTAAGTCTCTGTTTCAAAACGTTGTAATCGTATATTGTTGTCTCTTTGAAAATAAGAGCATCAGGCTTAAAGTATACTCTTGTTCCCGAAACACCTTCCGGAGCATCACCTACAACCTTAAGAGGATAGCAAACTTTTCCTCTCTCATATCTCTGCTCATATACTTTTCCTTCTCTTGTAACCTGAACTTCAAGCCATTCTGAAAGAGCATTAACAACAGAAGCACCTACTCCGTGAAGTCCGCCTGATACCTTGTATCCTCCACCGCCGAACTTTCCGCCTGCGTGAAGTATTGTAAATACAACCTCAACACCGGTTAATCCCGACTTGTGGTTAACATCAACAGGAATACCTCTACCATTATCTTTTACGATAATAGTATTGTCCTCATTAATCGTTACTTCGATATGATCACAAAATCCAGCAAGCGCCTCATCTACAGAGTTATCCACGATCTCATAAACAAGATGGTGCAATCCTCTGCTTGCTGTAGTTCCGATATACATACCAGGCCTTTTTCTGACCGCTTCAAGTCCTTCCAAAATCTGTATCTGGTCAGCGCCATATTGTACTTCTTCGTTGCTCATGTTCCACTCCGTTTCTTAGTTTTCACTACTAACTGTTCCATCTGTTACTTTGAACAGCTTATCTATTTCAAATCTGTTATTAACAAACTCATCAAGACCGGTACATGTGATTATCGTTTGAATATTTCCAATAGTGTTCAAAAGATAATTCTGTCTGTTACTGTCAAGTTCCGACAAAACATCATCAAGAAGCAGTACCGGATTTTCTTTTTTGGCTCTCTTTACTATCTCTATTTCCGACAGTTTAAGAGATAAGGATGCGGTTCTTTGCTGCCCTTGAGATCCGAATTTCCTGATATCAATCGCATCATCCGCATTTATTTTTTTTATCATAAAAGAAAAATCGTCTTTATGAGGCCCTACAGTAGTCTGTTTGGTATATGTATCTTTCTTTCTTGCTTGCCTCAGTTTATCTTCGAATTCTTCCAGTTTTACGTTAGGCTCATAAAAAACCGACAGGGTCTCTTTTTCTCCTGTTAGCTTTTCATGAATAGGTCTTATTATTTCATTAAGATCTTTGATGAATTTTTCTCTTGTCTTTATTATGACGGATCCATATTCGAATAATTGCTTATCCTGAACATCCAAAAGTACACTGTTTTCGGGATGTTCAAAAAGATCCTTTAGAATCTTATTTCTTTCGATTACAAGTTTGTTGTACTTAGAAAGACTGTTAAGATATATCTGATCCAACTGACACAGCTCCATATCCATGAATCTGCGCCTTTCAGAAGGACCGTTTTTTATTATACTCAGATCTTCAGGTGAGAAAAAGACAACATTCAATCTTCCGATGAGATCGGATGCTCTTTTTATTTTCTGCCCGTCAATAGCAATTCCTTTTGACTTATTCTTTCGAAGATGCATATCAACGCGATATTCTGCATTGTCTTTTTCCAAGATGGTTCTTATATGCGCTTCTTCTTTTCCGAATCTGATAATTTCCTTGTCTTTACTGCCTTTGTGTGACTTCGTGGTTGCAGAAACAAAAATTGCTTCCAAAATGTTAGTCTTTCCCTGAGCATTGTCACCATACAGTATATTAGTCCCACTGCTGAAATTTATCTTTATATTCTCATAATTCCTGAAGTCAGCTAATTCCAATGATTTTATTATCATTTCTCTATCTTTACCTGTATGCCATCGTATTCAAAACTGTCTCCATCGTAAAGCTTACGACCACGTCTTACCTCAACTTCACCGTTTACTTTTACAAGACCGGCTTGTATATCCATCTTAGCATCGACTCCGGAGCCCTCGAGACCGGCTTTTTTCAAAGCCTGTCCGAGTTTTATAAATTCATCTTGTTCTCTAAGTTTTACTATTTCCATCTTTAATCAGGTCCTTTGGTAATTTATTAATCAACTGTTGTGAAGTTGACAGGTAATACCAGATATGTATAAGTTGAGTCCTTATCCCTGATGAAACATGGTGCTTTAGGATTAACAAGGTAGATATCAACTATCTCATCATCAATAACTTTCAGAGCATCAATAAGGAACTTGGGATTAAATCCGATCATAAGATCTTTTCCCTGTTTATCAATATCAATTACTTCATCCATACTTCCTATAGTGGACTTAATCTTCAATTCCATATTTGTTTCGGTAATAGAGATAATTACCGGCTTCTTGTCACCTTCTTTTACAAGAAGAGTAGCTCTGTCTATACAATCAAGTAATTCTTTTCTGTTAATGCTCATCTTTGTTTCGTAATCACTTGAGAGCATCTGGTCGATACTGAAATACTCGCCTTCAATAAGTCTTGAAACAACAACTGTATCGTCAAACTCAAAAAGAACATGCTTATCGGTAAAATAGATATTTACCATCTTCTCTGTATTGTCACCGAGAATCTTACTGATTTCACCAAGTGCTTTACCCGGAACAATTACTTTCTTGTATGAGTATTCTTCTGAGAGCTTAACTTTTCTGATAGAGATTCTATGACCGTCAAGAGAAACAAGCTTTAAAGTGTCTCCATCAACTTCAAAAAGTTCTCCTGCCATCATTTTATTTGCATCATTCTCTGATATAGAAAAAATAGTCTGCTGAATTACATTTCTGAGAGTAAACTGAGATACTGAAACTCCGTCTACTTTCTCGATTGATGGAAGATAAGTAAAGTCATCACCTTTTCTTCCAATGAGATTGAATTTTGCTTTTTCACAACTGATTATAACTTTGTTTGAACTGTCTGATTCTATCGTAACATCATTATCGGGAAGCTTTCTTACAATATCTACAAATATCTTTGCATCGATTGCTATATATCCTCTTTCTTCAATGTTACCTTCAACTATAGTCTGTATACCAAGTTCCATATCATTGGCAATAAATTTAATAACTCCCTCTGTTGCATCTACAAGGATACATTCAAGAATAGACATTGTTGTCTTAGAAGGAACTGCTTTTGATACAATCTGCAATCCACTAATAAGATTAGACTTTGAGCAAACGACTTTCATTTAACCACATACTCCCTTCAGAACTTAAAAAGTATAAAATATATATAAAAAAATAGTAAAAGAATTAATAATAGCTGTTGAAAAGTGTAAAACCTATTCCATTATACAATCTATGCGGCTTTTTTACAAATTTTTAGCTGTTGAAAACAAAAAATAAGGTGTTGAAAAGTAAAAAGTTATAAACAGGCCTTATTTTGACAAATGAGGGTGAAAAAAAATTATCCACCCTCAATCAACAGCTAATCACATTCATATAACATGTTATCTACATAGATATCCACAATATTATAAAGAAGGATTTAGTTTCTTCATTATAATATCAATGTTTTTATTGAGATCGTCATCAAGTGCTGTAAGCTTTTTGATCTTGTTGATTCCGCTTATAACAGTTGTGTGATCTTTCTTGCCGAGCAATTTTCCTATTTCTTCAAGAGATGCTTCTGTGTTTTCTCTGCAAAGATACATGATTATCTGGCGGGGAAGCACAATCTCAGCTTGTCTCTTCTTAGAAATAATGTCATCTTTCTTTACACCATACTGTTCACATACAGTATCTATGATAAGTTGAGGTGTGATGACCTTTGATTTGTCAGGATAAATAATGTCTTTCAAAGCTTCCATTGCATTTTCAAGAGTAACATCAACGTTATTAAGCCTTGAATAAGCAATGATCTTGTTATAGGCACCTTCAAGTTCTCTGATATTTGACTTGATATTGGTAGCAATGTAGTTAATTACTTCATCATCAATACTCTTGCCATAGTTTTCAGAGTTCTTTCGCAGGATAGCCATCCTTGTCTCGTAGTCAGGAGACTGAATATCTGCAATAAGTCCCATCTCGAAACGTGATCTGAATCTTTCTTCAAGAGTCTCCATCTCTTTAGGCGGTTTATCAGATGAAAGGATAATCTGTTTACCTGCCTGATGCAGCTCGTTGAAAGTGTGGAAAAACTCTTCCTGTGTTGATTCCTTTCCTATAATAAACTGAACGTCATCGACCATGAGAACATCAACGGTTCTGTATTTATCACGAAGCTTTGACATACTCTCTGTCTTACCGCTTCGGATAGATTCGATAACTTCGTTGGTAAACTGCTCTGATGTTACATAAAGAACCTTAGCTTTGCGGTTATGTTCCATAATAAAGTGACCGATGGAATGCATAAGGTGAGTCTTACCAAGTCCCGGTCCACCGTAGAGGAAGAGAGGGTTGTAAGATATTCCCGGAGATTCAGCAACAGCAAGAGAAGCAGAGTGAGCGAACTTGTTGTTACTTCCTACGACGAATGTATCAAATCTGTATTTAGGATTCAGATTCGAATGTTCGTAGTTATTATTAGATGCATAGCCGTTTTCAGAAGCATTTTCTGAATTATTATCATGAGTTTCTTCATTATTAATAGTGTCTTTCTTTAAAATAAAAGAAACGTCTACCATTATTTCCAAAAACTCAGAAATGGTAACTTTAATAAAGTCCATGTAATGGTTGATTATGTACTGAAGAGCCATTGAGTTGTCGGAAGGTATCAAAATAGTTACAGTGGTATCATCAACTTTGTATACACTTAAAGGATCAATCCAGGTTTTATAGGAAATTTCTGTAATACCTGACTCAATCTTAATAGTATGTTTGATAGACTCCCAATTGTTTTTTAATTTGTCTGTGATTTCTTTAGTTGAATACATGAAAAACTCCCCAATTACGCAATTTATAGACGTGTACTATTTTAACGTAAATAACTTTAAATATCAAACAAGGTTATTTTGTGGAAAACTCTCTGAAAAATCATTTCAAACATAATTATATTTTTACACTGTGGATAAATGGTGCTTTTTCCACTTTAAGCTATCTACTGTTATAAATAGCATGGTTACTGGATTTCCGATTAATAACCACAAAATTATGCTCTGTGTTATCCACAAAATTCAAAGAAAATGTGGATAAAATAACGTGGGAAATATTAATCAACATGTTATCCACAAAATCAACATTTTGATGTGGATAAGTTTTGTCAATACAATATATGGACTAATATTTTTTTGGATATTTTTTTTAAAGAATTCCTTGTATTTTCTGCGTTTTTATGGCTTGACTGCCTTGCGTATATTTATTATAATTATAAAGATTTTTTCCACACTGATATGATCTGTAATTACTAAATGTAATTGCGTTGTATAATTAGTAAAGAAGGAGGTGTTTACGATATGAAGATGACATTCCAGCCTCATAAGCTCCAGAGAGCCAGAGTTCACGGCTTCAGAGCAAGAATGGCTACTAAGGGCGGCAGAAAAGTACTTGCAGCCAGAAGAGCAAAGGGAAGAAAGAGATTATCTGCTTGATATTAAAGGTCACAAAGTTGTGACCTTTTTTCATCTTTCTGATTTAAAAAGGATGACAATATGCTTTTTTCAGATTCTATGAAAAAGACAAGTGACTTCCGCAATGTTTATAAGAATGGTAAGAGTTATGCTGATAAATATTTAGTTGTGTATGTGTGGAAAAATAACAGTTCTTATAATAAACTTGGGATTTCATGCAGTAAAAAAATTGGGAACAGTGTTGTAAGGCACAGATTTGCAAGACTTGTTCGAGAAGTATACCGACTACACGAAGATGTATTCAATAGTGGTTTGGATATAGTAGTCGTTGCCAGAGCCTGTGCAAGAGATGCTAGCTATCATAATATAGAAGATTCTTTTTTAAGCCTGGCAGGGAAGGCCCGCATAAAGAAAAATGGCGGTGAATAATGAAAAAGATACTGATCTTTTTAATTAAATTGTACAGAAAGTACATTTCTCCTTTAAAGAGAACAAAATGTCCGTATATTCCCACTTGTTCGGAGTACGGACTGGAAGCTATAGAAAAACATGGGGCATTTAAGGGGAGTCTGCTCGCAATCTGGAGAATAATTAGGTGTAATCCCTTTTCCAGTGGCGGATATGATCCCGTTCCGTAATGTACAGGAGGTTTGTTTTGACACCAGTTCTTTTAACCCCTTATAAGGGACATATCGTAGGACCTATTGCAAAATTACTTGGACATGTAATGAGTTTTATTTTCAATGTTCTTAATTCGATAGGTATTCCTAATATTGGTCTTGCAATCTTATTATTTACTTTGGTAATTTATCTTTGTCTTTTTCCTTTGACTTACAAACAGCAGAAATTTTCTAAACTTCAGTCAAAGATGAGCCCTGAACTTAAGGCTATTCAGCAGAAGTATAAGGGAAAGAAAGATAACGACTCTATGCTTGCGATGCAGCAGGAGACTAAAGAAGTTTATGCAAAATATGGCGTTTCACAGACGGGAAGTTGTGTACAGCTCTTAATTCAGATGCCTATTCTTATTGCACTTTATCGTGTTATTTATTCAATTCCTGCTTATGTTCAGACTGTAAGGGATGCTTTTTATCCTCTTGCTGAGCAGATCAGAACAACAGCGGGTGGAACTGATTTCCTTAGAGATAATATCTCAAGTGCAAAAATGTATTCAAGTCAGTTTAAGAATGAGCTTTTTGTTTCAGGTGATACATCTTATGTGGAAAACACTATTATCGATGTATTGAATAAAGCATCATCATCTGACTGGGACAAGATTGCATCTAATTTTAGTGGTATTGGTGATTCAGTATCCGCTACACATCAGCTTTTGAGCAGATACAATAATTTCCTTGGACTTAATATAAGTGATACACCTACATATATGATCAAGACTGCATTTGTGGATAAGCATTTCATTTTACTTATTGGTGCGATTCTTATTCCGTTCCTTGCATTCTTTACGCAGTGGGTAAATACAAAACTTATGCCTCAGCAGGCTCCTGCAGACGGTAAGGTTGATCCGGATGATCCGACAGCTCAGATGCAGCAGTCTATGAAGACAATGAATATCATGATGCCTATGATGTCTGCAGTATTTTGTCTCAGCTTACCCGCAGGTATGGGTATTTACTGGATAATCGGTGCGGTTATCAGATCGGTACAGCAGGTTCTTATCAACAAGCACATTGATAAAAAAGATATCGATGCAGAAATTGCAAAGAATATTGAGAAGTATAAGAAGAAACAGGAGAAACTTAAGGCTACTCCTCAGATGAACAGATATGCAAACATGTCTACAAAGAATATCGAGACTAAAGCAACAAATTCTGTTTCTTTAGAGAAGAGAGAGCTTGAGCTCCAAAAGGTAAGAGATTCTTTTTCCGGAAAAGAGATAAAGAAAGATTCTCTTCTTGCGAAAGCTAATATGGTAAAAGATTTCAACGAGAAGAATAATAAATAAGAGAAGTTTTTTTTGGGAGGGAAAAATGGAGTATAAAGAGTTTACAGCAAAAAATGTTGATGATGCTATTACAGAAGCTTGTGAATCCTTCTGTGTTACCAGTGATAAACTTGATTATGAGGTTGTTTCAAGCGGGTCTTCAGGTTTTTTGGGTATAAATGCAAAGCCTGCAATTATTAAGGCAAGGGTTAAAGAAGACAAGAAAGAAGAAATCAAGATTGATGATATCAAGGTAGATACAAAGGTTTCATCTAAGCAGGAAGTAAAGAGCAAAAAAGAAAAAGATAAAGTAAAAGAGAATGTAAAAGAAGTAGAAAAGACTGTCAGCTCAGATATTAATGCTGATGAAGTCTGCGATAAAGCAAATAAATTCTTAAAAGAAGTATTTGATGCAATGAAGATGGAAGTTGTTGTTAAGACTACTTTCAATCAGGCTGATAAGATTCTTGATATTGAACTTAGCGGAGATGAGATGGGAGTACTTATAGGTAAGAGAGGACAGACACTTGATTCTGTTCAGTACCTTGTTTCTCTTGTTGTTAACAGAGATTATTCTGAGTACATCCACGTTAAGGTTGATACAGAGAATTACAGAGAGAGAAGAAAAGCTACTCTCGAAAATCTTGCAAAGAACATTTCTTATAAGGTTAGAAAGTCCAGACATTCAGTAGCTTTAGAGCCTATGAATCCTTATGAGAGAAGAATTATTCATTCAGCTCTTCAGGGAGACAGGTTTGTTACTACTCACAGCGAAGGTGAAGAACCATTCAGAAGAGTAGTTGTTACATTAAAGAAATAATAAACATTTACCCCTCGAAGTTGTATACTTTGAGGGGTATTATTATATGTAGAGAAAAATTTATTAAAATAGAAGCGAGACAAAATATGTCAGGTGTTTTTAATAATTTTAATGATGATACAATCTGCGCAGTTGCAACCGCGATGTCTGATTCCGGAATCGGAGTTATAAGAGTTAGTGGAAGAGATGCAGTTTCAATTTGTGATAAGATTTATCGTTCTGCTAAAATGGAGCAGACATTAAAAAATCATGATCCGAATACTATAAAGTACGGGTACATATGTGATGGTGAGAAAATCATTGATGAGGTAATGGTCTCATTTATGAAAGCACCTCATAGTTTTACAAGAGAAGATGTTGTGGAAATTAATACACATGGCGGAATTCTCATAATGAATCAGACCATAGAGTTGCTTCTTAAGAATGGATGTCGATTGGCGGATCCCGGTGAATTTACCAAGAGAGCTTTTCTTAATGGAAGGATTGATCTGACAAAGGCTGAAGCAATAATGGATATCATAAGTGCCCAGAACAATTTTGCTCTGGACAGTTCCAGAAATCAGCTTCGTGGAAGTATCTATGATAAAGTGAAGAGTATGAGAGAACGGATTATTTATGAGATGGCTTTTATTGAATCTGCTCTTGATGATCCTGAGAATTATGATCTTACCGGATATCCCGAAAAGCTCAATGCCAAAGTTTTAGATCTGACTAATGAAATTGAAAAATTACTTAGTACTGCGGATGAAGGAAAGATCAGAAAAGATGGAATAAAGACTGTTATTGTTGGAAAGCCGAATGCCGGAAAATCATCTCTTTTGAATACTCTCATCGGAGATGAAAGAGCAATTGTTACTGACATTGCCGGAACAACAAGAGATATTATTGAAGAGACGGTAAGACTTGGTGATATTGTTTTGCACCTTATAGACACTGCCGGAATCAGAGATACCGATGATATTATTGAGAAGATGGGTGTGGATAAAGCAAAGAGTAAGATAGAAGAAGCAGATCTTGTTTTATACATTCTTGATTCAACTCGCGACATCGATGATGAAGATGAAGAGATAATCAATCTGTGTAAAGGTAAAAAAACAATAGTTCTTCTTAATAAGAATGACCTTTCTGATGATATAAAAATTAATGAGGATAATGTGTTTAAGTTTTTCACAAATGTGGATAACGTTCCTGTTATAAAAACTTCTATGTTGAAAGGTAATGGTATAGATGAGCTTAAAGATGCTCTTTCAAAACTTTTCTTTAATGGAGATATTTTACCAAAACAGGAAATCTACATTACAAACTTAAGACACAAAGAACTTCTTCAGAAAGTATATGATAGCCTCAAACTTGTTGAGGACAGTATTTCAAAAAATCTTTCGGAAGATTTTTATACTGTGGATCTTTCAAATGCTTATGCCTACCTTGGTGAGATCATCGGAGAAGAAGTCGGTGATGATCTGGTAGAAGAGATATTTTCAAAATTTTGTATGGGAAAATAATTTATGAATGTTTTTACTGAAAAATATGATGTTGTAATAATCGGAGCAGGACATGCCGGATGTGAGGCGGCACTTGCTTGTAGCAGACTTGGTCTTGAAACTATAATTTTTACTATGAGTGCGGACAACATTGCATTCATGCCTTGTAACCCTCACATCGGAGGATCTTCCAAAGGTCACCTTGTTCGAGAGATAGATGCTCTTGGCGGTGAGATGGGAAAAAATATTGATAAGACTTTTTTGCAGTCCAAGATGTTAAACACATCAAAGGGACCTGCTGTTCATTCACTCAGATGTCAGGCTGATAAGATGGAATACTCCAAGAAGATGAAAGAAGTTCTTGAAAAACAGGAGCACCTTACTATAAAGCAGGCTGAGGTTTCAGAAATTATTTACGATGAACCTTCTGATGAACTTAAAGCTGAAGGTTATAAACATGTGATTACCGGAGTGAAGATTTTTAGCGGAATTGTTTATGAAGCTAAAGCTGTTATCTTATGTACAGGAACTTATCTTAAGAGTCGTTGTCTTACAGGTGAAGCAATCACTTACAGTGGACCGAACGGACTTCAGCCTTCCAACCTTTTGTCACAATCACTTATCGATGCAGGGATAGAACTCAGAAGATTCAAGACAGGAACACCTGCCAGAATGGATGGAAATACAATCGACTATTCAAAGATGACAGAACAGTTTGGAGACAATCCAGTTATTCCTTTTTCATTTGATACAGATCCTTCTGATGTTCAGAGACCACAGGTTTCATGTTGGCTTACATACACTAATGAAAAAACGCATGAAATAATACGCAATAATATTGATAGGTCCCCAATTTATGCGGGAATCATCGAAGGCGTTGGTCCAAGATATTGTCCTTCAATTGAAGATAAAGTTGTAAAGTTTCCTGACCATGAAAGGCATCAGGTTTTTGTTGAACCCGAAGGAACATTTACAAATGAGATGTACATAGACGGAATGTCTTCATCACTTCCTGAGGATGTTCAGATTGCAATGTACAGAACAGTACCCGGACTTGAGAATTGTCGTATTGTAAAAAATGCTTATGCAATCGAGTACGATTGTCTTTGTCCCGGACAGCTTCATCCAACTCTTGAGATTAAAAATATCAGAGGACTTTTTTCAGCAGGGCAGTTTAACGGAAGTAGTGGATATGAAGAAGCAGCAGCACAGGGATTGTATGCCGGAATTAATGCTGTGATGCAGATTGAGAACAGACCTTATCTTTCTATAGACAGATCCGAAGGATACATCGGAGTTCTTGTTGATGATCTGGTTACAAAAGAGAATCTTGAACCTTACAGGATGATGACTTCAAGAGCAGAGTACAGGTTGCTTCTTAGACAAGACAATGCAGATATCAGACTTAGAGGAAAAGGTCATGAAGTTGGTCTTATAGATGATGATAGGTACAACAAGCTGATCAATAAGATTGAGCTTATAACCAAAGAAGTCGACAGGTTAAAGAGTATTAATATAGGTGCCAATTCCAAGATTCAGGATTTCCTGACAAGGTGTGGAAGTACACCTTTGAAGACAGCAGTTTCTCTTGCAGAATTATTATGTCGTCCGGAGATGACTTACGATATGATTGCTGAAATTGATCCTGACAGACCTGAACTTCCTAAAGATGTTATCGAACAAGTTGAGATTACTATCAGATATGAAGGATATATCAACAGACAGGAAAGACAGGTTGAGCAATTTAAGAAACTTGAGAGAAAACTTATCCCGGCGGATATTGATTATAATGATGTCAGCAGTTTAAGACTTGAAGCAAGACAGAAACTTGAAAAGTTCAGACCTGTTAATATTGGACAGGCTTCACGAATCGGTGGAGTTAATCCGGCAGATGTTTCTGTACTGATCATTTATCTTGACTCACTTAATAGAGGAAAACAGAATGAGGAATAAATACAATAAAATGATTGAGGACTTTCGTTCATACGGAATAGAACTCACTGACAGACAACTGGAACAATTTGATCAGTACTTTGATATTCTTGTTAGGGTAAATGAAGTAATGAATCTTACTGCGATAACAGATTTTGATGATGTGTGTAAGCTTCACTTTGTTGATAGTATCTCATGTGTTCCTTTTGTAGATTTCAAAGATAAAGAGTATTCAATAATTGATATTGGAACCGGAGCCGGTTTCCCGGGAATTCCTCTTAAGATAGTTTTCCCTGATCTACATATTACCTTACTCGATTCACTCAATAAGAGAATTAACTTTCTCAATGAAGTAATAGATACTCTTGGTCTTAATGAGAAAGGTAGTATTGAAACTCTTCATGGAAGAGCAGAAGATTATTCGTCAAGCAAGAGTGGTTCACTCAGAGAAAAATTTGATTTCGCTGTTTCGAGAGCAGTTGCTAATATGTCTACTCTTTCTGAATACTGTCTTCCTTATGTAAAAGTTGGCGGAGAGTTTATTGCATTTAAAGGTGATAAAGGATCTGAAGAAGTGGAGGCAGCTAAAGGGGCAATACATCTTCTTGGTGGAAAACTTAAAGAGTGTAACGATTTCTTTTTACCGGGAACGGACATTTCACGTACAATTTGTATCGTTGAAAAGAAGGAACATACATCAAAGCAGTATCCTCGTAAGGCAGGAATACCTGCAAAAAATCCTTTGTAAAACACAAAATAATGTTTCACGTGAAACATATCTGATGTTAAAATTTAAGCACAACTAATTGTTTCACGTGAAACATAAAAATACAAAATATAGTGATAAACCGTGAAACATAAAAACGGACCATGAAACATCCATAAATACATATAGTAATCAAAGCGCAATCTAGAAAATAATGTCATATTTTCTAAAGATTGTGCTTTTTTTATGTTCTATAGTTTTAATAATGTGGTAAAATCAGAGTAGTGTTTCACGATGATGGGAGGCGTAATGGGAAGAATAATCGCAATTGCAAACCAAAAAGGCGGAGTCGGAAAGACTACCACTTCAATCAATCTAGCATCTGCTTTGGCAGAAAAAGGAAAGAAGGTATTGGTTATTGATACAGATCCTCAGGGAAATACTACCAGTGGATTTGGTATTGATAAGAATGAGATCGATCGCACAATATATGAATTGATGATCGGTGAGTGTAGCATTGATGAAGTAATAACTAGAAATGTTGTAAAGGGAATTGACGGAGTGGATATCATTCCTTCAAACGTAAACTTAGCTGCGGTAGAGATTGAGTTAATAGATTCTGATAACAAAGAATATATTTTGAGAGAAGCAATAAGTGGTATAAGGGATGACTATGATTTTATTATTATAGATTGTCCACCTTCACTTAGTATGCTGACAGTCAATGCAATGACAACAGCTAATACAGTTCTTGTACCTATCCAGTGCGAGTACTATGCACTAGAAGGTCTCAGCCAGTTGGTTCACACAGTTAATCTTGTAAAAGACAGACTTAATCCTGAACTTGATATGGAAGGTGTTGTCTTTACAATGTTTGATTCACGTACCAATCTGTCGCTTCAAGTTGTAGAGAATGTTAAAGAACATATACAGGAGAATGTGTATAAGACAATAATCCCCAGAAACATTCGTCTTGCAGAAGCACCCAGTTACGGACTACCTATAAATGTTTATGAACCAAAGTCCGCAGGAGCTGAAGCATATCGGCTTCTTGCAAATGAGGTTATCGACAGAAAATTTGATTAAAGCGGAGGGGCATAAGATATGGCAGTTAAGAATGTGAAAAGAGGATTAGGAAAAGGACTTGATTCAATTATACCGGCTAAGACATCTTTCACACCAAGAGAAAGAGAGTTGAAATTCTCAGAACAACAAGAGCAGGAAAATCAAAATATTGAGGGACAGGTTGTACAGGTTAATATCACAAAGATTGAACCTAACAGAAATCAGCCAAGAAAATCTTTTGATGAAGATAGTCTTATTGAGTTGTCTGAGTCAATCAAACAGTATGGAATAATAAATCCTCTTATAGTAACAGATAAAGAAGATCATTATGAAATCGTTGGTGGTGAGAGAAGATGGCGTGCAGCTAAGAAGGCCGGGATAAAAGAAGTCCCTGTTATAATAAAAGATCTTAGTGAACATGAAATTGCAGAGATCTCACTCATAGATAACATTCAGAGAGAAGATATAAATCCTATTGAAGAAGCTCTTGCATATAGAAAGCTGATCGATGAATTTGGATATACTCAGGATGTTGTTGCAGAGAAAGTATCAAAGAGCAGAGTGACGATTACAAACTCACTTCGTCTTTTGAAGCTTTGTGAAAAAGTAAGACAGATGGTTATCGATGGACTTATTACAACAGGTCATGCCAGAGCACTTATATCTGTTGAAAGCGAAGAAGAGCAGACGATGCTTGCTCAGAAAGTATTTGATGAAAAGCTTAGTGTTAGAGAGACTGAGAAACTGGTAAAGAATCTTGGCAAAACACCAAAGCCTAAAAAAGTAGTTGAGAGCAATCCAAGTTTAGATGCTATTTATTCTAATCTTTCCGAAAGATGTAAGCAGGCAATTGGAACAAAAGTAGACATTACTTCCAAGGGCAGTGGAGCAGGAAAGATTGAGATTGAATTCTATAACAGTGACGATCTTGAAAAAATAATAAACAGACTATGCACAGAATAATCGGAGACAGAATAAAATGGAGAGCAACATATTAAATCTTATGGGTCTTGGAAACATAGATCCCGCAATTTTTATCTTTGTACTTTTAGGACTTATATTGTTACTTTTACTGATTGTGATAATTCAAGGAAGTAAAATCAGTAAAGTGGCTAAGAAGTATAACAAGTTCATGAGTGGAAAAGATGCGAAGTCACTTGAAGATGAAATCGTAGATCTTTTTCATGAGAACAAAATGATAAGAACTGAGAATGATAAAAACCGAAAGGATATCCAAGATATCAATAAGAGAATGCAGAGAACATTCCAGAAAATCGGACTTGAGAAATATGATGCATTTAGTCAGATGGGTGGACAGCTCAGTTTTGCACTTTGCATGCTCGATGAAAATGACAATGGATTTCTTATGAATTCAGTTCACAGTACAGACGGACTCAACTATTCTTATTCAAAGATGATCAACGCCGGTATAGCAGATGTTGAACTCAGCGATGAGGAAAAGAAAGCTTTGGATAGAGCACGCGAAAGTGTAAGAAGATAAATTTTTTCCATAATGGGAAAATGAATAAATATATAAACATACTTGGAGGAGATCAAAATGATCGACATTAAATTTTTACGTGAAAACCCTGATGTGGTAAGAGAGAACATCAAGAACAAATTTCAGGATGAGAAACTTCCTCTTGTAGATGAAATAATAAAACTCGATGAAGCGAGAAGAACTAACCAGCAGGAAGCTGATGAAATCCGTGCACATAAGAATAAGATTTCTAAAGAGATCGGTGCAATGATGGCACAGGGCAAAAAAGAAGAAGCAATGGCCCTTAAGGATGAAGTTGCAAAAGAAGCAAAGCGTCTTGAAGAACTCGAAGAGAATCAGAAGAAGCTTGATGAAGAAGTTACAAATAATATGATGATCATTCCTCAGATCATCGACAAATCTGTTCCTATCGGAAAAGATGATTCTGAGAATGTTGAGATTGAGAAGTTTGGTGAACCCGTTGTTCCCGATTTCGAGATTCCTTATCATACTGATA
>JAEEGJ010007219.1_pt1 | contig 32191 bp, 28 predicted proteins | sample 8958761 | NCBI WGS metagenome assembly JAEEGJ01 (sample SAMN16246546, study PRJNA631951) | gut metagenome | biome: gut microbiome; feature: rumen; material: RS-attached | host: Bos | place: Iran: Karaj | collected 2018-10
GACGGCTTTAGCCAGTTTTCTACATTTGGAATATGCTCACGAAACGTTTAATTGTCTGCTTGGATGTCCGTAACCGCAAGGTCACGAAGGGTGTAAAGTTTAAAGGTAATATCGACATTGGCGATCCGGTTGAAATGGGCGCACGCTATAGCGATGAAGGTGTCGATGAACTTGTTTTTTATGATATCACGGCGAGTGCCGAGAACCGCCCGTGCGACATGGAAATGATTCGCCAGATTGCAAAGCGCGTGTTTATCCCGTTTGCAGTGGGTGGCGGTATCCGCAACTTGGACGACATGCACGAAGCGCTCCTCGCGGGTGCAGAAAAGGTGAGCGTGAACAGCCTTGCTGTGCTCCATCCTGAAATCATTGCCGAAGGAGCTAAGGCGTTTGGTCGCCAGTGCATCGTGCTTGGCATGGATGCTAAGTTCGTGGGCGTTTCGGACAAGATTCCGAGCGGTTACGAAGTGTTTATCCGCGGTGGTCGCCAGGCGATGGGCATCGACGCTTTGCAGTGGGCAAAGCGCGCCGAGGAACTCGGCGTTGGCGAAATCTGCTTGAACTCCATCGACACGGATGGCGTCAAGAACGGTTACGAACTCACGATTACCGACATGATTGCAAAGGCGGTTCAGGTGCCTGTGATTGCAAGTGGTGGTGCTGGAACTCCGGCGCATATCGTGGACTTGTTCCGCAAGACGAGTGCCGATGCGGCACTGGTCGCGTCGATGGTGCATTTTGGCGATTATACGGTCCCTGGTATCAAGGGCGAAATGCTTGCTGCGGGAATTCCGGTACGCAAGAAAATGAACGGCGAGGTGTAAGATGAATCCGGAAGTTGCCGTCAAGATTTTTGAAGCCGGCAAGAGTGCCGGGGCTGACTTTGTTGAAATTTTCGAAGAAGAGACCCGCAGTTCAAGCCTCGGCTTGAAGGACCGCCAGATTGAAACGGCGACCGCGGGTACCGAGTACGGTATCGGCGTTCGCCTTTTGTACGGGACGGAAGTCCTGTACGGATTCACGAGCGACGACAGCGAAGAAGCTCTCATAAAGCTTGTGAAGACGCTTGCGTTTGGGCGCATTGCCGCCGCAGCGGGAGCGGAAGGCTCGGCTGCAAGGCCTTTTGAATTTGCTCCTGAAAAGCGCATTTGCGATTTTAACACGGCCGCTTACAAGGATCCGCGCGTGCTCGGCCAGGCCATAAAGCAGGACTTCTTGTTCCGTGCAGATAAGGCGGCCCGTGCGCTCTCGCCGAAGATTGCTCAGGTGGGCGCCAGCGTGACTGACAGCTGCACTTCGATTTCTCTTTTGAATAGCGAAGGCTTGCATCTGGAAATGACTCGTGGCCGCTTGCGTGTAAACGTGAACGTGACAGCAACTGATGGCACGGAACGCTTGACGACGCACGAAGCTCCGGGCGCTCTCGGTGGCTATGAACTTTTAGCAAATTATTCTCCGGAAGTGCTTGCAACGGAATGTGGCGAGCGCGTGCTGCGCATGCTCGATGCCGGCTACATCACTGGCGGTCAGATGCCGGTCGTGATGGGCAATGGCTTTGGCGGCGTGATTTTCCATGAAGCTTGCGGCCATCCGCTTGAAACGGAATCTATCCGTCGCAATGCAAGCCCGTTCTGCGGAAAGCTTGGTGAAGCGATTGGTCAGCCTTGCTTGACTGCCATTGACGATGGCACGATGGACGGTGTCTGGGGTAGTCTCAAGTACGATGACGAAGGAACGCCGACGCAGCGCACAACGCTGATTGAAAACGGCATCTTGAAAACGTACATGAGCGACCGTGTGGGTGCTATGGAAGTGGGTGTGGAACGCACCGGAAGTGCTCGCCGTGAAAGCTACAAGTACGCACCTGTAAGCCGTATGCGCAATACGTTTATCGCTCCGGGCAAGGATACGCTCGATTCCATGATTGCAAGCGTGGATAACGGCCTCTATGCGGCTCGCATGGCTGGTGGTTCTGTGAACCCGGCAACGGGTGAATTCAACTTTGCAGTCGATGAAGGTTACGTCATTCGTAATGGCAAGATTTGTGAACCGGTCCGTGGCGCAACGCTTATCGGTAAAGGTCACGAAATCATGCCGCGCATTAGCATGGTCGGCTCAGACTTTGAGCAGGCCGCAGGTGTTTGCGGAGCCTCTTCGGGACATGTGCCGGTAACCGTCGGTCAGCCCTCCATTAAGGTCGATCAAATTCTCGTCGGTGGACGGTAGTCGCGCTCCCAACGAAATTGGAACATTCCCATGAAAATGGAAAAGCCCTCGCAAGAGGGCTTTGGAGTATTATGGGTTGTCAATACAAGTAAAGTACAAAACCATTTCGAATAAAACAAGAAAAGCATGTAAAAAAGAAACAACGGCATCTCGTGAGAGGTGCCGTTGTTTTGGTGTATGGGATGTTTGGTTTTGTATCCATAAAATAGTTTAAATTGGAGTATTAGTGGTTCTTTTTAGAACATTTCTGATGTAAAGGTTTACAACACTTACAACAGGCTTTTTATGAAAAATTGGCGAAATTTGATGAAAAACGGCGATTTTTGTATTCCGTATATTGTAATAAAGCCCCAATAATTGATCTGAATTATATTTTCTAACTTTCACAACAATGAATCACGCTGAAAAAAATGATTTTTTTGAACTTTTGCGAATCGCTTTTGGAGTGCCTGCGCAAGAGTTTGATTCTGCTCAATGGCAATATTTGCATTCGGAAAGCCTTAAACAGCAGATTGCGGGAATCATCTATCGTGGAATTTGTCGTTTGCCTTGCGGTAAACAACCTCCGAAAATGTTGATGTTCCAGTGGGCTAGTGAAGTGGAGGCAATCAAGGGGCATAATAAGCTGTTGAATGCCGAAGCTGCCCGGCTTACAGAGCTGTTTATGGCTCAAGGGCGGAAAACGGCGGTGCTCAAGGGACCGGCAAATGCTAGGCTGTATCCTGACCCTTATATGCGAAACGCTGGTGATATAGACTTGTGGGTTGATGGCGGGCGTGATAGTGTGCTTGAATTGCTGAAAAAAATGGGCTATGAAATTTCTGCAGAACATCTCAAAGTGGATCATCATGTCCATTTGGATGGAAAATCGGGGATTGTTGTTGAAATACATTATAAGCCATCTTCAGGGAATTGGAATCCGTTCTCGAATGCACGGCTGATGCGTTACCTGGAAAAAGAAATCCAGAACGTGGAGCGTGTGCCCGAGGGATTTTGTGTTCCTTCGATGAAGTTTGCCCTTGTGATGCAGCTATCGCATATCCAGCATCATTTTTTGTGGGAAGGGATTGGCTTAAAGCAAGTTGTCGATTATTTTGTTCTGTTGAAACAAGCTTCTGAGGAGGATAGGCGCGATGTGTCTGCTCTACTTTCGAGTTTGGGACTTTCGAAAATGGGCGGTGCGCTGATGTGGATTATGGAATATATTTGGGGACTTGCTCCGTCTCAAATGATTTGCAAACCCGATGCGAAAAATGGTCAAAAGGTGCTTTCCATGATTCAGTCCGAAGGTAATTTTGGCAGGCATTGTGAATCCAATAAGGGTAATCATTTTTTTATTCTCTGGTTAAAGCGCCGTTGGCGTATGATTCGGATGTTCTGGTTTGCTCCTGTTGATGTTGTCTGTTGTGAATTGGCGTATTGGAAAACATTTTTCAAATTTATTCCTTTACGCATCAAGATGAGGCGCGTCTCATTGAGAGGTGCCATTTAAAACACATTTTTTCTAGTTTGCAAGCTGATGAAATTTTCTCAAGATGAAGCTTTGTTCGATCTTTTGCGAATGGCGGTCGATGACGACTGTTCTCCGCGTTTTTTTACGCGCAAGCTGAATGATGAAGAATGGCGGTCATTGCGGTCGATGTGCCACAAGCAGCAGATTAGTGCTGTTGTCTATCGAGCCGTTTCCCATTTGCCGGCGGAACAGCAACCTCCCTCGAAATTAATGTTCCAGTGGGCAGTCGAGGCTGAAATTGTTAAAGGACATAATGGTCTTCTGAACGCAGAAGCATCTCGTCTTACGCAACTTTTTGAAGCTCAGGGGCGCAAAACGGCGGTGCTTAAGGGACCTGCCAATGCGAGGCTTTATCCCGACCCCAATATGCGGCAAGCAGGAGATATCGACTTGTGGGTTGAAGGTGGTCGAGATAGTGTGATTGCCTTGCTTAAACAAATGGGCTATCAATTGTTCGAAAAGGACTTGCTCTCGGCGCATCATGTTCAATTGCGACCGGAGGGAGACGTTTCTGTTGAAATCCATTATAAGCCCTCTTCCAAGAACTGGAGTCCATTTTCGAGTGCACGACTGATGCGTTATCTGGAAGAAAAAATTCAGAATGTGGAGCGTGTGCCTGAAGGATTCAATATTCCTTCGATGACATTTGCCCTTGCGATGCAGCTTTCGCATATCCAGCATCATTTTTTGATGGATGGTATCGGTTTAAAGCAAATTATCGATTATTTTATTTTGCTGAAGCATGCTACCGAGGAAAATCGTCGAGAAATAAATGCCAAGTTGTCTTCTTTAGGACTTTTAAGGTTTGCGGGAGCCTTGATGTGGATCTTGGGGCGTATCTTTGGACTTGATGCATCTAAGATGATTTGTTCGCCGAATCAAAAACTTGGAAAAAAGATGCTTGACGAAATATTTGTTGGCGGAAATTTTGGCATGTATTGTAAGTCCAGTAAAAGTAAACATTGGGCTGTTCTTTGGCTTTGGCGCCGGTATCATATTATACGCAAGTTTTGGTTTTCTCCCGTTGAAATCATGGGCTGCGAATTGAATTATTGGTTCGGTTTTATCAAGTCGATTTGGATTCGAATCAAGTTTAGACGGTTGTCGCTATGGTATTTGAAAAATACGAAATGAATTGGGGTGTTTAAATGTTCTATAAAGTTGCCGAGCATATTTTTGAGGTCAATGCCTGCGATGAAATCTTGTCGCAAATGAGTAATTATGCGCCTTTTGCGGTTGACTCGGGTGCTGAATCGTCTTGCAAAAATTCTGTGTTCTCGCTTGATGTGCAGAACGAGGTCGCTCCTGAATATACCGAGGATATTCGACAGGATGAAGAAGGGCAGGTGATTATATGCGGGCGAACGTCTGATGGTTTGCCTGCGTTTGATTTTTGGCTTTTTGGAAAGCCTATGGGCGTGCTTGTTTGTGAAAAGGATTTTAAGCATGCGGTGTTGTTATTGGGTAAGGAAAAAATCCCTGCTGAATCGAGCAATTTTGCGGTAAACAATGCATTGATGGTCTTGTATGCACTTGCAACGGCGGGCTTTGAAACGGCTTTATTCCATGCGGCAGGAATTCAATACAAGGGCTTGGGCTACTTGTTCTTGGGAAAAAGTGGTACTGGCAAAAGCACGCACGCACGGTTGTGGCTCAAGTACAATGAGGGCTCGAAGTTGTTCAATGACGATAATCCTGTCGTGCGTTTGTTCGAAACGCCCGATGGCAAGTCTTTTGCAAAAGTCTATGGATCGCCGTGGAGTGGAAAGACTCCTTGCTACAAGAATGTTGAAATGGAATTGGGCGGCTTTGTGCTGTTGTCGCAAGCTCCGTTTAACAAGATTTCTCCGCTTAGGGGCGTTTCTGCCTATGCGGCGATAATGCCGAGTATCTCGGGAATGCGCTGGAACAAGAATCTTGCCGATGGATTGCACCAAACTGAAAATGGACTTGCTTCGTGTGTCCCTGTGTGGTTCTTGGAATGCTTGCCGGACGAAGACGCGGCAAGGCTGTGTTGCCAAACGGTGGTTCGTGAGATTCAATGATGGATTCCTCAAAAAAAAGTGATGCGCTGATTATGGCGGAAGCCATTCGTCTGGTAAACGAGGGCGTGAGTGTAACGTTCCCCGTGAACGGGTGTAGCATGTTGCCTTTTATTGTGGGCGGTCGCGATAGCGTGATTCTAGAAAAGCCTGTGGACTTGTGCGTAGGCGATGTGGTATTGGCGCTTACAATCCCGGATAATGTTCTTCATCTGGAAAATGTCGAAAAGCATTATGTTATCCATAGAATCGTTGCGTTCTCGGGCGAAAATTTGGTCCTCATGGGGGATGGAAACCTAGTGCAGCGAGAATACTGCAAACGAACTGATGTTTATGCCAAGGTAATTGGCGTGGTCAGACCCAATGGGAAAAAAAGCCTGCAAGGGACTTTTGCCGAAAGGTGCGCAGCGAAAATTTGGTATATTCTGTTACCCTTTAGGCGTTATTTACTTTGGATATACAAGAAGGTAAAAAAATGAAAATCAAGAAAGGCTTTGTATTGCGCGAAGTGTGTGGCGAACAGGTCATTATGGGCGAAGGTATTGGCGCTCTGGATTTTGGGCGCCTCTTGTGCCTGAATGAAACGGCTGCATGGCTTTGGAAGCAGGCGGAACTGCAAGGTGATTTTACGGTGGATTCGCTTGCCCAGGCTCTTTGCGGAGAATACGATGTGAGTGCAGAACAGGCAAAGATTGATGTCGCTGCTATTGTCGCTGAATGGCAGAAGGTGGACGTGCTCGAATGAAGTACGCCGCTTGGCTGTGGCGCGGAACGAAAGGTTTTCGCGTAAATATCATCACTCGCATTTTGGCGGGGATCGGGCGTGTGGCGTGCGGTCTTTTGATGATATGGCTCAGCAAGCGATTTATTGACGAAACGATTCGCTCCGGGTCGCAAGACGATGTTGTGCGGATGATCCTACTTTTGGTGCTCACAGTGGTGGGGTCGATTGTTCTTAGGCTTTTGTATTACTACATGACTGCCTCTGCCACAGTGAAAATGACGAATGCACTTAGGCTGTTCTATTTTGGAACGTTGTTCAAGCGTAGTCTTTTTGACGGTCATGAGTTACATTCGGGCGATGTGTCTTCGAGACTTTCGAAGGATATCGAAACGGTATCGACGTCTGTGATTGATACGCTCCCGCAGATGACGGTAACTGGAATTCAGCTTGTTGGGGCGTTTTTGCTGATGCGCTGGTTCGATGCGCGATTGGCATGGGCGTTGTTGCTACTTACTCCTGTGATGGTTGTGGTAGGGAAGCTGATTTCTCGTAAGCTCCGCAATATGACTCTGGAAATTCGTGAATGCGAAAGCCGCATCCAGATGCAGGTGCAGGAAGGCGTGGAATACAATGCCGTATTGCGCTCGCTAGAAAGCGAAAAATGGGTGGTGGAGAGGCTTGGGTTAAAACAGGATAAACTCGTAAATGATGTGATGAGGCGGACCCGCTTTACGACGGTGGCGCGTTTTGCGATTGGTTCTGCGTTTGGACTTGGTTACTTGTTGGCTTTTGTTTGGGGCGGGCTTGGGCTTCGTGACGGTACGATTACGTTTGGCGTGATGACGTCTTTTTTGCAGTTGGTGGGGCAAATCCAGCACCCGATTCTAACTTTGCTTGGCTTGGTGCCGCAGCTAGTGCATTCTACGGCGAGCATAGACCGCTTGGATGAACTGGAAAAGGACGCTAACGGGACTTTGGGCGAATCGCGCTCGGGAATGCTTTCTGAAATACGCGCGGAAAAGCTTTCGGGAATGCGCGGGCGGCTCGGATTGCGGTTGGACAACGTAAGTTTTGGCTATTCGGGTGGAGACCGCGAAGTCATTTGCGGGTTCTCGCACGATTTTAAGCCCGGTAGCAAGAATGCCATCATGGGCGAGACGGGCAAGGGCAAGACGACTTTGTTCCGGCTTTTGCTCGGCTTTATAAAGCCTGACATGGGTCGAATGGTTCTTTATTCGGAAGGCGAAAATGTCGCAGGAATGGAGTCTGTTTCGGAGGCGACCCGATCGAATTTTGTGTATGTTCCGCAGGGCAATACCTTGATGAACGGCTCCGTGCGCTATAATTTACAGCTTGCAAAACCGGATGCGACTGAAGATGAAATGCAGCGGGTTTTGCATATCGCTTGTGCTGAATTTGTGAACGAACTGCCGAAGGGCTTGGATTGTGAAATTGGAGAACGCGGACACGGTCTCAGCGAAGGTCAGGCTCAGCGTATTGCGATTGCCCGAGGACTTTTGCGACCGGGAAATATCTTGCTTTTGGATGAAATCAGTTCGTCGTTGGATGAGGCGACCGAGTCGGAACTTTATCACCGTTTGTTTGAAGCCTTCCCGGAAAAAACGATGATTTTCGTGACGCACAGGACTGCTGTGTGTGAAATGTGCGATGAAACGGTGCGACTCGTTTAGTTGTAATTTGCTCTTTTATTTGGTATTTGCTTAATTTTTCAGTAAAAAAAGTATTTATTTGAACTAGAATACTCTTTTGTTATTATATTTCGTGAAAATTCAAGGAGTATTTTATGCAAATAAAGAAAATTTGTTTTTTGGCGATTGCCGCTGTAGCTTTGCAGGCTTGTTCTAACTACCAGGCTCGTGTTTATAACGAAGTCCCGCTGGTTGAAGGTGAAGAAGTCGTGCCTTTCGAAGAATTCTGCTATTTTGAAACCGAACCGAATGGCGCTGCATTTAAGGTCATGGGCAAGGTTCAGGTTGGTGGTGGTACTTATGGTTCCGCTGCTGGTCTTTTGCCGAAGTTGGAAGAGAAGGCTAAGGCTCGTGGTGGTAACGCTGTCGCGAACTATAGAGGTTCTCAGAGATTTGGTTTCTGGCCGTGGCGCTTTATTCGCCCGGTGGTGAGTGGCGATGCTGTCCAGATTCTGAATGCTCATGGCAAGTCTTGCCAGGAATTGGGCGGAACGACGTTGCCGCAGTAAACACTTGAGTGTTTTATTTTGAAAAGAATGTCGCAGTAAAATGCGACATTTTTTTTGTTTTTTCGCATTTTTTGCTCAAAAAAGGCAAATTCTTCTTTTTGGCACGCCATTTGCATAGGGTAAGGCGTAAAAACGTGAGCGAAAAATGCCTAGTATTAACTAGGCATAATCGCGAGAGCGAGGCGAAGTCGTAGGTTCTTATTTGCGATAGAGCCGAGCGGTCTCAAAGGAAGGTCTATTATGTCAGATTTTACTAACGATGCTGAAAAGGTCTTGGCCAAGGCGCAAAGCTTGCGCGACCGCTGTTCGCACTCCTACTTGGGTGCGGCTCATTTGGCCGTTGGTCTTGTTGAAGGCCCCGATGCAACCCTGAAGAAACTTTATAAGTCCAAGGGCGTCAAGACGAACGAACTCCGTGGCCGTTTGGAACCGTTTGTCCAGAAAATCCCGCGCATGGAAGGCGTAAACCCGGATGTGGAACCGGATAGCGACTTGAACCGCATTTTGCGTGCTGCTGTGCAGGCGGCCCGTCAGGTCAGCCGTATGGTGACTCCGGGCGATTTGCTCGTGGCTTTGATGAAGTTCTCGGGCGACCGTGGACTTGCCAAGGTCTTTGAAGATGCCCTTGGCTCGACCGAAGTGGTGGAAACTTGGCTTTCGGACCCGTTTGCGGGTGCCGCAAATGCCGAAGAACAGTCTCCGCTAAAGCTTTATGGTCGTGAACTCGTGGAAATGGCGGCTGATGGAAAGCTCTCGCCGGTGATTGGCCGTGAAGAAGAAATCCGCCGTGTGATTTTGATTTTGAGCCGTAAGACAAAGAACAACCCTTGCTTGGTCGGTGAACCGGGCGTGGGTAAGACGGCTATTGTCGAAGGCCTTGCCGAACGTATTTACCGCGGCGACGTGCCGGATGCGTTGAAGGGCAAGAAGGTCTTTGCGCTTGATTTGTCGGCATTGATGGCGGGCGCCAAGTACCGTGGCGACTTTGAAGAACGTCTCAAATCGGTGATTGATGCTATTGAAGAAGATGGCAATACGCTTATGTTCATCGACGAACTCCACAACATTGTGGGGGCAGGTAAGACCGAAGGCTCGATGGACTTGGGCAATATGCTTAAGCCGAAACTTGCTCGTGGTGAACTCCATTGCATTGGTGCGACGACGACTCAGGAATACCGTAAGTACATCGAAAAGGATTCTGCTTTGGAACGTCGTTTCCAGCCGGTGCAGGTTTCGGAACCGAGCGAAGACGAAGCGATTTCCATCTTGCGTGGCATTAAGGATGGCTTTGATGCGCACCATGGCGTGCGTCTGCACGATAACGCGCTCGTGGCTGCTGTGAAGCTTTCGAACCGTTACATCAGTGATAGGTTCCTCCCGGATAAGGCAATTGACTTGATCGACGAGGCGGCAAGCCTTGTGAAAACGCAGATGGATACGGTTCCAGAAGCGCTCGATACGTTGCAGCGTAAGGAACTCCAGATGAAAATCGAGGAGCAGGCACTTTCGAAGGAAACGGATGAAGCGAGCGTCAAGCGCTTGAAAGAACTCCGTGAAGACCTTGCTGTGACCGATGCTGCGGTCAAGCAGATGCAGGAACGCTGGCAGGATCGCCGTGCCGCATTTGCCGAAGTTCAGGACTTGAAGAAATCCTTGAAAGCGGCAAAGGACGAGATGGAACAGGCCGAAGCCCGTTACGACTTGAACCGTGCTGCTGAACTCAAGTACAACAAGATTGTGAACATCGAAAAGGAACTTGCTCAGAAGACCGAAGCGCTCCGCAAGAGTGCCGAAGAAGGCGGCTTGAGCGAAGAAGTGACCGAAGAAACGATTGCCCTTGTGGTGAGCCGTTGGACGGGCATTCCGGTAACAAAGCTTTGCGAAGGTGAAAAGGCGAAGTTGTTGCACTTGGATGAACGTCTGCACGCTCGCGTGATTGGTCAGGACGAAGCTGTTGAAGCTGTGTCCGAAGCGATTTTACGTAACCGTAGCGGTCTTTCCCGTGAAAATGCGCCGATTGGAAGCTTCCTCTTCTTGGGCCCGACGGGCGTGGGTAAGACGGAACTTGCAAAGGCTTTGGCTGTGGAACTTTTCGATAGCGAAAATGCTCTTGTTCGTATCGACATGAGCGAATACATGGAAAAGCATAGCGTTAGCCGTTTGATCGGTGCTCCTCCGGGATATGTGGGCTACGAAGAAGGCGGCCAGCTGACCGAAGCCGTGCGTACGCATCCGTACTGCGTGATTTTGCTCGACGAAATCGAAAAGGCGCACCCGGACGTGTTCAATACGCTGTTGCAGGTTCTCGATGACGGTCGTTTGACGGACGGCAAGGGCCGTACGGTGAACTTCAAGAACACCTTGATTTTGATGACCTCGAACTTGGGTGCCGAGAAGTTCCGCTTGAGTGCGGCTAACGCCAAGAACGGTGAACCGCCGCAGGTTGCGCTTGCGGATGTCGAAGCCGACTTGCATGCATTCTTCCGCCCGGAATTCTTGAACCGTTTGGACGAAGTGCTTGTGTTCCAGAGCCTCTCGAAGAAGCAAATTCGCGAAATCGTGAAACTCAAATTTGCGGATTTGGCGAACCGCGCTGCCCGTCAGGACTTGGTGCTTACGCTTTCGGATGCGGCACTTGATGCAATTGCGGAAGGTGCTTATCAGCCGGAATTCGGCGCACGTCCGATTCAGCGTTACATCGAACGCAACATAGAACGTCCGTTGAGCCACGCAATTCTCTCGGGAACCGTGAGTGCGGCAAAGCCCGCTGTCGTGGACTACAAGGACGGAATGTTTGTGGTGAAGTAATTCCTACTTATAAAGCTGTCATAACGTAAAGAGCAATGGTCTTGCGATCATTGTTCTTTTCTTGCATAACGCCCACGTCGAAGTCAATACGGACGTGCGTACCGCCAAAGGTAAGTTCAATCTTCGGGATAATGTCGACCATGAAATCTTCCTTCAGGTTACCCACGCTAGCCGATGATGTGACTTCAAGGAACATGCGGAGGACTTGTCCAAAAACAAGTGTCGGAATCATGGATGCCGAGAACTTTACGTAGCCGTCTTTGCCGGTTGCACCGTCAAGGAAACCTGCGCGGAGTTCGTAGTAGTTTGCGAAGCACTTCGCGATAAACTGTTGTGTGCCGATGGTGAATGCCAATGCGCTCTGGCTTGTTTCGCTCAAGTCGAGGTAGCCGTCAAATGCGATGAATGAACTTGGTCTGTAGCGGTAACGGACACCGATGTCCAAGGCAGTGTTGATTTCTTCGAGCTGACCGTAAGTGTTGATGTCGAGCTTTGCACCAACGTCGAATTGTTTGTTGAGTCTAGTGGTGAAGTTGATGGGAAAAAGCACATCGGAATTGAACGGCGAGCGGATGCCGAGACCGACGCCAATCTTTGGAGAGGGGCGGCTTTCGGGACCAAAGTTGTAGCGCATGTCCCAGAAATGGTCCACTGCAAAAGCATTTGTTACTAAAATCGCAAATAGCAGGCAAAGAATGTGTTTCATGTCCATCAAAGTTAGATAAATCGCTCGGTAAAAGCTAAATTTACACGCGTTAAAATGGAGGTATTTGTGGTCGAACCGCGTCCAGAACTTTCAAAACTTTCCGATTACGTCCCAGGCAAGTCCATCGACGAAATTCGTGAACGTTATGGTCTTAAGAATGTTGTAAAGCTTGCGTCTAACGAAAATCCGTTGGGTGCTTCTCCGAAGGCGGTGGAAGCGTTCCACGAAATTGCTAATTCGTTGCACTTGTACCCGCGCGGTGATGCTCCGAAGCTCATTGATGCTATTGCAAAGATGTATGGCGTTTCTACCAATCAGATTGTGATTGGTAACGGTTCCGATGAAATCATCGACATGGTGGGCAAGGCTTTTATCCGCCAGGGTGACAATTGCGTGGGCATTACGCCGACGTTCTCCGTGTACAAGTTTACGACGCTTTCGAACGGTGCCGATTTTATTGGCGTTGGCGAAGGCGATGAAAAGGCAACGCTTGATAAGCTCGCTGCTGCTGTTAACGAAAAGACTCGCGTGGCTTTCATTTGCAACCCGAACAACCCGACCGGTCACTATTACACCGAAGCTGAAATTCGCAGTTTCCTTGCAAAAGTGCCATCGAATGTTCTCGTGTTCTTGGATGAAGCTTACGCTGAATTTGCAACGGCTGCCGATTATCCGAAGATGGCTCCGCTGCTTTCAGAATATCCGAACTTGTTCCTCAACCGTACTTTCAGTAAGATTTACGGTTTAGCAGGGCTTCGCGTGGGTTATGCGATGGCAAGTGTTGAAGTTGTCCGCGCCATGTGGAAAATTAAGCCGCCGTTTGACGTGAACCAGGCTGCCCAGGTGGCTGCCGTGGCTGCTCTTTCTGATACGGCTCACGTCGAAACGACCCGCAAGAACAACGCCGTTGGCTTTGAATATTTGAACCGCGAACTTGGTGCGCTTGGTTTCAAGGTGCTTCCGACGCAGGCAAACTTTATTTGCGTGCACATCGGTGAACGTGCCAAGGAACTCGTTTCGTTCTTGGAACAGAACGGTATGATCGTTCGTGGTCTTACGAGCTTTGGTATGCCGGAACATATCCGCATCACGGTCGGCAAGCCCGAAGAAAACGAACTCCTCGTTTCGCTTGTCAAGAAGTGGGTTGGCTAGGAGCTTGTTATGGAAAATCGCGAAATTGCAAAGGCCGGTGTCGCTCCCGAGAATTTGGAACTCTTGAAGATTGCGCTCAAGACGGCGGAACTTGCCGAAGAGAACATCCTCAAGTTTTACCAGAACGATGTGGGCGTCGAATGGAAGGCGGACAAGACTCCCGTGACGATTGCGGACAAGGGAACGGAAGAACTCGCTCGCAAATTCTGGGCAAAGGAAACTCCCGGCTTTGGCGTCATTGGCGAAGAATTTGGCATTGAAAGCCCGGATGCGGAATACCAGTGGGTGATTGACCCGATTGACGGCACCAAGTCGTTTATCCACGGTGTGCCTTTGTTCGGAACGCTCATTGGGCTGTGGCATAAGAACGTTCCGATTGCAAGTGTGATCCGCTTGCCGGCAATGAAGAGCGCTGTGTGGGCGGTGAATGGTGGCGGCGCCTTTTTGGACGGTCGCGAAGTTCGCGCTTCGAAGGTATCGCAGTTGAGCGATGCGCTCGTGCTTTCGGGTACGGTCAACACGATGGAAGACAAGGGTTTTGGCGAAGGCTTTACGAAGCTCCGCCGCAGCGCTCGCTTGCATCGTGGCTGGGGCGATTGCTACGGCTATTACCTCGTGGCTGCAGGTCGTGCCGAAATCATGGTGGATCCGGTTGTGTCGATGTGGGACATTGCTCCGTTCCCGCTCTTGATGAAGGAAGCGGGTGGCAAGTTCAGTACCATCGATGGCAAGACGGAACTCTTCGATGCAAACGGCAAACCGACCGCTCCGATTTACGAAGGCTTCACGAGCATCGCGACGAACGGGCTGTTGCATGATGTTGCACTGGATTTCCTTACACGTCGTTCTGAAGGCTGAAAGCCTGAAGAATCCAGTTAAGTTAAGTAATTACAAAATTTGACTGGATCCTTCGCTTTGCTTAGGATGACGGTGGGCGTGGCGTCTCGGGATGACGGTGAGTGAGGAGTCTTGGGATGACGTGTTTACCACATTGTTGTATAGCTGATGGAATCAGGGACGAACGTGAACGTTATCGTCCCTTTTTTTGCGGTGTTGAGGTAGGGAATGTTTAGCGAGTCGAGGCGGTCGGTCACTTGCTTGTGCGGGTGTCGGAACTTGTTCTTGCGACCGCTTGGGATGATGGCGTATGTGGGGGAGACTGCGTTCAAGAACAGTACGCTACTGGATGTCTTGGAACCGTGATGCCCGAGCTTCAACACATCGCTTTTCAGATAGGCGTCTGTCTTCATGATTTCTTTTTCGCCTTTGACGGTGAGGTCTCCGGTAAGCACAGCTGAATGTCCGAGCCCTTTGAACCTAAGTGTAATGCTCCCTTCGTTGGCTTCGACGCAGACATCGTTTCGCGGGTGGATTGTTCGCATTTCGAAGTAGTTTTCTTTCCACAGAATGCCGCGATGGATGTTGCGGATAGGAATGTTCCTTTTGCGGGCTTCGCTGAGGACTTGTTGCCAGTCGGGTTTGCTTTCTTTCATAGAACAATCGCTTGCCCAAAGTTCCTTGACGGGGAACATTTTCAAAAGCGAAAGCGCTCCGCCGAAATGGTCCTTGTCGGGGTGTGTGATGATGAGCGCATCGAGCTTGCTTACGCCGATGTGGTGTAAAAACGGAACGATGATGTCTTTGCCGGAATCTTGGCGGCTGTTGTCGCCTGCGTCTACGAGAAAATGTCTGCCTGAGGGCGCCTTGATGAGGTGGCTGTCGCCTTGCCCGACATCGATGGTCGTGAGCGTCCACGATGGGTGCAAAACTTCGCAGTAGCTTTCAAATGCAAATAATGCGGCGGCGACTAAAACGCATAAAAATGCATACTTGCGGGCGATGTAGTTCTTGTAGCAAACCGGCAAAAGTAAAATCAAGATTCCGAGTGCTAGCAGAACCGCAGGCGAGAATGGTCCGACGGTCATCGAGGCGGCCGCAGAATCCGAAAGAATTCGCGTCAAAAGCGATGCCAAACGCAAAAAGAATCTCGCGGCGGCGCAGAATGTTCCGCAGATAAAGTCTACAGGCGAGAGCTGTGCGAAAAGCCCAGCCTGCATGCCTAGCGAAATGGCTGGCACGATGATGATATTCCCGAACCATGCGAACGGCGATAGTGTCTTGAAATGGTATATGAGGAATGGTGCTGTGGCGAGCGTTGCACAAAGCGTCACATACGTGGGGTCAATGGCGAATGCTTGAATCTTTTGCCAAAGCTTGTTTTGCTTGAGGCTATCGGGCAAAAGCTTTGTCGGGTTATGCGGTGTGCCGATGATAATCCCTGCGGTCGCGGCAAACGATAGCTGGAATCCCGGATTCCAAATGACGCTTGGCTCTGGCAAGATGATTAGGAGCAATGCGACACCCAAGCTGTTGAGCGTATTTGCGGGTTTCCCGAATAAAGTGCCAATTTGCGGAATGGCGAACATCATGACCGCACGGCGCACGGCTGGCGAGCCTCCCGTGACGGGAACGTAAATAGCAAGGAGTGTGACGGCGATGATGGTTACCGCTTTATGCGGGAGTCCGGTTGCTTTCAAGAAAATCATGAGCATTCCCGCGAGCAAAACGACGTGAAAACCGCTAATTGCAAGCACGTGCACAAGCCCCGACCGTTGAAAATCGCTACGTAACACCTCTGGAATGCCCGAGCGATCGCCTGCCAATAGCCCCATCAAAAGCCCCGTTTCAGCAGGGTCGAGGAACTTTGCGAATCTCGCCTGCATAAATTGCCTAAACTTAAAAAAGCTCCGTTCGAAAGTCCAGTCTCCGGGGTAAGCCGTCCACTGTTTGAATTTGCCGTAAGCGGCGAGTCCCTGTGATTTTAGCCAGTTTTGCGTGTAAAAAGCGCCAGGCACGCTCGGGGGCGTCACGGGGTACCACGAAGCTTCAAAACAGATGGAATCCCCAGGCAAGGGTAGGTTCGGTAAGTTCCGCTTCTCAGTCAGACGTACTTTATTTCCCGAAACATTGATGATAAAAGCCGTTCCTTTAGGCCGTGGGAGCCTAGATTCGACTTTTCCGCAGTCGGTATTACTGATGGCATCATTTTTGCGAACAGTTTCGGCTATTTCGACCACCCCTTCATGGGCGATAATTCCTGCCGCTAAAGACACAAAAATCACCCATTGGATGTGCCTTCTGAAGAAATGTGTGAGTAAAATCAGCGATCCAAGCATAAAAAGGGCAAATTTGGGCTCATCTAGGGAGGCTATCGTTGTTGCAACGACTATTGCACTCACCAAGGCGGGTTTACCGTCAAGGGGAGCAATAAGGTCCTTAAATGCGTTAAATATTTTTTCTTTGCTATTTTTTTTCATTTTCTTTTTTCTTTTGTATTTTATATGTGGTGTTTACTTTCTATACACGCATTTGAGGAGTGTTTGTTTCGGGTATTTATGAAAAATTTTTGTAAAAAAGTGTGGATTTTAGGTTTTTTGGCTCTGTTGTTGTCGTTTTTTATTACTGCATGCACGACATCAGTTGAGGCTGATGGTGAAATAATCCTAAAACCCGATACAAGTCGATATATTGTCCATAAACTTTATCCGAATGACTTGGCTAGAAACGATTCGGCCGCCGCAAATATTGCGCGCGGCATCATGCTCGCTGTGCATCCAGGGGCTTCGTACAAGCTTTCTTTTGATATCGATTCTACTGTTCCGGCTCCGGAATTGCAGTTGTTCCGCCCCTATAGCATCGATGCGGGGCTTTTCGGGTTGAGTAAGGTACGTACTTTGACGCCTACAGTTGTCGGAAAGCGATATGTCTATTCTTTTATCTGCGAAGAAAATGAAATGACGGTGTGGTATACATCGCTCGGTAACAATGGTAAGTATTACGAAGGCGAAGTTAAGAACATTAGCTTTACCGGGACTGGAACTTATAAAGATCATTTTGCTTTGAATCTGATTGTTGTTGGTGCTGTCGGGAAAACGAAAGATGGCATGGATATCGATGAACTGTCGCATTATATGCTAGAAGCGTTTCGTGAAAAGTATTATGGTGTAACGATTGATACTCTATATGTCCTCTATGCCCACGAGCATCCTACATTAGGGCGTAAGTATACGGCTGATTATCCTTGGGAGGCTGGGACGAGTTCCGAAGATATCTTTTTGGGGGACCTTGCTAGTTCGATTGACGAAAAGCATAGCAATACCTTGAATGTGTTTTTCATGCATAGTATTGCGGGAAACAATGTCATGGGGCTCTCGCGTCTCTTTGCCGGGGAACTTGGTGCGGGCGAGGAAAATGCTGTTGTTATTGGAGAATATGTCCATAACCAAGATGGCGAACTTGAATTGCAGTCGTCGTACAACATTGTGATGACGATGATTCATGAAACTGGGCATTCTTTTGGGCTCAGGCATACATCGGCGACGAAGCTTGATATGAAGCAATATCTCGGTGGTGATGAAAAGACTGGCGTTTTGGTCGGCGACTGGTCCAATATTGATGATGGATTAACGGATACGCCGTTTTGTGAAGAAATTTTAAGGAGTAATTTATACAAGCAGGCTGAAGAACCCGCCTTTGAAACCTCAGGTTTTGTTTATAGGGCGATTCACGAAAGCTGTTCAGACCGCAAACGTTATTCGTCTATTTATATTTGTCCTGATTTAAATAACATTATGTTCCCGGTAACGGTAGAATGTGCTCAGGATCTCTCGTTCTCGGAACAGCAGATGGAAATAATCCGATCGACATTGTCGATTATCCCGCACTAAAAAATGAAAGCTTCTCAATTCTCTGAAAATGCGCAGTTGATTGCGTTTGTGTTGCAAAAAGGGTCTGAATGGGACCCAAACGTCATTGAGCTTTTGGAAGAAACTTGGGGCCCTATCCGCCATAAGGGGCGCCTTTTTGCATTTGATAAGACGGATTATTACAAGCCTGAAATGGGTGATGACTTGTATCGTGGGGTGGTCTCTTTTGAAAAGGAAATCCCGCCGGAGACGATTGCCGAAGAAAAGGAACGCAGCAATGCGTTGGAACTCACGACCGCATCGGCGGAAACCCCGGAACTGCGCCATGTGAACATTGACATTGGCTACATGGATATGGACAAGGTGGTGCTCCCGAGCTACAAGCGTGGACCGTTCAAGCTTTATGCGGGCAAGGGCGTATGGCTCGATATGCTTTTGACGTATGCGAAGGGCGTATTCCACCCGACCGCCTGGGCGTTTGATGACTTTGTGCGAAATCCCTACCAGCACGATTTACAGCTTATCCGTGAAAAGTTCAAGAAAGCGCGCAAGGGATAATCCGGAGTTCGGAATTCGAAATTAGGAATTATTGCTAGATTCCCTCCCTTTGGTCGAGAATGACGTTTCTCGATGTTCCAATTCTTTTTATATTGCATGCTGATGAATAAGAAGCTTTTACTCCTTGGTCTTTCGACCCTTACGTTTTTGGCGTGCTATAGCCCCAAACCATTCGAGGCTGAATCTTTGGATGATGATTCCAAAAAGCAGAGTAGTTCTGAAATGGGGACGATATACTCTGTCAATGGAAGTGAGCAAATCTGCAACCCGTCCATCTCGCAGGATACGGTCAATTTCCCGGCTTCGATGCTTTGGTTGAACTTTAGCAAGATTAAAGTCAATAAACATGATGACGAATTCCCCGTTACAGATGTTAAGCAGCATGATCGTTTGACCGTTTCGGATACCGCGAATAACGTGAAGTGGTATTTGATGATTGATAAGGATAAGGGCGAATGCCAGTTCCAGGATCCGGAATGGAGTACTCATCCTGATTTCATCGTCTCGTTGCGCGGTCAGGGACTCAATGGGGGTTCATGTGGTGACGTCTTGGATTACGGCATTTTTGCGGTCCGTACGTCGGACAAGAAAAAGTTCTGGTTCTTTGACAAAGGCATTATTGAACAGGCGACTCCGCATGTGTGGGTAGATCCTACGGCTAAAGCGGAAGCCGATGGGGATGAATCGACCGTCGAAGGCTTCTTTGGTACGAAAAATGTGCGTCTGACTTATGCGGACGGAACGGATGGAGATCCGCAAAATATCGTATTTATCGATTATGCCAATGGCGGAAAGTCGAAGGCGATTAAGCTTAAGAAGCCTACGGATCGTAGCAACTGGAAAGTTGAAAGCCCGATGATTTCGCCGGATGGTAATTTTGTCGTGTATAACTTGATGACGAAATCGGAAGATAACTGGGAAGCCTATATCCAGGAACTTTCCAAAGATGCCGAAGGTGTTAAAATCCCTCTTACGAAGGACATGAAGTCTGAACCGGCTCAGCCGCACTGGTTTGAATCGGATGGGCGCCTGTTTGTGGTTTGGACGGAATTTACTCAAACGTCATACTACAACAAGATCCATTTAGATAATGCTTCGGCTCAGGACGGTTCTGCCGGGCGTACGGTAATGCGTGAGGTTCGCTTGAAAACGGGTGCTTCTAAGAGTGAACTGGTGGAATGGGTAGACGATAATGTGGAACTTGCGCCGGTCCCGATGATTGGCGGGCGTTCTCCCGATGGCAAGTTCTTGTCGACTGGCTATAAGTACGCTTATTTGCTTAAGCTTCCGTGAGGTGCGGTATGAAGAAGAATTTTTTGATTGAAGGCTGTTCTCTTGTCGCACTTGTTGCGGTTGCTTTTTATGCTGGCTTTAATTCCCCTGTGACGCCTGCGACTCCGTGGGAGTCCATTGGCGGTTGCGGTGCTGGCGGTTCCGGTGGCGGTTCCGGCGATGGCATCAAGTGGATTGGTCAGGGCGTTTCGGGCGGTTATCTCGAAGCTGAAGTCTTTACGAAGTACAACGTGGGGCAGAATTTCTCAGCTCTTACGGTGAATCCGCATTTCTCGATCAAGCCGACGTGGGATACGAAGGTTGGTGTGACGATCCCGTTCATGAGCCATCAGGGCGAAGTGCAGTATCGCAGCAACCAGACTCCGACTGACCGCACTACGGGCGGTCTTGGCGATATCTCGTTTGATTTCTCGAAGACGATTGGCAGTGGCGGTGCGGCATCGCTTTCTGCATCGCTCTCGATTCCGACGGGGCAGTACGATATCAAGCGCGGTAAGGATGGCGGTAAGGAAATCTTGCCGAGTAGTTTCCAGAAGGGGAGCGGTCTTTATTCACTGACGCTTGGATGGGACTACAGCCGCGATACGGACAAGGGCATCTGGCTCTATAGCTTGAGCTACACGCACCCGTTTGCGATGCACTTGTTCTCGGGCGAAAATGAGTTTAACGACAGCTATTGGAAGAATATCAAGAAGCATGGAGACCGCTTCAAGTACCGCTTCAAGCCATATGGCGAAAATGACCTTGGTGCATTTACTCCGCCTTCGATTGGTGGTTCTGTCGCTTATGGTTATCGTGGTCGTACGGGCATTGTCCAGTCGTTTGGCTTGAATTTCTCGATCCCGCTTGGCGTGGCTTGGATTTCTTCTGAATCCGAAGGAACTTACGACCCAAGGCCGGATCCGGATCACCAGGCTTGGTCTGTTTCGCTTGTGTATGGCTTGGAATTCTCGAACCCGGACTTCCCGGTGTTCCTTGCGTTCTCGCTCCCGATCCATGACAAGGCGGGTGGCGCTGATGCAATGAATGAATACAGCGAAAAGCCGATGAAGAAGTGGAACGCTCCGGACTGGAGTGATATCGGTCAGCAGTGGACTATCGCCGTTGGCGTTAAGGGAAGCTTCTTTTAGTTAGAGGGCTACGCGCGCGGGTGCGTCTTCTTGAAGGCTTGTTTTAGTCGTTCGGCATTCACGTGCGTGTAGATTTGCGTGGTGGAAATGTTCGAATGCCCGAGCATTTCTTTGACGCTCATGATTTCGGCGCCGTTTTCGAGCAGGTGCGTGGCAAAACTGTGGCGCAGCACGTGCGGGCTTGCTTTCCCTTCCCAGCCGATTTCTCGGAGCAGGTCGTGAATGTCGTTTCGCAATGTGCGGATGTCATAGGGCTTTCCGTTTTCGCTTAGGAAAACGTAGCTTGTAATTGTTGGGGCGTGTCCGGCTTCAATCTCAGCAGCCCTGAATTTTTCGAGCCAAGAAATGAGCACGTCAGTAATTGGAACGATGCGTTCCTTGTTGCCTTTACCGATGACTCGGACAAGTTTTTCTTTTGTCTGTAATTGGTTCCAGCAGAGGCTTTGACATTCCGAAATTCGCAGTCCCGAGCCGTAAATGAGTTCGAGCAAAAGTCGTGCGCGGACTTGCGGGAGAGTCGGATTTTCAGGTAATTCAGGGAATTTTTCTTCGGCGAGGTCCTTTTGCCCGAGGAATTGCACAAGGCGCTTGGGGCGCTTGGGCATGGGGACTGCTTCGGCGGGGTTCTTTTGCAAAATCTGCGAACGCACGAGGTATTTGCCAAAGCTTTTCAGTGCGGCGAGGTGCTCGCAGATGCTTGTGGGTGCAAGTTTCTGCTTGATTTTCATGTCCCACACGAAATTCTTGACGTTTGTTTCAGAGAACGATTCAAGAGGCGCTGCCGTCTTGGTTGCGGTTGCTTGCTGCGCATTGGGGCTGCGCTGTGCATCCCCGGCTAGCATCGCGAGGTATTTTTCGAGCGATTTGCGGTATGTAATGACTGTTCTTTCGGAATACCTGCGCTGGGTTTGCAGGTATATCAAGAAATTTTGGATGTAATCGTCTAAAAGCATTTTTTTAAAGTGTTTTCAAAAAGAAAAATATCTATTTTAGTTGTCACCAAATGTCTTTTTTGAAAAAATTTATATCTCTGCGGACTTGTTTCCTTGCCTGTGCGTTTGCGTCATCGGCTTTTGCTGCTGACCGCGTTGTGGGTGCGAATGCGACTCTTGATATGGAACCGGGTGCACGCTCTGCGGCTTTGGGTTCTGCAACTCTGGCTGTTGAGGGCGATTACCTTGGACTTTTGACCAATGCGTACCAGTTATCTCAAGCCAAATACATGTGGGCATCGTTTTCGCATACGGCTTATTACGAAGATACCAAGTACGATTATGCATCCATGGTCATCCCTCTCCCTAAAAACCAGGGGTTAGGTGTTTCTTTCTCAAGGTTTGGTGCCGATGATATCCCGCACATTAGGGAAGGGGAACCGGTGCCTGAAGGCTCGGACTACAACACGCTCTCCTATGCGGACTGGGTATTTTCTGTCGCCTGGGGGCGTCGCATTATAGACCGCTTGGATTTGGGAATTGCGTTCCATGTGCTTTATCGCGATATGGACCAGACTGGCTGGGGCTTCCGCGGCGATGCTAGCGCTCGTTATCAAATCATGGATGATTTTTACGTAGCGGGTCTTTTGAAAGGCTGGACTTCTTCGGCGACTTCTTGGGAATCTGGCGAATTTGAATATTCCGCTCCTGAATTTTACTTGGCTTTAAGCTATGGGCTGCCCGTCCAGTACTTGTATGGCAAGTTCAATTTTTACTGGCAGAGTGCAGGGCTTTTCCATCATGATGCAAGAGACTTGGACTTTGACGAAGATACCCATGGTGGCGATCGCATTTGGGAAGATCCGCTGGATTGGTTATCTGGCGGTCGTGGTGGCGTCGAATTTGCGTTTGATTTTGGACTCAAGTTGCGAGTCGGCCTCAGCAGCTTTACGACATTCAAGAGCGTGACGGCTGGTGCCGGTCTTACGATTGCAAATTTCCTTGTGGTGGATTACGCGTTTGAATCGCATCCGGTGTTCTCTCCGGTGCATCGCGTGAGTGTAAGCTTTAGCCCGTACCTCTTTGGCCACAAGCCGAAGAAAGAAGGACACTTGAGCAAGACTGATGCCGCAAAGAAGCTTGTGACGGAAGAAGAATTCCCAGCGGATGAATTTGTGGAAGAACGCGTGGAGGAAACTCCTGTCGCTCCGGTAAAGCCTGCTTTGAATGAAGCTCCAGAAAAAGTGGAATCTCCAAAGGTTGAAACGGCTCCTGCAACAGCTCCGGCTTCAGCTCCGACAGCTACTACTCCGGTAACGCCTGCTGCACCGATTGCACCTACGGCGCCAGCAACTCCGATTATTGAAACTGATGATGAAATCTTGGAATAGAGGGCTACATGATGACTGAAACAAAAAATGTGGGTTTATTCCTTGTGCTTCCCGCTCCACTCAATCCGATTGGAGCTTTCGATGCCGAAACGTTCAAGGCGAATTTCCGTTCTTTGATGACGGAAAAAGCTGACGCCAAGTTTATAGGCGTAGATTTGTCCGGACTCGATTTTGTCTATAGCGATGCGTATAACGCCTTTATGCAGTTCCATCAGGAACTTTCCAAACGTAATGGTACGTTTGCGGTTCTTGCCGATAGGGAATCGCTAGCCAGGAGCTTAAAAAAGGTGGGGCTTGAACGCTTTATCCGTATATTCATGAGTGAAGCGGATATGGCTGCATATCCTCGGGTCGAACAGGGGGTGGCTCCTGCTGAGGAACCTGCTAAAGCTGCTGTTGAGCCTGCAAAAACTGCTGCGGTCGAGAAACCCGCAGATGCTATTCTTCAGGCAAGCCCTGCTCCGCAAGCTCCGGTCGCTCCGAAAATCATGGATACAAATCCGCTAGTGGACGAGACTTCTTCTTCGAAGGGAACTCTTGTTGCGGTTTTGGTGCTTTTGCTGATTCTCATAGCGGTTGTATCTTATTTGGTCTTGTAACCGATGGCTGTTGAATTTTCAGAGTATCACGGTAAACGGAAAAGAAAACGGGAAGCTCGTAAATTTCCGCTAATTAGGATTATTATAGTCTTTTCATTGACTATTGCCGCCTATACCAATGGGTGGTTCCGTATGTTGGTGGATAAACTCCCGCTGCCTGGGAACGAAGAACCTGCACCTCCTGTTGTTGAGGATTGGATTGCGGGGTGTACTTCGTATGACGGGACTCCGTTTGAACTCAAGAATGACTATGCCCAGTGTTCGTGGATTGTAACCGACTCTTTGGCGCTTCCGAACACGTTCTTGCGCTATGTGAAAAATTTGGCGTCGGACGGGTCGAAAATTCATTGGGTGGCATCCAAGAAAGATTTTGGCGATGCTCTCCTGGTGGTCCTTGAAGATTCAACGCGCAATGTCTTTTTACACATGATGCGAGAGGATTCTTCGAAAGTCTGGATTTCGAGCAAGACGGGTTGCCTTTTCCCGGGGCCGTGCCCGCACGTGCCGCTCGGATGGTCTGCTCTTGCGATTGTAGACAACTTTGACTTTGAAGGCTTGGAACAGCTCTTGTCGGCAGACTTGTTTAAAGGTCTTGGGGAAGCTCCTATTTACCCTGTGCTTCCGGGTATTGTGCTTGAGGCAGGGCGCGATTCTCTTGGCATGTTTGTGGAACTCAATCACGGAAACGGGATTACTTCGCGCATGTTTGGCATCGGGTCCTGGAAGATGGCACCTACGGTGGGTAAAATGCTGAATGTTAGTGATGCCGTGGGGCGCCTCTCTCCGCAGGACAGTTCCTCGTTTTTCTTGACGGTGCGACAGAACGGCTTGTTTGTGCGTTGGAAAGATTTCTACAAGTTGACGCATCCGGTGGACTCCGCCCAAATTGCTAGTTTCAAAAAGAAGTTGCCTTTTTGAGTGAGTTTGTATGAACCTTAAGTCTGTCAAGTTTTCTCTTGTTTGTCTATTTTCCCTGCTGGTAGCTTTTTTCGCGTCTTGTGCTCAGGATGGCGATGGCCCGCTGGATGTGATGCCTAATGGACAATCTGTAGAAGGCAAGGGATTTTTTGAGGCGGCATCACTTGATTCTGGCAAGACGATTCATCTGATTTCGGATACGCTTTATATTACGCTTTCGAAGATTTGGTCTTTTTCGAATTGCTCGCTTACATCGATTGACTTGAATTATTCCTTTGAAGATTCGGTTGTCGTTTTTGCGCCGACTGTGAATATCAAGGTTAATTCGGACGATTGCCCATCGCCGATGTACCGCCCGGATTCGACGTTCAAGATGCTCACGAATAGTGTGTCTTCGAATATCACGAAGATCGTTGTGAAAAATGATGTGGATTCGCTTTTGGATTCCATTATGCTGCGTCGTGGAAAAATTGAACTCGATACGTTCCGCATCTTTGTGGATTCTGCATTTGCTGAACCTGCTTCACTTCCGTTACGCACGAAGGAGTCTCCTTCGATTTTGCGAGTCTTAGATTCTCTGACTCCGCAGAAATTCCATTGGAGGACGCTCCGTGCAAATTGCACCATGCGTGTGGATATGTGCGATGAGGTTGTTGCAGATACGATTTATCCGTCGAGTTGGAGCGAAAATGATACGGCGCTTGTGCCGGTACGTTATGCTTGCGCATCTTCGGATTCCACGTACTGCTTGAGTTCTAAATGGGAATACGATTCGACATCTTTGGGGAAGATCATGGAACGCTTGGATACGGTTTGGCATACGAGCACGTATTACGTCGAAGAAATTCCCAAGTGCGCGATGATGAATGGCTTTTTGTATTCAGGTTTTACTTATGGTGCTAAAACTACGTTTGTACGGCAGCTTTTTGTGCCTGATGAAAGCGAACGTTCTTGTGGACCTTCGACAAAAGAAGACTGGGTGGCTTATCGCTTAGATAAAAATGCACTCGTACTCGAAAGCGAAGATGACGAAGAATCGCCTATAGATATAGATAGTTTGTATAATATTTGGAAGTCGGCGACGGTTGCAAACGATACGCTCCGCACCGATTCGACGGAGTCAAAATGATTGAATATACCTTTGCCGCTGAAATTGCCGAAGAAGACAAGCCTGTAATTCTTGAAAGCAAGATTTATAAGCAGTGGCTTGAAGCTTCTGAAAAAAAATTCAATATCACGAAGGTGCATTTTGCTTCGGTCGACTATTTTAGCAAGCGCCACGAACCGCTGTTCATCAAGCTGAATGCGACCGCTTTTTTGCCGGACGGCAAGCCGGTGCACGGGATTGTGCTTGTGCGTGGCCATGCCGTGGGTGTGCTTGTCGTGCTCCATTGCGAAGGCAAACGCTATTTGCTCTTGGTGCGCCAACCGCGATTTGCAATCTCGGAAACGGCGTCGCTTGAAATCCCGGCGGGGATTCTCGACTGGTCGGGCGATTTCCGCAAGGTGGCGCTCTCGGAACTTGAAGAAGAAGCGCAAATCAAGGCTAAGGATTCTGAACTGATTGACTTGATGGACTTCTGGTACAAGGGCTCAAGCGAAGGCTTTGCCGGGAGCTGTGGTCTTTTGGACGAGCGCATCCGCCTTTATGCGATTGAACGTAGCGTGACGCGCGAAGAACTTGAAGCGATGGATGGCAAGAACCAGACCTACACCGACGAGAACGAATGGATCCGTACGGAAGTTCTGCCGTACGAAGAAGCTGCTCACAAGTTCATTGATGGAAAGAACCTGATTGCGTTGTTCTTGTACGAACGCTGGCTCGAAGCCCAGAAAGTGTATTATTAGCTATTAGTTGTTAGTTTCTAGTTATTAGTTTGAAGTTAGGCGGCTATGCCGCAGTTACTATGCTAATGACCAATGACTAGTGACTATTGACTAATGACTAGAAAATCGTATTGTTGATTGTAAGTCCTGCGAAGAACAGGATCAAGTAGCCGTACCAAAGTCCGGTCGGGACGTAGTTCAGTATGCGCTTGTATTTTTTCGGTTCATCCTTATTCTTATCCTTGATTCGGATAATGTTCTTTTTGAGATAAAAACCGCAGAGCGCAAGCCCGCCGATGCTGATAAGGATGAGTAATACGTAAGCCATATACTAAATATAGCATAAAGCGAGCGTCGCGACAACAAGTTTACTTGTTGGCATGACCGAGCTGAGCTATATGCACTCCAACGGAGTGCCATATAGCATATTGGCAAAAAAATAATATATTTTAAGAACAAACTTTTATTCGGTGCTAGTGCGATTTTTGTCGCTATAGCTATAGTAAGGAGGAAAAATGAATAGGAATAAAAGAAAGATGGCACTAATTGTGCCTATGATGATGTTTTGCGCCGCTTGCTCAGAAGTTGACCCAGCGCCAGATGATCCCGTTAGTGGATCTCCAGAAAAAACGACCTGCCCTACGGATGGGGCTAGACCTCTTGCGAAAGAGGGGAGTAGTGCTGAAATTTCTTCGCTTAATTTAGATGTCGTTATTCGCGATTTTCAGCAGAATCATTCTGATTTTGAAAATTTCTCGGAAGAAACGGTTGAACATCTGGATGATATCTATAGCTATGAGAGTACAACCGGCGCTGCCATGAAAGCTTTTGGTTTTGGTGAAGATTGGTATGCAGCTTCGGCTTATCATAGTTCATGTGGCAATATGTATTCTTTTGAAAAAAATGGTACTGGAATACAAATTGGCGTAGATGGCTTACCGATGCAGAAAAATCCTGTTTTGCCAGAGTATTTGCAGCAGGTTTCTGCGGGTCCGGTCTTGGAATACGGGGAATGCTTTCAGGTTGTGAATGTTCAATCTGGGAATAAGTTTTTACGCGGCTACAAAAATGCTCTTGGTAACGTGAATGGCGATAAGTGCTCTGATGGAAAAAATAATTGGGCAAATCCGGTTGTTTATACGCCGGGCATGGTGAATCCTCATTTGTTGTTTAATAACATGGGCGATGACGGATCTGTCGATATGTATGATGTTGTCATCCAAAAGCTGAATGAACGCTGTGACAATAAGAACTTTGACCAGTGGTTTGTGGATGATCCTACTGTAAACAAGCGCGTCAATATGGTTCTTGAACTTCCGAAGTCCACAGACGAAAGTAATGACTTTGTTTACAATTTTAATTCCAATAATGGAGGGTTCTTCCCGCTAGATAGCGTGAATCCGGTGAATCATGAATGGGTAAGTGCAAAATCTTGTATTGAATTTATCCAGCCGACGGGTTCTTGTGAGGTCTTTGAACCTCAGTCGCTTTCCATTTTCTGTCCGCCTTATGATTATCAGTATGCAAGAACTCAGGAGAATCTGTCTGGTCAGAACACCTATAAGCTTTGTGCAGATTGGTTGAATGCGGGTGGTCCGCGTGCTGTAAATTCTAATGGTACTGGGCATAGCGCCGCCTTGCAGGCCGCAATAGCAAATGGAAAACTTGGTTTGCAACACTTGCGCAATTATGGTTTTACCATGATGGGGTACATGAGTTTCCAGTATAAGGCGTCAAACCAGTTGCCGGAACCAGAAGAACTGAAGTTTGTTAGTAGTGGTGATTTGTGGGTGTTTGTCGATGGTGTTTTGGTCATTGATTTGGGCGGTACGCACATGCCTGCTCCGGGTAGTGTAAAAATACAGACTCTAGCCCAAAATAATCATGGTTGCCATATCGGAGAACCGTTAGCACAGCATTCGAATTGTGAGGGGGCTTCTGATGTGACGGGCTGGGCGAATGGATCCTTGCACCATTTGCATTTCTTTGTCGCTAACCGTCAGACCGAAATATCTGATTTCTCGATGTCGCTACCTTCGTCTTTTGCTGTTGATCCTGGAGAAATTGCAGGTTCTGGTGAATCGGATAAGAAGGGCGATGATGACGAAAATTGCGTTAATTGACGCTAAAGTCATTTAGGAGAGTTGCCTAAGGGCAAAAAAATTTCTCTATTTGGTATGTACTGACGTTCGTGGGTTCAAATTTGGCTTGAACGAGCCGGATTCGGGCCCGAATACGAACGCCGTTTATTGTAAGAGGTTTATTTGGTCGCCCAAGAAAAACTGAATTCTCTCATTGCCGATGCATGCAAGTCCGCATCTGTTACGCTTGTGGAAGCTGATGTGTTCCGTGCTGGCAAACGCAAGACATTGCGAATCTTTATCGACAAGCCCGAAGGTGTTACTATCGATGACTGCACGAACGTGAGTCATTTCCTTTCGGATGCGCTGGACCTGGATCCCGAGTTGATCGAGGGCGCTTATACGCTTGAAGTTTCTTCTCCGGGAATAGACCGCCCCCTCAAGTCTATGGCGGATTTTGAACGCAACAAGGGGCGCCTGCTCCGTGTGACACGCTCGACGGGCAAGCCAGTGACTGGTGAACTTTTGAATGCCGACGAAGAAAATCTGACGCTCAAGCTTAAGGGCAATGCCGGCGAAATCGTCATACCGCGGTCCGAAGTGCTTTCGGCCAAGGTCGAAGTAGAAATTAAATAGGAAGGTCAACTATATGAAGAACGAACCGAAAGTAAACTTGCTCGACGTACTCAAGGAAGTCGTTGAAGACAAGAGTGTCGATGATTCCGTGATTTTGGACGCCCTCAAGAAGGCTCTTATTTCTGCGGCCCGCAAGTATCTGCACATCGAAAAGAAGATTAACGTCGATATCGACATGGAAACCAACGAAGTCCATGTGTTCTTGAACGTCGAAGTTGTTGATGACTATCCGGACTACGACCCGAACATGACTGCCGACGAAGTGGCTGAAATGGACGAAGGCTACATGCTCGTCGATGAAGCTCGCGACTTCAACGAAGATGCTCAGGCAGGCGACAGCCTTTATATGGAACTCCCGACCTCCTCCTTTGGTCGTCAGGCAATCCAGACTGCAAAGCAGCTCTTGACCCAGCACATCCGCAGTGCCGAATGCCAGCGCATCATGGACATCTACCGCAGCCGCATCGGTACGATCATCAACGGTACGGTGCTCCGTTTGGAACAACGTAATGTTATTGTTGACCTTGGCAACAAGATTGAAGCTGAACTCCCGGCTCGCGAACAGATTCCGCACGAACGCTTGACTCAGGGCGCTTCTGTGAAGGCTGTGATTGCTCGCGTGGAAGAATCTACGAAGAGCGGTGCTCAGGTTATTTTGTCTAGATCCAACGCCGACTTCCTCAAGGCGCTTCTCCGTCAGGAAGTTCCGGAAATCTACGAAGGCACTGTCGAAATCAAGGCTGTTGCCCGTGACTCCAAGAATCGCCGTGCAAAGATCGCTGTTTACTCTCGCGATGAAAAGATTGACCCGGTTGGCGCTTGCGTCGGCATGAAGGGTGCTCGCGTACAGACGATTGTTCGCGAACTCGGCAACGAACGTATCGACATCGTTCATTGGGACGAAAACTTCGACGTGTTCGTTCAGCGTTCCTTGGCTCCGGCATCTGTCCTCAAGATGTTCCCGGTTCCGGATACGGATCGTATCGTGATCATCGTGGATGACGAAAACCTTGCTCAGGCTATCGGTAAGGGTGGCCAGAACGTGGAACTCGCCGGTCGCTTGGTGGATCGCAAGCTCGATGTTCATGGAGAACAGGAATGGTCTCAGATGGACGAAGAAGCCAAGAACAACATCCTCACTCCGAACTATGAGGATGAAAGAAGAATGAGAGCGAAGCGTATGGACGAAGACAGAAAGGCAAAGGCCGCAGCTGTCAAGAAGGACGTGAACGCTTAAAAACTTTTGCGCAGGGCAAATAGTTTAACGGAAGAATAAGAAAAGGAATTGAATAGGCTATTCATGACGAATGAATCTCAAATGAAACCTAAGGATTGGGCAGATGCTCATGGATTGAAGGTTGATGTGGTGATGAAGCTGCTTCGCGACGCAGGCGTTGCAGTTCGTACCCATATGTCCAAATTGGATATGGCAGACTTTGCTAAAATCGAGGATGCTGCCGCTGCCGAAAAACAGAAGCAGGATGCCCGCAACAAGAATCTCAAGAGGCCTACCGCTTCTGAAGCTGATTCTTCCGCTTCCGCTCCTGCAAAGAAGAAGGAAACGTCGGTTGCGACGAACAGACTTGGCTTGAAGGTGAGCCTTAAGAAAGGCCCGGGCGCCCGCAAGGATGCTCCGAAGCCTGTTGCTAAACAGGATCCGAAGTCCCCGGTTGCAAAGCCCGCTGCTCCGGCTGCCGTAAAACCGGCCGCCCCGGCCCCGGCACAAGTTGCTCCGAAGCCCGCCGCTCCTGCTCCGGCTCAAGTGGCTCCTGCCGCTCCGGCACCGAAGCCGGCTGCACCTGCTCCCGCACCGGCTGCAGCTCCTGCTGCTCCAGCCGCTCCGGCTGTTAAGCCCGCCGCTCCTGCACCGGCCCCGGCACCTCAGGCAAAGCCTGCCGCCCCGGCTCCTGCACAAGCCGCTCCGAAGCCTGCTTCTCCTGCTCCGGCTGTTAAGCCTGCCGCTCCGGCCGTCGCAAAGCCCGCTGCTTCGCAGCCGACAATGATGTCTGCTTCTACGGAACTCAAGCAGCCGCCGATGAAGGCCCAGGTCTTCAAGCCCGATGCCGCAATCCTTGCCCGTATCGAAAAGTCTCGCCAGCAGGCTCAGGCTGCTCGCAACAACCATCGCCCGAATGGCGGAAACCGCAATGGCAGTAACGGTCAGGGTTACACGGGTACGTTTGGCCGTCTCTCGAACAACGGCAATGGCGGTAACGATAACCGCAACAATAACAACAATAATCGTCGCCCGAACGGCGGTAACGCTAGCAGCAGTAGCCGTGGCTATACCGGTCGTAACGGTGGATTCTCCAGCGGTTCCATGCAGGAAGCCTTCAACGCTTCCAACAACAATAACCAGGCTCTCGGCCAGAACAGCCAGAACGGTAAGGGCAATGGCAAGGGCCAGAACGGTCGCCATGCCAATGACAAGAACCGCCGCAGCAATACTAAAGACCGCCAGGAAATGCAGAGGGAACAGCAGCAGGAAGCCGTTCGTCAGAACGTTTCCCGCGTGATGGCTTCTCTCTCCAAGAACCCGGTCAAGAAAGTTTATCACAAGGAACATTCCGAAAACAACTCGGGTGAAGAAAAGAAGATTCTCAAGACTTCTGACTTCATTACCGTTGGCGAACTCGCAGGTCTCATGGACCAGATGCCGGCACGCGTCATTGCAAAGTGCATGGAAATGGGCATGATGGTGACCATCAACGCTCGCCTTGATTTCGAAACG
>JAEEGJ010007222.1_pt1 | contig 32174 bp, 23 predicted proteins | sample 8958761 | NCBI WGS metagenome assembly JAEEGJ01 (sample SAMN16246546, study PRJNA631951) | gut metagenome | biome: gut microbiome; feature: rumen; material: RS-attached | host: Bos | place: Iran: Karaj | collected 2018-10
GCCCTGTGCGCGCCCAGCTCGTCATCCCGGCCGGGGCGCGGAACATCTGCCTTGAAGGCGAAATGCCGTGTTCGCTTCTCTACAGCTACCAGGTCCGCCCGATGGGCTGCGAGAAGTCCCATTTCACGCCGACGCGCTTCGGCCGCGAGACGATGCGCAACACGACCCTCCATTCAACCTGGGACGCCCCCGAGGTACATGACCCCGCCAAACGCCCCTGGGCCGTCATCGCCGCGCCGGAAGGGACGTCCTGCATCGGTCGCTTTTCGGTATCCATTGTCTCGGTCAAGAACCTTGAGATCGCCGTCCACCTCGACAAGGGCAGAATGTACCCGACCACCTCGGCGGCCAACTTCCACAACGTCTCGCGCCTTGTCATCCAGGATTCGCAGTTCTGCCTCGACGACAACGTCGGCGACACCTACCTCGACAAGCATCTTCTTGAAAGCCCGTGCCACACGGTCGGCCTCCACGCCTCAGGCGACCAAAACGACCAGCAGATCCTGCGCGACGTCGCGGTCCAGGGCTTCAAGTACGGGTTCGTCCTAGGCGAGCACGTCATCGCGGACCACCTCTACGCGCACAATTGCGAGGAGGCCGTCGTCTTCCACGACTCATCGCACTTGTCAAGGATCGGAATGCTGGTCGCGCAGCACAACCGGACGATTCTTTCCACAACGCGCGGCGTCCTCTTTGGAAATCCCCCCGGCCCCGTCAACGTCCAGGTCGACCTCCTCAATTTCGAGGGTGGCCAGACCACGGGCGTACCGCCATGGGTCTCCCATCTGCGCTACGGCATCTACGATCCGGGCAACCGGCTACGCGGCTCCGTCACCTGGCATGAGCCTTGGGGCGAGAACGCATTCCCCGTCGTCGGCGCAAGGAACTTCCGCAAAGAGCGCTTCGGCGGCCTGACGCAGCGCACCTTCGCGGGCGCCGCCTTCAAGCCGCCGGCCTGGCATGGCGTGAACCTCCTTGGACTCTTCCGCGAACCCGGGGCCCCCGGTGCGGACGCGCGCGCCGACGGGCGTTTCCACGAGGACCACTTCCGCTGGCTCCGCGACTGGGGCTTCAACTTCGCGCGACTGCCGATGCACTACCGCAACTGGTGCCCCGACGACGATTGGTCGAAGTTTGACGACTCCGTCTTCGACAAGATTGACGCCGCCGTCGCCTACGGCCGCCGCTACGGCATCCACGTACAGCTCTGCTTCCACGCCGCGCCGGGCTTTAGGATTCTCGGCTGGCAGGAGATGCCGGAGCAACTGCGCTCCAGCCCGCGCGCCCAGGCGGCCTTCTACGAGCAGTGGCGTCGCTTCGCGCGCCGCTACCGCGGCGTTCCAAACGAGTTCCTCTCGTTCAATCCGCTTAACGAGCCGTGCGGCTTCAGCGAGGAGCAGTACATAAAGGTCTTCTCGCAGGTTGTGGACGCAATTCACAAGGAGGATCCCGAGCGGTTCATCATGCTCGACGGCAACAACGTTGGGTCGACGCCCGTCCCCGCCTTTTTCAACGCCCCGCTGACGGGACAGGCCTTCCGCGGCTACACGCCGCATGCCATCACGCACTTCGGGACAACCTACGTGGAACAACCCGCGCATGAGCCAGGCTGGCCCTGTTCGCCCTCCATGGACGACAACGCCGGTTCATGGCTCTGGGAGCGGCCGGAGGACACCATCGCCAAGTACGAGGGCGCCGTGCCCGACGGCTATCCGATGATGATCGGCGAGTTCGGCTGCTTCAACAAGATTGCCCACGCCACTGCGCTTGCCTGGATGGAGCACTGCCTGAAGCTATGGAACAAGCGTGGCTACAGCTGGGCCATCTGGAATCTCGACGGGCCATTCGGCTTCATCGACTCCGGCCGTACCGACGTCAATTACGTGGGCTTTGAAGGCCATAAACTGGACCTCAAGATGCTCAATCTCCTGCGAAAGTACGCGAATTAGTCCTTGCGCACATTGTGTTATAATCTTGTATGTCTTTGTATGACTTATCCTGAGTATGAACTGGCGGGCATCGAGACGATAGCCCGTGGCATCTGCGTCAAGGACGGGCACGTCCTGATTTGCCGGAACCGAAAGGTTGGCAACCTCTACTTCCCCGGAGGCCACATCGAGTTTGGCGAGACTGGGGCCGGGGCGCTCGAGCGCGAGGTGCGCGAGGAGATGGGCCTTGAATCGTTCGCGAGAGAGTTCCTGGGCTGCTGCGAGCATCGCTTCGACCAGCACGGCAAGCCCCACGCCGAAATCAACCTCGTATACGCGCTGGAGATTCCGTCAATAGCCCCCGGCCAAACAGCCCCGTCATGCGAGGACTGGATTGCCTTCGACTGGATGCCTGTCGCGGAACTGGCCTCAAGCGCGGTTGAGCCGGCGGCCCTGCGCGACCGAGTCCTTAGTTGGCACGCCAACCGGGCTGTTGCGGCAGACAGACTCGCGATTACATAATTGCTGAAAATATATTTCCGCAAGAACGCCTGGCGCAACGGGGCGAGGCTGACATACGTTGACGAAATACATGAGGATGCGGCCGGCGCCGTGCAGCCTCCACCCAGCTTCCCTTCGGACGCCGAATACACCCGCGGGCGCATAGAAAAGGCGCTTGCGCAAATTCCGCCTCTTCTGCGCGAGGCATACACCCTCTTCCAGATTGGCGGGCTTTCCATTCGGGAAATCGCCCATGGGACGGGGATCTCTGAAAACCTCGTCAAAGTCCAAATCCACAGCGCCAAGGAGAAGCTCCAGCCCCCTTTTGGCAGACTTGCGCGTAAGCTGACAGCACTAAGCAATTGACATGCGCGCGCAAATATACGAAAATCTTATTGTTGTTTTTCGGTGTTTTTACTTGGAGGTTCAACTACACATGAAGTGCAAACTCATTCTGGCCGCCGCAGTAGTCGCGATGGCCTGTTCCGCCGCATTCGCCGCCGGCCGCACAATGCTCGCCGTTCCGGCCCGCCATGACATGGTCGGCTTTGGCTTCGATTTGCTCGGGCAGTTGCCCGACAACCTCGAACTCGCCTGCTATAAAGGGGAGGACAGTATCGAGCGACTGGAAGTTTTCGACAGGACGGCATGGGAATGGAGGACGATCACGACTGAAAACTGGGCCTCCGGCCTGTGGCGTGCCAACAGCCTCGTCATTGCAGGCGAGAATAAGGCCGCGTCCGATCTGCGCGCAATTTCAGGATGGACACAGCAGGTCAAAATGCCATCTGACCGCGCGAAGCTCGATGTGGTAAACGCCGTCAATTCCTTCCAGCCGTTGACGGAAAAGCAATGGAAGAGCATCGGGGAAAAATACGGCTTCAAATTTACCAAGGTCGAGCGTCCGTCGTCCCGCGAACGCCGTCGTGACGAAGCTCGCGCCAGGCGTGAAGCCGCAAGGGCCCGCCGCGAAGAGGCCCGGCAACAGAAGGAGGTCGAGAAGACGATTGAACGCCAGCGCAAGCAGATGAAGCACCAGGAGGTTGCCCCGCGGCCTCAGACGGAGGTCATACCTGCGCCTGCGCCAGTAGTCGCCCCAGCAGTTGTCAAGCCCGCTCCTGCCCCTGTAGTTGAGATTAAGCGGGCCCCTGTTGTCAAACCCGCCGGGGAGGACAAGACTTTGGTAGCTCCATTTGAAGGCTCCAGCGCAATTGCAGACATGCCGTCGGCCATGGAAGATGCCGCCAAGCTGAAAGCGGAAAGTCAGCCCAAAGTTGCGGTTCCAGAGGTTGACAAGCCGGAAGCAAAGACCCCTGAAGCCCCAGACATCGTGTTTAAAAAACGCGTTCCGGCGGCCGAAGCCAAGGTGCCCGAGGTGAAGACACCAGAGGTGAAGACGCCAGAAACGAAAGCACCAGAAGTGAAGGCGCCAGAAGTGAAGGCGGTGGAGGCCAAACCGGCTGAAGCCAAGCCAACTGATGCCGAGGCAAAGGTAAAGGCCGCTGTTGAAGCGGCAGTATCCGAGGCAGCCGCCAAGACACCCAAGGCTGAGGCCACCCCAGCTACAGCACCTGCGGCGGTGGAAGTCCGTGTGCCGGCCCGTGAGGCCGTAGCTCCAAAGGTTGAGTCACCCGTCGTTCCCGCCAAGACTCCGGAAGCGGCCCCCGCCAAAGTTCCTGAGGCAAAGCCTGCCGAAGTCACGGTTCCCGAAGTCAAGGCCCCTGCGGCAAAGCCCGCTGAAGAAGCGGTCCCCGAAGTTAAGGTGCCTGCGGCCAAGCCCGTTGAAGTTTCGGCCCCCGATGTGAAGGTGCCCGAGGTCAAGCCGGTCCAGACGCCTGAAATCAAGGTTCCGGCGATTGTCCTCGACCCCATGTGAGGACAGCTGGCGAAATGGCTGACGAATCCTTTGACATCGACTACATCGCCCGTCTTGCGCACATCGCCCTCACAGACGATGAGAAGGTTGCATTCGGCAAACAGCTCGGCGATGTCCTCGCCTACATGGAGAAGCTGAAGAAGCTCGACGTAGAAGGCGTTGAGCCGACCATGCACGGCCACGGACGCGTGAACGCATTCCGAGAAGACGTTGTCACGCCCTCCATCGATCGCGAGGCCGCACTTGCGAACGCGCCTGAACGCACCGGCGACGAATTCCGCCTTCCGAAAATCGTTGAGGACGCGTAGCCATGGACATTTCCAAACTGACCGTCGCCTCGGCGGCGGCCTCGCTCTCAAAGGGCGAATTCTCCTCCGTAGAGCTGACCAAGGCGGTCATTGAGGCCGTCGACGCCCGTGACGGCGACATCTGCGCCTATCTCACCTTCGACCGCGACGGAGCACTCCGCCAGGCGGCCGAGGCCGAGGCCGCGCGCGCCGCCGGCAAGGCAGGCCCGCTTCTCGGCATACCCGTGGCGATGAAGGACATCATCAACGTCGCGGGCCAGCCTTGCACCTGCGCCTCGAAGATTCTCGAAGGCTATGTCTCGCCCTACGACGCCACCGTCTCGGCGAAGCTCCGCGCCGCCGGCGCGGTCTTTGCGGGACGCGTCAACATGGACGAGTTCGCGATGGGGTCCAGCACGGAGAACTCGGCCTTCAGGATCACGCACAATCCCCATGATCTCACTCGCGTCCCCGGCGGCTCGTCGGGCGGCAGCGCGGCAAGCGTCGCCGGCGGCGAGGCGCTCTGCGCCCTCGGCACGGACACGGGCGGCTCCATTCGCCAGCCCGCCTCCTTCTGCGGCATCGTCGGGTTCAAGCCGACATACGGCCGCGTCTCCCGCTACGGCGTGACGGCATTCGCATCGTCGCTCGACCAGGTCGGACCGATGACGAAGGACGTCACGGATGCCGCGCTCCTCATGTCGGTTCTCGCTGGTTGCGATCCGCATGACGGCACGACCGCCGAGGAACCGGTGCCAGACTTCGCCGCCGCACTCGAAGGAGCCTCGCTCAAGGGACTCCGCATCGGACTTCCTAAGGAATACTTCATCGACGGAACAGACCCCGAGGTCATGCGCGTTGTCCGCGAGGCCATCGACGCCTGCTCGCGCGCCGGCGCCGAAATCGTCGAGGTCTCGCTGCCGCACACCGAATACGCGATGGCCGTCTATTACATCTGCGCCCCCGCAGAGGCCAGCGCAAACCTTGCGCGCTTCGACGGCGTCCGCTACGGCCACCGCACGGAGAAGCCGGACGATGTCTACAGCCTCTACGCCAAGAGCCGCGCCGAAGGATTCGGCCCCGAGGTCAAACGGCGCATCATCCTCGGCACATACGTCCTTTCCAGCGGCTACTACGACGCCTACTATGGTCGCGCGCAGAAGGTGCGGACGCTCATCCGCCGCGACTTCGCCGACGCCTTTGGCAAGGTCGACTTCCTGCTGACGCCCGTCGCCCCGACTCCCGCGTACAAGATCGGCGAGAACATCAGCGACCCGCTCACGATGTACCTCGGCGACGTCTTCACGGTTCCGGCCTCGCTCGCCGGCCTCCCCGCGGCCTCTGTTCCCGCAGGCAAGACAGCGGCGGGACTCCCCGTGGGCATCCAGTTCATCGGCAAGTCCTTCGATGATGCGGGAGTTCTCCGTACCGCCCGCGCCTTTGAAATGGTGCGCGGCTGAGATGAGGGAACAGGGAATAGGGAACGGGGAATAGGCCATGAAATACCTCGCCACAATAGGACTTGAGACCCACGTCCAGCTGAAGACGCGGACGAAGATGTTCTGCGGCTGCCTGCTGCAGACCGGCTGCGAGCCGAACACCAATGTCTGCCCCGTCTGCCTCGGCTATCCGGGCGCGTTGCCGGTGATGAACCGGCAGGCCGTGAAGTTCACGGTCATGACGGGCATGATGCTCGGCTGCGAAATCGGCCGCCACGCCACGTTCGACCGCAAGAACTACTTCTATCCGGACATGGCGAAGAACTACCAGATCTCCGAGAACGTCGCCCCGCTCTGCATCGGTGGTGGCGTAACGATCCAGACGCAGGAAGGTCCCAAGTTCATCCGCATCAACCACATCCACCTCGAAGAGGATGCGGCCAAAATCAACCACTATGTCCGTCACAGCGGCGTTGACTTCAACCGCGGCGGCACGCCCCTCATGGAAATCGTAGGCGAGCCTGACCTCTCGTCAGCCGACGAGACGATGTCCTACCTCACGGCCCTCAAGGAAATGCTCATCTACGCCGGCGTCAGCGACTGCAACCTCGAAGAGGGGAACATGCGCTCCGACGTCAACATCTCCGTCCGCCCGGAAGGGCAGGAGAAGCTCGGCACGAAGGTCGAAATCAAGAACATGAACACCTTCAAGGGCATCCACGCGGCGATCGAATACGAAGTCGCCCGCCAGATCGCCCTTCTCCGCGATGGCGGGAGCGTCATCCAGGAGACGCGTCGCTGGGACGCAGACCTCGGCGAGACGCAGTCGATGCGCAACAAGGAAAACGCCCACGACTACCGCTACTTCCCCGAGCCGGACCTTGTACCCGTGGAGCTCACGGACGAAGTGCTCGCCGCATGGCGCGCCGAACTTCCCGAACTTCCCGAGGCTCGCCGCGCCCGCATGGTCGCCGATTACGGCATCACGGAGTATGACTCCGGCGTCATCGCCGCTGACCGCTCATACGCCGACTTCTTCGAGACGGCCGCACACCTCTGCAAAGCCGAATCCCGCAAGCAGATTGCGAACTGGTTCATCTCCGAAGTGCTGCGGCTTCTCGGCGAATCGGGCGGGACGCTTGCCGACTGCAAGCTCACCCCCGAAGCGCTCGCCGAACTCGTCACGCTTCTCGAAGGGCGCGTCATCAACGGCCCGACCGCGAAGGAGCTCCTGCCGGAGCTTTTCGAGAAGGGCGGGATGCCGAAGGCGCTCGTTGACGCGCGTGGCCTCGGACAGGTCAGCGACGCCGGGGCGCTTCAGGCGTTCGTGGACCAGGCCGTCGCCTCGAACCCCAAGTCCGTCGCGGACTACAAGGCGGGCAAGAAAGCCGCCGCCGGCTGGTTCGTCGGCCAGGTCATGAAGCTCTCGAAGGGCAAGGCCGACCCGAAGCTCGTCGGCCGGTTGGTCGCCGAAAAGCTCGCCTCCATGTAGGACACGCGGCTGTGGCCGACGATAATATGGCGCTCGGCCGACTCTAGGATACAGGCGGGAGTTCGTTGAAGCCGATGACCGCTAGACCGCATTCGGAGGCGGTCGAAAGGATCTTTTCAAGCCATTCCGTCTTCATGTGGATGTGCTTCGCGTCGGGCGCAATGTCGTGCGATGTCACGGACAACACCTCCTTGCGCTCGGCGGCGCGGCGCAGGCATGAGCAGATTTCCTCGATGTCCGTGTGATAGGCCTCGCCGACTATGATGGTGTCTATCCTGAAGCGGTTAGGAAGATCCGAGGCCGGGAAGAAGACGTCATCGTTCGTGACAAGAGGCCTCCGGTCCGCCTGCTTCGTGCCGTCGGGGTCGTATGGAGTCGCCCCCTTGACGCCGCCGCGGACGTGCTCAAAGCCCTTTTCGCGGAAGAGGGCGTCGGTCTCGTCGTTGCGGCGGCAGTTCGGGTAGGCGAAGGACTCGAATGGTACGTAGGTCTTGTGAGCCTGGTCCATCTGAGGCCAGACTTCCTCCGCGAAGAAACGTTCGGCGCCTTGCTCGGCCACGGCAGTGTCGGCGTTGAGGTGGTTCAGGCCGTGGAGGCCGATGGAGTGTCCGTCACTTGCCAGATGCTTGAGGGCGCGAACGGCGTCCTGCCCGAAGGCGCCCGAAACGAAGAAGGTGGCGTGTGCGCCGTACTTTTCAAAAATCGGGCGCGCTGCCTCCCAGCCCGCGAAGTTCTTGTCATCAAAGGAGAGCAGCAGGACGCCGCGCGCGCCCAGTGGCAACGGGGTGCAGTCAATTGTCTCAATTTTGCCGACGGGCCCAAAGGTTTCCCGGAAGTCGCGGTTGCGCTTCCTGTGGTTCCAAAGCCACTGGCGTCCCTGGCGGACGCGGACGCGCTCGATCTGCCGGTAGGAGCAGTTGCGGAAGACGATGTTGTCCGGGCGGCTCTTCTCCGTGCCGCGGATGCTGGAAGGAAGAAGCGCCTCGAAGCGGCAGTTCTCGAAGAGGACGTCCGCGACGCGCGCGTCGCCCGCCGGCATCGAGATTCCGACGGGGCGTTCGCTTTCGAGCGAGACGCAGTTTTGGATTCGGATGTCCTCGATGTAGACGTTCTTGCCTCCGTTGATCCACGCCGGGGTGAAGCCGAAACCGGTGGAGGATTCGTGGAAGCGGCAGTTGTCGAATGAAACATCGCGAATAGTGCCTGTGCCGACGCCGAAGCGGACACCGTAGCAGCAGCTCCAGACGTCGCAGTTCTCGACGCGGATGTTCTCGCAGGGGTGCTCGGCCGCATGAAGCCCGCAGCTCGCGCGGATGGCGAATCCGTCGTCTCCTGTCTTGATTATGCAATTGGCGATTTGCACGTCGCGGGTGCAGTCTATGGAGAAGCCGTCGGAATTGGCGATTTCGCGGTCCGCGTCGATTGTCACGCCATTGGCTGCGAGGCCCTCGCAGCAGCGGAAGTGGGCCGTCCAGCAAGGCGTGTTGCGGAGAGTGACGCCCTCCAGGCGAATGCGCTTGGAGAGGAAGCAGGCGACCATTGGGCCGGGTCGGAACCATTCGCGGTCGAGCGGGTGGAGCTTGATGCCGTACTTGTAGCCAGGGAACCAGCCGTCCTCCTGCGTGTCGCCGAAGAAGGCGCCGCCGTTGCCATCGATGACGCCTTCACCCGTAATGGCAATGTCCTCCGCTTTGTAGGCGAGAATCAGGTGCCCGCCGCTCCACTCCTCGCCGACGCTGCTGAAGTTTTCAGGAAAAACGTCGTTGGGGTTGTAGTCGGCCTGGCGGTCGCTTCCCTTGAGGACGGCACCCTTTTCAAGGTGCAGTTCGGCGCCGCTTTTGAGTTCGACGGTTCCCGTGCGCCATTCGCCTGGCGGGATGACGACGCGCCCCCCGCCCGCGGCGGAGGCGGCGTCAATGGCCTGGTTGATTGCCGCGCGGTTGGCGGCGGGCGCGGTTTCCTCTTTCGCGCCGAAATCGCGGATGTCGTAGTCCGCGCGGGTGGTGATGGAAATCTTCATGGCGAATCCTGGTCTCGTATAACTACAGCTGTGATAATACCATCATCCATCACGGAAATCAACCGCGATTTCGGCGAAGAAAAAATAAAACTTCCTTTTTTATCCTGGGAGGAGTACAATTTCTCTAACCTTTAACCCAAGGAGTTCAACCCATGCTAGAAAAACTGTTCAAGCTGTCAGAAAACAAGACGGCCGTCAAGACCGAGCTCGTCGCCGGCCTCACCACGTTCATGACAATGGCGTACATTCTCGCCGTCAACCCGGGAATTCTTTCCGCTTCCGGCATGCCCGGCGGAGGCGTCTTCATCGCAACTGCTTTGGCGGCCGCGATAGGCACCTTGCTTATGGCGTTCTTAGCCAACTATCCGTTTGCCCTTGCGCCTGGAATGGGGCTAAATGCTTTTTTCGCCTATACCGTATGCGGAACTCTTGCGATGGGCTACAGCTGGCAGTTCGCATTGCTGGCCGTCTTCGTCGAAGGCCTAATCTTCCTTGCACTTTCAGTGACGCCAGTTCGCGAGAGCATCTTCAACGCAATCCCCTTCACTTTGAAGAAAGCCGTCGCTGTCGGCATCGGCCTCTTCATCACGTTCATAGCGCTTCAGAATGGGAAAGTCGTTATTTCAGCAGCGCAGCATATTGAAATCGCCAAGGGACAATTCCTTTCAGGACCGACTGGCGAACTCATAATAAACCCTGTTACAATCGTCAAACTCGCACCTTTCCACGGAGCGGATTTCCACACGGCTGGCATTTGGGCAATTCTTGCCCTCGTTGGCACGGTCATTACTGCAATACTGGTCATCAAAAAGTTCAAAGGGGCAATTCTCATTGGGATTATCGCCACATGGATTCTCGGCATGGTTGCCGAAGCCGCAGGTCTATACAGTCCAATTCCTGATGCAGGTTTCTACCCCATCATCCCTCACTTTGGAGATTACTTCTCCAAGCTCAAGGGCGATTTTTGCTCCTTCGGCGACATTGTTGGCGCGCTTTTCAATTCTGCATCGTGGACGCACGGCGTGGGCGAGGCGCAGCGTAGCGGCTGGACACTTATCAAGTCGCTTGACTTCTTCGTCGTCATGTTCGCCTTCTTCTTTGTCGACCTCTTCGACACCCTCGGCACGCTTATCGGCGTCTCGATGAAGGGCAAGATGCTCGATGAGAACGGCAAGCTCCCGCGCATATCCGGCGCCCTCTGCGCCGACTCGATCGCGACCTCCGTCGGCGCCGTCCTCGGCACATCGACCACGACGACATACGTCGAATCCGCTTCTGGTGTCGCCGCTGGCGGCAGGACAGGGCTGACGGCGGCGACCACCGCAATTCTCTTCCTTGCCGCGCTCGTCCTCTCACCGGTTTTCACGGCGATTCCCGGATTTGCCACAGCCCCTGCTTTGATGATTGTCGGTTTCTACATGATCACCGCTATTGCCGAAATCGACTTCAACGACTACTCCGAGGCGATCCCGGCATTCATCGGCATCGTTGCGATGCCGCTCACATACTCCATCTCCGAAGGCATCATGTTCGGTGTCATCTCCTACACGCTGATAAACCTCATCGCTGGCAACCTGAAGAAAATCCACTGGATCATGTACGTCCTCACGGTCATCTTCATCGCCAAGTACGCCCTGATGTAGGGCGCAGACCCGAATCTCTTGGGCCGGCGGCATCAAGCCGCCGGCCCAATGTGTTTCTTCGGCAGGAGGCCGCATCTATGAAGCGCCGCCTTATTGCCGGAGCATTTGCCTTCCGAAAAATCCGTTTTTCCGGATTAGCGAATTTGGATTGAGAATGTAGACGAGGGCGTCGACGTTCTCCTTTTCCACAGTTGCGAAGAGGGGTGTTTTCTGGTTCCTGCGCGGGTCCAGTATGACAAGTTTGCCGTACTGGATGGCAAGATGCGGCAGCAAGACCGAGGCAAAGCTGTCCTTGATGACGCAAAGGGTCTTGCCGTTCCCCCTTTTGTGGTTGACCAGGCGCGCAAAGCCCCTCTGCCCCGTCAGATAGGAGTCGCTCACCCTGTAGGTCCGGTACCGTTCCGGCGCGGTGAGTTCGGGGTCGAAGCCCATCCCGTAATGGTCGTGGAGATGGGCGGCGACTTCATTGGCGGCCCACAGTCCGGCGGAGGGGGTCCAATGATGGTCCGTCCGGAAGAAGAGCGAGGCGTGGTCGAGGTTCTCCGCCGTGATTCTTTCACGAAGGTCCAGACAATCGATACCGGCCTTGCGGAGGGTCTTGACCAGCAGGTCTCCAAGCAGGTTGTCATCGTCCTCCAGGCCGGGGGGAAGCCCTACGCCCCCGGGTGGCACCTTTGTTGGGCACAACACGAAAATGAGCGGGATCTGCGACTTGGCCAACTCATCGCTTACGAATGACAGACAATGCTTGATGTCGCCAATTCCCTTGCGCCTTTCGGCCTTGGTGCGGACCACCGAACCAAGAGTGAGCTGGCCGTTGTCAAGGAGGACGATGTCAATGTCCTTTGAATTGGAAACCATGCGACGACGCAGTAGCCCGAAAAATCAAAGTAGATTTGGAGCGTAAACGCCAAGGCCCCCAGCCAGGCAAAGGAGAACGACGTCGGGCCGCCTCCCGGGGGTGCCGGAATCCAGTTTGCGCCGTCAAAGGCGGAATCGGCAATGATGGCAAGGGGATTGGCCAAGAGCATTTTCTTGGCGAAACCCTCGACGAATCGACAGAGTCCGTCGGCGAAGTCGCCCCAGTTTTCGTGGCGGCCCCGAAGTTCGTCCGCGATTGTCTCGTAGCGGACGATTGGGCCAGCGATGAGCTGGGGGAAGAGCACGATGTAGAGGGCGACATCCAAAAGGTTTCGGCGAGGTTTGGAAATGCCATGGAAAACGTCGGCCACATATGACATCGCCTGGAAGGTGAAGAAAGAAATGCCGAGAGGCAACGCAATTGACGGTACGGAAAGAGAGGTCCCAAAGATCAGGTTGCACTGGGAGATGCCAAAGGCAAGATACTTGAAGTGTCCAAGCAACGCGATGTTCGCCGCAATGGAAAGACCAAGCGCCAAGCGACGGAATGGCCGTCCTGGTGCGACTAGAAATCCCGCCCCTCAGTTGACGAGACACGAAATGGCGAGGATGGCCACGAAATGGGGTTCCCCTATGCCGTAAAAGAAAAAGCTGGAAATCAGAAGCCATGCGTTTCGGAAGCCTCTCCAGCCGGCCGGTATCGCAAAATACAGGACGACGACCAGCGGGAGAAAGGCGAAAAGAAAGGATGGCGAAGTGAAAAGCATTCTGACGTTTTCCTGCGTGGCGTCCAGCAGAAACGCGAATCTTCTCGCTGAATGGCTTTTCGGGGCGCCTACCGAGGAAGGGCCTCGTAGAACATGCGGGCCATGAGTTTGCCACCGGCCTCGCTGAGGTGGAGGCCGTCAATCGGGTTCAGATACTTTTTCCCGTTTCCAAACGCCACGTTAAGGTCGACAAGGGTGACGTGCTCTTCTCGTGCGAGGCGGCGCACATCCGCGGCGATGACCTTGATTTTGTCATTGTTGCGGGCGTATTTCCAGATTTGCGGAGTGGGAGAGGCGATTATGGGCGTGGCTTTATATTTTTTGCAAAGGCGTATGATTGTGCGAAGGTTCTCCCGCACGACCGCGTGATGGACATCTTGTCCGGCATCATTGGCGCCAAAGAGTATGCATACGGTTCCGGGCCCCTCCGCGATGAGCGCCTTTTCGGCAATGCTGACTCCGTACGCGGACGTTTTGCCCCCGTTCCCGTAGTTCATCACTTTGCGGCCGGATAGGTTCGCGAGGCGGGTCGGATACGGGAGGCCCTCGCAGCGGATGCCTTTCGTTATCGAATCGCCGAGGCAAAGGACGACATTCTTCTTGCCCAACTTGTTCCAGACGGCATACAGGACGACGACGCCTCCCTTTTTTGTCAGGTTTTTCACGGCTTTGCGGTTTTTGTACGTGGCTTTCTTCGCCTTTGCGGACTTGGCCCAGCCGAGAAAGGCATAGCCTTTCCGCTTGAAGGTGTTCTTCCTGAGGCGCTTTGCCTTCCCGTAGGCAAAGAGCTGGTCGGCCACCTTCCCCTTACCTCCGTTGGCGTTGAAGCGCACAACATACCTGCGAACGGCCCATTGGGCGTAGAGATGCACTTTGGCCCCTGACGTTGAGGCAAGATTGCCAACGACTTGCCCGTCTGCATAGGCGACGGCGCCTTTGACGGTTCGCGACCACCCAATGAAGAAGTACCCGTCCTTCCTGAAGGAGTTCAGTCGGAGGGCTTTCTTTTGGCCGTAACTGAACGTTTGCGAAACGGTCGCGCCTTTCTCGCTGGCGTGGAAGACAACCGTGTAGCTTATGGCGGATTGCGACGGGTTGGCGGCGTGAAGAGGCGCCACGGCACATCCCGCGAGCAGAACCCCGGCAAGGCGGGAAAAAAGAACTCGACAAACTTTCAGCTTCATAATATTGCTCCATGCAATGGTTGAAATTGAGAATCGCACAAGACTATTTTACACCAATTTGTCAAATCCCGCACAACGAACATACCGTCCGCAGTTGCGGTCTCATATTGTCTCGCAAACGCCGCCGGTTTCAAGTATAATATTCTCCCGGCTGGTTGGCCAGCCTACGTCCTTGAATCAAAAGGATTTTGCGGGAGTTTCCCATGCGTCGCGAAGACATCAAGAAAGTTCTCATCATCGGTTCCGGCCCAATCGTCATCGGCCAGGCCTGCGAATTTGACTATTCCGGCACCCAGGCCTGCAAGGCGTTGCGCCAGCTTGGCTACAAGATTGTGCTCGTCAACTCCAATCCCGCGACGATCATGACCGACCCGGTCGTGGCGGACGCCACCTATATCGAGCCGCTCAACCTTGAGCGCCTGGAGCAGATCATCGCCGTCGAACGCCCCGACGCCCTCCTCCCGAACCTCGGCGGTCAGACGGGCCTGAACATGGCCATGTCGCTCTACAGGGCCGGTGTGCTCGACAAGTACGGCGTCAAGGTCATCGGCGTCAACCTCGACGCCATCGAGCGCGGCGAGGACCGCCAGGTCTTCAAGGAGACGATGAAGTCGATCGGCATCGACACGCCCCGCTCCGGCATCGCGAACACCCTCGACGAGGCCGTCGCCCTCGTAAAGGAAATCGGATTCCCTGTCGTCATCCGCCCCGCCTACACGATGGGCGGCGCCGGCGGTGGCTTCGCCTACAACATGGAGGAGTTCCAGACCATCGCGGCCCGTGGCCTTTCGATGTCGATGACGAGCCAGATTCTCGTCGAGGAGTCGATCAAGGGCTGGGAGGAGCTCGAATACGAGGTTGTCCGCGACGCCAAGAACCAGATGATCTGCGTTTGCACGATCGAGAACATCGACCCCGTCGGCGTCCACACGGGCGACTCCTTCTGCGCCGCCCCGATGCTCACGATCCGCCAGGACCTCGTCGACAAGCTCCAGAAACTCGCCTTCCGAATCGTCGAGAAGATCGGTGTCATCGGCGGCACTAACGTCCAGTTCGCGCACGACCCGAAGACCGACCGCGTCGTCATCATCGAGATCAACCCGCGCACCTCGCGCTCGTCGGCCCTCGCCTCGAAGGCGACCGGCTTCCCCATCGCCCTCATTTCCGCCAAGCTCGCCGCCGGCATGACGCTCGACGAGATCCCGTACTGGCGCGACGGCACCCTTGAGAAGTACACGCCGTCGGGCGACTACGTCGTCCTCAAGTTCGCGCGCTGGGCCTTCGAGAAGTTCCGCAACGTCAAGGACGAGATCGGGACCCAGATGAAGGCCGTCGGCGAGGTCATGGCCATCGGCAAAACCTACAAGGAAACGCTCCAAAAGGCCATCCGCGGCCTTGAGAAGGGGCGCTACGGACTGGGCTTCGCCAAGGACTTCCACGAAAAGTCGCTCGACGAGCTCCTCTCCCTCCTGCGCACGCCCTCCAGCGAGACGCACTTCATCATGTACGAGGCGCTCCGCAAGGGCGCGACCGACGAGCAGATCTTCGACGCCTGCGCCATCAAGGCCTACTTCGTGCAGCAGATGCGCGAGCTGGTCGAACTTGAGGAGGAGATCCTGAAGTTCAAAGTTTCAAGTTCCGAGTTTCGAGTTTCGAGTTCTGCCACTCAACCGTCAAACTGTCAAACCGTCAAACCGTCAAACTTCCCCCTCCCCGACGAACTGCTCATTCAGGCGAAGAAGGATGGTTTCGCGGACAAGTACCTCGCCAAGCTCCTCGGCATTCCCGAAAAGGTTGTCCGCGAGCGCCGCGAAGCCCTTGGCGTCGTCGAGTCCTGGTACCCGCTTCCCGTCTCCGGCGTCGAGAACAAGGCGTACTACTACTCCAGCTACGCCGGTGAGTTCTCAGTTCCCAGTTCCCAGTTCCCAGTTGAAGAACCAGGAACCAAGAACCAGGAACCAGGAACTGGCCGAGGATCATCACCTTCTGGCGCTCCGCGCCAGAAGGTGATGATCCTCGGCGGCGGCCCCAACCGCATCGGCCAGGGCATCGAGTTCGACTACTGCTGCGTCCACGCGGCGCTGGCCCTTCGCGAGATGGGCTACGAGACGATCATGGTCAACTGCAACCCCGAGACCGTCTCGACCGACTACGACACCTCCGACAAGCTCTATTTCGAGCCCGTCACCCTCGAGGACGTCCTCCAGATCTACCGCAAGGAGAAACCGCTCGGCGTCATCGTGCAGTTCGGCGGGCAGACCCCGCTCAACACGGCCCGAGAGCTCAGCGAGGCCGGCGTCAACATCCTCGGAACCTCCATCGACTCGATTGACATCGCCGAGGACCGCGACCTCTTCCGCAAGATGATGGACAAGCTCGGCATCCCGATGCCGGAGTCCGCCATGGCCGTCGACATCGACGAGGCCCTTGCCGCCGCCGCGAAGATCGGCTATCCGCTCATGATCCGCCCCTCCTTCGTGCTCGGCGGACGCGGCATGGAGGTCATCTACGACGAGGACATGCTCCGCGAGTACGTCGCCAAGGCCGTCGGCGTCACGCCCGACCGCCCGCTTCTCATCGACCGTTTCCTGCGCGAGGCCCTCGAATGCGAGGCCGACGCGATTTCCGACGGACAGGACGTCTTCATCCCCGCCGTGATGGAGCATGTCGAACTCGCCGGCATCCACTCCGGCGACTCCGCCTGCTTCATCCCGCCCGTGTCGATCCACGAGGACGCCCTCCGCACGATCGAGGACTACACGCGCCGCATCGCGCAGGCTCTCAAGGTCTGCGGACTGATGAACATGCAGTACGCCATTGAGAACGGCAAGGTCTACGTCATCGAGGCCAACCCGCGCGCCTCCCGTACGGTCCCGCTCGTCTCGAAGGTCTGCGCCATCCAGATGGCCAACATCGCCACGCGCCTCATGATGGGCCAGGACATGAAGAAGATGCGCCTGCGCCGGGGCACGATCACCCACTACGGCGCGAAGGAGGCGGTCTTCCCGTTCGAGAAGTTCCCCGAGGTCGACCCCGTCCTCGGCCCCGAGATGCGCTCCACGGGCGAAGTGCTCGGCCTCGCGGACAACTACGGCATCGCCTTCTACAAGAGCCAGGAGGCCGCCGGCTCGAAGCTGCCAGACTCCGGCGCCGTCCTCTTCTCGCTTGCCGAGAAGAAGGAGGCCGACGCCGAGGCGGCGCACCACTTCCAGTCGCTCGGCTTCAAGGTCTACGCCACGCGCGGCACGGCGGCCTTCTTCCGCGAGAACGGCGTCGACGCGGTTGACGTCGCCAAGATTTCCGAAGGACGCCCCAACGTGCTCGACCTGATCGTCAACAAGCAGGTCTCGATCATCGTGAACACGCCGTCGCACCACCGCGACGCGCACGAAGACGGCGCGGCGATCCGCAAGGCGGCCCTGAAGTACAAGATTCCGTACATCACGACGCGCGCGGCGGCCCACGCGGCCGTTCTCGGCATCGCGGCCGCCCGCCGCAACCGCGGCGGCGTCACGTCCCTTCAAGATTACCACGCCTCGATCGTCCGTTAGCGCCGCTAACGGACGATTGCAAGCAAGATAGCCCATTTTTTAGGCTATATCACAAATAAATGGCTCATTTTTTAGACTAAACAGCACGGAAATGGCCCGTATTTTAGGAATATCAGTTGCGTAAAATCTGGCATTTTGATATAATCTATCACTGAATACAGTCAAAACAAGCATGAGGCCTGTATGGACACCCCCTACATACCGCGAAAATTTGACCAGTTCCTGACCAATTGGAAAGCCAACCCCAGTCGAAATCCTCTTCTCGTAAAGGGAGCCCGACAAGTCGGCAAGACCGAGTCAATACGGTACTTCGCAAGAAAGAACTATGAGAGTTTCATAGAGATAAACTTCGTTGACACGCCAGAATTCCAGGCGATTCTCACCGAGGGCTACAAGGCGGAGTCCGTCATACGCCAAATGTCGCTGATAGATCCGGGCCTGAAATTCATTCCAGGGAGGACCCTCATCTTCTTCGATGAAATCCAGGAGTTCCCGGACATCGCGACGACTTTCAAGTTTTTCAAGCAGGACGGACGCTTCGACGTGATTGCAAGCGGTTCGCTTTTGGGAATACACTACAAGCGCATTAGTAGCATTTCCGTCGGTTACAAGACTGATTTCACCCTGAGGTCGTTTGATTTTGAAGAATTCATGAGGGCGCGCGGCTATAAGGATTTCTTCTTTGACGACGTCTATTCCCATGTCAGGGAGCTTCGGCCGTTCAACGACCTAGAGCATTCCGTCCTTTCCCGCCGTTTTCTCGACTACTGCGTTTTGGGCGGAATGCCGCGCGTTTTGGGCGAATTCTTTTCCAAAGGGACGTTTGAGAATTCGCTCGCCCTGCAGCGGGAGATACTGGATGGCTACAGGGATGATGTCCGCAAATATGCCGAAGGAATGGATCAGGCGCGCATTCTGAACGTGTTCGACCACATTGCGCCTCAACTTGCCAAGGAGAACAAGAAGTTCCAGGTTTCGAAGGTCGCCACGGGCGCGAAAATGAAGGATTACCGGGGATGCATTGAGTGGCTGCAGGACGCCGGCGTAATAAACGTATGCCACGCAATGGAATTCCCGGAACTGCCGATAAAGGGCCTGTACGACGAATCGCGCTTCAAACTCTACATGGCGGACACGGGTCTTCTTGTGGCGCAACTGGAGGATGATGCGCAAAAAGACCTCCGTGCGAATGGAAATCTCGGAGTTTATGGCGGCGGGTTATATGAAAACATCGTCGGGGAGGCCTTGGCGAAACTTGAGTGCGACCTTGTCTATTACAAGCGCGACGATTCGACGTTGGAGATGGATTTCTTCGTGCGGGGCGGCAATGATCTCGTTCCCGTCGAGGTCAAGGCGAAAGGCGGAAGATCCCAGAGCCTTCGAACCTTGATAAGAAACGAGCACTACGGCGACATTCGGTGGGGTGTAAAACTGCATGGCGGGAACTTGGGTTGGTCAGACGGTATATTGTCACTGCCGTATTATGTGACGTTCCTGCTCAAGAAGTACCTATCGGAATGCGACCCCCTGGGAAGAGAACGGCCTGTCGCGCCAAATCGTCTGGACGAAACACTCAAAGACCCCTGGCTTGCGGAACCGTCTGCGGAGGCGTATAATTCAAGTCGGCGAAAGAAGCGCGAGCGCCCAACCAACTTGCAACTGACAACTAGCAACTAGAACCGACAAGGAGACTTAGATGCGACACTTTGGCCATTCCTCATTGTGCATTGCGCTGGCGCTCACCGCAGCGAGCGCCAGCGCGGAGCTGCCCTCCGCCGCGTCCGCCATCTCACGCATCCAGGCGCGCCTCGCGGTACCTGCCCACACCAATGGCCCCACGTTTGCCAAGGCGTTCGGCGCCTATCTCGCGCTACCCCTCGACGCGCCGCCCGCCCGCGAGGCGGAAGGCTGGCTCGCCTTGGTTGAAAGATCGCTTGCGGTTGCCGATCCTTTTGACAATTCCGGTGAGGAGTCGGTGGATGTCGACATGGACGACCACACTCTCGCCCCGTTCCTCGTCCGCCTTCCGTCGGCGGAGGCCTGGCCCGCCGTCCGCGAAGGTCTCGCCGCCCGCGCAGACGCCTGCAACCCGACGAACACCCCGCCGCTCCTCATCGCCCTGCAGTACGTCTTCGACCGCCTGGCCCACGACGAGTCCGCCGCCTCGAACCGCATGGCGCGCCTGCACGCCGCCGCCGCCGCCTCCGACTCGAAGAACGCCGAATTCGCCCTCCGCCAACTTGAGCGGCAACTCAACCGGAAGGGGCGGATGCCGCCGGATGTCGAGTCCTATTTCAACAATCTCTCCCGGCGCTACCGCTATGTCTCCATCCCATCGGTCTTTCTGCGTCTCCCGCCCGACCGTCTCTGGCAGCTGACGGCCCCCGTCCTGACCAATGCCGAAGTCAGCCTCTCCTTCACAAGGGACGACGACAAGGCGACGCCGCCCGCCCTCCTCTCCCTCGCATGCGCCCATGCCGGCGAACTCGCCGCCGCGTCGGGATTCTCCCTGGTTGACCACACGCCCGCCGGCCGCGAACTCTACGAAACCCTCCTCTCGCGCTTCGACTTCGCCTCACTGCCGATTCCCCCAGGCGCAGACGATGGGGACGACGATGACGATGAGGACGATGAGGACGTCAAGGACGATGGGGACGATGAAGACGATGAGGACGACCTTTCGGCGGACGACTTCGCAAAACTTCTTGCCCGCGCGCAGCAAAAACAGCCTGCCGCGCCCCGTCCAAAGGGGTACGGAGACTTCACAGAAGCCACCTCCCGCGTTCTGCGGGGTGTGCTGTCGCGCGACGGCTTCCCCGCCGCCTGCGACTTCGCCTCGCGCTTCCCGACGAATTTCTTCCGGACCATGGAGGTCTCCTTTTCCGACGGCGGCGCGGCGGAGATGGATTTTCTGGAGCGCTTTGTCCTCGGGAGTTTCTATAGCACCGGGACTTGGAACACCTATGCGCGGACGGCCATGCAATGCGGAGAGACGGCGCGGGCGCGGGCCAAGCTCCGGGAGGTCCAGTCGAAAGCCTCCGAGCGCACCGACCTCCTCCAAACCCGTCTCCGTCTCGCCGCCTTCGACGACGATGCCGAGGCCATCTCGGCCCTCGCGCGCGAAGGCCGGTCAGCGCTCCAGGAAAGGCTGGGGAAGGAATTCAGCCACAGTTGCCTGGAACTGCTGGAAGACCTCGCGAATCTGCTGGCGGCGACATCCAACCGCACGGAGCTTGCCGCCCTCTCCGATTTCCTGTCGGCGAACGAAAAGACCATATTGAAAACGAACTGGGGATACTCTTACTATTATGCCCGCGACAGATACCGGGCCGCGCTTGTCTCCGCGCTTGAGAAGGTCGGTCTCGCGGACAAGGCCTTCGAGACGGCCTTCTTGCTGCTTGCGCCCCCTTTCGAACCAGGCGAAACGTTCTACGGCTGCATCCTCCCGCTCTACGGAAAGGCTGGACGCCATCAGGACATTGTCAACATTGTGGAGGGCGATTCCCACTTCTTCGCGACCAATGCGCTTCAACTCATCAAGGAATCCTCAGCCATTGCGGAACTGTACGCCGAAGCCTTGGCGAAGGTCGGCCGCGGCGCCGAGGCCGCCGCCATCGCGCGGGAAATGGCGCTGCGTTGGCATCTGAACCAATCGTGCGGCGACTGGCCCTTCCGCATTCTCGCCGACGAACTGGAGCCTGGCCCCTTCATCGACTTCATGGACGCGCTCTACGCGGCGGACCGCTTCGAGGAGCGGCCGCTCATCTGGAAGGCCGAGGTCCTTCGCCGCGCAGGACGCCTTGATGAAGCCGAGGCTGTGGCCCGAAAGGCCGTCGAAGTCGACCCGACGGACGGCGAGACGCGCGCCGGCGACCGCATCCGCTCCTACGTCGTCCTCGCGGACATCCTCGACGCGCGCGGCTCGGCGAAGGAGGCCGCCTTCCTCCGCGGCGCGGTCAAGGCCGTTCGCCTCGCCGAGGAGGGCGACGTCCTCCAGGAGTGCGGACTCGTGCGGCGGAGCCTCGCCAAATACGCGGAGGCGGAAAAGTTCTTTTCGGCCGCCTACTGCGTGCAGTGGCGAAAGGCTGAACGCCTGCGCGAGCTTGGCCTCGTCGAAGAGGCCAACCGCCACTACGAGGAGACCTTCCGCCAACTGCCGTCACAGTTCGGCTTCGTCGCCTCGCTTTGCTTCGGCTGCGCGGGCATCTTCGACTCGCCCGGCGCCGTTCCGATCGCCGAACGCATCCTCACGGAGGCCGCCGCGGGGGAGACGCCCGCGCCGGCCGCCTGCTTCCTTCTCGGCATGCTCCGAGAGGAGCAGAAGCGCTACGGGGAGGCCTTCGAGGCGTACGCCCGGGCAACGGCCCTCGCCCCGGACTACCTCGACGCCTACGTCGCGCAAGACAAGCTGCGGTTCCGTGTCCGCCGCCCCCGCGCGGACTGGGAGCGAATCCAGGCCCGCATCTTCGCGCTCGACCCCCTGGGACGCCACTCGGAATACTCGCGCTACGACAGCGATTCCGAAATTCTCGACTGGGGGCTGGCCAAGCGGCTGGAGTCGGAGGCCCTGCGCAAACTTCCCGCGCCAGACTTCGACAGCCTCCGCAAGATTGTCTTCCCGGCCAGCGCGGCCAGAATGGCGGAGAAGAACGGGGAAGATCGTTCTTCATCCCGTTTGTTCAAGGAGGAGGAGCAATTCCGTCTGGAGGCCTCGACCCGGCGTTTGCAGCGCGCCGCCTTCATCAACGCCCTCGCCGATCTCGTCGACGTCCTCATGGGCTGGCGCGACCACGGGGAGACGATGTATTGCTGCGCGTCAGGCGACTACGACGACTTCTTCTTCTAAAAAACTCTTGCGCCGAAATTGGCATCGCACTATAATTCTCCCATGAAAAAGGCACTAACATTTCTCTTCCTCGCGGTCTCGGCCGCGCTCTTCTCGTCCTGCGTGACGGACGACTACGATTATGGATATGGCAATAGCGGGTACTACGGCCAGCCGCCACCGGCCCGCTACGACAATCGCTACTACTACGACGACCGCCCGCCGCCACCACGCTACGACGACCGGTACCGTGACGATCGCTACTATCGCGACGACCGCCGCCACCATGACCGCCACCAACATGACCGTCCTCAAGACGGAGAGTTCCAGGCTGGCGGAGGCGCCAAAGAGTATGCATTTCCCGCCGGGTACTCCCGTTGCACAATCACCATTCTGGACGGATCCGTTGGCTTCAACACCATCGTCATCCGCGCGGGCGGCGCAAAGCGTTCGCAAACCATTGGCGCGAAGTTCCAGCGCGGACAGTCCTTCAACGTGCCCATCGACCGCAATTCCACAGGTCTGCGCATCAGCGACACCGGCCGCGGCCGCTACCGCGTTTCAGTGCGCTAGATTCCATTCTGTAATCAGGTCAATGAATGAACACCACGCCACAGGGTGAACGGACGCGCATAGTCCTGCTCGGACGATGCAACGTTGGCAAGTCGAGCCTAATCAACGCGCTCGCGGGTCAGCCCGTCGCCATCGTCTCGTCAGTAAGGGGCACGACGACCGACCCCGTGCGCAAGGCCATGGAAATCCTGCCCATCGGTCCCGTTCTCCTTTGCGACACCCCGGGCCTCGACGACGCTGGCGACCTCGGCGCACTCCGCATGGCGCGCACGCAGGACGAACTCCGCCAGGCCGATCTTGCCCTCGTCGTCACGGACGCCGCCACCGGCGTCGGCCCCCTTGAAGCCGAAGTCATCGCCAGGCTCACCGCCTCCAAAACTCCCTACCTTGTCGTTTGCAATAGAATTGACGAATATGGCGGGCTCGACCGCAAAGCGGACGAACACGCCATATTCGTCTCCGCATTAACCGGCCAGGGAATCGCAGAGCTTAAGGCGGCGATAATCAAGGCGCTGCCGGACGATGCGAAACGGCCGATAGCCGCCGACCTCGTCAAACCGGGCGATGTCGTCATACTCGTGACACCAATCGACTCCGCCGCGCCGAAGGGACGCCTCATCCTCCCGCAACAGCAGGTTATCCGCGACCTCCTCGACGCTGGAGTCATGCCGCTCGTCACTCGTGAGACCGAGCTTGCCAAGGCGCTCGCCGCTCTCGCCGCACCGCCTGCGCTCGTCATAACAGACTCCCAGGCCTTCGCCGCAGTTGCGGCGGTTCTGCCACCCGATGCGCCGCTCACCTCCTTCTCGATTCTCTTCGCCCGCTACAAGGGCGACCTCGGCGCCCTCGCGGCGGGGGCGGAGACCGTCGCAAAACTGCGCGACGGCGACCGCATACTCATTGCCGAGGGTTGCACGCACCACAGGCAGGATGACGACATCGGCACCGTAAAGATTCCGCGCCTTCTGGAGAAGAAGACCGGCCGAAAACTCGTCTTCGAACACGCGGCCGGGATGCACTACCCAGAAAACCTCGGCGACTACGCGCTCGTCGTCCATTGCGGCGGCTGCATGTTGAACCGCCGCGAAATGCTCTACCGCATTGCCGCCGCGCGCGCGGCCGGCGTGCCAATCGTCAACTACGGCGTCCTGCTCGCCTGCCTGAACGGCATCTTGCCCCGCGCCCTCGCTCCACTTGGGGGAACAGGGAAGAGGGAATAGGGAACAGAAGCCAACCGTCAAACCGTCAAACTGTCCAACCGTCAAACCGACAAGGAACAACCATGAACTTCATTGACCAAGTCAAGGCCAAGGCCAAATCCAATGTCAAGACCATCGTCCTCCCGGAAGGCGACGAGCCGCGCACCGTCCAGGCGGCCGCCATTTTGAAGGCAGAAGCAATCGCTCGCCCCATTCTGCTGGGTTCGCCGGAGGCCATCCGCAAAGTTGCCGCGGAGAAAGGTGCCGACATCGGCGGCATCGACATCGTAGACCCCGCCACCAGCAAGGACGCCGCCCGCTATGCCTCAGCCCTGTACGAACTCCGCAAGGCAAAAGGCGTAACGCCCGAGGAGGCGACGCGGCTTGTATCCGATCCAATGTACTTCGGCATCATGATGGTCAAGCTTGGCGACGCGGACGGCCTTGTCTCCGGCGCGGTCCACACCACGGGCGACATGCTTCGTCCCGCGCTGCAGATCATCAAGACAAAGCCCGGCATCAAGGTCGTCTCGTCGAGCTTCCTGATGGACTGCCCCAACAAGGCCCTCGGCCACAACGGTCTTCTCGTCTACTCGGACTGCGTGGTCATGCCGTGTCCGACGGCCGAGGAGCTGGCGCACATAGCGGTTTCCGCCGCAGAGACTGCGCGGACGCTTTGCGGAATCGAGGAGCCACGCGTGGCGCTGCTCTCCTTCTCGACGAAGGGCAGCGCCAAGCACGATTTAGTCACCAAGGTCCAACAGGCCGCCGCAATGGCCCACGAACTCGCCCCGGACCTACTGCTCGACGGCGAACTGCAGTTCGACGCGGCACTGATTCCCGAAATAGGCGCATCGAAGGCGAAGGGAAGTCCGGTCGCCGGTCGGGCCAACGTCATGGTCTTCCCGGACCTCCAGGCGGGGAACATCGGCTACAAGATCACCCAGCGCATTGGCGGGGCGGAGGCCTTTGCAGTGCTTCAGGGTCTTGCGCGTCCATGCAACGACCTCTCCCGCGGCTGCTCCGTCGCGGACATTGTCGCCACTGTCGCCCTCACGGCCGTGCAGGCGCAGGCCGTGTAGTGGCGAAATCACGCGGTGTGCATCTGTCAGGGCTGTTCTAGCCCTTGATGAGTTCGTCAGGCGGCAGTGTCGCGGCAATGACGGCCTGTCCGTGACGCTTCGAGGTCTCGTCGGGCATTTCGATCTTGACCTTCTCGGCGATTTCGGGGAACTCGGTCTTGAGGACGTTCGTGGACTCCTCGATGATGATGTCGCCGCCCTTGCCGGAGGTGACGCGGCCGAGCGCGAGGAAGCGCTTGAGGACGTAGAAGTCGTCGGCGTAGGCGACCGTGTAGCCGAGGAAGCGGCCGACGGCCTTGAAGATGTCGGCGGCGACGGGGTCGCCCTCCTTGTCGAGGCGGCGTTGCATCTCTTTGAGGCGGAGCGGGAGCGTGTCGCAGTCGGGGGCGAATTCGACGCCGGCGGCGACAGCCAGGCGGCCGACGGCCTGCTGCGAGAGGTACTGCGCGCCGCAGCCGTAGTCGAGCGACCAGTCATCCTGCGGGCAGCCGGGGCCGGGCGTGCGGAAGTCGCATGGCACGAAGGCGAGTTCGTTGAGCCACGGGGTGAGGCCGCCGTCGGGGCCGCAGTAGCCGCCCGCGAGGGAGGTGCCGAAGGCCATGCCGAGGACGGGGCAGTCATTGAGCTGGATGGCGCCGGCGAGGGCCGTGACGTCACCGTCGTTCATCAGGTAGAGCGGCACGTTCCATTCCTTGGCGATGTCCAGGAAGAGCGTGCGGATGTGCGCGTCGAAGTCGGCCGGCGGGATGCCGCGGAAGAGCGAGGCCGAGCGGACCTCGTTGTTGACGTAGACGCCGGCGGAGCTGCCGCCGATGGCGTCGACGCGCGGGAGGTGCGCCGCGGCGCGCTTGAGGGAGTCCATGATGCCGTTGTACTGGTAGTGCCAGTCGGTCTCCTTGATCGGGGCCCACGGGACTTCCTCGGTGTGGACGATCTCGCCGTCGATGACGGCCGCGCACTTGCGGTCGCTTCCGCCGAGGTCGAAGCCGATGCGGCAGCCCTTCCAGCAGCCGCCCATGCGGAATTTGGGCTCGTTGGCGGCGGGAATGTCGGACTCCTTGACGTCCTTGACGACGAAGGGGGCGAGGAAGACGAGGCGGCCCATGAAGTCGGCGTCGAAGGCCTGCTTGCCGCCGGGGGCGTAGTCCTTGGCGAGCTGGGCGGTCACCTCGGGGCAACCCGAGACGAGCACAGTGTTCGCGCCCTTCTGCCAGAGGAGGTATTTGACGGTGCGCTCGACATAGCGGTAGGTGGCGGCGGCGTTCTCCGGCGTGTCGGAAAGGACCTCCATGCGGTAGTGGAAGACCATGCCGTCGGGGCGCTGAAGGGCGATGATGACCTTGCGCGCGCCCTTGTCGGCGGCGACGCGGCGGCGGTATGCGCGGACCCAGAGGGCGGCGGGGCGGAAGCCGGGGTCGTACGGCGCGGCGCACTTCGGAGTGGCTTCAAGTTCAAGTTGCTGGATCAGATCGGACATGTCTTATTCTCCTGACGGGTTTTGCCCCACTGAGGGGCCTTGTTAAAATCGACGGTATAATTTTCGCACATCGCGCGTGAAAAGGCAAGCGACAGCCACTACTCTCCGACAAGACGGGAGATGAGAATCTGCGAGTCATAGTAGTCGTATTTGGCCGAGACGACGGCGGCCTTGGCGGAGGAGAGGGCGACTTGGGCGTCGGAACGCTCGAGCTCGCTCGCCTTGCCGACGTCGTAGCTCTGCGAGACGATGCGGTAGTTCTCCTCGGCCATCTTCTGCGTCTCGACCGCGACGTCGAGCTGCTGCTGCGCGCGGATGGCGGCCAGCACGGCCTTCGTGATCTCGTTGCGGAGCGAGAGTTCCTCGGCCGAGACGGCGGCGCGGGCGATGCGCAGCTGCGCGACGGCGGCGTCGATCGCGCGGCGCTTGCGCCCCGCGCAGAAGATGCTCTGCGAGAGCTGCCCCGCGCCGACGAGGTTCCAGAGGAGCGTCGAGTCGTCATAGGTCGCCTGGTACTGGATGGAGATGCCGAGGGAGGGGTAGAGGTTCGCAACGGTGTAGTCCACGTAGTCGCTCGCCCCTTCGGCGGCGGCGCGCAGCGAGGCGAGGGCCGGGGCGTTCGTGCGGGCGATGTCGATGAGTTCCTCGACGCCGAGTCCCCCGTAGGTGCGGATGCCGGAGTCCGTGATGGCGAAGTCGGGGGCGTCCGCGAGGCCGAGCGCGTGGTTGAGGCCGGCGCGCGCGGTGAGGACGGAGTTGGAGGCGGTGACGGCCTCGAGGACGGCTTGCGACCAGTCCACGCTGGCCTTGGTGACGGCGTAGGAGTTGACGGCACCGACATCGTAGCGGTCCTGCATCTGCTTCTTGTGCTGGGCGTAGATGTCGGCCGTCTCGGCGGCGACGTCGCGCAGCTCCTCGGTGCGGCGGAGGGCGTAGCAGGCGCTGCGCACGGCGTAGCGGGTGGCGTTCTCGGCGGTGCGGGCGTCGCGCTCGGCCGACACGAGGGCGTTGATGGCGCGCCGCGTCGAGGCGCGTGTGCGGCCGAAGTCGTAGACGAGCATGTTGAGCGAGGCCTGTCCGCCGAAGGCGCCGTCGTGCGTGGAGTCGGCCTCCTTCGAGACCTTGGCCGCCGTGTAGGTGTAGCCGGCGGCGGCGTCCAGCGTCGGGATGTACGACGACTTGATGTCGCGCAGCGCAAGCTGGGCGAGGATCACGGCCTGCCGTGCCTGGAAGACGGCGGGACTCGCGCGCAAGGCGACGGTCTCGAGGTCGGCGACGGCCACGGGGCCGTTGGTCGCCGTAAGGCCCGTCTCGGCGAAGGCGAGGATGCGCTCGCCCTCGAGGATCGAGCGCCCCTCCTGCGCATCACGCGCGCGGTCGACCGTGGCGCAGCCGGCGGCGACTAGGGCAAGGGGGAGGATAGTGGTGAGTTTAAGGTTCATGGTTGTGCTCCTGTAGAAGAGTATGCGAATCAAAAGTGGATGTTGAAGAATGGGAAGACCGTCATGTCCTTTTCCTGTCCGAAACGGTTAAGCAACCCGATTTGTACTCCGTTACCAGAATAGGCGCGGTTGAACAAACCAATCTGGACGCCGTGAAGTTCATAGGCGACATTGAAGCCGATAGCCAATTGCAATCCGTTGATTTCATCAGCGAAATTGGCGATTCCGGCGATCTGGACACCGGAAAACGATTCCTTCGGGGCGTTGGCCAAGGCCAATGCGTTGCCCGTCACTGTCAAGCCGAGGGACGCGACAATGCCGTCCCCCGATGCCGCTGCGCACAATCCGGCCAGCGCCACGCCTTTCAGTTGATCCGCGACGGTGAACACACTCGCCAGCAACACGCCATCCATCTGTTCCGACCCCGCGAACACACCGCCAACTTGAAGTCCGCGCGTTTCTTTTGCGGCAGATCCGAAAAGACCTGCCTGGGCGCCATTTATGGTTCCAGCCAACGGTATTCCCACTGAAAACTCAGCACCGCAGACATCATTAGCCACAATATAAAACAAGCCGAGTCCGAGACCGTAGATGTTCGATCTGGGCACATGATCGAGATCATCGTTCGGCCAACCAAATCGTAGACAAAGCGGCGACCAGCCGACCTCTGCCGGATTCGACGATTTCGCCACAGCCGCGACGGGCGCCGCGTTCGTGGCGACGTCCTGTGCCAGCGCCGTTGTGACGGCGAGGGCGAGGAGAAGGAATGCTGTACATTTGGCGTTCAGGGACATGCTGGAGTGGAGTTTTTGCGATTTCCGTTGTCCATGATCAGGGCCTTCAGCTGGGCCTTGCCGGGGAGGATCGTGCGGTACTTGTTCTCTGCCGCCTCAATCTCGTAAAAGCGGCGTTCATCAGGGTCGTCAATGCGCATCAGCTTAAGATAGTGCGACCAGGAGAGGGCGAAACGTGGCACGGCACATCCAGATTTTCCAGAAGTTTTTTGGGAAATCTCAACGCTGCCGATGTTGATATTACCGACTTGGCAACCGGATTTTATAGGTTCCGTCGCGTTAGTTGATTTACGCAACAGTGTTGCGGATTTTCCTTTTCCGCTCAATTTACGCAACGGTGTTGCGTAAATCTCATTTGATGAATAGAGGAGGTAGAATCCTCGCATTCTTTGCAAATTGTCCACGCTCCAGCCGCGGCCGAACCGCGCGGTCAACTTGTTCGACAAGTCAATCAATATCCTTTTTCCATAGTCGGCCCGGTGTTTGCCGCCCTGCTCCTCCTCGACGATTTTGCGACCGATTTCGTAGTTGGTATAGACTTGGGCGACATTCGCAACGGCGGCGACATTGCGCCGCGCGTTTTCGACAAGCTCGATTACGCGGGTCGCGAGGGATGGCTGCTTGGTAGTCGATGGTTTCATCTCAGAGTCTCCAGTCCTCGTTCAGTCCCACCAAAATTCAAGCCACTTGTACTGGACAAGGCCAGAGGCGTCGAATTCCACGCCGTAGCGCCAGTAATCCTCGGTTCCGGGGCCGGTGAGGAACCAGCGGGCAAGGTGGTCAGGGTCGTGGCCTGACCCCATGCCTTTTCCAACGAGCGAGGCCACTTGGTCTTTCGTCATGCCTTTTCCAACGAGCGAGGCCACTTGGTCTTTCGTCATGCCTGGCTGGACGGCTAGAAATCCTTTACGGCTGAAACCGTCCCCAAAGGCGGTTTGGGCGGGGCGTCCTTCCATGAGAAACTGGAATGGGCATATTTCCGGGTGCCAGATCATGGTCAGAACGGAGAAGGCTCCTCCGAATGCAAAGGTGGCGAAACGGCACGTGCGCTTAGCCCACACCATCACCGCAAGCCATGTCAGGAAGGCGGCCACAAGCAGGAAGGCGATCATCCGTCTTTGTGCAAGAAACGCTTCAATCTGCGCGCCGTCCGTGATGCCGCCGGACTGGACCGCGCCCCACAGAGACTGCAACGGCGGAACGAAACGCCAAACAAGCACCCCGGCGACGATGCCCAGAAGAAGGCAACAGACCGTTTTGGCAATGAAAAGCAGATATGGGCGGACGGTGCTCATGGCCGTGGCTTCCCTTCCTTAGTAACTACTTCCCAGTAGCCGTTCTTGTCGGCGCCGACGCGACGTATCTCGCCCGCTTCCTGCAACTCCTTCATCCGTCTGGCGAGCGTTCGCGGTGGAATGTCAAGGAGTTCGGAAAGTTCAACGTAGGTGATGAATGGATCGGCCTCGAGGTTGGCTTTGATTTGCACTGCCAACGAAGGTTTCGAGGTGCGCTTTACACTGCCAATCTCCTTTACCGAATCCTTAAGGAAGGCATCCGCTTCTTTTCCATACTCCAATATTTTGGCGATTCGCCCTTGAATAAAGTCTTCGATCTTCGCAAGCCTCAAATCGGAGAGGTTGTAGTGTCTGTGGCGTTTGAAGCGGAATCCTTTCAGACTGGCGAGTCGCTGAACCATGTCGCCGGAAAGTGCGTCAGGGAATGCAAGCCAGTTGTCATACAGGACTGGTGATATGCGGCTTGTGAATTTTCGGAGATCGCCGAAGTCATCAAGTGGTGATCCAGGTCGATCCAGCGCCATGGAGAAGAGGCTGTTGCCGTTGTCGAAGATCGGAGCGGGGCCGACGATTTCGTTCGTCTCGTTGTCGACTAGGAATCCAAGGTTGCCGAGGTGGCGGTCGGTGTTGAAGACGATGGCGTCGAAGAGGAAGATGTCGCGGAAGCGCGGGTCGGCAATTGCCTCGTCTTTGGAGAGAAGTGCCCCCGCCGGGACGAATCCGTACCTTTCGCCCGTGAAAAGCGGGCAGGTCGAGCAGAGCCGCCCCTTGAACGTCTCAAGGCCGTACTCCACGTGCGGCAAGCCCATCGCGGCCGCAATCTGCGCGGCGTAGAACTCGGAGTAGGGTTCGAAGCCGAGGTTGGCCGCGCCTTCAGTACCGCTTTTGTAGAGGAACGTCGTCCCATCCTTGCGGCGCCAGCACTTGGCGAGCATGCCGTTGGTCGTGAACTCGGGGGAGGTGGAGAAGTCTTCGCCCTTCCCGAAGGCGCTTGTGGCCATGCCGGTGAAGGCCAGGACGGCCAGGGTCTTGGAAAACTCGTTTTCGTAGAGGTTGAAGTCGCGCCAGCGGCCCGTGAAGTCGTCTGGGACAACCCAGTACACGTCGTTCAGCGAGAGTCCCCTGCAAAGCTCGATGATGGCGCGCGTGTCCTTCTGCCGGATGCCGAGGTGGCCGAGCATCGCGTCGACATAGTGGCGGTTCTTCGGCACGGTGCGGCGCCGAAGCCACGCCCAGAGGCTTTCGTCCGTGACGACGCCCTTCATCTCAAGCGGGAGGAACTGTCGTTCAGCCTCGTTCACGGAGATAACGCGGACTCCCTGCGGTTCGACCCAGTCGAACCGCAAGAGTTCGCGATCTCTGTGCTTGAGGATCATAGGGGTAGTTCTAGTGATTAGTAGCTAGTTCGAGTGGCCCCTGTCCTCCTCGGCGCGGCGCTCGGCGGCGAGTTCGACGGAGGTCTTCATGTGGATCAGGTGCTTGACGCCTTCGCGGAGGTGCTGGAAGAAGGAGTAGAGGCCCGGGGTGAGCATGATGCCGATGAAGGTCGCCATGAGCATGCCGCAGCCGGTCGTGACGCCGATTGCCGTACGCGAGTTGGCGCCGGCGCCGGTCGCGAAGACGAGCGGGATGACGCCGAAGATGAAGGACCACGCCGTCATCAGCACCGCGCGGTAGCGCATGTTGAAGCCGTTGATGCCGGCTTCCGTGATGCTCTTGCCCGCCTCGCGCTCCTGCTTGGAGAACTCGACCATGAGAATCGCGTTCTTGGCGGAGAGGCCGATGAGCATGACGAGGCCGAGCTGCGCGTAGATCGAAAGCGAGCCAGCCGCGCCGAAGCCGTGGTGCATCGCCCATGAGCCCGAGCAGGCCCAGACGCCGAGCATGGCGCCCAGCACGGCCGTCGAGACGGTGAGCATCACCGGGATGGGGATCGAC
>JAEEGJ010007228.1_pt1 | contig 32147 bp, 29 predicted proteins | sample 8958761 | NCBI WGS metagenome assembly JAEEGJ01 (sample SAMN16246546, study PRJNA631951) | gut metagenome | biome: gut microbiome; feature: rumen; material: RS-attached | host: Bos | place: Iran: Karaj | collected 2018-10
GCGTTCAATACGATGGTATGCCACATTATGCATTAGCGGAAACCTCCTTCACGGAAGCGAAAATACTTTGTTCAAGGTCCTTGAATTCCTGGGAATCGAACTTGACGCGGTTCCAGTCCTTCGTCGACTGAGTGAGCTTGAGGAAGAACGTACGGGCGACGTCCTTCTCGCTGAACTTCATCGGGGTCTTGAGGATGGTGTAAACCTTGTCGAACACGTACTTCTGGCGTTCGGCGGAGCAGGCGGCATCGATTTCGTTATAGGCGTCCTGCTGCAGGTAAACGGCATCGAGGTATTCGGACTTCAGGTAAATCACGAAGTCGTCAATCGAGGTACCTTCTTCGCCCACCACCTTCATCATGTTGTTCACGTCCACGCCGTTCGCGAGGATGTGACGGGCTTCGGCAACCTTCTTGGAATCGATAATGCCTTCGTACTTGGACCAGGAATCCAGCGGGTGGATGGCCGGGAAGCGGCGCTGGTCGGAACGTTCACGGGAAAGGCCGAGGAATGCGCCCACCACCTTCAAGGTAGCCTGGGTCACCGGTTCTTCGAAGTTACCACCAGCAGGCGACACGGAACCGCAAATCGTCACGGAACCGGTAGAACCGTCCTTCAGGCGAACCACGCCACCGCGTTCATAGAAGGCGGCAATCACGGATTCAAGGTAAGCCGGGAAGGCTTCTTCGCCCGGAATTTCTTCCAGACGGCCGCTCATTTCACGCAGAGCCTGTGCCCAACGAGAAGTCGAGTCAGCCAAGAGGAGCACGTTCAGGCCCATCTGACGGTAGTATTCGGCGAGAGTCACGCCCGTATAGACGGAAGCTTCACGGGCAGCCACCGGCATCGAAGACGTGTTACAAATAATCAGCGTACGTTCCATGAGGGACTTACCGGTACGCGGGTCAATCAGTTCAGGGAATTCGCGGAGGGTTTCCACCACTTCACCTGCACGTTCACCGCAAGCGGCCAAGATCACGATATCCACGTCGGCGTAGCGGCTCATGAGCTGCTGAAGCACGGTCTTACCGGCACCGAAGGGGCCCGGCGTACAGAACGTACCGCCCTGCATCACGGGGAAGAACGTATCGATAATGCGCTGCTGCATGGTCAGAGGCTTGCTCGGACGGAGACGTTCTTCGAAGGCCTTGATCGGCATCTTCACCGGCCAGGTCTGCACCATCGTCACGTCCTGGGTTTCGCCCTTGTCGTTCTTGAGCTTCGCGACCACATCTTCAACGACATGTTCGCCAGCGGCAGCAACCGATTCCACAGTCCACTTACCGAGCAGACGGAACGGCACCATGATACGGTGCGTGAACACGCCCTCGGGCACGGTGCCGAGCGTATCGCCCGCGACCACCACATCGCCCGCCTTCGCGACCGGGGTAAACGCCCACTTCTTGTCGCGCGGAAGCGCCTTCAAGTACTTACCGCGCTGCAGGAAGAAGCCGCATTCTTCGGCAAGCTTCGGGAGCGGGTTCTGCAGACCGTCAAACACCTGGGTCAAAAGGCCGGGGCCAAGTTCTACGGACAAAAGTTCGCCGGTGAATTCCACCTCGTCACCCGTCTTGAGCCCCGTGGTGTCTTCGAACACCTGAAGTTCGGCGTAGTCGCCGCGGATACGGATGACTTCGCTCTTGAGGGGGATAACTTCGGACTTGCCGTCCTTGTTTTTCTGAGTAAGCTTGGCATACGCCACTTCGTTCTGGGACACGGCGCTTTCGAACTTGACGCGAATCAGGTTACCGTTGACGCCGATGATTTTTCCGATACTAGCCATTGAAAATGGACCTCCGGTCATTCCTGTGCCGCCGCAGGGGCGTATGCAGGATCGTTTGCATTAATAACATTCAACACGGCAGCGTCGCCCGCTTGTTCGGAGAGGCGCGCCCAACGTTCACAAATCTTCAGTTTGATCGCATAAGCGTAAACATGCTTGACGGTACCCTCGCCCACTCCCGCGAGCGAGTCCACAAGCCAGAAACGGGCCTTGTCGATATCCTGCTCTTTTTCCATAGGATTCGACTTGGCAAACGCATCTTGAATCATCTTGGCAAAGGCGACATCGTAACCCGGGAAGGACTTTTCCGTAAAACGGATATCGGGCCCCCATGCGCTAGCACGGAGCCTACCCGAAACGTTCTTCATCTGGATTTCGTGGGCCTTGTAGGCGCGCACGAACTCGTCGTCGCACTCTTCGCATTCACCGTCATCCAAAAGCGCGTCCAGAGCCGCAAGTTCCGGCTCGGACAGCACGCCGATGCAGCGGTGGCGAAAATCTTCCATACTGAGCGGGGCTGCATCGCCGAACTCAATCATCGGAAGAGATGCCATCAAGTAAGAAGGACTGCTCATCAAGTACCCGCGTTACTTCGCCTGTGCGGCAGCGTTTACCACTCTGGCAAGTTGCGGACGGAGCAGGGCCGAAAGAGCGTCGGCCATTGCAGCTTCTGTAAATTCGTGGGTGACCTTGCCGCCATCGAGCTTGATGCGGAAACCGAACTTGACACCCTTGTCGCTTTCGACCTTAACGCCAGCAGAAAGCTGCTTGGCAAATTCGCCCATCACAAAGGAGCTGAGCTTACGGGCATCGGCATCGGAGAAATCCACTTCGATGTCAGAAGTATAGTTCTTAGCAAGGGTCAAAAGCATGGACTTCACGGTAGATTCGTCGAGGGACTTTTCCACCTGGAGGTTCAGCAAATCCATAATCATCTTTTCAAGGTTCTTGCCTACCGAAAGCAGGAGGTCGCGGGCAGACTGTTCCAGAGTGCGTTCGCTGCGTTCCGTAAACGCTTCGGCGTCCTTGTCAGCCTTTTCGAGCTTGGCGCTCGCTTCGGCTTCAGCCGCCTTCACGATTTCTGCCGCTTTGTCCTTGGCGCGGGCGATAATTGCCGCAGCCTCGGTTTCTGCTTTATCGACAGCATCTTTCTGGATGCGTTCCATAAGGTATTGCAAGTCTTCTGCCATATATATCATCTCCAATACTATTCCGAGGAAACCAACAGGCAAAAAACGCCCGAATAGCCCTTTTCGGAAAAATTTCGATAGTAATATACAAGTAATTTTGACAAAAAGTCGAAAAAAACGGCAAAATTTTTGAAATAATGGATAAAAATCACGTTTTGGGCGATAAAAACGCAAAAACTGCGAAAACTAAAATTTACAAGTAAAACTTTTGGATTTACAAGATTTGTTTTGGAGCTAAAACGATTTACAGAATTTGTTTTCTACGCAAAATTAGCGGTGTTCGTTAGTCGAGGGTTCAAGGCCACAGAAAAACGCCAAACCGTCAAAATCGTCCTTGAGAGCCTGCACCGTTTCACCAATCATATAGAGGCTACCGGTCACCAAAACGGGGACATTTTTATTATCCGCATAGGCTATCTCGGCAACCTGATCCAATAATTCGCGACTGAGTTCGCCTTCACTAGCCACCTTCAAACCCAAATTCGAAAGTTCTGATCGCAAATCGTCCAATTCACGGAAACGCGGGTACGGGGTCTTGGTAATATGCCAGTGGCTTACAAATGGAGACATTAACTTAAGCATCTCACCCACATCTTTATCCTTGAGAGCCCCGAATACACAATGGAACTGGACTCCCGGATAATATTGAGCAAGTGTTTCGACCAGACGACGCACCGCATGGGAATTATGAGCACCATCTAAAATGTAGCGGACTTCTCCGTTCTTGTCGATGAGTTGCTGCATGCGACCCGCCCAGGAGCGTGTTTCAAGAGTCTTGAGGGCCAAGGCTTCGTCATAAGGACGGTCGGTGCCCTTCACAAAGCATTCGGCTGCAGCCAAGGAAAGGGTCGCGTTTTCGATGTAATGGCGACCCAAATTCGGGAGTCTGATGTCAGTCCGAATTTCGGGAACAATACATTCTGCACCAAGTTCGCTTGCATAAGCACGGGCTTCGGCCAACAATTCTTCGGAAAGGCCACCAACGACAAAAGTCTTATTGCGACGACGATCCGCTTCGACAACCGCCATCTTTTCTTTAAGAATAGCGCTTTCAGTGGGGCCCAAGACTTCGGTGTGTTCAAGCCCGATACTCGTGAGTACCACGATATTGCCGCATGCCACCGCCGTACTGTCCAGGCGGCCGCCCATGCCCGCTTCCATAGCGACCACATCGACACCCTGTTCGACGTAATACAAAAACGATACAAGAGTCAAGACTTCAAAGAAAGTCGGTTCCACCTGCACTTGTTCTGCAGCGGCCTTCACCTGGAGAAGCAAACGGTCCAAATCAGCGTCGCTAATAGGATTGTCGTTTACACGAATACGTTCGCGAAGGCTTACCAGATGCGGGCTCGTGAAAAGCCCCGTCTTAAAACCATGTGCCTGCAAGATGCCCGCAAGATAATAGCTCGTAGAGCCCTTGCCGTTCGTGCCGACGATATGGATTGTCTTGAAAGAGCGTTCCGGATTTCCGAGAGCGTTGCAAAGTTTTCGAGTCGATTCAAGCCCCGGCACCATACCGAACATGAGCCGAGAATTCAAATAATCCATACCAAGCGATTGCATGCGACAAATTTAAAAAATGTGTATTGTGTAATGTGTAATGTGTAATGGCAAAACCACTGCCAACTGTCAACTTCCTACTGTCTATAATTCATTTCACACCTCACATTACACATTAGAATAGTTATCTATATTTCTTTTCGTTACTACATGGTTTTTATATGAAAAGTTTTGGATTATTACTGCTTCTGGCGGTTTTTATCGCTATTGCCTGGTCGCGCGTTGACCCGACAGCCGCCCCACAGCATTACAACTACCGCGACGCAAGCAAACAGCTGAGGCGCGTGTACTACGGGGAACTGCAAGAAACCCTTTACTGCGGTTGCAAATACGACGACAAAAAGAACGTGGATTTTTCTAGTTGCGATTTCAAGCCCCGCGAAAACCCAAAACGAAAAAGCTTCAAGCGCGCAGAACGCATTGAATGGGAACACATGGTAACCGCCCACAACATGGGACAACACCTCCCCTGCTGGCGCGACGGAGGCCGCAAGAACTGCAGTGCGAACGATACGACCTTCAAGATTATGGAGGGCGACATGCACAACCTGTACCCCGCCATTGGCGAAGTCAACGGGGACCGAAACAACTTTATGTACAGCCAGTGGACCAATGATCCTGAGCCCATGTACGGCAATTGTAAGACAATCGTGGACTTTAAGCAAAAAAAAGCTCAACCCCGCGAAGAAGCCCGCGGAATCATTGCCCGCGCAAGCCTCTACATGGAAAAAACCTACGGCGTTAATTTGTCTAAACAAGACCGAAAACTTTTCGAGGCTTGGGACAAGATGTACCCCGTCACACCCAAAGAATGCGAACGTGACCGCCGTATTTTTAAGGTTCAAGGGGATCATAACCCCTTTGTATACGAAAAATGCCAATAAATTCAGATTTCGGAGTTCATATTCCAGATTTTTCAACTCCGAATACCGATTTCCCAGTTCCGAATTAAATTTATTTATATATATTTACATTCGAGGTTAGTATGTATAGGACCCTATTCTTTTTTATTGCATTTTTTGCCGTATCGGTATTTGCCCAGGTGGAATTCCCCATGGCGTCTAAAATCGTTAACGTCACCAAGGATCCATACTATGCCAAGGGTGACGGAAAAAACGACGATACTGAAGCCATTCAGAGGGCACTGAACGATCACCCCGATGGTGACTTTATTATTTACTTGCCCCACGGCATTTATAAGATTACCGATCAATTGGTCTGGCCCAAGACTCAGAAACAGGAGTCTTCCAGCCGTCGCACTATTTTGCAGGGTCAAAGCATCGGCGGAACGATTATCCAGCTAGCCGACACCACTTACGGCTTCGACAACGCAGATTTCCCCAAAGCACTTATTTTTACCGGCGAAGGTCCGGGCCCCAAATACAGAAACGCTATCCGCGATATGACGATCCGTACCGGTAAAGGCAACCCTGGCGCCATCGGTATCCAGTTCAACGCCTCGAACCAGGGCACCATCCACAATGTGAAAATTTACTCCGGCGACTCTACTGGCGTATACGGCATTGACCTGGGCTTCACCGAAGGCATCGGTCCCCTTTTAATCAAGAACACAGAAATCCGCGGATTTAACATTGGTATCTACGCCAAGGGCGAAGCGGGCACAGCTACTCTTGAACACGTGACCATGGGTGGCCAGAGAAAATACGGCATCGAAAACGAAAACATGAACCTCGCCATTCGCGCCCTCCGCTTTAAAGGCCATGTGCCGGCCGTTTATAACCACGGTGAATTCGCCATGATGAGCTTGCTGGACGGCTTGCTGGAATTTGACAATGAGAACAAGAAAGTCAAAGCCCCGACCGCCATCGAAAACGAAAGTCACATGTTTATTCGCTCTATGAAGGTATCCCGCTACAAGACCATGATCCAGTCTAAGAAGAAGGGATACAACGAAGAAATGATTCAGGGCGAAATCATCGAATTTGCAACTCAAGAAACACCCCAGCTTTGCCACAGCCCCAAGCAGTCCATGCGTTTGGCCGTTGCTGAAACGCCATCCTTCCCGGAACAGAAGGCAGACAACTGGATTACAGTTGCTGGTGACTATGGGGGAAAATCCAACACCGGTTCCGATGATTCCAAGGCCATTCAGGAAGCCATCGATGACGGTGCAGAAACAATCTATTTTCCGCCCGGAGGCCGCTGGACCATTAACCGAGACATCTATATCCGCAACCGCGTACGCCAGATTATCGGTATCGAAGGCCGCATTGACGGCAAGGGCAAATTCATTATCGAAGCAGGTGCATTCAACGAACTCACCATTGAGCGTTTCTCGGAATTCGGCAACGGCATCATCATGAAAGCCAAGCGCAACCTGCTGTTAAAGAACATGATGGTCCGCTCTCTAGAAACCGACGAAATTGGCGGTGGCGAAATCTACCTGGAAGACGTCACCCTCGGTACCATCCAATTGAATTACCAGAAGGTATGGGGCCGCCAGGTGGCCTTAATCGGCGATACCAAGGGTCCCAAGATTACGAACAATGGCGGTTCTGTCTGGATTCTTGGTTTGACTGCCAAGAAAGGCAACACCATCATCCAGAACTTTAACAAGGCCCACGCCGAACTGATCGGCGTAGAAATCGTTGCAAGCGACAAGGCGAAAGACCGTCCCATGTTCATCAACGACAATGCCTCTCTCTCTATTTCCGGCTTGCGTGAAACCCTGACTCGCGGAAACGCCTACCTCTCCATCGTGGAAGAATCCAGAAAAGGATCTAAAATCAAGTCTCTGTACGGAAAAGACCTGAAGCACACACCCAGCGGCGGCGTGATGATTCCGCTGTTTACCGGATACGCTCCCAGGCTTGGTGCCAACGAAAAACCGAAGGCATCGATTCCTCACGAAATGGTGCTGGTACAGCCGAACCTGCTCAAGATTAAGGGCTCCGTTGTTGACGACGGTCGCGGTGACGGCCTTTGCGAAGACCCGGTTCGCTGGAAGAAGGGACTCGGCCCCGGCAAGGTGGCATTCTCTGACAGTATGGCCTACGAGACCGACGTATCCTTTACCGCAAGTGGCCGCTACAACATCATCTTTACCGCCGATGACGGTTACCAGACCGGTTCCGATACCGGTAAGGTTTACGTGTTCGACAAACACTACACGACTCTCGATAACATCGGTGATGGTACAATCAGCGGAAAGGGTGCAGCCACCTGGATTTCGGAATTTGACAACTTCAGTCCTCACAACTCCGACCCCGAAATGCATGTCGCCAACAAGACGGGTGGGGCGTCCGGAAAGATCTACCTGCGCTTCGACTTGTCTTCACTGCCAGGACCGCTGTTCGATGCGGCTCTCAAACTGGAATTCAACAAGGATTCCATCAAGAAACCAGTCCAGTTGAACATTTTCGGCTTGAAAGAAACGAGCAAGGACATGAACTTTGGGGACCAGAAACTGGGCATTGACTGGGCGCCCTACGAACTCACCTGGGAAAACGCTCCGGCCAACCTCCCCCAGCCGGGCGGACAGTTCAACATCCGCAAGAATTCCGGCGGTGGCGTAGATACCAAATACGCAGACTTCCTGGGCATTATTACAATCAACCCGAAGGCTCCTCTGGGCGCATTCCTGCGTACGCCGACGCTTACAGAATTCTTCAAACGCAAACACGCCTCCCAGCTTTACACGCTGATTCTTACAGCAGTTGAGCCCGGCGAAACGGTTCTTCCCAGCCCCGCTGCAGGCAGAGAATATGCGCCGTCACTCTACGTAGGCTACTTCGACAACTCTCGATCTGTTGGTGGCGAAGCCATGGACGGCGGTTACACGCTAACCAAGGTGAACATTGACATTTATAGTCTGGACTGCGACTTTGACTTGACCGTAGGTTACCCGCAGTTCGTGCAAATCGAAATCATCAACGAATTCGGAAAGCGCATGCTGACTGTAGCGGCCCGCGATCTTGATGGTGAAAAGAAGACCCACTTTAAATTCAAGGCCTTCGCCTTCCCCACCGGCAAGTATACCTTGCGCGTGATTGGCGAAGCATTTACGGCCGAACAGAAATTCTATATCCTGAACTAGGAGACGCCCTATGCAATTCAAAAACTTTTTAAAAATAAGCGCCGCACTGTTTTTATCTGCGACCTTTATGGCCTGCGGCGACGACTCCAGTTCTTCGGCCTCTGACGAAGATTCCAGCTCTTCGGTACCGTCCTTTAGGTCCAGCAGCTCTTTAAGCAATCGCGCTGACATCGATTACAAAGACACAGTAAAGTTGGGCGACACGCTCCGCATTTACCTGGAACTGTTCAAGGGCGACACCTCCAAGATGGACGAAAGCGAAATCTACCTGGACAGTGCCGCAAACAGCATCCCCATGTACTTAGGCGAATTCCCCAAAGGAAGCCGCATCCAGGTATTCGCAACGACCTCGAACATCAAGAATGACCAGATTCTGATCAAGAGCGAGCTGGGCGATTACTTGCAGGCAATCAAGGCCGCCCCCAAGGATGCCTCTAGAAAGGATTCGGTTTACAGGAACGCATTGATTCCGAGCTTTGGCGAAGACACCAGCGCCACCTTCAGGGATTCCAACACCTTCGTCACCTTTAGCGACAATCATTACTACCTGGAAATTGCAGGTAAGTTCAAGGACGAATCCAGCCTGAGACTCAAGGTCCTCGTTGATTCCTCCTACTATAAATACACCGGCGAAGAAGAAAAAATTTCCATGAAGATGACTGACACCTTGCGTGGCATCATGCTGATTGACAAGTCCCCCGACCAGGTGTCCATCGCATTCTCTGCAAAAGAAGGTTACAGTGTTAACCTTACCACCATGGGAGAAAACATCATCCTTTATAAGCTCATGGACGGAGACAAGGAACTTGGATCTTCGAAGACAAACCTGGACACCATGCTAGTGCCCAACGATTCCGTGAACTGGTCTATCAAAATCAAACCAGAATCATTCTCCAGCATCTGGACCGGCCCCTTCGCAACCTTTGAAGCCATCACCAAGGCCCGTGAACTGGAGCAGGGAGAATATTTCTCGAAGCCGGACTCCATCAACTACCCCGGCGAAGAATTCTTGCGTACACGCCCCAAGGACGACCTCGGCGTTTACAAGTACAACTTGCGCCAAGAACAGTTCGTCTGGATTGGAGACTACAAGAAAGGTGACTCGCTGATCGTAAAGCACTGGATTCAGAACTATAACGACGAAAGCTACGAGAACGTCCTATTGGAAATCTTGGACAAAGACAAGAAACCGAGAGATACCATCAGCAGCGTTTACGGAGGCAATTTCAAGATTGGAAGCAAATGGCCCGAAGGCCCCTATTACCTCCATTACCTGCGTTTGAATTCCTACCCCTTGGCTGGTGTGGTAGACAGTCTCCGTTATGTACTGCAGTTGTCCACCATGGTGCAGCAGCCGGGACTTTTGAAGACCATGAAATTCTATGATTCCGAAAAAGATGCCGTCATGAAGGAACAGGTTTATACGGAAGGCGACACTATTCGATTGAAGGATTTCACCTTGCAGATGGCTCAGCATTCCAGCAGCCCATGGAAAGAAATCGGTTCCGACATAGACTGGTTTGTTCCCTGTGCCTCACTGGAATTCTTGAACAACGGCAACAACAGCTACAGCTGCGACGACAGTGATGAAGAACAGGAAATTTCTTCGGACTACCTGATTGCAAAGAAAGTCAGCGAAAACAGCGACAAAATTGAACTGATTGCACAGAGCGTTGCAGACCCCTCCATGCGCGACACCCTGCAGATTTCGATTATTACAAAAGCCGACTAATCTTCCCAGATATTATTGGGAAGCTTACCGATATCGCGAAAATCTAAAAGGCCTGCCGTCGGAGCGTTAACGCTCACGAGACGCGCCAGGGGTTTACCCGCACGTTCGATGACAATTTCTTCGTCCTTGAGCGAGACCTGGTTCAACATCGAGCCAAAATTCTGGCGGACTTCCATGGCTGAAACAACTTTAGACATGACCTAAAAATAGTATATTCTGCGCATGGAACCCGAAAACAAGTCCTACAGCGTCACGCAATACATGAAAGCCTTGAAGCAGAAGGTGGAATCGACCCCTGCCGTATGGGTGCGTGGCGTAATCACCCAGATTAACGAGAAATCAAAAGTCGTTTACCTGAGCATTGCGGACTTTGAAGAAGGGAACGTGAATCCGCTGGCAACGGTTCCATTGTACTGCTATGCAGCAAAATTCGCCGCGATTCGGGCGAAAGTGGAAAACTACCCCCAGCCATTCATTCTAAAAGAACAACTCAAAGTGAGTTTCTTGATTAAGGCCGACCTTTACGTGCCTTATGGAAAATTGCAAGCGCAGATTCTCGACATCGATCCGGTTTACACCCTGGGCGAACTGGCCCTCACCAAAAGCGCCATTCTAAAACGACTGGCGTTAGAAGGTTTGCTTGAAAAAAACAAGGCTCTTTCCCTAGCCGATGTTCCCATTCGTGTGGGCCTGATTACAGGCGAAGGAACCGCCGCCTACAAGGATTTTACTACCAAGCTAGCAGAGTCCCCTTTCGCATTCAAGGTGAAAACGGCTTACGCCAAGATGCAGGGCGCCGACACCGAGCCAACGGTTCTTGCAGCCCTCGAAGAACTCACCAAAGATTCGGAACTTGACGTGGTTTGCATTATCCGCGGCGGCGGAAGCAAAACAGACTTGAACTTTTTTGATAGCGAAGCTTTGTGCCGCGCCGTTGCCAACTATCCGTTACCCGTATTCACCGGAATCGGCCACGAAATTGACCGCAGCCTTTTAGACGAAGTCGCTTACCAGTCCTGCATTACACCCACTGATACAGCCAAGCGCCTGATTGACCGCGTTGCCGACAGTTGGAATAAGATGCTAGCTACTGCGCAAGGAATCGCTTTACAGACAAAAGAAGTAATCCATAGCTACAAGCAGGAACTTTCCAATACGGGGAATCGCTTACAGCAAAAGGTAAACGGACTTATCCAAAAAGAAGCCATGAAGCTTTCGCTCTACAAAAGCAACATGCAAAAGGATCTGCAATTTATCTTTAGGGGCGAACGTGAACGTATTGCCCGCGACACAGAAGGTCTACACCAAGGTTCACGCAAGATTCTGGATCTTGAAAAGTCAAAATTCAGCCTCATTGAACTCCGCGTCAAAAACGCCGACCCCGAAACAACGCTATCAAAGGGCTACACCCTTACACTCGATGCCAACGGCAAATTTGTAAGGAACAAAAGCCAGCTGAAACCAGGCGATACGCTGACCACAAGATTTAAGGACGGAAGTGTACAGTCGAAAATAGTGTGAAGTGAAGAATGAGAGATGTGAAGTGTGAAGTGTATAATTACTCATTTCACATTACTCAAACTTCGGTAATTTCTCGATTTTCTGGAAACGTTTGGTGGCAGCATCCAGCGCAAAGTAGCGCACCGCATCGCCTAATGAAAGCATTACGTACTTGGGCGAAAGAATCTGCAAATACTTATTCAGCTGCACCTGCAGGGCCTGCCAGGTATATTCGCCGGGAGCCTTGCATTCCACCAGAAGCCAAGGGTGTTTCAAATCGTCAAAGGACTTAAAATCTTGCACCAGGATATCCACGCGGTCATCAGTCTTAGGCTCCACCGTCGAAAGCGCAAACTCCACCGCAATCAGGTTCTGCGGCACCTTGACTTCATCGATCAGGAATTTGACAGTCGCCTGACGCACCCGTTCTTCGGGCGTATCGGGAACATCCTTTTTGCGGATCGGGTCATATATCATGCCGTGAATCATGTAGCGTAAAATAGAAAATATTCATTTTTCTCTTGACAACTGCCTAAACCTGAAAGTATATTTAGACCCATGAATAAAATCTTTGGACAGAACATCGCAGCAGCAGCGAAAGCAGCAAGCCCGGCAGCAGCCCGAGCTATTGTGGGGCTGTCCAGAGAAACCAAAATCTGTAAAGCGTAGCGCGAAAAACACAGATTAAAAGTTTCAAGGGCAGCCCCGTAAAAGGCAGCCCTATTTTTTTTACCCTTTTTAACCATTAACCATACGGAAATTTGAAAATTCTTACAAAATTATATTCTATTATTATATTGTAACATAATAAGAATTTTCGATCCATATACAGGAGCTTAAAATGCGCAGAAGACTATTGAGCGAAGGTGCCAAGGAACTCTCTTACGAAATCCGTGAGATCGTAAAGAAGGCAAACCAGCTCAAGGCACTCGGCCTCCCCATTCACTGGGAAAACATTGGTGACCCCATCGAAAAGAAATGTCAGATTCCTGACTGGATTAAGGATATTGTGGTCGACTTGGCAAAGACAAACCGTAGTTACGGTTATTGTCCGTCCAAGGGTATGCTTGAAACCCGCGAATTCCTGGTAAAGGAAAACAACAAGCTGGGTGGTGCTCAGATTAACGTGGACGACATCCTGTTCTTCAACGGCCTCGGTGATGCAATCGCCACCATTTACGGACTTCTGTCCATGACCACCCGCATCATCGGACCTGCTCCGGCTTATTCTACGCACAGTTCTGCTGAAGCGGCCCATGCCCACACGGCCCCCATTACCTATAGGCTTCAGCCCGAAAACCACTGGTATCCGGATTTGGAAGAACTTGAAAACAAGGTGAAGTACAACCCGAGCATTGCGGGCATCTTGGTTTTGAACCCGGACAATCCGACAGGCATGGTCTACCCGCTGGAAATTCTCCAGAAGATTGTAGATATTGCTAGGCGCTATAACCTGTTCATCATTTGCGACGAAATCTACAACAAGATTACGTACAACGGCGCCCACGCTTACGCCCTCGCCGAATACATTGGCGATGTGCCGGGTATAGCCCTCAAGGGTATTTCCAAAGAATACCCTTGGCCGGGAGCTCGTTGCGGCTGGGCAGAATATTACAACCGCGACAAGGACGAACAGTTCGACGCCTTCTGCCGCGCGCTTGACAACGCCAAGATGGTGGAAGTCTGCTCGACCACGCTCCCGCAAATGACGATTCCGCGCGTACTTGGTGACAAACGTTTTAAGGAACACCGCGACGCCTTGAACGAGAAGATCGGTCGCCGTAGCGCCATCATCAACGAGATACTCTCCGATATTCCGGAGCTGTATTTCAACCCGACCTACGGTGCGTTCTACAACACCATCATCTTCCGCGAAGGCACGCTCAATAGCCACCAGACCTTGAAAATCGACAATCCGATTATCAAGAAGAAAGTGGAAGAATGGTGCAGCAAGACCACGAACTTGGACTACCGCTTCGTTTACTACCTGCTGGGCGCAAAGGGGATTTGCGTTGTGCCTAGCACCAGCTTCTGCACGGATTTGAAGGGATTCCGTGTGACGCTTCTGGAAGAAGATGAAGAGGAACTGAGGGAAGTGTTCACCACGATTCACGATGCTATCGTGGAATACTTGCACAGCTAGTTAACTCTACGGGGATTAGGAGGACAGTCAAAGAAGGAGAGGGTATGAAAAGATTGGTTTCACACATCACCGTTGCGATGGTCCTTCTTGCAACCGGGTTTTTCTGCGGTTGCGACAAAAAATCACAACAAACCCCTGTAAAGGTTACTGTACTTACATACAGCAAATACATTGCTCCAGAGATGATAACCGATTTTCAGATGAAGACCGGTTACAAGTTGCAGTTGGTGGAATATGAAGCCCAAGAAGAAATGATCAGCGAGCTGCAAGCGGCAATAGAAAAGCAATACGACGTGGTAATTGCATCGGACGTGGTCATCCAGCAAATGATCCACCTGGGACTGATCGTCCCCCTGGACTTGGACAAGGTCCCGAACAAAGTAAACGTCGCAGATCAATTCAAGAATCCTGTATACGACCCTGGCAACAACTTCACCTTACCCTACCTGTGGGGATCCACAGGCATTCTCTACCGCGACACCACCCTCGATGTAAACAGTATCAGTTACAGCATGTTTTTTAACCCGAAACAAATCAAGGGCAAATTCAGCTTGCTGGACGAATCCCGTTCTATGCTTTCTATGGCATTGCAAGCTAAAGGTTTGAACGCCAACAGCGTCAAGATGGAAGACATCAACAAGGCCGTGGAATGGATTCGTGACATCAAGCGGGAACCGCGCTTTGCCGGTTTTGAGGGATCCGTCAGTGGTAAGGACAAAGTGCTTTCGGGCGAAAACAGCGCAGCAATCGTTTTTAGCGGCGAAGCCATGACAGCAATCAACGAAGACCCGACTCTTCGATATGCAATTCCTACCGACGGAAGCTTTATGTGGGTTGACGCCATGACCCTCAGCAGTCACGCCAAGAATTCCGATGGCGCACACGCCTTTATGAACTATATCCTTGACGCGCAGAATGGAGCAAGGCTTGCTCAGTCCACGAACTTTGCAACTCCAAACAGCGCCGCACTAAAATTCATCGACGAAAAATTCAAGAAAAACCGAGTCATCAACCCTACCAGGGAAGAAATTGACCGCATGGTATTCTTGCGAGATCCAGGTGCTGCAACCAAGTTCTTTGACGACGCCTGGTCTGTTGTCAAAGCTCACTAAACTTCGTGGCTAATGGGGAGGGGTGCGAACGGGGGTTCCAGTTCGATGCTAATGGGGCAATGATCAGAGCCCATGACATCGGCATGAATTTCGGCATTCACGATATTGGGCACAAGACCTTCGTCCACAAAGGCATAGTCAATACGCCAGCCCACGTTACGCTTGCGGGCGCCAAAACGATTTGACCACCAGGAATAGCGATCCCGTTCATCGGGGTGCAATTTGCGGAAGGAATCCACAAAGCCATTCTCCACATACTTGTCCATCCAAGCACGTTCAATGGGCAAAAAGCCGCTTACATCGGCATTTTCTTTGGGGCGAGCAATATCGATTTCTTTGTGGCAGGTATTGTAATCACCTACAGTCAATACGTGCTTGCCATCAGCAATCCAGCGTTTGCTGTTTTCGAGGAAGGCATCGTAAAAACGCAACTTATAGTCCAGGCGATCATCGCCCTGGCCACCATTGGGGAAATAAATACTATTGAGAACCCAGTCCGGGAAAACCAACTGGAGAACACGGCCTTCTTCATCGAATTCCTCGATATCAAAGCCATAGTTCACGCGATCAGGTTCAATTTGGGTATAAATGCCTACGCCACTGTAACCTTTCTTGCGGCGGCAAGGATTCCAGTAGGCAAAGTAGCCGTCGGGATTTGCAACTTCATCGGGAATCTGGTCTACTTCGGCACGAACTTCTTGCAAGCACAAGATGTCAGGCTTTGTTGCAGCAAACCAGTCCGTAAAGCCCTTCTTAAGGGCAGAGCGCAACCCGTTTACGTTCCAGCTATAAATATTCATGTTTTACCCAATTCTTAATCCGCGGCAAAGATACATTTTTTTTTAAGCACAAGGGAGTAAAGATGATTTTATCTATCCGGACTCGGACTTTTCTGCAAAAAAACGAACTAAAGAAAATTAAAGTTTACAAACCAAGGTTAAAAAAAATCACACTTTCTTAAGAAAATAAATGCAATTCGGAATAATAAAATTATATTTATGGCATGAAATCTACAATCCTGCTATTTTCTGGTCTCGCTGTAGCTGCTCTCCTTTCCGCCTGTGCCGGTTCAAACTCTGGTGAAAATCTGGAAGTCCCGACGAACCTTCCCCCGATTTGCCGCGACATCGACTTCGTAGAACAGCCTGATATGCGCGAAATGTGCGGAGTCAGAACAGTACGCACCCTGGCCTATAAAAACATTCCCCAGCAGCGTTACTTGATTAAGCCGCAAGAGACCTCGATTGTTAAAAGTAATGGCAAGATTGAACTGCGTTTCCAGAATTCTTTGCCTCTCTATCTGGACGGTCCCATTGCCGACGAACTTGAATTCTCCCAGCAGAAGCGCCTCGAAAAGATCAAGAACACCTACGACTACCACGAAATTTACAACAAGGGTGTCGAACGTATTCGTATTTTCAAGATGGGCATTCCCACCGACAAAGGCAATACCTACACATTCTGCTTCCGTATTCCCGAAAAGAAGGGTAACGCCCGTACCCGTAGCGTAGCCATGGGTAACCATATCGAAGCCTTAAGCTGTGCCGACTTTGATCGTCTGGTTGCAGAAAACGCCAAGACGAAGTAAATTCAAAATCCGGATTTCGGAATTCAGAATTGAAAAGGAATCGCGCCGAAAGGCGCGTTTTTTTTATATTTGGCGGTAAAGTTTTACAGTCATGGCAGAGAGTAAATACATTCATAACGCCTTAAAGCAGGTACACGTGAACACCTCGTGTACTTCCGTTGTCGGCTTTTCGATTTCGGGACTTGCAACCTATATTCAGCTTCCCGAGCTGGATTTTTGCATCGACATGGGCGAATGCCCCCTTTCGGCGACTTCGTTGAATCACGTATTCTTGACCCATGCCCACGGAGACCACGCCCGATGCCTGATGCGTCACCATAGCCTGCGCAAGATGATGGGCGTCGAACGTGAAAGCGTTTACTACATGCCTGAGCGCATTTGCGACGGAGCCCGCGACTGGATTCGTGCCGAGGCAATGTTCGAAGGCGTGCCCGAGAACAAATTCCGCTACCCCGAAATTGTAGGCGTAAGCGCTGGAGAACTCCAGTTTTTGGAGCACCGCAAGGACTTGGCTCTTGAAGCTTTCGAAGTAAAGCATTCCATTCATGCCATGGGCGGCACAATTTACCATTACAAGAAAAAGCTCAAAGAAGAATACTTGGGAAAGACTCCCGACGAAATCATCAAGCTACGGGAAAGCGGTACGGAGATTACCCGCGAAGTGTACGATCCGCTGGTGAGCTTTATGGGCGACTGCATGGGTGAAAGCCTATTGGAAAACCAGCGCGTATTCCAGTCGAAGGTGTTGATTACGGAATGTACGTTCCTCGCCCCCGAAGACTATGAAATGAGCCACAAAAAGGGGCACACCCATATTAGCCAGATTGCAGATGCGCTGAACCGCATGGGCGACCAGGTGAAATGTGAAAAGATTATCCTAGCGCATTTTTCGATGAAGTATTCAGAAAAGTACATTCGCGAAATGATTGCGAAGGAAATTCCGGAAAAATTTTTGGACAGGATTGTCGCGTTTATTTAGACGAAAGAAATTTTATGGCAAACGAAGAATTGAACGAAGAAAAAGAACCTAAAGAAGTCGTAATCCCCGAATTCTACCGCGACCTGAAAGAAGACCCGGAATCGAAGGGACTGTGGCATTACGTGTTCCGCACGCACGGCGACCGCAAGCCGATTGCAACGCCCGACGGACTCCCCCACAAGTTGGACTTTAACTGGAAAGACATGTTCCCGAACATGGGCGACCGCGTGGAAGTAGAAATCGGAAGCGGCAAGGGCGGATTCCTTTCGGAATATGCCCCCAAGCACCCGGATACCGTCATCATGGGTAGCGAATGGGACTACACCTGGGCCAAGTTCGCCCAGCGCAAGATGGACAAGGCCGGGGCCCTGGCCAACGCCACCATGCTTCGCGGCGACGTATTCTTCTTCTTGCGCGACTGCGTGAAGGACAACACGGTGGATGCCTTCCACATGTATTTCCCGGACCCGTGGCCGAAGGAACGCCATCACAAGAACCGCCTTTTGCGCCCGGACTTCTTGGTAGAAGTAGCCCGCGTGTTAAAGCCCGGCAAGCGTATTTTCTACTGGGGTACCGACCACCAGGAATACAACGAAGTCGCACTCGAAGTTTTCGACAACTTCAAGGGTTGCAAGATTCTGGAACGCAACACCGCAGAACCTACTGAAGGAATCATGACGGGCTTCGAAAAGAAGTACCGCAAGGAAGGTCGCCCCATCTATCGAAGCGTTGTCGAATTCGAAAAATGACACTTAGTGTCAGGCTAAATTGCTAATTTATTTGTCGTATGTTAAAGCACCTGTCGATTAGTGGATTTACTTTGATTGCGAATGCGGAAGTTCCGTTCCGCGATGGTTTTACTGCGATTACCGGCGAGACCGGTGCCGGAAAATCGGTGCTTTTAAAGGCGCTCCGCATTGTATGCGGCGACAAGGCGCAATCCACCATGGTGCGTACCGGCGAAGAAAAGGCCGTCGTCGAAGCCACATTCGATATTGCAAACGAGCCGCAAGTCAAGAAAGTTCTCGAAGAATTGGAAATCGACAGCGACGATGAACTGATTTTGCGTCGCGAAATTGCCGAAAACGGTAAAAGCAGGGCCAGAGTCAACGGAGCAATCGTAACACTCCCCGACTTGCAGCGCCTGGGCGAAGAACTGATCCAAATGCACGGCCAAAGTGAACAGCTTTTGCTGCGCGACACACGCACACATACCAAGATGCTGGACGACTTCGCCGGCAACGGCGAACTTACCGCCCAATATGCAAAAGAATGGGCCGCCTGGAACGAGATTCAGGATAGAATCAAGGAAACTGAAGATCGAGCTAAAAACTTGGCTGCCCAGAAGGACTTTTTGAAGTTCCAGTTCGATGAGCTTTCAAAGGCATCCCTGAAAGAAGGCGAAGAAGAAGCCCTCGAAGAAAAGGTGAACAGCGCAAGCAAGCAGGAAGCCGAAACCCGCTACCTGAACGATATTCAGGGTATGCTGGGTGGCGAAAACGGCCTCTTGGACCAGGTTCAGATTTTACAAGCCAAGTTGCGTTCGCTGGCCACAAAGCTCCCGGATTACGAAGATTACCTGAAGTCGCTCGAAGAAGTGACGGACCCTTACGAAAGCGTTTGCAAGGACTTGCTGCGTTTGCGTCCGTCTGCAGCCATGAGTGCTGCAGATATTGACCGCGCCAACGCCCGCATCGCCCAAATTCAGAAACTTAAGCGCAAATACCGCACCGATGTAGCAGGCTTGATAGCCTTAACCGAACAGCGTAAGGAAGAACTTTCCAGCCTCGAAAACTTGGACGCCGATTTGGAAGAACTTTCCAGACAGTCCAAGAAGGCTCTGGAAGCTTTGCAGGCAACAGCCCTCAAGCTGACCACCTCTCGCCAGGAAGCCGCCGCCCGCTACGACAAGGCCGTAAGCGGGATTCTGAATACGCTTGGCATGCCGAAAGCGATTTTCGAGACATCGATTGAAACCCAAATGCTTTCGCCCAACGGCGCAGACAAGATTGAATTTACGCTCGCCCCGAACCCCGGCGAAGGCTTCAAGAGTCTGCAAAAGGCAGTTTCGGGCGGTGAACTTAGCCGTGTGCTACTCTCAATCAAGAGTGTCATGGCCGATCTGGACCGCGTTCCCCTCTTGATTTTTGACGAGGTAGACTCCGGAATCAGCGGAGAAATCGGCAACAGCATCGGCGAAGCACTCAAAAATTTAGGACAGCACCACCAGGTGCTTACCATTACACACTTACACCAGGTTGCAAGTCGAGCCAAGAATCAACTTGCCGTGAGCAAAGAAGAAATTGAAGGACGAACCTTTACGCACGTGGTTGAATTGGACCACGAAGGTCGCGTAACTGAGCTCACGCGCATGCTGGGTGGCGAAAGCGAAACCATTCGCGAACACGCAAGGCAACTTTTAGAGGCATAAATGACAGAAGAACAGACATCTGACATCAGGCTCCGCTCCCGCATTTGGAGCGTTTTACGGGCTATGGTTTTTATAGCCGTTATCGTCTTTATATGGATGGGCATGGCCAAGACAGCCACTGCCCTAGTTGCAATAGCCCTCATTATGGGCTGGGTTAACTTGTACCAACTTCGTTCGCAAGAAATCGAAAAGCCTTATTACAGACTTTGGCTGAACGTGATTGACGGGTTCCTTTCGTTTGCAGTGATGACCAGCATTTTCGTGCGCGACTTGCTCCAAAACGATCAAACCGAAAAACTACTGGCCGTCGGTTGCGTATTCTTGCTTGCCCGTCTTGTTGCCCATACGCTCTTTAGCCTCGGCGTTCTTCGCGAAGGAAAGTCACTCCCCCGCAAGCGCCGCTGGAGCAAGATGTCGAACATCGCCATTACCGTAACCATGGGCGTATACTTGTTGAACCTCGAAGATTACCAACAAATTTGCATGGTAACGTCAATTCTTTTGATTATCGCTTCGACAGTCGCTTACGCTTATTGGTATTACCGCGACCCTGCTCACCGCAAGCCGCTTTCGATTGCAAGCCAGCTGACCATGAGCCGCATTGTGCTGACGCCGTTCTTCTTGTGGGTATTCTTCTACGATAACGATTTGGATTACAGCAACAACAGCCTCGTTTTCAAGAGCCTTTCGTTGGTGATGGTGCTTGGCTTTATGCTGACCGACTTTTTGGATGGCTACCTCGCCCGCAAACTGGGCGAAGTGAGTACGCTCGGCAAGTACCTGGATCCGTTCAGCGACAAGATTTCGAACATGACAATCTTCATGTGCTTTATCGCTACGGGTTACGCTCCGGTGTGGATGGTGGCCCTCATTTACTTCCGCGAATCCAGCGTCGAAACTCTCCGTACGCTCGCCGCAAGCGAAGGTTTGATTATGCCGGCTCGCCGTAGCGGCAAGTGGAAAACCGCACTTCAGGGAATTGGCATCGTCGCTATTTTGCTAGGAGCATTGGACCCAATGAGTGCCATTATTCCCAATTATCAAGCATTCTGGGCCATTTTCCCGCAAGCAGTGATGGGCGTCATTACTGCGATTACCATTATTAGCGGTATCGATTATTTCGTCGCCAGCAAGCATATTCTGAAAAAATTCGTGTAAAAAACCCTTGACAGGGCTATAAAAATTTACTATATATGGTGCAACCTCGACGCGGGGTGGAGCAGTTGGTAGCTCGTCGGGCTCATAACCCGAAGGTCGCAGCGTTCAAGTCCTGCCCCCGCTACTAAAAAGAATCCGTTTCTTCAAGAACGGATTCTTTTTTATGTTTCTGTCAAAATTTTGACGGTGTTTTCTTGCTAAATTTGAGCCGTGGCGTTCTATTCTAACGAAATCATTCAGCAACTCAAAGCCCACGCAGATATTGCGCTGGTCATCGAGAATTTTGTTCCGCTGAAACGTTCAGGGAATGGCCGCTACTTGGGCGTCTGCCCCTTCCATGATGACAGAAGCCCCTCCATGAACGTGAACCCGAGCCTGGGCATTTACAAATGCTTTGCCTGTGGTGCCGGCGGTGACGTTTTCAAGTTCGTGCAAGAACACGAAAAAATGGATTTTAAGGGGGCCGTGGAATGGGTCGCAAACTTTACCGGTTTTGCACTCCCCCAGCTGGGCGGCCCCGAAGACAGCGAAAAGACTGAAGAACGCGCCATGGTCCGCAGGCTGAACGAACTTGCCTGCGAATGGTTCGAGCAGCAGCTCGCCCTTTCACCCAAGGCGCTCCAATATCTTGCCAGCCGCCACATTACCGACGCCACCCGTAAGCAGTTCCACATCGGTTACGCTCCCGAAGGCCGCGAAGGCTTTATCGGTTACGCCGTCAAGAACGGATTTTCGCCGCTGGACTGCGTCAAGGCGGGACTTGCCGTCGAAAAAGAAAACGGCGGAATATCGGACAAGTTCCGCGATCGCTTAATGATTGCCATCCAGAACCTTTCGGGCGTGATTGTCGCCTTCGGTGGCCGCGACTTAAGCGAAGGTAAAGATTTTAAACGTGCGAAGTACATGAACAGCCCCGAATCGGCGCTGTACCACAAGAGCGACATTCTGTTCGGTTTGCACCAAAGCCGCCAAAGCATCGCGAAAGAAAACGCGGTGATTATCGTGGAAGGCTACTTCGACATGATCAGCCTGTATCAAGGCGGCGTCACGAACGTGGTGGCCGCCTCGGGAACGGCATTGACCGAAACGCACGCGAGCATTCTTGCCCGATACGCCAACACCGCCTACTTGGTATTCGACGGAGACGCAGCCGGCCAGAAGGCAACCCTCAGAAGTTTGGAAATTGTCTTGCCCAAGGGAATTGCGCCTCGCGTATTTGCGCTTTCGCGCCCCGATGGCACCAAGATTGACCCCGACAACTTTGTAAACGAACGCGGTGCCGACGCATTCCGTGCGGCTTTGCGCGAATCCGAAGACTGGCTTTCTTATTTGGCACGCCAGCACGACATGCAAAGCCCCGAAGAACGCGCCCGCTTTGTGACTTACACCAAGTCGCTTGTAAAAAGCATTACCGACCGCGAACTTCAAAATCAGTATGTGAAACTGATTGCGGAGCGATTCAACACGAGCCGTTCCTTGGCCCAGGTGAAAAGCCTGAAGCCTCAAAAAGGGCCCGAAGAACGCCGACCGATGGCAGCAAATGCCGCCCCCGGCGCAACTGAAGTGATTCCGCAACTAGAGCAGGCCGCCTCACTCGACTGGGCAAGCATTCCGCCGATGGAAATCCGTTTTGCGAACTTGGTGCTTCGCAACCCGACGCTAATGGACCGCGCGCTGGAATACTTCGACATGGATTGGGCTGCAAGCGGAGTTCGCATGTTCGAATCTCCGGTGGTCGAAGAATTCGTGAATTCAGCCATTGCACTTTACGCCGAGACAGGCGCCGTTTCTCCGCAGCTAATGTACGAAAACGTATCGCCAATGCTCAGACTCTTTTTAGAAGGCTTGCCCGAAGAAAAGTGGAAAACACCGCAAGAAATCATCGAATTTTACCAGACGCTGACCGTATTTTCGACCAAGCTCTGCGACAGACAAAAGCACCTGATTCCGTTGACTAGCAACGAAGCGGTCGAAACGCGCATGCAGATGTCCAAGTTTACGCAGGGCATGCAAAAGTTGAACGCCTTGTTCAACGCCGAAAAGATTACCATCGATGCTTTTGCCGACCAGGTGGTTCGCAGCAAGGCCCAGCTGATATTGTTCCAGTCGGTGATTCAAGGAGCACCGATGCCAGCCGCCCCGATTCCGACACCAAGCGTTGCCGCAGCCCCCGCACCGGTCCAAGCCGCACCCGCAATGGTTGCACCGACAACCCCGGCACCGAGCGCTCAACCTGTTGCAAATGCACCGTCACAAGCTCCGGATGAATTCGCCGAAGAACAAATGCCTAATGATGAACCGCCCGAGGGTTTTGAGCCCCCACCGCCCTCCGATGACGACGAGGAAGCCTACTCCTATGGCAGTGACGACAACATGGGCAACGACTTTGACGACTTCGGATAATCCGTTCATCTGACTATAAAAAAATTTGATAAGACACTGGCCGCAAGTTTTTCTAAATTTGTGCCGTAAAAAATGATTCTAGCGCAAAAAGCGCCGGAGGTAATATGCTGTCCATCAAGAACCTGAAAGCAAGTATCGAAGACGGAACCCAGATTTTGAAGGGAATCAACCTGGAAGTCAAACCGGGAGAAGTCCATGCCATCATGGGCCCGAACGGGTCTGGCAAGAGTACGCTTTCGAAGGTGATTGCCGGCCACCCCGCCTACACCGTGAACGACGGCTCCGTGACGCTCGACGGCAAGGACCTGCTCTCGATGGAAATTTGCGACCGCGCCAATTCCGGCCTGTTCATCAGCACGCAGTACCCGACCGAAATTCCGGGCGTGAACAACGTGGAATTCTTGCAGATGGCACTCAATTCCAAGCGCGCCTACCTGGGGCTTGAACCGCTCTCCGATGCCGACTTCAAGAAGCTTTGCGAAGAAAAGATGGCCATGCTCGAAATGGATGACCGTTACCGCGACCGCGGCGTAAACGATGGCTTTAGCGGCGGCGAAAAGAAGCGCAACGAAATTTTGCAGATGGCTATTTTGGATCCGAAGGTATCGTTCCTCGACGAAACGGACTCGGGCCTCGATATTGACGCGCTCCGCATTGTGGCTCATGGCATCAACCAGATTATGTCGCCCGAAAAGGCGGTGATTTTGGTGACGCACTACCAGAGACTTCTGGACTACATCAAGCCGACTTACGTGCATGTGCTGCGCCATGGCAAGATTATTCTTTCGGGCGGTCCGGAACTCGCCCTCAAGCTCGAAGAACAAGGTTACGACTGGATCGAGGAAAACTAATGGACGCCATTACCCGCATTAAACAATTGGGAATGCCGCGTCGCAATAACGAATTGTGGACGTTTTTCCCGGTCAACAAAATTCCAAACGTACTGAGCGCAGATGGAGATTGCCGCGTCGCTGACGCTCCTCGCAATGACGAACAGGAAACATTAGACTTTTCGAAAGAAGACGACTTTGCCGCCCTTTTGCCAATTGCCTGCAACGCCCGTAAGCTCGTGAAGACGATTGCCGACGGCGAAAATGAAATGGCGATGCTCAAGTGCAATAACGACTTCGGCCGCACGGTTTTGAACATCGGCAAGAACGCAAAGGCAAGCATCGAAATCCTGGACAACAAGGTGATGCATGAAATTTGCGCAGAACGCTTCGATATCAATGTAGCCGAAGGCGCCGAACTCGAAATCTTTTTTGCGAACCCCGCCAACGACTTGCCGCTGACCTTTAGGCATTTCGACATCAAGCAGGCCGCGCATTCTACGGTGCATTTTGCGAACGTTTTGCAAGATGAAGGCATTGGCCGTATTAGCGCCCGCGTGGAACTGAACGGCGATGGCGCAAACTTCGATTACCGCAGCTTGAATATTCTGAAGGGTACAGCCTCTAAGCATCAGCGCCTGACGATTTTGCACAACGCTCCCAGTACGGTGAGCACGCAATTCGTGCGTAACATTCTCGACGAAAACGCTTATGCCAGCTACGACGGCCAGGTGGTCGTGGGAAACAATTGCAGTCAAGTGAATTCGAGCCAGCTGGTGAATACGATTCTCTTAAGCGACGGTCCGAGCGTTTCGGTGAAGCCGGTGCTCAAGATTTACCACGATGACGTGGAATGCACGCACGGCAATACCGTGGGCGAACTTGACAAGGATCAGATGTTCTATTTGACGAGCCGAGGAATTCCGGCCGATAAGGCCCGCGAAATGCTCACACGTTCGTTTGCGAAAGAACTGTTCTTAGAACTGCCGGAAGGACCAGCAAAGAAACGTTTGATGCAGTCGCTTTAACAGCAATTATCATCCCCGACTTGGTCGGGGATTTTTCATTTTTCATAAACGGTCAACACATCGGGCCCGAGCATAAAGGATTCGCGGGCGACGAGGGCCGTAGGAAGTTCTGGATAAGCAAGGCCTTCGGCGCCGCTGGATTCAAGCGCACGGTCGACCGCAGGATCCGAAGACTGCCATAAATCGAGGCGGTTCCAGAGACCGCACCTAAAGATTTCTTCAGCAAGGCGTGCACCGGGTTCTACCATGAGGCGGTGCATGCCGCGAGCAGAGAGATTCGCATGCATTTCGTGCCAATTGGCAACGAAAGAGGCATTACTTAAAGCGACAATTTCAACAGCCGGCGCCCCAGCCACATTTTTCTTTTCAAGCGCGGGCTGCGGCACGCAAGTAAAGACAATGGGCGCTATGCCCTCTTCTACAGGCGCTTGGAAAACGCGAAGCGCGGACACCTCGGCTGCGGTAAATTCATGATGGCCCGCCCAAATGATTTTCACGGGATTGTTCCCTTGGGCAAAGCGGACGTCTAGCGAGGGGTTGTCGGCAAGCACGGTGCCAGCGCCTACGAGAATTGCGTCACTCATGGCGCGGAGCTCATGGTTCCAGCAGTTCGCACCTTGCGCGGTAATTTTCAAAGAGGCATGCGAGCCTTCAGGCTGGCATGCGCCCATGTTGCCTTCTTGCGAGATAGCCGACTTGATTTCGACAAAAGTCGTCTTGTTGCGCACAAAATAGTCGTACGCCTCAAAGAAGCGTTCGATTTCATGAAAGAGCATGCGGGCTTCGGCTAACGCCTCGGCGCGAGTCTCCGTCTCCCCCGCCAAAGTAGCAGAATTCCCCGAAAGGATCTTGCAGCCGTCATGCGAGCAAGAATCGTCCCAGCCGCTTTCAACAATCGCACGCTCGCAAGCATCCTGGCCTTCGAACACCTTGATTCCGGCTTCTTCGAGAATGGCACGGCTCTTGCCGCGCACCACCGGATTCGGGTCGGCGTGAGCGAAGTAGACTTCCTTGATGCCGGCTTCGATAATCGCCTTGGTGCAAGGGGGCGTGCGGCCATAATGGCAGCAGGGTTCAAGAGTTACATAGATGGCCGCCCCGCGGGCGAGGTCGCCCGCGTCACGCAGCGCCATCACCTCGGCATGAGCATTCCCCGGGCGCTGTGTACGCCCCTTCCCGACCACGATGCCATCGCGAACAACGACGGCGCCCACGGCAGGATTCGGCCGACTGATGCCGACCGAAAACAAAGACTGCTCAAACGCGAGTTGCAAGTAATTCATTACTTCTTCGGGTAAGCGAGGTAACCACCGACAATGTTATACACGCGGGTGTATCCCTGATCCATCAGGAACTTGGTAGCAGCTTCGCTACGACGGCCAGAACGGCAGTAAATCAGCAAATCCTGATCCTTCGAAAGTTCGCCAAAGCGCTGTTTCAGTTCACCCAGCGGAATGTTCACTGCATGAGGAGCAAAGCCCGCATTCAATTCCGGCGGATTACGCACATCCACGTAAACAGCACCAGCCGCATTCATTTCGATAGCCTTGTCCCAGTCAATCGACTGCACCCCGGCACGCACAGCCACTTCAGAAGGAGCCGGAGCCTTTTTCGCCACAGGCTGTTCCACAGCGGGCTGAGCCTGGACTTGGGCTTCTTCAGCCTTCTTTTCTTCGCATCCAGCAAACATGAATACCGAAGTCACAGCAATCAACATTAACTTTTTCATTTTTTCTCCATGGTTAATCTATTTACGAATTCAAAATCATTTTCATCCAGCTGCAGGTATACACCCAACACACGGTAGGTGAAACCATCATCTCGCTTAAGAGGCACCGCATTGAACCAAAGCAAGCGACGTCCCTCCCCGAAAGGTCCCTTCCAAGATTTAGAAAGACCTTTTTCAAACACTTCAGAAAGTACGCCGTGAAACAGCGAGAAATATCGCGGTCGCACCACTTCCAGCAAACGCTTGCCTTCAATTTCCCTGGGAATGGGACTACCAAAAGCCAGGGAAAAAGCCTGATTGCAGCCGCAAATCTTATAATCACGATCTATCCAGAAAACACGGATATCCGGGAAGGCAAGAGCCGCCACCTGGGTCGATTCGCTTACCGACGAATCTTCGGTAATCGGCTTTTCCAGCAGCAAGTCTAGCTTGCGAGCCGAACCGCGGAACACAATCTTTGCATTTTCTTCGGTGTAAAGGCGTCCACAAAAAGCATACCAGTCCAGCTTGCCACCTTCACCCATCAGGCGCAATCTCACGCCGCGGTTTTCACTGGAATCCTGCCCCTTGGCACGGAATTCCACAATACGGGAATTCAAGTGCTTGTCAAAGAACATGTAATCATCTTCAGGCATCATGGCTCGAATATCCTGAACCCCCTGAGTTCTGGGAATGGCTCGGCCTTCGTCATCTACAAGAGGCGTCAAGAAGGTGAACGTACGGGTGTCCACATCCATGGACCACAGAAAATCCCCCGTACTCTGGAGCAACATATCGACTTTTTCTTTCAGTTCGTCGCGTTGCGTGCGGGATTCCACATCCAGAGTCACATTCTTGAGCAAAAGAACCATATGGACATCGCCCCCCTGCTTTTGCCTGGCTCGGATTTCGTACCAATTCAGGCCATCACCCATATCCTGGGAAAAAACAAAGGGAATATCCGGATAAGCATCGAGTCCCCTGACATATTCCGAAAATCGCTTGAATTCGGCAGCCGAAAAGACCCTCTTGAAGGACTTTTGACGAAGAATCAAATCATAAAGGGGATCCGAAATAAAAGTGGGAGACGCATCGATGAGGCGCCCTTCTTTAGAGATAATCACCAAAAAATCGCTTAAGTAACCAGCGAAATTGGAATAAATCTTTTGCTTGTTCAGCAAATCCCTAATCAAGAGTACAGAGATCACAAATGCCGTTATCACCAAGAAACAGACAAAGGACACTGCTATTAAAAGACCTACTGGAACTTGCATGTCTATAATATAGTCTTTTTTCGTACCGATTTCGAAGCAGTAAAGCCAAACCAATCCCATATGGGGTAAGAATTGCCATAAGCACCCGAAAGAGACCAGTCCCCAACCGAAAGCACCAACGAAACCGAAATGGCAAATTCCGGGAAGCGATAAGCTGATATTACGGACAAATGCGTAAATTTCAAATAATTTCCCACATCAAATGATTCACCGTCGTACTCCACGAAAGCACCGAAACGAGACCCATCGAACCGAAGGGCAGCTCCGTAATCGACAAGGAAAAACGACCCCTGATTCACCAAAGAGGCCATTCCTGAAACGGACAGCGGCTTTTTCAAGAAAGCGAGCCCCGCCTTATAACGATTACAGGTCCAGCTTTCTTGCCCCGGAAGAATATCCACCGACACCCCATAACCCATTCCCCCCACAAACCATGAGTGCATCACCGACGCATCCAACTCAGAATACACCTGCCGGTAAAGGGAATCCATTTCAGCATAGGAACTAAAAAACGCAATGCGGAAAAGCCCCAGCCCCATTTCACCAGCGGCTCCAGCCACCTGCAAAGACGCTTCCGGCACCTGAGCGTAGGCCAGCCCGAATCCGGCAACCTCCCCATCATCCAAATGACGAGCCGGAGAAGATCTGTACCCCGACAATCCCGAAAGGGCCAAGGAACCCCCAGGATTTTGGACAAATTCTCCAGGAAAATCCATGGCAAGAACAAGGGATGCCATACATACCATTAATAATAGAGTCCCCTTCATTTACGGCCTCACCAGCAATCCAACCAACTTTTCATAGCACCCCGACGACAGGGCGATATAGGCTACGCCTATATCCGAAAGGTGTTGCAATGGGACATTCAGCCAGGCATTCGTATAAGGCGGCACCACCATTTTCCACTGTTCCCGCCCCACCGAATCCAGCAATTTCAACGCCACCGGCAATTCACTTTCCACATAAACCCGCAAAGGAGTCTTGTTCAGCCGCACCACCCGGGTCGAAAGCTTAAAGGTAAATGGAGCCTCAGGTTTCCCTTGGGAACTCCCCCGATGGCCAGTCGCGTCCTGTTTTTCATGAACACTTTGGAATCCCGGCGTATTCTCTGCACGCAACGTCCGAGGATTAAACCCCGATGGGCAAGCCACCGTCTTCTTGTCCCAAGCCACACTATCGATGACGGAGTCCCCCTTGCAGATGGCAAGTGAGCCAGCAGTATTGTTCAAGTACCCCATGGCATACTGAATGAGCCGCACATCCTTGAACCCCAGGAACTCCCGCAAAAGCAACGTGTCCCGAGAAAAAAGGACTGTCTCGTAAGGAGCAATGGAATCCCGCCCCCGGCTCTTGCCAACACTCCAGTTCTTGGACCGGTTGCAAAACCGGTACTCCCCTATAGGGAGTGACCACCCCGAAGCATTGTAGATTTCAACCCACTCGGGTTCAGGCTCTGCGGGACAATGGTGAATTTCGGTGAAAATTAAGCTAGACGCACCCAAAGCCACGCTTACGCAAAGCGCGACTAGACACAGGCTTACGCCAATATATTTCATGAATCCCCCTAGGGGGTGCTGCCCTTAGCCAGCCGAACCGGCGCCATGTTTTAGGGGCAGGGCGTTACCTTGGATCCGTTAGTCGACGGTATATCCGTTAGGCAACATATAGGCAAGCGGGTTCACAGGGCTGTTGCGGACCCAGACCTCGTAATGAAGGTGGGGACCCACGGAACGACCGGTGTTACCCATATAACCAATTACCTGGTAGCGGTGCACGTACTGCCCCGGATGAACAATAGACAGCTGCATGTGACCGTAGCGAGTCTTGATGCCGTTTCCGTGGTCAATCGTAACAAAGTTACCGAAGGTCGAACTCATCTGAGCAACTTCAATAACGCCATCGGCTGAGGCATAAATCGGAGTCCAGCGTTCGTTTGCGATATCTACACCCTGGTGCATTTTGCCGACTTCACCCGTGACCGGATGAATACGGGGACCGAAAGCCGAAGCATAACGACCATTAGTCGGAGAGATGGACGGGATAAAGCGCCACATATAGTGCTTTTGGCCCATGAACTTGTTCAGCGTGCGGAAAGAGGAGTCATTGTTCGCAAGCTTGCCCTGAATGCGGTGGGCAGTTTCGCCCAGAATGGACATACGTTCATAGACCGGGGATGTCTTGCGGAGCAAAAGGGAATTGGGACTTACAGAACCACCCGTACCCAGTTCGCGGGAAGCTTCATCTTGCACGGGCAGTCCAAAGCTTGCATAAAGGCGATTTTCATCAGAAAAGAAAGATGCCGTGGTGTTCGACAGGTAATCCAGGGTTCCCTGGATCTGGGACATTTCCTTGTCAAGCTTCTGGCGTTCGTTCAACTGGTGGTTCAGGACGCCGTCGTAAACCGTCGTCGAGACCATCTGTATTATAAACAATACCACACCGATCAAAACGAAGAACCGCAATACGGGCCATGCCTTGAACAGGAACGCCGGCATGTGGACGGTCATGGACTTCGAGGAGTTCTGAAAGTGTATGGTTGTCTTGTAAAAATTCACGGGCGAAAAGATAGCAAAAAGGTCTTAAATGGCAACGCCAAATAGTGTGACAGGGGTCATACAGGGGGTAAAGCAAGCCAAAAACGTCATTTTTAGCCTAAAAACGCCAAAATTTCCTTTTTCAAGCAAGGAAAAAGTAACATTCTAAAGGGTTGAAAAAGGATGGTTTAGACTTCGTTATCGATATCCACGAAGCAGGCCGGGATACCCAGTTCGGCCTGAATTTTGGCAGCCAAAGCCCTCACCCCGAAAATTTCGGTACGGTGATGGCCGCAGCTGAGCAAGTTGAAGCCCAGTTCTTCGCAGGCGATAGGAACGGCTTCCTTGATTTCGCCGGTGACGAACGCGTCGCAACCGAGAGCCAAAGCTTCTTCAATAGCGGGGGCACCAGCCGAACCGCTACAGACAGCCACCTTCTTAATCGAAGGTTTGCCGTACATCAGGGCATGCTGCACGCCATGTTCAAACACACCGCAAGCCAGTTCCTCAAACGCTTCACCGGAAACAGGTTCGGTAAACTCGCCCACAACCCCGATGGTACGCTCCCCTTCGCGGAGGAAGCCTTCCACATTCTGGAGTCCGAAGGCATTCGCAATCAAGATGTTGTTCCCCACTTCCATATGGCCGTCAAGCGGCAGGTGGAAGCCGTAAAGAGAAATCCCGTTCTGCATCAGACGGCGCATGCGTTCGCCAAATTTACCCACCAGCCGGCAATTTTCGCCCTTCCAGAAGCCATTCGGGTGGTGGACAATGATGCAGTCGGCCTTGTTTTCGATAGCGGCATCGATAAGGCGATCACGGAAAGAGACTCCCGTGACAATTCGCGTGACCTTGTCGGAGGCTTCGACGCAAAGACCGTCGACGCAGTAATCCTTGAACATTTTCGGTTCAAGCAGGTTATCAAGCCATGTCGAGAATTCGGAAATTTGCATCAGGCACCTCGTTGCGAAATTTTTCTGGAAATATAATTATATAGTCTGCGCTAGAGTCGGCCGAAGCGTCCCTTCAGTTTTTTCAGGGCATCGTCTTCGATGATTTCTTCGGAATCGTCACCTTTTCGCTTGAATTTGAGGATTTCGAAGTCTTCGAGCAGGGCGCAGGCCTGCAGGTACA
>JAEEGJ010007231.1_pt1 | contig 32130 bp, 25 predicted proteins | sample 8958761 | NCBI WGS metagenome assembly JAEEGJ01 (sample SAMN16246546, study PRJNA631951) | gut metagenome | biome: gut microbiome; feature: rumen; material: RS-attached | host: Bos | place: Iran: Karaj | collected 2018-10
ACAGTTTAGAATTCCAGGACGCTTCCGTTGATGTCACCGACCTTCGCCTTTGTTTCCACTCTTATTTCCCCGAGACGGAGCCTGCAGGCCGCTACCAGGTTCTCACCAAGATTCAACTTACAAAGCCCGGATATGGCCGGAAACCGGGCCTTATGAGGAATTTCCTCGCATCCGCGCCATGTGCCTCGGGCGATGGTTGCGTTTTCGTGACAGTTGACAATTTCCGCGAGCGCTGGGACCTGGATCTTGACGAGTATCAGGTCCACGGCCAGTACGTTCTTCTTGACAGGCAGACCGGCTATCGGAACATTCACCGGGAGTTCTCGTTCTCAGTGAAGTTGTAGGTTTTTTCGTCAGAACATATGGCGTGGGTCGTTCCGGCTCCGTAATTTCTTTGTTCGTGGGTAGTCCCTACGAAACGCTATTATACGCCTTTATACTTAAAGTAAAACTTGCGGTAAAATTATGTAAATAATTGTTTTGCAGATAGAAAGAATTGTATTATATTTGAATCGCACAAGGGGTTGTGTAGCTTACTTGAACCTAAACTTTGACCTATGCAAGCGCTTCCTTCAATTGCTTTCGGGGGCTTCTCCGGTTCAGCCAAGGGTGTTACGGCTCGACAAGTCTCGGGCCGTACCATCCTTTCGGTTAAGAGTTGGCCCACTGGCCCCACTACGAACGCTCAACTTGCCCGCCGGGCATCGATGTCCAAGATTTCGAAGTCTTGGAAACTCCTTTCCAATGACCAGATGCGTGAGTGGGATCGCCTGGCTGAGCATACCTCCGGACAGTCCGCCTTTGGCCAGAAGGCCGAAATCTCCGGCATGAATCTTTACATCCGCCTCAACGTCAACCGTGCTATGGCTGGAGAATCTCTCCTCTCCAATGCCCCGGCTTCAACGGTTGCCTGCCCCAACGTACAGTATGAGCAGATTGCCATCACTCCGGAAATGGTTGTGATTGCCGGCATCAGGCACGAGCCCAGCCCGTACAAACTCGTTCTGAAGATGTCTGCCTCCCAGAGTGCAGGCATTTCGAATGGCTGGGGCAAGACCGTCATCATTACTCCGGGTATGGAGGATGACTGGGGCGAGGCAAACGTGACACGCCTTTATATGGACACCATCGGTGTGGAGCCGGTTGTCGGTGAGAAGGTCTTCATCGAGGCATACTGGCTGGATACCTCCACCGGTTTCGCTGGCCAGCCAATTCAGGAATACGCCATTGTAACCGGTGATTCTCCTTACCAGCGCCGAGTGAAGGCCACTATGGACGACCTTGACCCCACGGAGGAAAGCCACGTATCCTCCCTGGACGTTGATTTCTCTACGGGTGCTCCGGTGGCGCAGTTCGACGCCCAGTGCCTTGGTCATAGCAACGTTGCATCGTCCGAGGTTTATCTTGACCAGGCGCTGCCTTCCGAAATTATCGGTACGGGAATGTGCATCGGGCGCTCCAATGATGCGGATGGTCATATCAATGCCCAGTCCTACCTGGTGTATATGTATAACCGCAGTGGAAAGGCTCAGCTTACTTTCGCCCATCGTGGCGGTACATACTACACGCACACCGAGGTTTTTGGAACCGGTATAATCTATTAAGAATAGGAGGCTACAGATATGTTCAACAGCATTTCCAATAACTTCGGTGCTCCCCAAATCCAGTTCAAGGATTACCAGGCTCCCAACTACGTTGTCCTGAATGCGAAGGTTACATTTGACCCGACGAATCCAGACTACCAGGCCTGTGAGCAACTGGAGATAACTGTACCTGATCTGACCATTGACCGCAGTACAGTTGGTGGCGTTTTCGTTCGTTTTATCGAGACGCAGACGTATTCCTGGGGTGACTCCATCTATGATGGCGGTACCGTCCTCAAGTCCTGGATCAAAGACAAGAATACAATTGTTGTCGAGAAGCAGCCATGGTTTGACCAGAACGGTCCGCTCATCCTCTACTTCTTGACGATGTATGCTCAGCTCAATCAGGGTGCGAATACCATCAAGGGAACCAAGCAGCGCCTGACGGTCACGACCGAGGGCAACTATCTCCGGTTCTCCAGCGACACCTTTGTGGTTGTCTTTGACCACTGGGTGTTCATGCATCTGCAGTTCTCAAGCTGTTCATATGCTTACAGGGATTCGCCCTGGGAAGCGACCTTCGAGGAACTACCGGCAGACATTACAGCGGATGTCCCGGTCCCCGGTGGCGGCAATCAATTCCACCAGGACTGCTTTGGTATGGGCGAATGCCACCTCGAGAACAAAATCTTCACGATGGATCGCCGAGTGATGGGATTCTGGGATACCGGACGAGAACCATTCGCCTTTGCTTTCCTCGTGAGAGATGTAAATGAAGAAGAGTAAACAATTATAACAACGTTCATTAACCTAAATTTTCATCGCTATGAAGTACATTCCTTCCATCGCCTTTGAGGAGATGAGCGGCAGCGCCAAGGGCGTTACGGCCGCAAAGATGAAGACCCGCAAGTACATCCGCAACCGCGGATACGGCGGATCTGTCCGTACAGCGGACCAGGCCAAGGTTAAGGGCATCTTCAAGCAGCTCACCACCATGTGGAAGAGCCTGACCAGTGCCCAGATTCTTGCCTGGAACAAGCTGGCCCTTTCTCAGGAAGGGCGTTCTGTCCTGGGTTCCAAGGCCAAGATTTCCGGTTCCAACCTGTTCACCAGGCTGAACTACTGGATCGTGGCCTGCGGCGGCACTGCCGTAGAGAACCCTCCGGCACTCGTGGGTGTCGAGAATCCCGGCGCAGCCACCATTGTCTGCCAGGGTAGCACCTTCACCTTCGCGGTTGCAAGCGTTCCCTCCGACGTGAGCAACCTGAACCTCATCATCGAGGCCACCGAAGGCCAGTCCAACGGTGTCACCCGTGCCCACAGCAAGGCCGTGCAGGTCAAGAGGGTTTCCACCCCCTCCACCACGGCTGTCGACATTGCCGCCGACTACACCGCCAAGCACGGTGCTCCCAGCGCTGCAGCGCCGAAGATTTTCTTCCGCTACTACCTGGTGAACACCACCACTGGCGAGAAGTCCGGCACCATGCTGGCCGAGTGCAAGTGGGAAGCCGGAGAATAAGCCATTCCCTGTCCTCGTGACAGAACCTAAACCTCTCTGCCCTGGCACCCTCGGTGCTGGGGCTTTTTCGTGCCCAGTTTTCGCCAGAAGCGTGTAACTTTGTAGACAGACCAATACCCTTTCAATATGAGCGAATTCAGTTTCTATTCAGTCACGCGCCCAGATTATCATAAAACCAGTTCTCACGCGATGTGGAAAGTCGGTAACATCATCTGTTTGGGAACATCAGCGAACAAGACCAATGAATATTGGATGACCGTGAACATTTCCGCGGAAGAAGTGCCAGATACCAATCTTCCATTTTTTGCTGAAGGCGAAGATGTGCGTCGGGTATCGCAGGAGACATTCAATAAGTACTATAACAAGACTTTTGACTATCTGCAGAAACTTCGCTTTCATGATGGGGAATACTATGTAGACCGTAGTAGCGATGGTAGTAAAATTACGTTACATGCCTTCCTCCGACAACCAAGCCGGCATTATGAGATTGAGTATACCCAGGCTGTTGAGTATGTAGAAATCAATATCTCTACAGAGAACAGTATTGTATATCGCCGGGGATGTGCGAATCGTTGCCGGATTCTATCAGAGGGCATCTTTTGCCAGGCATTCAAACTGATCCTGGAATTCTTCTATGATGGTTCTGCTATGCAAGTTAACCAGGTAAAACTGTGGGAAACCATTGATGCCCTGACCAGCTCAAAAGAACTTGAAGGTCCCGTCCTCATCAACGACGAATACTACTACCTGAGGGCACGCGAACTAATGCTGAAGCGCAAGGAGGAAATCAAAACACGTCTGCTGGAGCTGGATGACATCCCTTCTAAGAGGCGTGAATTGAGGGCAGAAATGAGGGGAATAGACTACTGTGTCTCCATCCTGGACAAGAACCATTGATGGCCGGGCCTCGCAACGGAAGTCTTGGGCTCATAGTATACATATAGGGAGATTCTACTATAAGCGAAGCGGTGCGGCGCAAGCCGCACTGCCTTTTTGTATATGTATTTACCCCTTTTCCGGCCCTCCGAGCGGGGTACGCCGGTCGATTACACACTGCGGCTGGGGCGGGAGTTGAAGGAAGGCCTATGGTGCTGGAAGTCTCAAAGGCGGGACGGTCCGGGCGGGAGATGTCGCCGGCTTTCACTACTCCTCTGATGCGGGAACCCGGCTTTGAGTCTTCCAGTGCCATAGGGCGCGGAACGAGCGAAGCGAGTGGAGCGTGGCCACGGAGGCGGTCTGGCAGGTGTGGGGGCGGCGGGCTCTGGAGCGCCGTGGAAGGGAGACCTTGGGCTCCCTGGAACAGCGGAAGAGACCGACGCGAAGGGTGGACAGACGGCCTCCGGGGCCTGAGCCGGAACGGCTCACTTGCTCGCATCGAGGCACTACGTTGATGGCGAAGCCTGGCACTGTCGCCCCGGCGCAGTCTAAGGCCGGTTTATCCGGACTTTGTCTGCGCCAGCAGCCGGAACGGCTGCCTCCTGCCTGCCCGGAACACTTCCGGCGGGATTCATCCCGTCGGAGGTGTGGAGGAGTAGCAGGCAGGTATAACCACGGCGAAGCCGTACCGAGGAGTGGAGGGACGGGACTCTTCTGACGGAGCCTGCGGAGGAAGAGGAGTCACGGCCTGGAACGACCCAGCACCGGAGGTGCGTAAGGCGGAGGACTGCTCGCACAGCACCAACGTTCCCAGCGGGCTCCCTACCCTCGCACGGCACTGACGGTATGCGTGATTGCACTTTGCGCCCACGAACTCTCCCTTGATGGTGATAAGAGCCACCAAGCGGAAGTCGCGGGCGGTTTATCCGACCGCGGGTGGAGCGTTGCCCGAACTGGCACTGACGTTCCCACGAAGGATGCGCAAAGTGCGCGGCCCCCTGACGGGCCTGGAGGCCGGAGGTCCTTGAAGGGGGCCGCTTGTCCTCCGCCGCCTCACCCGGGAATTCGAAGGTAGGACCTCCGCACCGCACTGACGGAGCGTCCTTAACATAATCCGAATTGTGTAATCAGACGCCCTGCAGGCCGTTTTTGCGGGCTTCTGACCCCTTGATACTCCCTCCCTTGATGCGGGGCACTGACGGTGTCGGCGGATGTTACACAATTCCGATGGGATTATGTTATGGAAAGCGGGATACGGGGTACGACGCTCGCGCTGGCACTGCGGCTCCCGGGTGATTATTCTCTCCCCGTGGGGAGCCGGAGGGGCATAAACCAGCACGGTGAGTTGGCAGTTGTGGAGCAAGCGCAGCGAGCGGAACAACTGACTACTGACCGTGACCGCTTTTCCTTTAAAGTGCGGGAGCCTTGCGGCGAGGGCCAATGGAGCGTTGGGGCGGCCGTGAGTCTGTGGCCGACTTGTTCGGTCACAGTCTCACAGCGAAGGGTGGCAATGGAGGTTGCTGGTCTGGCTGTTTGGGCGGAGGCTGTGCCGGAGACCAAACTGACAGACGAGCAAGTACCGCTTTCCTTATCGGCCTGAACAATGGTAGTACGTTGCCTTCTGTTGCCATCGACCCATAAGAAGAATTCCGCAAATTACGCTGCTGCGGAATCTACGGAATCTACGGAATTGCTATATCGGCTTTCTCCTACTCATCAAGGAATGAGACTATGGGAACCGTCTTCACTTCTTTGTCGTGCATATACCGGTATATCCCTACTTGTCGAGCCACCTTTCCCTCCGGAACCTTAATCACCAGATCGTCATAATAGGAGACTTCCTTGTTGGCCGGGAAATAGATGACTGGATAAGTGTGTTCGTGGATACTCTTGACATCTACGTTCTCAGAACTGAATGCTAAGGCACCACCATCTGAATATACCTGGAATATCTGAAATGACTTCAATGGCATAATTTGGCCTGGTTCAGGGAGCATTGTTACGCCTAATTTGCCATCGACCGTTCCTCGATTGGTCTTTCCGTTCTCTATCATCAGTTGTCCCCGAAATGTGATGCAAGCGCCAAATGTGCCGATAAGCAGAACGGTAACGACATAGAAGACCCAGCCAGGTGTATAAATATCGAAGACCAATTCGAGAATAATGTACACTGCCCAAAATGCAAGTAGTGAGAACAGGCATACTCGCTGCAGAATGGTCCAGAATTTATATTTCTTTTCTATCGTCATATCGGGATTAGTTATGAGTAATGGTCCTAAATTATCAACCGAATTCTGCCCTCGGACTTGACGAAGGTGTCGGGATGTGACATTATCACGGCATAGACTTGTTTGTCGGTGACTGGGGCCTTATCCCAGCGCACATAGAGACCTTTGGCATTGATTTCACGAGCGATCTGCTCTGTTTTCATGCCGTGGCCGGAACTTGCCAGCAGGTACACTATGGCCTCTTCGAGTTTCATCCGTCAGATGATTACCTTGTTGAACTGGGAGAACTCCTGGATGTAAATGGAAACCTCCGGGCCACGAGGGTCTTCGGCAAGGCGGCCTCTGGCAACACGCTCTCCTATCTGTGGATTGACCATAAGCGCCTCGGCAGCGATGCGCAGCCCTTGCTTGGCGGCATCCATGCTGTCAAACAGGCCGTGGAATGTGGTAAGGAGATTCCGGTTGCTGTTCGGCACTTTTTCAACTTCAACGAGGAGGTAGGTTCTCATATGCGTAGGGCTTCGTTATTATCAGTCTCCAAAAATGATGAATGCAAGTACAACCAGCGCTAGGAAGATGATGACCCAGAGGCGGAATCGGCCATCTTCAGACAAGCGATACTTCCGGGAGGTAGGAGCCGGGGCTGGTGCAGAAGACACCGCCGCCACGGATTCTTCGCTGGGTAAATAATGCTCACGGACGGTCTTCAAGAGTTCGGTGGCCTGGGTAATCAGTTTCTCACACTCGACCACTTCGTCTTCCAGTTCCTCGCTGTCCTCGAAATCACCCGCGTACTCCTGCTCCCTCTCCTCATCATCGTCAATGGCCTCAACGGGCAGATTAGATATGAGACGGTTGACATCGGCCTGAATCTCATTTAACCTGCTTTCCAGGTCCAGAACGTCAAAGGAGGGATCGAGAAGATAGTCCTTCTCGGTCATTGCCTGCAGGAACTCGATTCCGAGGCGTACAGCGGCTGATTCGTTTTCGTACATACCTACAGTTTCTGGATATAGCGCTTCTGGTATTCCTTGACGTACAATTTGAGCATATCGCCTTCAAGAATCTTGATGTCGGCGGCAAGGCCAAGGACGAAGCGGCCGACTCCTTCCATGCTGTGAATTGTGGTTTTGAGGAGCCATTTGCTGCCGTCACGTTTGAGGTCTTTTTCGGCCAGCGGGAATTCCTCTACCAAGAGACTCTTGGCCCGGGTGTTCAGTTGAAGGGTTATGGGAACGTTAAGGGGGCCGGTCATCCGGAATACGTCTGGTTTCAGTGCCTTATGCTTGGCTTTGAAAGCCCAGTCGTTGTCAGTCTCCTCAACGCTGTGGATTCGCATCACCTTGAACATCCGGTTCTCGCCTTTATCGACATCATAGGCCCAGATGTCAATCATATTGGCGGTGAATTCTATCGGCTCTACAAGGCGGTCTTTGGCTTCATCGCTGTGGGCAGATTCGTATTGGACCAAGATGACTTGCTTGCGGTGCTTGATGGCGGCAGCAAGGGCCTCTACGTTGGCAGCATTGGCCGGATTGTCGATGAAGTTAGCGATGCTCGTGCTGTCGTAAACACTGGCTAATTTCCGCTGTAAATCCCGTTTGAGGGCATTGTTGTTATCGATTCCTTCAATGAGGCGGGCGGTGATGTATGCCTCTTCCTCCGTGAAGTAAATCAGCTTGTTGAAATCGGTGAGGCCACGGCCCATCTTCCCCATTGCGAAGACGTTTCCGTAGAGTTTATTCACCACGAAGCCAGCCTCCCGAATATCGTCTATGTAGCGATAAATGGTACGCGGCGTGGTGCCCATTTCAACGGCAAGTTGGTCTATTGTCCGGCTGACATTGCCGGTCAATAGTTTCATCAGGCGAAGAATCTTGACAATCTTGGTCTGGTCCATAGTCGTAGGGGTTAGAGACCCTTGACGGCAATGTGAGGCATCTGGGTCTTGAACTCAGGATCGATGTGGTGGCACTGTGTTTTGATGATGCCACGGCGATAAATAGCGGGCTGGAGGCAGTAGGTGTCGAAGTCGCGCAGGTCAACATCGGCCACGGTCTTCCAGTGCGGGAAGAAGAGTTTCATGGCCGCTGTGGCGATGCGCTTGACGGCCTTGAAGTCACGCATATCGGCATTTGCTTCGTACTCCACGAGTTGGTCGAAAAGCATACCGTAGACGTTTTCTGTACGGAGGGCGTGCATAACCTCGGAGAAGTACTCCACGTTGATGGTCCAGCCCTTATAAATCATATTCTTTGAGATACGAGGTAGGTACCAACCTTCAATGAAGCAGTGGAAGCGGTCCAGGAGGGCGGATTCACGGAAACTGTTGGGCAGAGAGTCGAAATACCGGTAGTTGATAGGTTTCTTGTTCTGATCCAGCGGAATGTTACCCATGAGCATCAGGCCGCACTCGGAGGTGATTTCCTTGTTATCAATGGTGGTCTTACCAGCTTCGAGATAAGCCTTCAGTGCAGCCTGGATTTCGGCCGGCTCCTGGAAGACGATAGTCTGAATCTCATCGAAGGCGGTATAGTCGTGGTTGCAGAGGATACCCAGTTGCTCTTTGGACTTGTCATAGAGCAGTTTCGCACGGGTCACCTTGCCGCCGCTGATAATCCAGCCGTACTTGGAGAGGTTGCCGAAGACGTAGGATTTGCCGGTTCCCTTCGGGGCCAGTTCAATAACATTGAGACGAGGCTCGATGAAGATGAAAAGGCGGGTCAGGAATTCCAGTTTCTGCTGCATACTGGCAAAAGTGTCGGCATCGTACTCCATCGCAGAGATGAGAACGTCTATCCATTCCTCTGTAGTGAACGATTTGCGGGCCTCACGGAGGTAATCTACATCCACGGACTTGTAGGGCTTGAACGGCTTAAAATCGACCATTTCTACGTGGTTTTTCTTGCCATCCTCGTCCGGCATCAGGCAGAGTTTGATGATACCCCATTTCTCGCCATCAACAAGTTCACCTTTGTTCTGCTCGTAGATGTACGGCGGAATCTGTCCCTCATTGAGTTTGATGCCGAGGTCCGGAATGGAGAAGCGACGGATGCTCTTCACCAGGTCGATGTAGATTGTAAAGCGTGTGAGCAGGGTTATCTCTTCCCCCATTCCAAGGCGATCCTTCACGGAAGCCGGGTCTTGCGGGATTACCTTATTCAGGAAGGTGGTGAGGCCACCACGGTCCACAACGCCCTCAGCATTTATGAAACGCTTGAGGAGGTAGTCTTTGACGAAGGCCGGCAGGTTACGACCCGCGAACAAGCTGTCCGTAGAGTTCGGGTCTTTGTAGATGGCCATCGGGGCGAAGTAAGTGCGAATCTTACTGCTGATATTCTCGTTCATTATGCTCTGTTAAAATAAATCGTCAAACAAATCGTTCTCTTCTGTGCCAAGTTTGGCTTTGAAATGGAAAGGATGGCTCATGCCTTCTACCATGACTTCGACCAATTCAACGCCGGCAGCCAGGTCAATATGGTCTGAAACATAGATTTCTCCGCTCTCAAGGTGGAGGGCATAGTGTTTTCCATTGTAAATCAGGTAAGGTACATCCTTGTTGGACAGCCCTTTGATTTCAAATTTCATCACAGGGTTGGAAGCAGACACTTCCAGACTCTTCTGGGCAATCTGGGTGCAGGAGTGCTCCTCATAGTCGGAGATGATAAACACCGGGACCAGGACCTCTTCCGGAGTGCAGCCGCCGTGACAGCCTGAGCCGTTGTCAATCTTGCTCGTCAGCGACTCGTGTCGAAGGGCGCAGATGGTATTCTGGTCGTCCAGAATCTTGTATTTCTCATCACTGACAGCCTTGCCAGAGTTCCAGGTTGCGTAACGTCCACCGTGGTGGCCTTTGATACCGGAGAGGTTGAGGCCGGGACGGAGCTGAGACATATAGGAGATGCCGTGGTCAGAGACGATGGCAATTTTCTTACCCGGGTTTTCGTCCAGAATACGGTTGATGACCTCACGGACTTTGGCCATATCGTCTATGATGTAAGACGGGTACGGCCGCACCTTGTGGGAATCACCATCAAGGTCGCCGTATTTGTCCAGCGGGCCACCGGCGAGTTTCTGTAGTTCAATCTTGTTGATGTCCGTCACCGTAGGGAGCGTTGCCCTGGCGATGTACACTTCGTTGAGGAAATAATTATCCTGGTTGCGTTCACGTAAGATTTCCGTCACAAACGGCACCCATTCAAGGCCCAGACCGTCAATCCAGAAGTAGACCTGAATATCGGTGCGCATATTGAAGTTGGTGCGGACGGTCTTGAATGTATTGTACCAAGAGTTGAAGGTCACCTCGTTTGCATTCTTTTCGAGGATGACCGATTCGACCTCCGGCGTGTAGATGTTGGCCAGTTTGGCCTTCTTGTACTGGTCAATATATGACAGACACCAAATCTGAGCAGCATCCCTGGTGCCGAAGGTGGGTTTCATGTAGTTGTAGAGATCGGGATAGACCTTACGGACATCATCGGCATCAACCTTCCCGGCAGCGAACCACTTGATGATTTCGGTCTTCTCCGCTTCTGTGGCCAGCGTCAGGTATTGGAAGGCGTATTTAGCGCCCATTTTCTCCTCCACATCGTTAATCTTCTGAAGGAGGAGTTCCTGGACGTTATCCGGCACCGTGATGTTCTGCTGGACGGCAGCCTTCAAGCCAGCGTTGCGCTCTTCCAGTTCATCGACGGAGTGACCTTCGTCAAAGATGGTGAGCAGCAGATGCTGAACGAATTCCGGGTTGCTGTAGTTGTTGCATTCCCGGAGCACGGAGCAGATGTAGCCCTTGTTGCAGAAACGGTGCGTGTAGTAGGCGCTAAGCAGCCAGCGGCTGTATGAATCCTTCTCTCCGAACCAGATCTTATAGAAGACATCAAAGTGGGCAAGTTCGTGGATACCGAAGCGGGAGTTGAAGAATGCGGTAAGATTGAAGTTGTTGATGTCGATCTCCGTGGCCAGTTTCCGCCAGAAGACATCCTCCACCTCCTCGTACTCGATAATGTCCAACGGCAGGCCAAGACCCTTCACGAGGAAGTCGTACACATTATTACAGGTGGTGTAGTCGAAGGCGTTGTCCGGCTGGGCATATTCCGCATTGGCAAAGATGGAGCGCGAGGTACAGATGATGGTCTGCGTGACATCGCCGTCTCTCCAGACATTTATCCACTCGGTGACTGTACGGACAACCGTGTACTTGGATTCCAGATTTTTGATGCCGTAGGTCGTTCCATCGGTCAGAATCAAATGATAATTCAACTGGTGGTCGGCCGATTTGAGGTACCAGATGGTGGATTGGGAGTCCTCGTTGAACTTGGACATCTTTCCATACAATCCGACAATTGGAATGTACACACGCCGGTGGTCATCGTAGTTCTTCTGCGAGGATTCAACCGATTTTATGGTTGAAATGAGCGAGTTGAACTCATTGCTGGTCTTATTGTTATAGAACCGGGCCAATTCGGAGAACGGTGCGATTACGCTATCAAAACTACAGTCTCTTGCGTAGTCTCGAATCTTGGTGGCAAGGTCACTATGTGTGACGATGACATCCGGGAATTCCGTGTTCAGCCACAGGTCAATGCTCTGGAAGAAGACATTGGCCTGACGGGACACGAACTCATAGCAATCCCGGAAGTTGTCGAAGAGGACGAAACGAATCGGATACCGGTTTGCGGTGAACGCATTTGCACCGGTAGCATTCTTGTCCTTTTCAACGGCCTGCATCAAGGCCTCCATGTTGTCGAATGTCTGGAACATACGTGCTTATTCGTCAAGAATTGTATTGAGAATCTGGTCGTAACCGAGGTCAATCAGTTTCTGGAGGATGGCCTTTGCTTCTCCCACCTCAACGATGCCGTCAACCTTGCTACGAGCCTTAGATTTCTTCTCTGCTGAGAACCCACCGGTGGGCGGTGTGTAAGTCGGAGGGACAGCGCCGCCACCACCAGGATTGCGAGGGTCAGAAGGCGGAGGTACAGGACGAGTGGTAAGACGCCAGTCTTTGAGGACGCCTATTACCTCGTCTTCGTTCCAAGTACCGACCTCTGACTGGAGATGTGTGGAGATGTATTCTACGGCAGCGTCGAATTCGTCTGCTTTCAGGCCCACGGTCTCTACTGTCTGCAGGAAAGCAAGGAAGCCTTCACGGAAGTTAGCATCGTTGCCGATGAGGTTCTTGAACTCGAACTCGTACATCTTGAGGCCGTCCAGGGCATCGGTCATCAGGTTTGGATTGGAGGAGCCAATTTCCACACAGATGGCGTTGATGTTGTCCACAAGCGTTCTGACCTCCTCCTTTGCCTTATCTTCAGCCACATATTTGAGCGACCAGAGCGGGTATTTCTTGCCGGGAATGTAGGAATGCGTCATAACCCAGCGAGCGTTCTTGAGGCTGCTGATTTCGCTGATGTCTTTATAGGCGGTAAGGTTGAAGGTCTTGATGAAGGCCTTACACAGCTTACCCTCCTCCGGCGTCTCAAAGCGGAAGGTTACCTTCGGGTTGGCCTTGCCGTCTTCCCAAGCCTTGAAGACCTCCACCACGTCTTCAACAACGTGCTGGGCTTCACGCGGCTTGCCGTTGAGGTCGAATATCTTACCGATGTAGGGACGCATAGCGAAAGCCAGCATACCCATACCCGAGTAAGTTTGGAAGAGACCATACGGCGGTTTGGTAAGGTCGATGAACTTCTCGGCCAGATTGAAGGTGTTAGACTTGTCGGCGTGTTTAATCTTGTTCTCAACGAACTTGCATACCTGATACAGCGGGTGTTCAGGATCGACATCGGTCTTCCAGGTGAGGTCTTCGTTTACGCTGTCCTGGAGGAGATAAGGCACGTGCATAGCAGGACCTTTACAGTGGTCACTGATGTCCGTCTTGGTGTTGAATGATATGACGCTCTTGACGGTATCCTTGACCAGTGCTTTCTTCCAGTAGGTCTTGGAGAATTTAATCTTGATGATGTCAAGGGATTCCGGACCAGCAGAGAAGATGGCCGGGGCAATCTCTGAATTGACCACGGTGGGCATCTTCATAGCGGATGCGGTCATAGGCTGGCCCTTGACGTAAGTCTCAAATACGCCACGACGGATCTCTTTAATCCATTCCTTGAGCATATCAGAGGCGCACTTGGCGTGTGACTGCTGCTGGTCGGCAAAGCCGTGCTGCTGGGCACACTTGGCATTGGCCTGGTACTCGATGAAGCGCTGGTAGTTGAGGTCAGTGAGCGTGGTGTCAAACACTACGAAGGTCGTGGTCTGGAATCGCTCCTCATTGCAGTTGCGGAGGCAGATGTCCTTCAAGGTGTTCAGTTCCTCTGCATTGCGGGCGACCATCATCGCAAAGAACAGTTCGTAGTCCTTGGCCTGCTTGCGGCCGTTCTCCACCTTGTTGAGAAGCGTGTATTCGTTAACCTCCGTGGAATAGAATTGGAAACTGTATGGACGAGCAACGTTGGCCAGATAGCGGTCAAAGTCTTCACGAGCGGCAGAACCGAAGTTGATGACCTGTGCCGTTGTCTTGAACTCGGTGAACATCAACTGCTGCTTGATTTCCTCAATTTCCTTCGGAGGAAGGGCCGAGAACTGGATGGAGTACATTCCACCAGGGGCACGCTGGATAATGCTGTTGTCGTTGAGCCAGGTCAGGATGTCATCAACCTGGTATTCGACGGAAGTGCCTACGAACAGAGATTTGATGTTCTCCTCGCTCGGGGTCACAGACTCGTTGTTGGCGATGTTGTTGAGGGCATTCAGCAAGAGGATGCCCTTAAATACGGCAAGGTGCGCAGCGCTCTCATGCTCTACGCGCAGGCGGTAAGAGTTGAAGCGTTCTGTGACGGCACCGAACTTGGCCACGTTGTCATTGAATTCTGTAACTACATAATCCCAGAGATAGTCCGCAGTGATGGTCTCCCGATTCATGAAGAAGTCTTCGTTTTCAAGGAAGGCCTTGACCGCTTCGTTCTCACCCAGGAACTGGAATACACTTCGAGAGGATGAACCTGCTTCACGGGCGTAGTAGGTTGCCAGGTTAGCCGTGGCCGGATGGAGCGGGAACAGATTCTTGATGTCGGCTATGGTTTCTGCCTGATTGGCGGAACCAGCCGTGTAGGCATTCAGGATAGGAGCACATTTATCGAAGAACGAACTGCTGACCATCCGGAGTTCCTCTTCACTGCCCACGAGTTTGAACTTGCGGGACATAATCTTGAAAGCGGAAACCGGCTCCATATTGTACTTCATATAGAGGTAGCGGCCCTTTGTCTTATCTCGTTCCTCTGCTTTCAAGGAGTTGAGGGCGGATGGATGCGAGATGAAGAACAGATATGAATTGTGCTCTGCATTCATGGTCTCGTCCGCCAGTCGCTGAAGATCGACCAGCAGGCTAAGGCCAATATCGGATTTCATCACGTCCGTGAACTCATCCCAGATGACCAGAAGGCCATCGTAGTCAGTATTCTGGGCCAGTTTCTGCTCCACCTCGAAGAACCAGGAGCTGAGTTTCTCACTCTCCAGGCGGATGTCGATGCCGGCATCTCGCAGCACGTCCTTCACCTTACCGAGGGTGCCGGAGTCCTGGGCGACCAGGTTGGACAAGAGTTTGTCCACAGTGGGCGTAAAAGAGGACAACTTGGGGTTCTGACGCAGAATTAGATCCCACATATCCCTATTGTTCTGGATGTGGTTGACGAAATTGTCGAAGTCGGTCTTGACATCCAGTTCCAGGCCTGCTTTTGCCAGCGCCAACTTGATTTCGCGCTGCATCTGCAGGGACAGGTCATCCTTGTGGGCGATGTTGTTCTGACCATACAACGTGACCGGGAAGAGACGCTTCTGCTTGCGCAGGTCAAACAACGACTGGCGCAAGGCGTCATACTTGGGATTCGCATACTCCTCGTTCACGTAGTCCGCAATCTGGGCCACCTCATCGCAAAGGAGGTGCTCGATTACGGCGGCGGCGTGAGACTTACCTGTTCCGTAAGTACCTTCAATCCAGAAGGACTTGTGGACGTTGGTGTCGTTGTTGAACACGGAATTGATAATCCGCCGCAGAATGTCGTTAAATTGCTCGTTGGCGATAAACACCTTCCAGGCACCATCCTCTTCAGTCTGGATGTTGTAAGCTGCCTTTTGACCCCTTAGAGCAATAATGTCAGAATACTTTGTTGCCATATATTACTTGGTTTTATTCATTTTGGTTGAGGAAAAAATCGATTATAACCCTTCGATAGTACTCTCGGTGAGACTCGTCTTGAAGCAAATCCCAAAGCGCATTATCAAAGTACCCGTAGTCGACACTCTCCCTCAGACGTTTATCTGTTGGCACAGAAAAACTCGCCTTTGATTTCCATTGAATATGCCAGAAATCATCATTCGTCAGATAAAAGAAAGGCTTACACAACGGTGTCAAAGACATATTTGGTATATACTTATCCCAGGTTTCCTTGTATGCTTTTGCCAACTCCTTCGTATATTGGAACTGGTTGTTAACGGCCATTCCATCCTCTATCTGGTCAATTAGAGCCAAAAGGAAGACAGGCTTAGCATTAACAACAACGCCACCGCGGATGACGCTCCTGCGAATTTGAAGCATCATCACGCGGTAGAGTTCTATATATGGAGATTTTGAAGGCATACTACAGGAGAATATCAAGAATCGTTTCTGAGGACAGATCCTCTCTCAGTGTAATGTGGTCCAAGCCCATATTAAGTTCAGCAATCAATACACGATTACTCTCGCTATTCAATGAACGAAGGGCCTTTTCCAATTCGGATTTTGTGATGCCAAACTCTTTGTATATGCCAGTGGTGACATCAGGAGCATACAAGTCAGAAATACGGAAAGAACGTATTCCTTTCTCCTCAGCAAACTTGTAGAGGGAATATGCGATGGCCTCGCGTGAAATATCCTCTGCCGGCTGTTTCTTGTACAGTATTTTGCGCCCGCTCAATGTATCTACCTTTGTAAGGAGACCCATCTCTCCGATAGGGCTTTCGTTAAATGTACGGAAAAGAGCATACACGATATTTTTAATGGTGGTCTTGTTGTCAGCAGGATAATCTGCCTGGACCATATCGCGAATATCTTCTTCTGTAAATTCTTTGTTCCAATCAACCTTTTCCTTGTACCATTTAGCAATTGGAGAGCCGTATGACAGGTTAATCCATACAATCTGCCAAACCACGTCCGGAACATCAATATAAACCTCAGACAATTTCCTGCCAAGAGGAGTCACCTTCTTGGTCTTTGCGTCGTCAATGATGCCTGCCTGAACCATCCACTTAACGAAATTGGGAAGTTGTTCTTTGGGATGGAGTCCATGACAATTATCCTCGAAGTAAGTGTCGACTGAGGTCATATAGAACTCAAGCCAATCACCATTCAAGCCGAAATTGTTATAACTGATTAACTTCATATTATTTGTGTTTGTATTTCCTGTGATTGTTAATGAATCAGCAACGATGCAGCCGTGCTCATGGAAGGATAAGCACTTCTTACAATGTGTGCAACGAGTCTTATCGATTCTTGCGTCCGGAAGTATGTACAACGCTCCCACGGGGCATTCAACCTCACAAGCCTCGCAATTGATACAATATGTTGCCTTATAAAGAGCCCTTTTAATGAAGCCCTGAAAAACCGGGTCAAGGTATGTGTTCGGGAACGTTATAGTCCAAGTATCCTTATCGCGGGCAACCTTGAAGGAATAAATGTTATCCTTGTATTTGATTTCGCCATTCTTCCCATCCGGAGAAATGTCATATATCCCAATGGCCGTAAACCAAGTTGTAAGAGGTTTTTTTGGATAGAAGCACGTAATCTTGAGATCGGGTTTAGTGGAATTGATCTCCATGTAAGATTTGTCCTTCAAGTTACGGCCACCACCTCTTCTCTTCCAGTTACCTCGCTTGATATATTCAAGTTTGTCTGGAATACCGGCCTGTTCCGTATTCTTCTCAATCTTACATAAGAAAGGGCGAACTGAATCGGGATACTGATGGTTGGCCACCATATCGTTCCACTCAGAAGAGAAAGGACAGACAAGGCAGCCGACTCTGGTCATTCCCTTACGGTATGAGACGTTTACCGGAAGCTGATACTTGAAAAGATACAAGAAGATTTCAGCAGTGTTCCAATACAGAATAGGGCTTGCATTTATCACGTTTGAATGCTTTACGCCCTTTCCAATACGGCTATAGCCAGCACGACGTGTGCTTTCTTCTGCACGAACGCCATCAAAAGTCAATACTTTCCCTTGCTTATTAGACCCCGGAAGTTTCAATGTCCGGTACAGAGGCACCGTCTTCATTATTGAGCAGCACCACCTGTGCGTATCGCTCGGTGTTCCAATCTTATCCCAGTAGTTCAGAACAGACTCGTGATTCTTTGCCGTTGAGAATTTCAAATCGGGAAACTTCTTGCCATAGAACTCCTGGACCTCCTTGTACAGATCCAACGAGGAAGGCAATTCATACCCAGTGTCTGAGTAGATGACCTGGAATGCAGACGGCGGTATGGCACGGGTACAGAGGTCCAGCACTACCTGTGAATCCTTACCTCCGGAGAAAGAAGCGAGGAAGTAGTCTATCTTGGTGGTCTGGAAGACACGCTTACCTTCTTCATTGGCCTGGTCAAGCGGCATAATGTCGAAGGAATCGCAGTCCTGCTTGACGATGGCCATCTTCTGCTTTGTCTTCTTCTCCAGGCGCTCCGTGAGGGCCTCGAAGTCAATCTTGTTGGCTGCCACACGCTCTACGCTCTTGGTCGCAGCAGAATATGCGATGTAGGTGTCACGGATGAAGTCGATGGCCTCGGACTCCATCAGGAACATCGGGTCTTTGTTGCGGGAGAGCATCTTGGTCATATTGACCGGAACGAGTTTCATCGGCTCGACTCCTTTCTGCAGGACCACTTTTGGTGCGTCGTAGATGTTCGCTCCCTGAGCGTCAAAGAGGTACTGCCCACGGTAAAAATACTGCTTATTGCAGGCCCACATCAAGGGTTCCTCACAATGGGGATACTTCCACCCCTGGGCAGCAAGACCCAGCAAGTCGAGTTCCTCCCAGAATACAGGGCGCGGAGCCACTGAAAGCGTATTTTCTACCACTTTCAAGTTGAGGAGGATGCCTCCGGTTTCGTTATCCCAAGTTATTTTGTACATTGTCTGTGTTCTGTAAATGGTTCAATAATTTCTCAACGGCCTCTCTCTTCCATTCCGGCATAGAATCCCTGCTATACCGATAATCATGGGTCATATTAGCAAAGAAATGCTCTAATTCTTCCTCCGCTTGCGGGTCTAAATCAGACACATCCTTCTCTACATACACGCGCCATGCTATCGCGTATTTCCGACGCCATTCATACTCCTTCTTATCCATCTGCAGGTGGCCATACTCATTGAGAATCTTCGTGTGGTATTCCCAGCCGCTTGTCGACAACTCGCCGGCCTCATAATAGTGCTGTTGACGCCTCCAGAAGCCACATAGTTGCTTCTCACTGTCGTCAACACCGCTGGAGAACGGGAAGCGACCATTTTCTGATATGAAAGCGAGCAGTTTGGGGTAGCCAATGCTCATTGCCGTAGCGTTGCGGGCATCTCCAGAATAAGGGAAATACTCTATCGGGTAGGTGTTTTCAGATAAACCGATATAGCGAATGCCGTCCCGGAAGAAGAATGAGAACATCCCGGTTTGCTCCAGGGCAAGATTCGTCAAAATGTTGTACTCATCGGTTGTCGGGCGGAATTGACAAACGTGCTCAGTAATATCTGATGACGAGGCGATAGTCGGTTCCAACTCGCGTAAGTAATCCGCAACGATTTGACGTATGGAGCCTCCACGATGGGAATCACCCTCCCACTCTGCGAGAGTGTAGGTGCTGGTCCGTCCTATGGGGATAATGTTGGGATTATTGTTGATGCTGCCGCGAAGGGTGTTCATTTCCGTGTAGCGTTCCGGATACTGATAGATGAATTCTTCATAAATCTCTTCCAGCGTCAACGGGTGGCCTGCAGCACGGATTATCTCTTCAATGACGATGGGGTTATTCTTGCGGGCGTTCGGTTTGAAAATTACCTGACCAAAGTCTACCTCAACGGGATAGTGCAGGTATAGAATCGAGCGGCAAGCGGTCTCGATGGCCGGCATCTCATCCTCGCAGTAGTGTGTTTTAAGATGAGCGTTTATTAGGTTCTGGAGATTGACTTTCTCTTCATTGATTCGTTTCTCTGCCAAGCGGGTTTCGACATCTTCAAGGAAGGCGTTGAAATCCATATACTGACAGAGTTCGGTGGGGACCAGGCAGAGGAAGTAATTCTTATCGTAGTAGCCAGTGATGGTCTTAGCGACATCGCCCAGAAGCGTCACCTCGTCAAAAGCAGAAGCAAGCACCCAGTTGATGAAGTTGAGGTTGAAATCGGTGCCCTCTTCTGCATTGATGTCCTCGTTGATGCGGCGCATCTGGTAGTTGTAAGGGCATTCGCCAACGAATCCGAGAGTGCGATAAAAAGCGAAGTATCCGGCCAAAGAATCAACCAGTTTGTTTCGCTTCTGGCGGACACGTTCCGGGCTGAGGTTTAATTCTGCTGCGACTTCATCTCTTTCACGAGGAACTTGGTCTTCGTGTATGATGAACAAGCCGTCAATGATGGTGCGCTCCTCTCCTTCCAGTCCCTCAAAGTAGGCTTTCAAGGCAGCAAACAGCGGGAAGTGGCCCAAAGTGTTTTCCAGTTCGTGAATCTCGTCCTGCGCATCGACGGGAATCTGCAGGTCATCGAGTGTCTTCGTGAAGAATTTGGTGACGGCGTCTTCTACGGACTGTTCGTCTGCGAAACTCTCCATGAAGTCTCTGATGCCGTTAAGCACCCCCATAACCTCGGCTGCCGTAGTCCTTCCGACATTTCTCATCTTGACGGGATCGAACTTCGGATTGGTGAAGGTTGCATACATCTCCGTCAAGGAATTGTGATTCTCCTCCAGGAAGATGATGATGCCGTTCTTTGCACGGACCGACAAGCCTTCAAGACGGGGCATCACCAGTGGGAGAAGGGTGTCAATGTTGGCAGGAAGTGAACGCGGAATGAAATCCGGGGCATCGGTATTCTGCCCTTCGTGGGTAGGATTGAGGATTGACTGGATGGCCAGTATCTCATCAACGGTCTTGGCTCCGCAGTTTTTCAGAGAGCGGATCTCCTTGCGGGACATTCTGATAAAAGAGTCCAAGAAATCCTGCTTGCTGGCGTATTTCTGCTGCAATGCCGCAAGAACATTATTAGTGCGGACAGAGTAGAACGATAGCAGTGCATCGTATTTGCTCGATAGGTCCTCGTAGTCCACGACAGGTGCAGACACGATGGGTGTAGTGTTATCTAAATTATCGAGCATTTTGGGGTTGCTTTGTCTATCAAATAGACAAATATACTCAAACATATTCAAATATCCTTAAAAAGATTAAAAAATCGAACGAAACGCGGGAAAATTGACAACATGTGGTCAACTTTATTGACGGTGGTTTTCTGGCGTTAACTTGGAAGCGGCCGATATGCGACCGCCTCCAAGAAGAGACTACGCCAGAAGCGTTTTTAGGCCTTCTTACGGTACTTGCCGTAGCCGTACCTTTCTACTGGACCGTCCTTGAGGCAGAACTTGGAAATGTACCCCTCAGCAGTGCGAGGATTGATGTCCAGTTCCTTGGCGGCAGCGATGTACTCTTTGCGGCCGAATGCCTCCGGAAGGGCATCCAAAAGGCTCTGCTCGGCTGTGGCGGAAAGCCGTACCCGGGATTTCGCACCGAACAGCTCACAGAACACTTTGGTGGCGTGTTGGCGCAGAGCGTCACCTATCAACAACGCCGTGTGGAAGTCCTTGTCGTCACAGATGGGGTTGGACAACAGGTCGCCGGTCTCCATCATCCGGAGGGCCGTGAGAATCATCGCTATGCGGAAGGTTATGACTGCCAGGCGGAACATGGTGGCCACAATTCCCTCACCAAAGTCGATGAACAGATCTATGGACTTCTCGGAGAAATAGTCCAGGAACTGCTGCTCCTGCTCTTCGGTCATAGTGAATTCCCGTTCCTGCGCCGATTGCATTGCGTGGTAGAATTCGAGGTATTTTTCACCAAGTGCGGCGAGGTGCTTGTCCAACGATGAATCACCTTTGCGCTTAAAGACGTTCTTGAACTCCAGCGGAGACTCCAGAAAGTAGTAAGCGAAGCGGCTGAACAGACCGTTCTCCGGGGTACGGATGAGTTTCTTAATCTGCTCCGGAGTGCCGGAAACAACGGCTGACAACTTGGGCTTACCTACCTCAACATGCTCGTCTCCACCACGGCGATGATAGCCGACAGATTCGTGCAGGAAGGCGTTACGGAAGGTGACGGAGTAATCGCCAAAGTCGGACTTGAACGACTGTACCAGGGTGTCGGCCTCCGGCTCGATGATGAGCGCCGTCCCACCATTGTCGTGCATAATCTGCTTGACTGCGGTGGATGTAGTGTCACCTTGGACGACCAGCATCAGAAGCGGCGGTTTCTCCGGCTTGTCCGGAACGGCTGCTTTCTTGTCACGCTTGGCCCTGTCATACTCGACCATCTTGGCCTCATAGGATGCGTATCTGGCCTTGAATTCCTTCTGCAGTTCATCGTGGATGGGCTGTACCAATTCACGACAGTGGCCCACGCGCCCCTTGCCGGATGCGGCTCGGGCGGTCACCAAGGTGCAGAGGTTCGGGTAGAGCGTCACATCGTCATACACGGCCACGTAATTGGGCAGGCAGGCGGATATGACCGACAAGGTGCCGAGGATGAGGATGTCTGCTTCCTTCTCGTTGTCGGACCTGCTGATGGCGCTCTTTATGAACTCCGGCAGGTCGTTACGGATTTCTTCGGAGAAGGTAGGAGCGGGCATACTGTCGGCATCCTGAGAGAAGGTTTCCGCAGATTCCGTAGATTCCGTGGCTGCGTATTTCGCGGAGTTGCGGAATTTGGGAGAAGAGGTACGGATGTCCAGACCGGCTCGCTTGGCCATATCGAAGAAGGTGCGGCCGGTAATGTTTTTGTCGCTCTTCTTCTTCAGACAGGCAGTGTACTGGTCGTCTGCATCCTTGTAGTTGTACTCGGGGTTGAACTGGCTGATGTCGTGGTAAATCTGACGGCCAGCCTCTCCGAGGTCATAGGCGATGGCGAAGCCCAGGTCACGCCAGGTGAAGTAGCCGTTGGTTATATCCAAACCGCGGGCGACAATCTGGTCGCGGACGTGAACAAAATCGTCCATCTTGGTTCCAGTGGGGGCTTGTACAGGCTGAGTGGGCTGCGGCTTGGGGTTGTGCGGCTCCTTAGACTGACTAAGCCAAGAATCTATGTTAAAGTCTTCCTTCATAGGCATTACTTGTATTTGGGGTTGAGGTATGCGCCGGGATCGTACGGCAAGTAGCAGGGCCTGGACATATCGCTGCAGGAGCGGTCCATCGCGGTGCCGTATGTGGCGCTGACGTAATTATAGACAGCATCGAATATCTGCTCGTGCGTGTGCCCGCGATATTCAATAGGAATGACCCATTTGAGGCCATCGCCACTGGGGCTGCGGAACAGAAGTTCGGTGGTGAAGTAGCGGTCGTGGAGCAGTTTCTGGAACATTTCCTCGACATTGGGAAGGTGGTCGAAATCCACGCAGAGCAGATTGGAAGGCTTAGTGACGTGGTCATCGTCCCTGTAGGAGAAGGTGCCGGAGAAGGAGACGTAATCGAAGTTGTACTTCTTGTACTTACGGGCGTCTTTCTTGTCGGCAATGGTCCGAAGTTTTTCAGTCTGGGCCTTCGCTGCAGGACTGGTGATGTAGTCGTAGGCGTCCTTCAAGGTGATGTCCTTGCACGGGATTGTGTTGGTGACAGGGCGCTTGAAGAAGGTGAACATCGGCTGCTGGACCTCAACGGGAGCCTCAGGTTCGGGCTGCGGCTTGTCATACTGGCGGAACTGCTCTCCAATGTGAAGGTACATCACCTTGTTGAGGTGTTCCAACAGATCCTGGTCTTTCTTGCCGTAGAAACGCTCGGCAAAGTCGAAGGCGTCTCCATCGGGGATGTGGCCAGAGAGGTCCTGGTAGTAGCAGAGTTCATCGGATAGTTTCTGCTCCGGGTGGAGTTTCTCAATCCAGACCTTGAGGGAGGGCTTGCCGTCATCGAAAGGGTTGCGGCAGATGCCGCAGTCCCTTCCTTTGACGTGCATCACGACTTCATCGCCGGGATACTGCTCCTTCAAGATGTGGGAGATGATGCCAGCCCCATAGAGGGTCTTACGGGCGAAATCGGCACGATTAAGCATGGCGTTGTCCTCTCTGGTTAAAGAGTTCAAGAGCCTTGTCGACATCGACAACGATTTTGCGTCCGTTCTGGCTCACGGCACCCTTGATGACATTGTCTTTGTAGTACTGCGCCTGCTTGTGTGAGCAGTGGAACAGTTCGCGAATGCCATTGAGTCCGTAGACCAGACGACCAGTGGGCTTGGCAGCACCCTGGTTATTGCCTGACTGTATTTCGTAGAGGAGGTCCCTCAGGTCAGCGACAGTCAGCTCGCTGAGTTTTGTTGTGTCTTGCAATTTCATAAGCATTACAACTTTTTGATTAAACAAGACACCGCCGGCGATGTCGTAATAAACGATATCACCTGCAAATATATTATAAAAAATTCGGTTGATTTACAAGGAGTTATGGTACTTTTTTATAACAAAAATTACAGCCCTGTACCACTTTTGGTGCAAGGCTGTAACAAAAGAAATATGTCTGTACCAATTTGCCCTTTGACTACTCTAAAGGCTCGATTTCGAGGCGCTGATACTTCGATTTGATGTAGTTTTCCCTGACGTACCTGCTGGTCGAGGAGTCGTGAAGGTGCAACTGCTCTTCTGGAATAAGGTCCGCCATCCGGAGACAATCGTAGATGTCCCGGTAAAGAGCGTTGGAGGCTGGGATGTCGGATTGCTTGACCAGTTTGATTGCGCCGTTTATGTATGTCTCACGAGCCTGGGTAGCCAACTTATTTATGCCCTCCCAAATCGTCAATACCCTTGCTTGCAGAGTGAGGATGTAGTCCTGGGTCATTACCTCGTTCTCGTCATAATCAATATTGTGCAGGTTGGGAACCATATCCAGCAACTCATTCCATTTGCTGAGTATCGGGTCTAAGTCTTTCCTGCCGGCAGAAGAGAACCATATCTTATCCGTAGTCAGGCTGAGTGAGGCAATCTCTCTCAATAAAGCGTCATCTGCTCCCCGGCGGAAGTTCATTAAGGTCTCCGGATTCTCCAGGTGGTAGCCACCCTTCATCCAACTGTCGTTGTGGATGTTCTCGACAAGTTCGAGGACGCAGGAGAAATGAGTGAGGTGTGCAAAGAGATTCCGGAACTGGGGGCCAAGTACGAACATACCGTACTTCTCCTTGTAGACCTTGAGCAGGTAATCATAGACTTGCTCTGCCATCGGTTCCAATGGCTTATTGATGAACTTCCTGACGAAGGCGGCTTTGCCGATGCGCTTGAATTCAGGAACTCGCATTGCTCGAATCTTTCCCATATCTCAATTCTATTTACGGGGATCGTACCAGTCCGGGTCAATCACAGCACAAATCATATCATCCCAGTCGCTGTCATCATCCTTGAGGTTTTTGAACTTGGACTTGATATAATTCTCTTTAACGTATTTATTCATACCCTTATCAACGTATTCATTGTGAGAACGTACCAGTTCCGCCGGTATCCAACCGAAGAACACCAAGCTGTCGTAAACTGCGCGATAAAGGGCGTTTGTCATCTTGACTGGAAGGGCCTTCACTGTTTTCAGGAACTCCCGGACAAGGTAATCGTTGCTCAACTCAAACAGTTGCTCTGAGACCGCGTAGCATTTCTCAATACCTTCTGCGAGACTATTAAAGTACTCCTCAGTAAAGAATTCTTCCAGGTATTCAACTTTGTCCCGGTCGGGAAGATTGCCCAGAGCATCCATCCACCTGACTTTAATGGCCTCAACCATTATTGGCTCGGAATATAAGCCCAACCCTGTAGACATTTCAATCTCGGCCAGATAATCAAGCAGATCATCTTGAATTTTGACCACTACTTCGTCTGGGATATAAACGTCCGTGACTACTTCTTTACCCCATCGTAGAGTCCGATTCCTTAAATCACGTAGGATGGCTACAAGAACATGGCAGATACTCAGATTACGACGGATGCTTTCCCTCTCTTGCTTGATGTTTGCGTCATCGTCCTTCTTTAGCGTTGAGGTAGCAAAGAACTTGTACAATTCTCCTGAATGAGGCTCAAGCGGCGTTTTGAGGCAAAGACGGTCATAGGCCTCCCGTACAGGCTCACTCTTTTTGCTAAAGTAAATCGGCAACTTAATGAAGACGTTCTGGTCCTTCGACTGCTCAGGGGTTGTATTAGATTCTTGTGCCATGACTTCTTTGTGATTATTTATTATGAGGCCGCTCAATCACACCTACAAATTTAACGATTTCCAGCCGGAATCACTACTGTATAGCGTTTTAATAAACTCTGGACTATTTCAATTTGAAAGCAAAACGGCCCCTCATTGCGTTGAGAGGCCGATGCGTTGGAGCTGTGAGAACTCGAACTGTGACTACTTATCCCACATTTCTTCCATCTTCTTGATGGCGTCTCTCTTTGCATCCTCGGTAATGTCGATGTATGGCTTCATGCTCTTATAGTCGCAGTGGCCGGTGAATTTCATCACAACGTCCGGGGCGATGCCGTTGGAGAGGGCAAAGCAGATGAAGGTCTTGCGGCCGGCGTGGGTGCCAATGAGTTCGTACTTGGGATAGACTTCATCGTAGCGGTTGCCGTTGCGGTAGCAAGTGATGGTGTAGGGCTTGTTGAATCCGCAAATCTCGCAGAGGTCTTTCAGGCAGCGGTTCATCTGCTGGTTGGTGATGTACGGCAGCGCCTTTCCCGCGGAGAAGTTCTGGTCCTTGTATTTCTCCAGGATTGCCAGGGCGTTCTTGTGGAGGACAATCGGCAGGCGATCGTGGGTCTTCTGGGTGGTGATGTTGAGGACACCGTCCTGGATGTCCACGCGGCGGACCTCGACCACATCGGAATAGCGAAGGCTGGTGAAGGCGCAGAAGCAGAACAGATCCCGGGCACGTTCCATGCCGCCGGCATCAAGGACGGTTTTCTCGTACTCCTGGCCCTCATAGGTTTTCAGTTTGATAACGGTGCCGGTCTTGGGAATCTGAAGGTTGTAGAGTTTGTCCAATTCTTCTTTGGTGAGGAAGATGACCGGCTTTTTCACTTTCTTGAAGACGGGCTCATAGTATTCGGCATCACGCACCTGGGTGTGGCCGTTGCGAATGGCCCAGCGGAGGAACCAGGTCAGATTCTTGTACTGCTTCTCCACGGAGGATTCTTCCAGCTTGGCTTTGGCTCGAAGATACACGAGGAATTTGTCCAGGCCCTTGCGGTCAAAGAAGTCCAGGCCCACTTTCTTGTTGAACTTTTCCAGATGATGCTTGAAGGATCGCACCATCTTGTAGGTCTCCATAGACCACTCCTTGATAGAACTCTCTTCTTTGATAAACTTCTCTACGTAGACAACGGCAGGTGTCACTTTCTCTTCCGTCTCAGGCTCTTTCTCCTCGGCTGCTTGTGCTGCGGCCTCGATCTGCTCTTCGCTCTGGCCAGAGGCGGCACCTGCGACCTTTGCCTTGTTGCGATTGACGGCTTTCTCGAATTCGGCCTTCAGGTCATCAATAGTGGGCTTCTCCGTGGTGCGGAGGTCGTAGTCGGTGAAGTGGGTGGTGATGTCCGTAAGGCGGGAGTTAATTGTGCGCCAGTCTGCGCCGGCAGCATTGGTCACACCTTGCTTGACCTGCTGCTTGGCTTTATCCCATTTCTCCTCCTTGATGCTATATCCGACGGTGGTGATATAGCGCTCGCCACGCATTGAGATTGAGACGCGGATGGGCTTCTCTCCGGCCTTATTCGTGGTCTTGTAAAGCATGTACTGGACCTTCATGATTCCTTCCTATTATAAGTTCAACATTCGCTTGGTTTGTTCTCAGTTTGTTCTCGGTTTTGCGGAGGTTTGTTCTCACTCTTTTCCTCTCGCGCTCTTTGAACACTTTACCTTATTATCTTTAGATAATAAGGGGACCGTTTTGCGAAAATGTCGGCTCTGGGGTTGTGTAGCGGCATTTTCTCCGGAAAGTGAGAAGAGAATCAATTGTTCTCACTTTTGTTCTCACTTTTTCCACTACGCAAATATACTGAGAACTACTGAAACGACCAAATTTATTTGCAAAAACTTGAAAATACGAACTTTACGAGCCTTTCGGAAACCATAGGGAACCGAACTAAATCGTAGTTCGATTCTTCCCAGCACCACGGAAACCCGCTGATTATCAGCGGGTTTTCTTTATTTGCTCACACTTCTGTCCACACTTTTTGTTTATATCCTCCCTTCTACCGTATTAAACCACTCACTACTGAATTCGGATTACAAGACACTGAAAGGGCATATTTCGGACGATACTTCAGGAAACTAAATATATTATGACTACTGAAGGGCAACGCGAATCAACCCCATAAATATGGGGGGGTGTCGTGGGGCGTGGAGGCGTGGCTTGAATCTAAAAATGCTTATCTTTGTGTGATTGTAAAGATAAACGCCATGAAACAAATCATCGCCGCCCTGGTGGGAGTCATCCTGGCCTCGGGCGTTCTGGCCCGGGGACAGGCCCCCGAACTGCAGCGTATCCCCTTTTCCGCCATTCAGGGCGTGAGTGTGGGCAATGCCCAGGATGATGCGGCGGGAACGGGAGTGACCGTCTTCCGGCTCACCGTCCCGGGACGCGCGGCGGTAGCGGTCTTCGGCGGAGGCCCGGCATCCAGAGAGACGGAGGCCATTGCCCCGGAACGGAACCATCCCCTCAATGCGCTGGTTTTCTCGGGCGGATCGGCCTATGGCCTGGCTGCTTCCGGAGGCGTGGCCCGCTGCCTGGAAGAGCACGGCGTCGGATTTGATACCGGCATTGCCCGGGTGCCCATCGTGTGCCAGAGCAGTATCTACGACCTGGGCTATGGCAGTGCCACGGTTCGGCCGGATGAACAGATGGGCCATACTGCCTGTGAAGCGTCATTTGCCGGGAACGACCCGTGCAGCGGCAATGTCGGTGCCGGTACGGGGGCCACGGTGGGCAAGGCAGCCGGAATGCAGCAGGCCCAGAAAGCCGGGATCGGTTACGCAGCTGCACAAATGGGGTCACTCCGGATAGGTGTGGCCGTCGTGCTGAATAGCTTCGGGGACATCTACTCCCACGGAAAGAAGATCGCCGGAATGCTGACCCCGGACCGCTCCGCTTTCGCAGATTCCTACACAACCTTGCTCCATACGACGGGAGACAATCTCTTCACCGCCAACACCACCCTGGTGGCCGTATTCACCAACGGCGACTTCACGCCGGCCCAGCTCAGACACCTGGCGCAGATGGCATCAGCCGGACTGGCCCGCTGCATCGATCCCGTCTTTACCACCGCTGACGGAGACACGATCTATGCCGTTTCCGTGGGGGACGAGCAGCACAAAGTGAGCGCAAATCTGGACGCCGCAGGCGCACTTTCCGCATCTTTGGTGGAAGAGGCTATAGCAGATGCCGTATATTCTGCCAAAAACGGCTCTTAATCAATGATGACGCTACCGTCGGACCGGAGGGTGACGAAGTTGCCTTCGTGGATGGTGACAGGACCTTCCGTTTCATAGAAAGCAGTGGCTGGTGAGTGTGATGCGAATAAGACTTTATTCCCCTTGCGCAGGAACCGATATACCTTCGGCGCGAAGATACCCTTCAATTGCGTAGAGCGGAAGATTCTCCATCCAACTTTGGTCAATGTAGTTCTTCATCGAGACGCGGAGGCCTTTGAGGGCGGGATGTTCGTCAATGTAGGTCTTAAGTGATTTGCTCTTGACGTTTTCTTCAGCCTTGGCTTCTATTGGGATGACTCTTTTTTCTGTCTGGACGGCGAAATCTATCTCGCATTCTGACTCATTGGATGAGTGGTAGAATGTGGGGATTTGGATGCGGGCCAGCTGTTCGTTCACGTAGCACTCTGTGAACGCGCCCTTGAATTCCTTGAAAATGTTGTCACCAACCAGCATCTGGGAGGCAGGGACATCAGTCATAGCGCCAAGAAGGCCGACATCCAGAGGGAATACCTTGAAAACATCGAAATCTTCATAGAATTTGAGCGGGTACTCGATTTTGGAGACGCGGTGGATCTTGTAGATGAGCCCGGCGTCTTTGAGCCAGGTGATGGCTACTTCAAAGTCTTTTGCCCTGCCTCCTTTACGGACGGCTCCGTAGATGAACTTCTTGTTCTCTTTGGCGAGGTGTGAAGGCAGGGAATCCCAGACCATCTCGATGCGCGGAACTTCTTTCTTGGGGGCGTGCTTGGAGAAGTCTTTTCTGTAGCCGGCAAGGATGTCTTTCTGGATCATACGAACGGCCCCCAGTCCCTTCCCTTCGATGTAACCGGCAACAGCCTCAGGCATTCCACCCACGTAGTAATACTGGCGCAGAAGGTCGATGTATTTCTGGCTAAGTGTGTTTACCGCAGCCCAGTCACAGTCCAACAGGAGCTGGGTAAGTTTCTCGTTGCCGGTGGCATTCAAGAATTCGTGCAGGGACATCGGGAACATACGGACCAGCTCCACCATTCCGACCGGGAAAGACTGGTCTTCGTGGATGGAGATGCCCAGCAGTGAACCGGCAACGGCCACATCGTACTGAGGGAAGTCTTCTTTGAAGTATTTGAGGCAGCCGAGGGCGGCAGCGCTTTCCTGGATCTCGTCTATGACGATGAGGGTATCCTTCGGCACGATGTCCACACCGGTATGAGCAGAAAGGGTGCGGATAATACGCGGGATGTCGTGGTCTGGTTCGAAGATAGATTTGGCGACGGCATCCTTGTCCAGGTTTACATAGGAGAGCGTTTTGTACTCCTTGTTGCCAAACTCTTTGAGGATGTATGTCTTACCTACCTGACGGGCTCCGTCAAGAACAAGTGGTTTATGGTCTTTACGTGACTTCCACTCAAGCAGTTTCGCGTATATCTCTCTTTTCATACAACAAAAATTCGGACGATAATCAATGGCAAATATACATTTATTCCGACGAATAAAGAATGGTTTTCAACAAAAATCCTGACTATTTCTTCTTGAACGCCTCTTCCATCTTCTTTACCACGTCCATGCGGAGCGGACATCCTTCGGGACGGGAAATAGGTTCCGTCGCCCAGACTAAAAAGCCATTTCTTGTGAAAGAAATCCTGCTTACCGTCCGCAGCAACCATATCCCCGGCTGCGTGGCATCCATCAACATCTACCGCATCGAGGGTAAGAAGGAATCGTTTGTCAACGTGCTTCACAAGCCAATCTATTTCGACGTTGCCGTCTCGAATGATCCGCAGGATTTCGACATCCAGCCTGCAGAAACCATTCTGCTGGAGCCGGGCAAATACTTCATCGCCTTCCAGATTGTCGGATGCAATAGCGAAGCTCTACAGGAATTCCGGGAGATGAGTATGGACTTCAATATCTACCTCAAAAGCAGCTATATTCGGGAGGTGGCTCTGGGTGAAATAGAACATCTGCCCGTCAACATCGGTGTCGCAGTCAAGGGGCTGGAGTATCAATGACAAACGAGATAACTTACGGTGGTATACTATATTATACTATAATACACTTTCTTCCCAGCACCACAAAACAGGCCGTAGGATCCCCTACTGCCTTTGTTTTTGTGGTGCAAGCACCTCCGTTACGGCTTAGGGCTCATAGATCAGCGTGTCTGTCTTGAGATAGGACTCGCCACCGTTCTTGAATTCGTATTGGGTGGGGTCACTGTCTCTGGGTCCCCAGTAAACCGTTCCGCCGATGGTAACCGTGCCGCAATATCTGTAATTGTTCGGTCCGATGCAACAATCGTCCAAATCATTAGTAGCACCTCTTGTGGCAGTGACTTTGGTGACGCCGTCGGTGATGGTAATGGTGCCGCATGTACTAATACTATCCATAGTATATCCTGAGCCGATACCGGGACAATTAGTTCCACCTGTAGCCACGATGGTTCCTTTGGTAATTAAAATATTACCACAACGGCTAGCGGCGGAATACGTACTTGTACCTCCGCCGATGCCGGCACCATTATCTCCGCCGTAAGCAGTGACGGTGCCAGTAGTACTGATGGTGATATCGCCGCCAACAACGGGAGAGTCAGGTACTGTGTCACCGCTCCCGATGCCGGCAGAGCCGAAACCAGCGTAGGCCGTCACGTTGGCAGCTCCGGTGATGACGATGTTGCCGTAGTGACTTTCGGTGTCGCCGCCAATGCCGGCCGTACCTCCACTATCGCTGTGCGAGTCCGCTGTCAGCGAACCGCTTCCCTGGATGGTCAGCGTTTTGCCGTCGGGCACGCTGATGGCAGCACGACTTCGACGGAAAGGCCTCACCAGATTATCCGTGCCGTCGGCCAGCACCAGGGTGGCGTCGCCCTCGCAGGTGATGCCTGCCCAATCCGTGTCCCAATCGTTCCCGCCATTGATGGCGATGCCCGAGAGCGTCACGGTAGCGCCGTCAGCAACGGAGATCTTGTAGTCTCCCGCGAGGGTTCCCGTCAGCCAATCGCCGTCCTGGGCCACATAATTGCCGCTGAGCTGGCTCAGATCCACCAGGTGATTCTCCACGGTGTAGGTGTAGGTGTAGATTTCCTGGCCGTAGGTGGAATCATAGGCTTTAGTGGGCGCGCTGCGGGTGACGGTGAAGCCGGGAGCGGCCAGCAGGTCGGTGACGTCCGTCTCCGATTCGTCCGTATTGCGGTTGTATGCGGGATTGTCGTAATCGACATCGTTTCTATAATTGGAGC
>JAEEGJ010007232.1_pt1 | contig 32129 bp, 25 predicted proteins | sample 8958761 | NCBI WGS metagenome assembly JAEEGJ01 (sample SAMN16246546, study PRJNA631951) | gut metagenome | biome: gut microbiome; feature: rumen; material: RS-attached | host: Bos | place: Iran: Karaj | collected 2018-10
GGCCTGCTCGCGCGTCATATAATCGATGGTCACGTCCAGGTGGCGGCCGATGACTTCGTTGACCGTGGCCTCGATCTGCGCCACCTGCGCGTCGGTGGGGCAGCAGGGGAGGAGGTAGTCGCACTTGGATTTCTTGCGCTCGATGTGCGCGTTGCGCGAACGGGGACAGCCGAACAGGCGGACCATCGTCCCGTTGAGGATGTGCTCCGCCGTGTGCATCGGCGGGTATTCTTCTTTATTGTGCGCGTTGAGGACAGGTTCTTCCATCTAGCTATTTATTTATAAGGGGCCACGATGACGTTCTTGGTCTTGACCATGGACCATTTGGGCACGCGGCGGTCGTCTCGGTCGGAGAGCCCCATCCAGTAGTAGGCGGCGATGCCGGCGTCGTGGGCCTTCTGGGAGAAGTATTTGGCAAACTGGGCATTGTCCAGCGTGTCTTCGTTGGTGCCGCCGCCCCACTCGCCGATGATGGCCGGGACGCCCAGGCGGTCGACAATCTGCGCCTGCAGGTCGCGGAAGAACTTGTCGATGTCGGCCTTTTCGGCGGCGAACTTGTCGGCGTTCCAGTAGCTGTGGACCTGCACGGCGATGTGGCCGGGCTTCTCCGGAAGCAGGAACTGCGTGAGCGGCTCCAGCAGGTGGCCGTTCCACGAGCCGGCGCCGCTGCAGCCGCCGTAGGTGTTGACGACGAGGTTGCGCTGGCCGTTGTTGCCGCCGCTGGCGCGGACCGTCTCCACGAAGAGCTTCGCGTAGCTGTTTATGCCCTTGTAGGCGGACGCCGACACGGCCGCGTCGTAGCGGGCCGGCTGGACGTTGAAGGAGGCGAAGCACCAGGAATCATAGGGGTCCAGCATCTCGTTGTAGGACTCGAACCACAGCTTCTCGCCATAATCCTTGAAAGTGTTTGCAATCTGCTGCCAGAGGGCCTTGTAGCGGTCTTTTGCCGCCTCGAACTCCTGCTCGCCGGCCACCAGCCAGGCGGCGCTCTCGGCGCCCGTGTCGTGGTGGACGTTGAGGATGCAGTACATCCCCTCGTCGATCACGTAGTCCACCACTTCCTTGACCCGGGCCATCCAGGCCGGGTCCACGTCCGTGCCCGTCCAGGTGGAGCGGTCCCACTTGGTCTGGTCGTGGAGCGTGATGGTGCCCATGTGCGGATACCAGGTCACCGGCACGCGGATGGCGCCGAAGCCGGCTTCCTTGAACATGTGGATCAGCGCGCGGGTGGCCTGCGGCTGCCCCCAGGCGGTCTCGTAGTCCGCCGGGGTGGGGTATTTCCCGGTCCGGTCGATCGCATTGGCCTCGATCCACATATTGTCAACGTCGTTGCTGTTGCTGTCGAGGGTGTTGCCGAGGTTCCAGCCGGCGCCCATGTTGAGGACGGCCTCCGCGGCCGTCTCGAAGGGGCCGGTCTCTCCCGGGGGATCCTGTACGGGCGGCTGCTCCTGCTCCTGTCCTTCTTCCTGGCCCTCGTCCGGGAGGTCCAGCGGGTGGCATCCCGTCGCCAGGATGCCCAGCAGGGCGGTCATACCATATATTAATAGGGATTTCGGGATTCGCATGACACAAAATACGCAATTTTCCATTTCAAAAACAAATTAAAGCCGCGCGGGGTGCGAATTTCGGTTCATTAAATAATGGCGCCATAATGAAAGCGAATCGATTTTGTGTCAAAAAATATCGCGTTTGTGTCAAGAATGTTTAAATACCTTATAGGAATAATGTAAAAAATTGCTTTTCTTTGAACATATTTTACCCACAAATTCAACTCTTATGATGAAAAGGAGAAAACTATTTCGTCTGTCCGGACTTGTGGCGCTTCTGCTCCTGCTGCCCGGACATTCTTTTGCCCAGAATCTACGTGTGCAAGGCAAAGTCCTTGATGAGCACGGGGATGGGTTGATCGGAGCCGGCGTGCTCATTCAGGGGACCAACAACGGTACCGTGACTGACCTTGACGGCAATTTCGTCCTTCCTTCCGTTCCCCGAGGCACCACACTGGAGATTTCCTGTATCGGCTACGCCACCCAGGAGGTCCAGGTGACCGGGCAGTACATCACCGTCACGATGGCGATCGACTCGAAGGCTCTTGACGAGGCTGTCGTCGTTGCGTACGGCCAACAAAAGAAAGTCACCATCACCGGTGCCGTTTCCGCGGTCAGCGGCGAAGGCCTCCTGAAGGCCCCTGTCGCGAACGTGGCGAACGCCCTCCAGGGCAACCTCCCGGGCGTTTCGGCCGTCCAGGCCTCCGGTATGCCTGGTGCCGATGAACCGGTCATCCGCATCCGCGGCGTCGGCTCGCTCAACAGCGCCGAGCCGCTGGTCCTGGTCGACGGCGTCGAACGTCCGTTCTCCCAGCTGGATGCCAACGAGATCGAGAGCATCTCGGTCCTGAAGGATGCATCGGCCACGGCCGTGTTCGGTGTGCGAGGCGCCAACGGCGTCATCCTCGTGACCACGAAGCGCGGTACGACCGGCAAGGCTTCCGTGACCGCGTCGATCAACTCCGCCGTGCAGACGATCTCGAAGTTCGTCGATTTTGCCGACTCCTACACCTACGGCAAGATGTGGAACTACACGCAGATCACCGACGTGCTCCCGATGAACCAGTGGCCCGGAAGCACCACCATCGCGGACTACACGCCCTATGCCGAGACCGGCATCCGCTTCAGCCAGGACGTGATGGAGCATTTCCGCAAGCAGGACATGCCCACCACCTTCCCGAGCATGGACTGGATCAAGTATATCATGAACGACACCGCCTGGCAGGAACAGGCCAACGTCAACGTCAACGGCGGCACCGAGCGTGTCCGCTACTTCGTGTCGGCCGGCTTCCTGAACCAGGATTCCCTGTTCAAGACCTTCTCTGACAACAAGAACGAGACCTTCAACTTCAAGCGTCTGAACTACCGCGCCAACCTCGATATCGACGTTTCCGCGCACAGCCAGCTCTCCATCACCCTCGGCGGCCGCATGCAGAACCGCAACACGATGGGCAGCGGCGAAGGTTTCCTCTTCCGTTACCTGCAGGGTGCCACGCCGTACGCCGGCAGCGGCATCGACGCGCAGGGCCGCCACATCATCTCGGACAACACGATCGTCGGTCCGTTCGACCGCGACGCGCTCTCCAACTACTATGACCTCGGCTATGTGAACGAGAGCACCAACGCGCTCAACTTCGACCTCCAGTACAAGCTCGACCTGGGCTTCCTCACCCAGGGCCTCAGCTTCAAGGTCAAGGCTTCCTACAACTCCCAGTACACCGCCCAGAAGAACCGTCAGAACGGTTACGGCACCGGTGTCGTCTACGTGGCCACCCTCGTGGACGGCGAGGAGGCGCTCCGCAAGGAGAACATCACCTGGCCGATTCCCTACAGCGAGTCCAAGTGGGGCAGCCGCAACTGGTACACCGAGGCGAGCTTCGACTACGCCCGCCGTTTCGGCGACCACAACATCGGCGCCCTCGTCCTCTATAACCAGAGCAAGACCTATTATCCCTGGGATTCCGACGGAAGCATCTACGAGGCCATCCCGAAGGGCTATGTCGGTCTGGTCGGCCGTATCACCTACGACTACGCCACCAAGTACCTGCTCGACCTCAACATCGGCTACAACGGTTCCGAGAACTTCGCCCCCGGCAAGCGCTACGGTCTCTTCCCGTCCGTGTCCGTGGGTTGGATCCCGTCCAGCGAACCCTGGTGGGAGCCCATCAAGGACGTGTTCGGCTATCTGAAGATCCGCGGTTCGTGGGGTCTGGTCGGCAACGACAACACCAACGGCCACCGTTTCCTTTATCTGCCGGGCCAGTGGATGTTCTACAAGGGCGCCACGACGGTCAACCCGCAGAAGCGCGGCGCCAACTTCGGCACCAGCGGCGACTGGCTCCAGGCTGTCCGTGAGCTCACCTCCGGCAACCCGAACGTGACCTGGGAGACCGCCAGCAAGATCAACGTCGGTGTGGACGCCGGCTTCTTCAAGGACCGTCTCCACGCTTATGTCGACTTCTTCTGGGAGGACCGCAAGGACATCCTCGTGTCCAACGCCTCCACGCTTCCCGCCGTCACGTCGCTGCCCGCCAGCAACGTCAACGCCGGCCGCGTGAAGAACCATGGTTTCGAGGTCACCCTCAACTGGGAAGACCGCCGCGGCGATTTCCGCTACAGCATCTCCCCGAACTTCTCGTTCGCCCGCAACCAGGTCATCGAGATGCTCGAGGTCCCGCCTATGTATGAGTATCTGCGCCACACCGGCCTGCCGGTCGGCCAGCGCTTCGGCTATGACCTCTTCGAGTTCTACCAGCCGGGCACGGAAGACCGGTACCGCGCTGCCTATGGCGCGAACATGCCCCAGCAGCTCGCCAAGCCCGACAACAGCGACCTCAAGTATGGCGACGCTGTCTACGTGGACCTCAACGGCGACGGTGTCATCGACACCAACGACCAGAAGCCGCTCGGCTACACCGACACGCCGGAAATCACCTTCTCGCTCAACGCCGCCTTCCACTGGAAGGGCCTCGACTTCTCCATGCTGTGGACGGGTGCCGACCACGTGAGCCGTACGCTGAACGGATACTTCCGCGACCAGTTCGGTTCCACCAACACCTCGGCCCTGACGCAGTGGGTGGCCGACAACTCCTGGACGGAGGACAACCCCGGCGCCATCCTGCCGCGTATCTCGTTCACCAACCGTGTGCACAACAACCACGATTCCCAGGCCTGGATGGTCAATTCCCGCTACATCCGACTGAAGAACGTCGAGATCGGCTACACCTTCGGCAAGTCGAAGCGCATGCCGTTCTTCAACTACATCCGCGTCTTTATGTCCGGCCAGAACCTGTTGACCTTCTCCCAGTTCGACGGCAACGATCCCGAAGCCCCCGGACAGGGTCTTGACTTCGGCGTGCGTTACCCGATGACCCGCGTGGTCAACATCGGCGCTCAGTTCAACTTCTAATGGAGCTACGAATATGAAAAAGATATCCAACTTTATACTTGCGCTTGGACTCGGAGCCGCCATGTCCCTCTCTTCCTGCGTCGATCCGTTCGCTATCGGCGACAACTTCCTGGAGAAGGCCCCCGGCGTGGACGTCGACATGGAGACGGTGTTCTCGAGCGCTGAATTTACCCGCAATTTCCTCTGGAGCGCGTATGGTCAGATCTATTGCACCTACACCTCCGGCAATATGATGAACGGTGCGCCGATCGACGTGCTCTCGGACTCCTACCACTGCTACGTCAGCTGGGGCGGCCCGAAGCAGAGCTACTATCCCGGCGCCCTCACGGAGAATGCCCAGGATACCGAAGACGGCAACTTCCAGGGCAAGTTCTCCTATTCGACCAAGGGCGGTCTTGACTCCGACGCCGGCGGCCGTGTCTCCATCTACGAGACCGTGCGCAAATGCTGGCAGCTCATCGAGAACATCGACCGCGTGCCCGGTATGGACGATACCGAGAAGAGCTGCCTGCGCGGCGAGGCCTACACCATCATGGCGAGCCGCTATTTCGATGCGTTCCGCAATTTCGGCGGCCTCTGTCTCGTCCGCAAGGCCTATGGCGTGGGCGAGGACTTCACGTCCGGCCGTTCCACGGCCAAGGAGACCGTGGAATTCATCGACTCCCTGATCGTCTGTGCCATCAAGGAGCCCGGCTTCCGCTGGAACGTCCCCGATTCCGACCTGGGCCAGTGGTCCGGCCGCCTCACGCGCGCTTCGGCCAAGGCCCTTCGCGCCAAGGTCTGGCTATTCGCCGCCTCTCCGCTGTTCAACAACGCGGAGCCTTACATGAGATATGACAAGAAGCCCACCGGGTTTGAGAACGAGGAGCATGTGTGGTTCGGCGGCTATGACGCCAGCCTCTGGCAGAAGTGCCTCGACGCCTGCAAGGATTTCTTCAGCGACAATGCGGCCAACGGCAACTACTACCAGCTCGTGCAGCCTGCTTCCCAGAATGAGGCCGGCTACCGCGAGGCCTACCGCACCGCCTACCGCTACCGCAACGGCTATGCCAACAAGAGCGGCGTTGTCAACCACGAGAAGCTCTTCGACGCCCATCCGACCCTGACGCTGTCCGACGGCGGCTGGGGCTGGGGCTGGCGCGGTTTCGCCCTCGACTGTATGCGCCAGGGCGGCCAGGTCCCGACCAACGAGCTGATGGAGTGCTTCGGCATGCAGGACGGCCGCGTGTTCCCGTATACGGACATCTATGGCCCCGGCAAGAACCCGAACCACGTCGACATCTTCGCCGACCGCGACCCGCGTCTGTATGAGACGATCCTCGTCCCGCAGCAGTCGCTTCCTTCCGGATTCGACTATGCCGGTATGAACTACATGGACTCCTGGGTCGGCGGCTTCCTCGAGAAGAACAGCAACGTCAACAACACCGACGACGTGGCTTCCGGCTACAGCAAGTTCAAATGGCTGCTCGACTACTGGGGCGGCAACCGCTATGACGACGACCTGATCGGCGTCCCCTACATCCGCCTGGCCGAGATGTACCTGATCCAGGCTGAGGCCAAGGCCGAGACCGGCGACCTCCGGGGCGCTCTGGACGACCTCCATGTCGTGCGCAGCCGCGTCGGCCTGGGCCGTCTCGAGGAGAAGAACCCGCAGCTGAACCTGACCACCAACAAAGAGAACCTCATCGACGAAATCCTGCGCGAGCGCAACTGCGAGATCGGCGCCGAGTGCGGCGACCGCCTCTACGACATGATCCGCCGCAAGCGCCAGGATCTCTTCACCAAGCCCCTCCACGAGATCCGGATCTACCGCCTCGACGCTGCCGGCAACCGCCTGACGGAAGGTGACCAGCAGTATCAGGCCGGCGAGACCTGGCCGAACTTCGAGTACGAGAAGCCGCAGATCGTGAACGGTGCCCGCAAATGGTGGGATGAAGGCTTCTGGACGAACAAGTGGTACCTCGATCCGGTGTCCCGTGACGAAGTACAGAAGGGTTATGGCCTTACGCAGAATCCTGGTTGGTAATAATTTGAAATTGTCAAGATTATGAAATTGAATCATATACTCATCTTCGGCCTGCTGGGATTCTGTGCCGTCCCTGCGACGTTGGACGCCCAGACGGAGCTGCGCGACAAGAAAGCGCAGAGCATTGATCTGGGTCAAAGCGTCGAGACCACGGAATTCCTGACGACGGCGGCGACCTACACCATCACCGCCGAAGAACTCAGCCACACCTCCGCCATCAGCCTCGCCGACGCGCTCCATGGCAAGCTCCTCGGCCTGACCGCCCTGCAGAACACCGGTTTCAAGGGCGAAGAGGGGAGAGGCGCCTCCTTCAATATCCGCGGCGCCCAGACCACGGGCGAGAAAGACATCCTGATCCTGGTTGACGGCTACGAGCGCCCGATCGACCGCCTGTCGGTCGAAGAGGTGGAGAGCGTGACCGTCCTCCGCGATGCTGCCGCCGTGGCCCTCTACGGCCATGAAGGCGTCAACGGCGTCCTCCTGGTCAAGACCAAGCGCGGCCTGGCGAACAGCGGCTTCCATTTCAAGGCCGGTGTCTCGCACAAGCTCCAGTTCAATCCGGAGATGGCCAACATGGTCAGCGCCTACGACTATGCCAATGCGCTGAACCAGGCCCGTATCAATGACGGCAGCTCCGTCGCCTATACGGAAGCCGAACTCCAGAAGTTCAAGGATGGCAGCGATCCGTCCGTCTATCCCAACGTCAACTGGAAAGACGAAGTCTTCCGTGACAACGCCCACGAGACCAACGCCTTCGTGTCGATGTTCGGCGGCTCCGAAAACGTCGAGTACTACACGCAGCTGGACTTCACCGACGCCCGCGGCCTCTACAAGAACGCCTCCCAGGGCGACTGGAACTCCCAGCTCAAGTACTCCAAGGTGAACATCCGCGCCAACGTCGATTTCAAGGTCACCGAGAGCACCCGCGTCAAGACGAACGTCATGGCGATCTTCATGGAGACCAACGGCGTGCCGAACATCAACTCCAACGACGCCTGGTGGCATCTCTATAAGGTGCCTGCGCTGGCGTTCCCCATCCAGACCTCCGCCATCGGGACCGAAGGCGAGCCGGGATATATCCCGAGCGTCTGGGGCGGCAGCCAGACCTATGGCGACTACAACCTCGTGGCCAAGGCCCAGGGTACCGGTTTCGCCAAGACGCACCAGCGCCAGATCTGGGCGGACCTCACCCTCGAGCAGGATCTCGACTTCCTGGCCGAAGGCCTGAAGTTCTATGTCAGCGGCGCTTATGACAACGCCTCCATCATGAACGAAAGCCACCGCAGGGGCTACCAGTATGGTTGGAACTATTATGACGCAGCCGGCAACATGGACGCCGCCCTGATGGGTACTGTCCAGACCCAGCTCGTCTTCAACCACAATCTGGATTCCCAGTGGCGCATCGGCATGGTCCGCGCCGGTTTCAAGTATGCCACGACGTTCGCGAACGGCGACAACTTCGCCGCCAACGCCGGTTATAATATGAAGAGCGAGGTCCGCGACGGCCGGAGCAACACCTGGTACCGCGCGAACTGGAACCTGGCCCTCCACTATGACCACGCCGAGAAGTTCGTGGCCGACCTGGTCCTCGCGGCCAACGGCTCCAACCGTTCCTACCCGGCCAAGTGGGCGTTCTCGCCGACCCTCGGCCTCGGCTGGATCTATGCCAACAACCCGGACGGCGTCCTGAATTACGGCAAGCTCCGCGCTTCCGCCGGCATCCAGCACACCGACTACGTCCCGCAGGCCGGCCTTTGGCTCGCCAACTGGGCCAATTCCCACGGCCAGTTCTGGTATGGCCAGAGCTTCACCAGCTCCTGGGGCGCTTTCCTGACGCAGTTCCCGACCACGAGATTCCAGCAGGAGGCCGCCTACAAGGCCAACCTCGGTACTGACCTGCGCCTTGGCAACTGCCTCGACTTCACCGTCGACGCATTCTACCAGCAGCGCCGCAACATCCTCGTCAGCGCCAGCTCCCTCAACTCCGATGTGGTGGGCATCCAGTCCGCCTACGACGACAAGGGCGTGGTGGCCAGCTACGGCGTGGAGGCAGGCCTGCGCTTCGCCAAGACCTTTGGCGGCGGCCTGAACCTCAACTTCGGCGCCAACGCTTCCTTCGTGAAGAGCCAGATCCTCGAGTGGATCGAGACGCCTGCCTATCCGAACCTTTCCGTCATCGGCGCTCCTGCCGACCTCGCCCGCGGCCTCGTCGCCATCGGTTTCTTCCACAGCCAGGAAGAGATCGACAACAGCCCGATCCAGGAATTCGGCCAGGTCAAGGTCGGCGACATCCGCTACAAGGATGTCAACCACGACGGCTTCATCAACGAGAACGATACGGTGGCCATGGATTGGGGTACCGATTTCCCGGCCCTGAACTACGGCTTCAATCTCGGAATGGAATACAAGGGCTTCGGCTTCAACGTCGCCTTCCAGGGCGCGGCCTTCCAGACCAAGAACCTCCGCTACGTGGACGGTGTCTGGGGCGCGCTCTCCGACAACCGCAACCTGTCTCAGGAATACTACGACAACTGCTTCGACCGCGCCGGTTCCAATGCGCTGTACCCGCGTCTGTCGACGACGAACGTGGCCAACAACGCCCAGGAATCCACGATCTGGTACCGCAGCATCAACTGGCTCAAGCTGCGCGACTGCGAGCTCTACTACAAGCTTCCCGCAAAGGCGCTCCGCAGCATGAAGATGTCTGAAGCCAAGATCTTCGTCCAGGGTCAGAACCTGCTGTCTTTCGACAACATCGCCGCCATGGATGCTGAGAACCTCAACACCGGTTATCCTGTGCTGCAGTCGGTCTCCCTTGGCCTTTCCGTTGTATTCTAATAAAGCATGAGAATTATGAAACTCGATAGAATCATTTCATTCCTTTTCGCCGGTATCGTCCTGGCCTCGTGCGCTGACCTCAACTATACCGAGGAGAACACGCGTGACGAGGAATGGACCTACGAATACTTCGCGAACGGTATCAAGAACATGGTGTTCGACGTTTACGCCCAGCTCTACGGCAACGAATTCGAGTCCAACAGCGCCTACTTCCTGGCCGGCGCCACGGACGAGGCCCAGTATGCGCTGGAGACCGGTGCGGTAAACAACTACACCAACGGTGGCTGGAGTGCCGCCAATCCTTATTCCAACATCTGGACGAAGTCCTATACCGCCATCGCGGACATCCATATGTACCTGGAGAAGATCGACCAGGCGGACATCACCGAGTGGCAGTACAATCCGGACTATTCCAAGTGGGCCCAGCAGATGGAGATCTTCCCGTATGAGCTCCGCTTCCTGCGCGCCTACTTCTACTTCGAGCTGTTCCGCACTTATGGCGACGTTCCCCTCGTGACCACCACGCTGACCAACATGCAGGCCAACTCCATCGAGCGTACCCCTGCCGACCAGATCGTGAAGTTCATCGTGGACGAGCTCGACGCCGTGGCGCCGTACCTGCCGGTCTCCTATGCGAACGAGGCGGAAGCCGAGATCGGCCGCGCGACCCGCGTGGCGGCCTTCGCCCTGAAGGCCCGTACGCTGCTCTACGCGGCTTCTCCGCTCTTCAACCCGTCCAACGACTCCGCCAAGTGGGCGAAGGCCGCCGAGGCCTGCAAGTTCTTCCTGGACAACGCCGACGCCTGGGGCCTGAAGCTCAGCGCCTACGGCTCCCTGTGGGGCCACGACGCCTTCTTCAACCCCGAGCTGATCTTCGGCCTGGGCCGTGGCGAGAGCAACAACTTCGAGAAGGCCAACTATCCGGTCGGCGTCGAGAACGGCTCCTCCGGCAACTGCCCGACCCAGAGCTTCGTCGATCAGTATGAGTATCAGAACAACGGCGAGACCTTCGGTCAGCGCTATCCCGGCGAGATCGACCTCAACACCGTCGATCCCTATGCAGGCCTCGACCCGCGTTTCGCCCTGACCGTCGTGAAGAACGGCGACGAATGGCCGACCAACGGCGCCCAGAAGAAGCCGATCGAGATTTTCTTCGGCGGCTTCAACGCCGCTCCGAAGTACGGCGCCACGCCGACGGGCTACTACCTGAGGAAGTATGTCGACGGCGCCTGCGTGACGACTGCTGACAACCAGGTCTCCCGCCGCCACACCTGGATCCTGTTCCGCCTGGCCGAGATGTATCTGGACTATGCGGAGGCCGTGTTCCATGCCACCGGCAGCGCCAACGACGCTTCCTACGGCATGTCCGCGAACCAGGCCGTCAACGTGCTGCGCAACCGCTCCGACATCCAGATGCCGGCCTTCTCCGAGGACGGCGACGCCTGGGTGGCCCGCTACGAGCGCGAGCGCCTCGTGGAGCTCGCCTTCGAGAACCACCGCTTCTGGGATGTCCGCCGCTGGAAGAAGGGTCCTGCCTATTTCAAGACCATCCAGGTGGCGACGATCGGCAGCGACCTCAAGCTCACCCGGTCTACCGTTACCCGTCAGTGGGATGACAAGTACTACTTCTATCCCATCCCGCAGACCGAATTGAAGAAGAACCCCAACCTCACGCAAAACCAGGGCTGGTAGAGCGCTTTATAAGGATTACCGATATGAAAAAGATATTCAAATATTTAAGCATACTCCTGTCTGTTGCCCTGCTGGGCAGCATCTCAGCCTGTAACCTGCTGATGGATCCGCTCGAGGAGACCGCGGAGGTCGGGCTCGGCATCAAGGTGTTCTTCCCGACCAAGGTGGTCGCCGGCCAGCCGATGACCATCAACGGCAACGGTTTTGCGACCGCCCGCTCGATCGAGTTCCCGAACGGCGTCAGCGTCACGGACTTCGAGATCGTCTCCAACCAGATGATCCGCGTCGTCGCCCCGGCCGGCATCGCCGCCGACGGTGGCGTGATCAAGGTCGTCACCGCGGAGGGCGAGGCCGTGTCCCGGCTGCCGCTGACCCTCGGTTCCACCAGCGTCTCCGGCTTCTCCCTGCAGGCTGGCGAGACACTCAAGGGCGGCGAATCGATCGAGGTCTACGGTACGGACCTGCAGTTTGTCTGCGAGGCCGAACTGCCTGACGCAGAGGGCAATCCGATGACCCTTCCGGACGAGTGCTTCTACCGCAAGGGCGAGAACAAACTCGTGATCACCATCCCCAGGAAAGTCTTCGACGGCACCTATGTGGGTAAACTCCGTACCTTCGACGGCAAGGAATTCCTGCTGCCGGAGCTCAAGTACGAACCGGGTGCCGAAGGCGGACACTGGGAGAGCAAGGAAGTCATGATCTGGGAGAATGACGGCAGCCACGGCGCCGTGTCCTGGAGCAGCGACTACCGCTTCGCGGCCGAAGCCAACAAGACCGGCGAGGAGATCTACGCCATTCCGGACGATGTCTGGGCCAAGATGAAGGAAGGCACCTTCTACGTGAAGGTCACAGCCGAGAACCCGCAGATCCGCATCACCACGGGCTGGTGGAGCACGACCTGGACCGGCAACGACTTCATGCCGGGCAGCGAGGGCCTCACCGACAACGGCGACGGCACCTGGACGCTGGCGGTCACGCTCGGCGACGATCCGATCATGGATGTCATCGACGTGCAGCATCTGCTGGTCACGGGTGACCGCTTCACCCCGAAGAAACTCTACTTCCTCAAGTAGACGATGCCTATACGGAAGGAGGCTGGCCCGATGGGGCCAGCCTCCTTTTTTATGCGTATCGCGGTCGCCCGGGAATCAGTTCTCCGAAACGGTCATCCGGCGGATCCGGCTGGCGACCTCGTCCGGGCGGTCCATCAGCAGCTGTCCGTGGTTCATGCCGGGGAATACTTCGATGTGGGCTTCCGGACAGAGGGCGAGGAGGTGCCGGGCCTGCGGCCGGGCGACGAAGCCCTCCTTGGTCCCATGCCAGAAGTGGATGTCGGCGCCGTGGATGGATTCCAATTTGTTGGTATAGACGTCCTTGTAGCCGTCGCGGACGGCCTTCCCCTTGCCGGAGGGCCAGGCTTTCCTGCATTCGTCCAGCATCGCGTTGATGTAGTGCGAATGGAACACCCATTTCCAGAAGCCGGTGCAGTGGTAGCAGGTCCAGACGTTGAAACTCTGGTAGTAGCGCAGCGGGTCCACGCTCCACCTGGGGAGCGGGAGCAGCGGCGCGGCGTCCATGATCGCATGGTCGATGACGATCTCGTCGCGCTCCAGTACGCGCGACAGGATCTTGCCGCCCAGCGAGAGGCCGTAGGCGATGTCCAGATGACCGTTGAAATGCTCGCGGACGTAGGCGATGATCTGGCCGGCCTGGTCGTCGATGGACGTGTAGCGGGATTTCTCGCCCAGCAGGAAGCCGTCGATGCCGACGGCGGTGATGTCATATTCGCCCTTGAGCAGTCCGATCAGGGGCAGGAAGATCTCGTGGGTCACGCCCAGGCCGTGGATGAGCAGCAGGCGCGGGCATCCGGGTTGTCCGTAGGAGTGGAAAGTCATCAGCTTGTGAATTAAAAGAGTGTGTTTTCAGTTAGACAAATATAACAAAAGATCGGGGAGAATCCTTATCTTTGTACTTATGCGAAAAACGACGAAAGAGATGAAGCTCGTGGTCATCAACGCCTGCGTCCGGCAGGGAGATTCCCGGACCCTGCAGATCGCCGAACCGGTCGTCCGGGCGCTTGCAAAGCGCTATGAGACAGTCCGCTATGACCTCCCGGAGATGGAAGGCGTCGTCCCGCTGACGCCCGCGCTGTTCGCGGCGCGCGGGGCGGGGGATGTCCCCGCCTGGGCCGCGGCCGCTGCGCGCGAGATCGCGTCCGCCGACCGCATCCTCATCGCGGCCCCGTTCTGGGACATGGGCATCCCGGCCGTGCTGAAGGCCTTCTTCGAGCAGACCTCGCTTTTCGACGTCACCTTCACCGACGACGGCACGACCTGCGTCGGCCTCTGCCGCGCCCCGAAGGTGCTTTTCATCACCACGCGCGGCATGGACATCCCCACGGGCGACGCGCGCGAGCAGGCCACGCCCTACCTGCGCGCCCTCGGCACGCTCTGGAATTTCGGCGAGCTGACGACGGTCGCCGCCCGGAACATGGACTACGTCACGCCCGGGGAGGCGCAGGCCCGGATCGACGCCTGCGTCGAGGAAGCCCTCGCGCTCGTCAGGGCGTGGTAAAAGTTTTGTAAATTTGTATGAGTATGGAGACGACATTATACATCATCATCGGCCTGGCGGCGCTGGCCATCCTGGTGCTGGCCTTCCTGCTGGTCCGCAAGGCCGGCGAGGTCCGCACGTCCGAGGCGCTCCGCAAGAGCGACGCCGAGGCGGGGGAGAAGGCCCTGCGGCAGCAGCGCGAGGCCGGCGAGGCAGCGCTCCGGCAGCAGCAGGAAGCCAGCGAGGCGGCCCTGAAGCAGCTGCGCGAGGCCAACGACGCCGCGCTCAAGCAGCAGATCGAGGCCATCCGCGCGCAGATGACCGCCGAGACGGAGAAGCTCCTCAAGCAGCGCGAAGAGGCGATCAGCAAGAAGGCCGAAGAGACCTTCAAGAACATATCGGGCAACCTGGGCAAGGACATCAAGACGATGCAGGAAGCCTTCGACGCCCAGAAGAAATCCCAGACGGAAGGCGCCGCTTCGCTGAAAGAAGCGATGGAGCAGGCCGTCAAGAACCTCCAGCAGCAGACCTCCAGCATCGGCGCCAAGGCCGACAACCTGGCCTCGGCCCTCAAGGGCCAGAACAAGACGGCCGGCGGCTGGGGCGAGGTCATCCTCTACAACATGCTCGTCAACGAAGGCATGGTGGAGGGCCGCGACTTCGACCGGGAGGAGACCCTCCGCGACGCCCTCGGGCAGACGGTCCACAACGACGACAGCAGCAAGCGGATGCGTCCCGACTACATCCTCCATTATCCCGACCACACGGAAGTCATCATCGACGCCAAGGTCTCGCTGGACGCCTATTCCGACTGGTTCGCGGCCGAGGATCCGCTGGCCAAGGAAAATGCCGCGCAGCGCAACCTGCAGGCCATCCGCGCCCAGATCAAGGACCTCTCCGGCAAGCGCTATCCCCAATACATCCGCGAGGGCTACAAGAGCCTCGACTACGTGGTGATGTTCGTGCCCAACTACGGCTCGCTGCAGCTCGCCAAGTCGCTGGCACCCAACCTTTTCAACGAGGCCTACGGCCAGGGCGTCCTGCTCGCCAGCGAGGAGACGCTGATGCCGTTCCTGCGGATGATCCGCATCGCCTGGACCAACTACGACCAGGCCCGCAACCAGGAGAAGATCATCAAGGCCGCGCAGGCCATGGTGGACCGCGTATACGATTTCTCCAAGGCACACGCGCTGATGGGCGACAAGCTCCATGATGCGCTGAAGCAATACGACGCCGTCTCCGCCAAGATCAGCGAGAGCGGCCAGTCCATCCTGACCTCGGCCCGCCAGCTGATCAAGCTGGGCGTGCCGAAAAATCCCAAGAAACCGCTCCCGGAGGGAGACGACGAACTGATTACCGATTGATACCGTCAATATGAAGAAAAACTTGATCCTGGCCGCGCTCCTGCTGATCGCGGCCCTGCCGCTGCGTGCCGACGAAGGCATGTGGCTCCCGGTGCTGATCTCGCAGCGCATCGACGACATGCACGCGCACGGATTCCGGCTCACGGCCGAAGACGTCTATAGCATCAACCAGGCGTCCCTCAAGGACGCCGTCGTGCTGTTCGGCTCGGGCTGCACGGGCGAGCTCGTCTCGCGCGACGGCCTGCTCTTTACCAACCACCACTGCGGCTTCAGCCAGATCCAGCGCCACAGCAGCGTGGAGCACGACTATCTCAAGGACGGCTTCTGGGCGATGTCCCGCAGCGAGGAGCTGCCCAATCCGGGGCTGACCGTCAGTTTCCTGGAGCGGATGGACGACGTCACGGCCGCGGTCCTGCGCGGCTATGAGCCGTCGATGACCGAGGCGCAGCGCGACTCGCTGGTCAAGGCCAACGGCGACGCCATCGTGAAGCAGGTGGCCGATCCCGACAAGGGCATCCAGGCCCGCGTGGAGGCGCTTTACTACGCCAACCAGTATTTCCTTTTCGTCTACAAGATCTACCGCGACGTCCGTCTGGTGGGCGCCCCGCCTTCGTCGATCGGCAAGTTCGGCGGCGACACCGACAACTGGATGTGGCCCCGGCACACGGGGGATTTCTCCATTTTCCGCGTCTACGCGGGCCCCGACAACGAGCCGGCGGACTATTCGCCCGACAACGTCCCCTTCACGCCGAAGCGCTTCTTCAGCATTTCGCGTGCGGGCGTGAAGGAGGGGGATTTCACCTTCGTCTACGGCTGCCCGGGCAGCACGCAGGAGTACGTGACTTCGGACGCCGTCCGCTATGTGGGCGAGGTCTCCGATCCAGAGAAGATCGCCCTGCGCACGCTCCGGCTGGACATCCAGAAGAAATATATGGCGCAGGACCCGGCGGTCCGCATCCAGTATGCCTCCAAGAACGCCGGCGTGGCCAACGCCTGGAAGAAATGGCAGGGCGAGGCGAAGGGCATCGCGCGCCTGGGCACGGTGGCCGCCAAGCAGGCCTATGAGCGCCGCTTCGCCGAATGGGCGAAGGGCACGCGCTACGAGGGCCTGCTGGACCGCATCGCCGGCATATACGCGAAGCGCCTGCCGGCCTACCGCGCCTATGAGTATTTCCGCGAGACGGTCAATACCGTCGAGCTGCTTTCGTTCGCCGTCGATGTGGCGAACGCCCTGCGCGTCGCCCATCCGGTAGGGGAGATGGTGGAAGAGTTCTACAAGGACTATTATCAGCCCATCGACGAGGAGACTTTCGTGGCGATGGTCGAGGCCCTGGACCGCAACCTGTCGGCGGAGTTCAAGCCGGCGTGGTTCTGCGAGCAGCTGGCGGCCTACGGCAGCGCCGCGGCCTGGCGGGAAGCGCTGTTCGCGCAGTCGCTGTTCGTCGACCGCGACCGCGTGGCCGCGCTGACGCCGGCCGACCTGGAGCTGGTCCAGGCCGACCCGGCCGTGCAGTTTGCGGTCGCCTTCGCCCAGTTCTACCAGAGCGAACTGCGCCCCGTGATCACGGAGACTTCGTCCGCGCTCAACCTTGCGTACCGCGAGTATATGCAGGCGCAGATGGAGTTCGAGCCGGACAAGGCGTTCTATCCCGACGCCAACCTCACGCTGCGCGTGGCGTACGGCCACGTGGCGGGCTACAGCCCCGCCGACGCGGTCTACTACAGCCCCGTCTCCACGCTCAAGGGCATCATCGAGAAGGACAATCCCGACATCTACGACTACAACATCCCGCAGGTGCTGCGCGACATCTACGCCGAGGGCGGCCACGACGACCAGCCGGTCTGCTTCCTGGCCACCAACCACACCTCCGGCGGCAATTCCGGCAGCCCGGTAATCAATGCCGACGGCAACCTGGTGGGCATCAACTTCGACCGCGTGTGGGAAGGGACGATGAGCGACATCGTCTTCGACCCGGAGTATTGCCGCAACATTTCCCTGGACATCCGTTATCTGCTTTTCGTCATCCGCGAGGTCGGCCATGCCGACTGGTTGTTCGACGAGATGGTTTTTACTGACTGACACTATGTACAAGACCCAAGGACTCAAGAACAGCCGCATCGAGGTGGCTGACGCCCTGCGCGGGCTTGCCGTCGTCGGCATCATCCTCTATCATTCCATCGAGCATTTCAACCTCGGCGGGCCGTCGGCATCCTGCTCGCTTCCGTTCGACGGGGCGGTCTTCAACGTGCTCACCGTCCTGCTTTCCGGCAAGATGTACGGCATCTTCGCCCTGCTTTTCGGCCTGAGTTTCTTCATCATGCGCGACAACCAGGAGCAGAAGGGGAAGGACTTCTCCGCCCGCTTCGCCTGGCGGATGGTGCTGCTGTTCGGCTTCGGCGTCGTCAATATGTTCTTCTATAACGGCGACATCCTGACTTTCTACGCCATCCTGGGTCTGCTGATGATCCCGGCGGGCTATCTGTCGACGCCCGCCTTGTGGGCGGTCACCATCTTCCTGCTCATCCAGCCGGTGGAGATATACAGTCTGGTCTCGGGCTGGAAGCCGGACGTTTCCGCGATGGGACCTGTTTATTTCAAGATGGGGCAGGCCTGCGGGGAGGGGACTATCCTGGAGGCCGGCGCCGCCAGCCTGCGCTACGGATTCCTGAGCTCGCTGCTCTGGTTCGTCGCCAAGGGGCGCATCACGCAGACGCTGGGCCTGTTCTTCCTGGGCATCCTGATCGGACGGCTGCGCCTGTTCTATGACGAGGGCAACCATCTCAAGAGCTGGCGCAAGGTGCTGGCCGTCTCCGTGGCGTCTGTCCTGGCCGGCCTCTTTGTCGGCCTGATGGGCGACGGTGCCGTCCTTTTCGGCGCGCTCGACGCCCTGCTGCATCCGCTCTTCAACCTGGCCATCCTCCTGATGATCGTCTCTGGTGTGGTGCTGCTCTGGTACCGCTTCGCGGGCTTCCGCCGCAGCCTCGCGCACATCTGCTTCTTCGGCCGGATGTCGCTGACCAACTACCTGCTGTCGTCGGTGTTCGGCGCCTTCGTCTTCTACGGCTGGGGCCTCGGGATGTACAAGGTCCTGGGGACCACCTGGTCGCTGCTCGTGGGCATCGCCATCGTGGTCCTGCAGATCGTCATCCTGCGCCAGTGGGCGAAGACCCACCAGCGCGGCCCGCTCGAGTCCCTCTGGCGCCACCTCACCTGGCTCGGCGCCTAGTCTCTCCCGGGCACGACCCGGCTCCTCCGGCAGAGGCTGTGGGGTGCATCCGCTTGAGCAACAAAATGCTCGTCCGGATGCATCCCACAGCCTTTTTCTGCCCGTTTTTCTTTATTCTCACAATATCAATGCTTTACGAAAATATACGGGTCCAAAATAGACCCCGTGTATCTTCTTATCTGATTGAATGATAGCGAGTTGCGAAAAACACCCTAACACATCTTTCCCGGGCAGCCACCTCGCTTGTCGGCAACGGGCACTCCGTTCTTGTATGCCGGGGATGCAGGGCGTTGGATATCGCCTCTGGATTGTGTATCTTTGAATCTCAGGAATCAACGGAAAGACTTCTATGGACATCCAAGAATACAAAGGCACGCTGGACGGCAAGGTGGTCCTGATCACCGGGGCGGGCGGGGGCATCGGCCTCGAGACCGCCCGGTGCTTCGTCACGATGGGTGCGAAGGTCGTTGTCCTGGACAACGACCGGGAGAAGGGCGAGCGCGCGGAAGCGGCCCTGCGGGCCATTCCGGGCGCGGTGGCCGACTTCTACTACATCGACCTGGCCGACGAAGGCAGTTTCGACGCGATGAAGGCCTTCGTGCTCGGGAAATACGGCTGCCCGGACATCGTCTTCAACAACGCCGCGGTCCTGCACCTGGGCGCCGTCGGCGCCATCGGCAGCCAGGACTGGGACCACGGCTATCGTGTCAATTTCAAGGCGCCCGTCCTGCTGGTCAACTGTTTCCTGGAGGAGATGAAGCGGCGCGATTCGGGCACGTTCGTGTTCGTGTCGAGCTCAGGCGCGGCCGCCTATATGGGCGCCTACGAGATCTTCAAGACCGCCCAGGGCGAGCTGGCCGGCACGCTGGCGCAGGAGCTGGAGGGCACGGGAATCCGTTCCTACACGATCGGCCCCGGCCTGGTCAAGACCGAGACGGCGCGCAAGTCGATCGCGGTCGTGGCCGCGAAGATGAACCTCTCCGAGGAGGCTTTCTACGAGATGAACAAGGACCACATCATCAGCGTGGAGGACGCCGCGCTGGGCTTCGCCCTCTCCGTCCTGCATGCGGACGAATACAACGGCCAGGAGATCGGCTCCCTGCAGGTGCTGAACGGCCTGACGCCGAAGGACGGCGCCGCCGTGCGCGTGGACGCGGAAGTCCTCGGCCGCGTCGCCCGGACCTTCAGCGAACAGTACAAAGGCTGGAAGGAGCGCAACGTCTTCGAGCGGCAGTGGGTCCTGCGGGACTTCCGTAAATGCGTCGGCCGCCCGGCGGACGAAGTCCAGGCGCGGATGCAGGAGCTGGCGCAGTCCGGCGGCCTGCTGGCCGCCGGCGACCGCCCGCTCCTGGAGGCGCTGGTCCGCTACTGGCAGCGCCAGGACCAGTTGCTCCAATCGTTCGAAAAGGACCCGCAGAAGCGCCAGGCGCACAGCCGCACCATCCACGGCTGGATCGCCGACCTGCAGTCCCTGCTGGGATAAAAAAGAAAGCCGCGACATCGTGTCGCGGCTTTTCTTTTGTCCTGGGGCGGCTATTTCAGGCCGTTCAGCCAGGAGATGATCTCGGCGATGGCTTCCGGGGCGAAAGTCTCCTCGATCTCGCGGTACTCGTTCATCTGGCCGGTCTCGCTGTGCTGGAAGAGATGGTTCACGCCTTCGACCGCCTTGACCGTGGCCTTGGGATTGCTCTTGAGGCCTTCTCGCAGGGCGCCGAGATTGCTCTCCGGCTCGACCTGCTGGTCTTTCGTACCGTTGAGGGCGAGGACGGGGCAGGTGATGCGGTCAAGCGTCGGACGCACGTCCAGCGTGATGAAACCTTTCAGATAAGGCGTCTGCATCTGCGGCACTACGCCATAGAAGGACTGCTCCAGCATCGGGGTGAGGCCGCGTCCGGCCGGAGAAGGCAGTTCCTTGCCGGAGCGAACCGCCTCGTAGGACTCGGTGAGGAGCTTGTTGTATTTGTCAATGTCGTCCTGCGCGACGCCGGTGGCGGCGAGCGCGAGGTCGGTCTGCCAGATGAGGGTCTCCTCGCCGGAGATGGCCATGCCGGCCAGGCTGACGATGAAGTCGGCCTGCTGGTCGGCTGCCAGCATCAGGGCGATGGTGCCGCCTTCGCTGTGGCCGATGACGCCGACCTTGTCGAAACGCTGGCGGAGGAACTTGACGGCGGCGAGGGCGTCGTCGCGGAAATCGTAAGTGCTGGCGTTGTTGCCGTCGCCGGTGGACTCGCCGAAGCCGCGGTCGTCATAGCGGAGCGTGGCGTAGCCCGCACGGGCGAGCGCGTCCGCGATGACCGCGAAGGGCCTGTGCTCCATGAGTTCTTCGTCACGGTTCTGCAGGCCGCTTCCGGACACCATCACGAGGACGGGCGTCTGGCGCGTACAGCCTTCCGGCAGCACCAGCGTGCCGCTCAGGACGACGTCTCCGTTCTGGATGGAGACTTCCTCCTGCCCGTACGGGAACGGCCCGACGGGCGTCTGCGGCCGGTTCAGCTTCCGCAGGCCCTGCGTGAGGGTGAGGGGCAGGGAAGCGCCCATCTGCGAGAAGGTGCCCACGACCTTGCCGTCCTGGAGCTGCCCCTCGTAGGAGGCGGCGATGGACGGGATCTTGACGCTCACCTTGCCCTCTTCGGGCCGGGTGAGCTGGATGGGAATCCCCTTGGCGCCCTGGTCGGGGACGTCCATCGTGGGATTTTCTTCTTCAAAGTGGAAAACGATACCGAGTTTCATGCCCTGGACCTCGACGTCGCCGGACCAGGTGCCGGTCTGCGCAAAAGCCACGGAGAGGGAGGCAAGCAGCAGAACCGCTGCGGAAAGGATTTTTTTCATTGCTTAAATGTAGTATTGGTTTAATCTAATGTAGCTCGTAAATGTACAAAATGCTGGCTGGCTTTCAAACACTTATCCGCGAAAAGTGCTAATTTTGCATTATGAAAAATACCTTTTATTTCATTTTTACCGCAGCAGTCCTGCTGCTGACGGCCTGCAACGGCGGGGCGAAGAAGGCCGACGCCGCCAAGCACACCGACGCCTACATCCGTGAGCGCGTCGAGACCATCTACGGCCGCTATCTGACGAAGGTAGTCGATGAGAACGGCATGCGGGTGTTCACGGACAAAACCGACCTGACGGACACCTACTGCTCCGCGGGCTTCAAAGCTTTGCTCGCCCGGGCGCAGGACGCCGCGGGCGAGGATTACATCGTCCTGGACTGCGATCCCTGGACCCAGTCGCAGGACGACGCGGAGTTCACCTGCTCGGTCAAGTCCGTGGACGCCGTCACCGACTCCACCGCCACCGTCACGCTGGCCACGGAGAATTTCGGCTATGCCGGCCAGCTCTCCCTCCAGCTCGTCTATGAGTCCGGCGACTGGTTCGTCGACGACTTCGGCGGCAACCTTCGGGAATACCTCCAGAGCTTCATCGACGGCGAGTAAGCCGTACCGGGGTCACCCGGACACAAAAAAGAGGCACCTGCGAATGCAAGTGCCTCTTTTTGTCGTAGACTACTCGGCGGAGTTGAGTTAAAACTGCCTTTGTTCGGGTGCGGAAGACGTCCCAAAAACTGGGACGTCTTCCGCAAAAAAGGCTGTTTTTGCGGGTAACCTGCGATTATTTGGGACGTCTTCCGCATTTGATCGCTTTGGAGCTGTCGGAGGCCGCAGGCCGACGCAGGGGAGCACGAGGGGGAACGCCCCCTCGTTCATGAAGCGGAGCGGAGTCACCCGGACAGAAAAAAAAGCCGCAGGATGCATTCCTGCGGCTTTTGCTGTCTGGGTGACTCGACTTGAACGAGCGACCTCCTGGTCCCTAACCAGGTGCGCTACCAACTGCGCCACACCCAGATGCCCTCGAAAGGGATTGCAAAGATAGTCAATTTTTCGGAAAAGTCTAATCTTTTTTAAAAATAATTAGATTCTTCGCTGGCGCTCAGAATGACATTACTGATGTGCTTCGCGGAGCAGGTCGAGCACGACCTTGACCGGGTTGAAAGTCTCGACCGGGACCTCCACGAAGAGGGTGTTCCAATCGGACATCGAGCCGTTCCACAGGCCGGGGAGCTCGAGGGCGCGCAGCTCGCGGCCCTGGTAGCTCTTGGCGCTGATCAGGCCCGTCTCCTCGTCGACATAGTCGAGCAGGTTGAACTTCGTGCCGTCGTGGCGGTGCAGGCAGCAGACCAGGTCCACCGGGTTGAAGTGCGTGGCGCCATTCAGCGCAGCGACGGCCTGCGGGTCGTCGGGATTGATCTGCGCGGATTCGAGGATCTGCAGGGAAGTGCTCCCGTCCTTGTCGCGGACGATGAAGGGGCCGCCGCCCGGTTCGCCGAGGTTCTTGACCATGCCGCACACGCGGATGGGGCGGTCGAGCTTGGCGCGCAGCAGTTCGGCGCGGTCGCGGCTGTCCCTGGGCTCGGGGATCTCGACGCAGAGCTCGTCGCGCAGGAAGGCTTCGATCTCGTTGCAGAGCTCCTGGCATTCAGGCGTGGCGAAAGGATCGTCCTGGCCTATGTTGTAGACGGGGACATAAGAGAAGTCCGCCATCTCCTTGCGCATCAGCGTGAGCTGGTCGAGCGCGAAGATGTAGCCGAAGATGCGGTCGCGCAGCTCCAGCGCGCGGCCCATCAGGACCTTCTTCCAGCGGTAGGTGAGCGGCTGCATGCGTTCCACGCACACGTTGTCGATGTTCTTGATGGACACGAGTTCTGCGTCCAGCTCATTCAGGTTGTAGATCAGCGCGCCGTGGCCGGCCGGGCGGGTGAGGATCTCGCCGTCGTCCTTGCGGAACGGATTGCCGTCCGCGTCCACGGCGACCGTGTCGGTGTCCTTGGACTGGTAGGTGAATGTGACGTTGTATTTCACGCCGTAGCGCTGCTCGTAGTCCGCCTGGATCTCCTTCACGGCGGCCTCGAAGAGCGCGCGGTGCTCCGGGGAGATGGTCACGACCAGGTCCACGGAACCGTCGGCGTTGCGCATGTAGGCCTGCCCTTCGACGAAGTGCTCTGCCAGCGCGGTGCGCGTGCCGTCGGGGTAGCGGTGGAATTTCAGCACGCCCTTGGGCTTGCTGCCGTAGCCGAGTCCCTCGTCCGTCAGCAGCTTGCGGGCGGTCGCGGCCGGGTCGTACGGAGCCGTCCCGAACACGTCGGGGGAATAGAAGGCGAAATATTCAAGATGGGCGGCCAGCTGCTCGGTGGCGGCGTTGGGCGTGTCCATCCCGGCGAAGATGTCCTTGAACATGCGGGAGGCCGCGCCGGAAGCCGGCACGAACTTGCAGCGGCCGTTGACCTCGGCCTCTTCCGCATAGCGGATGGCCTCGTCCTGCTGCGCTTCGGTCAGCACTTCGATGCCGCGCAGCGGCGTGGCCGGCGCGACGATCCTGAGCCAGGGAAATCCCTTGCGGAAGCGTTCAAGCTGTGCGTTTATGGTTGCTTTGTCCATATCGTGTCATTGTTGTGTGGTTCAGAAATAGAATTCGCGCCGGTAGCTGTAGTTGATGCGCAGCTCCTTGAAGCGGTCCGGGTTCATCCGGAACATGAAGTCGTCCGTGAAGATCGGGTAGTTGTACTGGATGACCGAGGCGATCTCGCCCTGCGTCTTTTCGTGGGCGTCGATGTGCACGGCCTGGTATTCGACGATCTCCGTGGTCGGGAAGAAATCGTAGAGCGAGCTCAGCGAGAAATAGCGCGCGACGGCGCGGATGGCCATCGAGGTGCCGATCTGCTTGCCCTGCAGGGTGTAGCCGGCGATGTGGGGCGTGGCGATGTCCACCAGGTCGAGCAGCTGCCGGTTGATGTCCGGCTCGTGGCACCAGGTGTCGAGCGCCACCGGCCCGAGGCGGGGAATGGCCTCGATCAGGTCCTGCTCCACGACGAGCTCGCCCTGCGCGGTGTTGATGAAGAAGGCGCCGGGCTTCATCTTGCCGAAGAAGCCGGCGTCCGCCATGCCGCGCGTGGTGTCGTTGACGGGGATGTGCATCGTGATGATGTCCGAGCCGGCGAGGACGGTGTCGAGGTCGTGGAATTCGGCCGGTCCCTCCTTCTCGGCCCGCAGGGGGTCGTAGCGGAGCGTCTTGAAGCCCAGGGCCCGGGCCATCTCCTCGACGCGCGTGCCGGCGGAGCCCAGGCCGATGATGCCGATGGTCTTGCCCATCAGGGGAATGCTCTTGCGCGAGGCGGTCCCGAAGAGGGCGGAGAAGACGTAGTTGGTCACGCCGCCGGCGTTGCAGCCGGAGGCGTTCTGTACGAAGATGCCGTGTTCCTTGCACCAGGCCTGGTCGATGTTGTCCATGCTCGCGGTGGCCGTGGCGATGAGCTTGACGGCGGTGCCGGACAGCAGGGCGGCGTCGCAGCGGGTGCGCGTGCGGATGACGAGCGCATCCGCGTCGATGATGTCGGCGCGGACGATGTCCGGGCCTTCTTTATAGATCACTTCGGCGCCGAGCGGCTCGAAGACGCCTTCGATGAAAGGAATGGCCTTGTCGATGACGAATTTCATTTCAGGATCAGTTCTTTGACGATGCCCACGCGGGCGTCGTCCCGGGTAAACAGTTCGTCCTGCGCGAGCAGGGCGTTGATTTTCTCGATCAGGGTGTCGCGCTGGAACGACAGCTGGCTGCGCACCACGGAGGAGTCGACCGTGATGTAGAGCCGGCCGTCGCGGAAGAAGCGGCGGACGGTGTAGCGGCCGGCGCCCGACGCGGCGTCCCACGCGGCGAAGATCCGCTGGGTGTTGAGGCCGGAGGTGAGCTTGGCGGCCTTGAGGTATTCCTGGATGGCCTCGGAGAGGGAAACGGCGGTTTTGCGGGCGACACGACTCATTGCCTGGGCGTGAAGACGCCTCCTGCCGTCTCGAAATAGCTGCGGTCCGCGGTGAGCTTGTCCACGATGGACTCCGTGCGGACCTTGTTGGAGTCGGACAGGAAGATCTGTCCGAATTCTTTGTCTGCGACCACGCGGAGCAGGTTGCCCACGCGGTTCATGTCGAGCTTGTCGAAGAGGTCGTCCAGCAGCATGATGGGCGGGAAGCCGCAGGCGGCTTTCATCACCTCGTACTGGGCGAACTTGAGGGCGACCAGGAAGGATTTCTGCTGCCCCTGCGAGCCGCAGCGGCGGATCGGATGGCCGTCCATCGTGAAGAGGAAATCGTCGCGCTGGACGCCTGCCGTGGTGAATTTGAAGACCTGGTCGCGGTCGCGCTTCTCGCGCAGGATCTCCGCCAGGCTGCCTTTCTGCAGGTCGGAGCGATACTCAATCCCGACCTGCTCGCGGCCGCCGGAGATCTCGGCGTAGTACTGCTGCACCACGGGCACGAGGCGCTCGCAGAAGGCGCTGCGCCGCTCGAAGATGGGCTGCGCCAGCACGGAGAGCCGCTCGTCGAAGGTGGACAGCAGGTCTTCGTCGCAGACGCCCGCTTTGAGCAGCTTGTTGCGCTGCAGCAGCAGGCGGTTGTATTGCTGGACGTCGGAAAGGTAGGGCTGCTCCATCTGCGAGAGCACGGCGTTGACGAATTTGCGGCGCTCGTCGCCCGACTCGCTCACCATCGCGATGTCGGCGGGGGAGACCATCACGATCGGCAGCACGCCGATGTGCTCCGAGATGCGCCCGTAGGGCTTGTCGTCGCGCCGCACGCTCTTCTGGCCGCCGTCCTGCACGCGGATGCTGAAGCGCGCCGTGCTGCCGCCCGGCATGGCGTAGGTGCCGGACAGGGCGAAGGCGGAAGTGCCGTGGCGGAAATTGAAGCGGTCGGAAGTGGAGAAAGCGCTCTTGGTCATGGACAGATACCAGATGGCGTCAAGCAGATTGGTCTTGCCTTCGCCGTTGCCGCCGCTGATGCAGTTGATGTTGGGCGAGAAGGTGAGTTCTTGCAACTGGATGTTGCGGAAGTCCTGTATGACGATCTTCTGTAATGTGGCCATTGTATTGCAAAGTTAAAGGATTTTTTCTAATTTTGCGGGCTATTTTAAAGCGAATATCAAAATAATATCCAATATGGCTCAGAAAAAACAGAACGACATCGATGCCCTGCGGCAGGAGAATATCGAGCAGACCGTCTCCGCCACCGAGCAGTTCTACAACGACAACAAGAAAGTGATCTGGGGCGTCGTGGCCGCAGTTCTCGTGATCGGCCTCGGTATCCTGGCCTACAGCAAGTTCATCTACCAGCCCAAGTGCGTGGAAGCCATGCAGCAGGCCTATCCTGCCGAGGCTAGCTTCCAGGACGGCGAGTATGAGCTCGCGCTCAACGGCGACGGCAACGTCCTCGGCTTCGCCGACATCATCTCCGAGTACGGCGCCAAGGCCGGCAAGGCCGTCTATCTGTACGCCGGTATCTGCGAGCTGCAGCTCGGCAACAACGAGGAGGCCCTTTCCTACCTGAAGAAATACAACGGCAAAGAGCCGATCCTGGCTGCCCGCGCCAAGGCTTGCGAAGGCGACGCCTACGTCGCTCTCGGCAACTACGATGCCGCCGTGCGCAGCTACAAGGCCGCCATCTCCACCGCCGACAACATCTTTACTCCCGCATACCTCCTCAAGGAGGGTTACGCCCTCGAAGCGCTCGGCCAGAAGGCTGAGGCCCTGGCTTGCTACCAGACCATCCAGAACGACTACCCGTCCTCCCTGGAGGCCTACGAGATTGCCAAACACATCGCCAGAGTATCCGAGTAAGTTATGGGAAGAGCATTTGAATTCCGCAAGGAGCGCAAACTGAAGCGCTGGGGCCACATGGCCCGCACGTTCACCAAGCTGGGCAAGGAAATCACCATCGCCGTCAAGCAGGGCGGTCCGGACGTGACCGGCAACCCGCGTCTGCGTGCCCTTATGGCTGAGGCCCGTTCCGAGCAGATGCCTAAGGAGAACATCGAGCGCGCCATCAAGAAGGCCACCGAGAGCAAGCAGGGCGACTTCAAGGAGATCATCTACGAGGGTTTCGGCCCCTACGGCATCGCCGTCCTCGTGGAGGCCGCCACGGACAACAACACCCGCACCGTGGCCAATGTCCGCAGCTACTTCAACAAGTGCGGCGGCTCGCTGGGCACCACCGGTTCCGTGAGCTTCATGTTCGACCGCAAGTGCACCTTCCGCGTCAAGGAGAAGGAAGGTGTCGACCTGGAGGAGCTCGAGCTCGAGCTCATCGACTTCGGCGTGGAGGAGCTCTTCCGCCAGGAGGAGGAAGACAAGGACGGCAACGTGACCCCCGTGGTCGTGATGTACGGCGACTACAGCTCCTACGGCCAGATCCAGAAATACATCGAAGAGAACGGCTACGAACTCATCTCCGGCGGCTTCGAGCAGATCCCCAACGTGGACCTGAAAGACGTCACCGACGAGCAGCGCGCCACCCTCGACAAGCTCATCGGCATGCTCGAGGACGATGAGGACGTGACCAACGTCTATACTACGATGAAGCCCGCCGAGGAGTAATTCGTCGAAGAAAAAGGCTCATTCGTCGAAAAACCGGACCTGTCAAGGCCCGGTTTTTTTATGTTTGCAGGCGTAACCACGCAACATCATAACCTTAAAACGATGCATAAAAAATTTCTTACTCTGATCCTCTTGCTCGCGACAGCGGCAGGAGTGGCGACGGCTCAGGACGGACAGCGCTACGGCATCAAGTCCGGCATCCTGACCCAGAAGTCCGAGATGGGCGAGACCACCGTCTATTTCGACAACTACGGTGCCCTCGAGGCCCAGAAGATGAAGATGAACTTCATGGGCAACGAGATGGAGATGACCATTCTCCGCAAGGATGGCAAGACCTACATGATCAACGCTACCGAGAAGCAGGTCCAGGAAATGCCTGACGGCGGTATGGGTGGCAACAGCATCAACTTCCTGAACCTGACCGACGCGGTCAAGTCCGCCAACAAGATCAAGGAAGCCGGCAAGGAGACGATCCTGGGCAAGGAGTGCACCAAGTACACGATGGAGGCTTCCCAGATGGGTATGACGATGACCCAGACCGTTTGGATCTGGCAGGGCATCGCGCTCAAGACCCTCACCGACGGCGGCCAGTTCACTTTCGGCAACGAAGCTGTGAAGCTCGAAGAGAATGTCGAAATCCCGGCCTCTGTGTTTGAAATCCCCAAGTTTTAATTAAATAGATTAGTTTATAGGAAAAATTTAGTTTAACCAAACGCTCCGAAAAACAAAGGGCAGCCTGTCTCAGGTTGCCCTTTGCCTTGTTAGCATAGAATATAGTTATTAAAATCGCTTATGAAATAGGTGTTTATGCGTTGGGTTTCTTGATGCTGCCGAGGCCGCGGACCGAGGTCTTGACATCGGGGCAGACCAGCTTGGTGGCGTCGATGTCGCCGGCGCCGCTGATGGACAGGCTGGCGGATTCGGAGCGGCCGGAAAGCTTGCAGTCGCCGGCGCCGTTGATCTCGAACTTGACGGATTCGCAGTCGAGGTTTTCGAGCTTCGCGTCACCGGCACCGTTCACGGTCACGTAGGCGCGGTCGGACTTCAGCCCCTTGACGATGAAGTCACCGGCGCCGTTGATGGTCCCCTCGAAATCGAGGGCGGTGATGCCCTCGTTGGCCTTGAAGGTCACGGCTCCGTTGAGGGTGACGTTTTCCAGGACGGGGCTGGACACGGTGATGGTGAATCCCTTCTTGAGGTTGCGGATCCGCTGCGCGCCGCTCTTGATCTCCAGGCGGCCGTTGTTGTTCTTGACGATGACCTTTTCGACGATGTTGTCGGGGCCGTAGATCGTGATGCCGCAGTTGCCGGGGACGTAGATCACTTCGGCGGGCAGGTTGCAGGAGATGGCGTGGAATTCGCCGGTCGTGTCCCTGCGGGTGATGTAGTTGTCGCTGGCGGTGATTTTCTCGCCGCCTCCCTGGAAGACGTCTACCTTTTCGTCGAGGTCTTTCAGCATCTCTTTGTCCACCTTGATGAAGCGGCAGGAGGGGAGGAGCAGCAGCATGGCTGCGGCGAGGATGTATGTCATTTTTTTCATGTCTGTTGCGTTTTTATTTGATATACTCTTTCAGGTCTATTCCGAGCAGGGCCGCCCGGTTGCAGAAGAGCGGGAGCTCTTCGTCGATGAATTTCCGGCGTTCGGTGTCGCGGATCACGTCGATGGCGTCGTCTGCGACGAAGAAACCGATGCCGCGCTGGTTGAAGATAACCTTCCGGTCCGTGAGGATCTCGTAGGAACGGGCTACGGTGTTGGGATTGACCCCGATCTGCGCGCCCCATTCCCGGACCGAGGAGATGCGCCCTCCGGGCTTGAATTCCCCGGAAAGGATCCGCTCACAGATATTGTCCGCGATTTGGATGTAGATGGGTTTGTTACTGTCAAATTCCATAATTTCAATGTTTAAGTGTCCTGAGGCGGAAGTAGATCGCGCAGAGGAGGCCTCCTATGAAGATGGCGTAGGAAATGCTGGCCGTCCAATTCATGTAGGAGACAAACTCGGTGGCGTTGGAGAATCCGATATAGCTCGGATAGGAGAGGTCGTTGATGTTGAAGGCGACCATGCCGACGGAGAGTACGAAGCTGGCGGCGATGAGCACGAGGATCGTCTTGGCGACCTTGCTCTTCTTGAAGCAGATGGCGCCGAGGGTGAAGGTCAGGATGGTTTCTACCCAGCTCAGCGCGAGCAGCCCGAAGACGTTGATCTGCACGCCATTATCATTGAGGTACGCCAACGCGCCGCGGGCATTTTCGAACAGGAACACGCGCTCGCCATAAGTATTGGGGAAGAGGAAGCTCATCAGGCCGTCGGTTGCGAACTGCAGGGCGTAGAGCACGGCGGGCACGACGAGGCAGACGATCAGGTTCATCGAGAGCCATTTCTCCAGCGTGGACGCCGGGATCATCAGGAAGTTCGATCCGGACTGCTTCTCGGTCAGCTTGCCGTAAATCTTGACGCCTGCGCCGATCATGGCGACGACGCCGACGATGGAGAGTTCGGCATATTTGACGCCGAGAGAGATCATGGCGACGTCACGGGTGAAGATCAGGGAGAAGAGCTGGACGATGATGAACAGCACGACGGGCATGATGCCCAGGATCAGCAGGCTGAGGCCGTAGTTGTTCTTGGCGTTCCTCAGATCGTACAGGAAGTAGTTGCAGAAACGCTTTATGTTGAAGATGTTATTCATTGCTGAAAAGTTTTTTAACGAGGTCTTTGTGCTTGTGGACGGTGTTGAAGAGCGCTTCGATGTTTACCTTGCTGTCGAGCTTCTCCGTGTTGAGAAGGACCTGGATAAATCCGCCGGGCAGCTGCTCGGAGTAGAGGGCGTCCGGGTGGATGGTCGTGCCGTAGTCGAAGAAGAGCTTCTCGGAGATCTGCTCGATCGTGGCGTTGAGAAGGACGTCGCGGCGGTCCAGGATGATGATCGGGTCGATGATGTTCTCGAGGTCGCGCACCTGGTGGGTGGAGATCACGATGGTGGAGTCTTCTGCCGTATACTTCATCAGGGCGGAGCGGAACTGGGTCTTGGACGGGATGTCCAGACCGTTGGTCGGCTCGTCGAGATAGAGGTAACGGCAACCGCAGGCAAGGGCGAAGGCGATGTAGGTCTTCTTGAGCTGGCCGGCGGACATCGCGTTCATCTTCTGCATCGGGCTCACCTCGAATTCGCGGAGGATGGTATCGAACTGCTCGAGTCGGAAGTTCGGCCAGAATTTGCCGGAGGCCTTGGCCCAGGAGAAAGCCCTGTCGTTGATCGGCGCCACCTCGTCGGGGAGGTAGTACTGATCCTGGAGGAGAACCGGCTCACGGTTCCAGGGGTTGTGGCCATCCGTGTCGATCAAACCGATCTGGGTCTTCTTCAGACCGCAGAGGAGAGTCAGCAGCGTGGTTTTGCCGACGCCGTTCTCACCGAGCAGGCCATAGATCCTGCCGGGTTGGAGTTCCATCGAGATGTTCCGAAGGACCTCGTTCTTGCCGTAGCTGAAAGCTAAATTCTGGATTTTTATCATCGCTTTGTAGTGTATTAGTTCAATAGTACACCGCAAAGGTACGAGAAAAAATTAAACTTCCAAATTTTTTCGCAAAATTTTTTTGCACTTTCCTCTCCACCAGCTACAACGCGCCCCCGCGCGTGTGCCCCTGCCCACGCTCCTAGTATAATCCCGCCCGCCCCTCACGCCCCTTCAGCCCACCACCCCTCCACCGCTTCCCGGGCACGTTTCAGCCCCATTTTGTGCCCGGCAACCCGATTTTTTGCTTCCCGGGCACGTTTCAGCCCCATTTTGTGCCCGGACCCTTCTTCCCTCGCCGGGCAGCTACCGCTCTTGCCGGCAACGGGCGTCCGCCCCGAGCCATCCAGAGCTCGGGGCGGACATCGCCCGTAACCGCCGGACGCAACGTCCGGCGGTGGTGCCAGGCCCTGCCCGGTCCACACCAGTCCCGCCCGGTCGCACTAGGTTCGCCCGTTTTTCGTAATCATCACATCACCAACACGTTGCGTGAATTAACCGGCCAAAATTTCACCCCGTCACTTCTCTTAATTACCTGGTT
>JAEEGJ010007233.1_pt1 | contig 32128 bp, 32 predicted proteins | sample 8958761 | NCBI WGS metagenome assembly JAEEGJ01 (sample SAMN16246546, study PRJNA631951) | gut metagenome | biome: gut microbiome; feature: rumen; material: RS-attached | host: Bos | place: Iran: Karaj | collected 2018-10
AATTTCACCGCCGGAAAGCGGCGAAAGATATGCAGGCGGGACGTCAAAAACGGTCTTGCAGCCGGCTGCTTTTTCCGCCGCAAAACGTGCTGCTGCTCTTGCAAATGCAACCAGAACATTGGTCGTGAACTCCGGATTCGAGTCGAGCTTCAGGCTGTATTCGATGATATGCTTGTGTTCCTTCTCGAGACCGGTCACGCCGCTGCGAAGGACAAATCCGCCGTGCGGAAGCCCCTTGTGGTTCGCGTTCAGCTCCTCCTGCGAGATGAAATGCACCGTGGTGTCATAGTCTGCGAAATAATTCGGCATCTCCTTGATCTGCTTCTCGATGGCTGCCTTGTCCGCATCCTCTGCCGCCACGACGAAGCACTCTCTGGTATGCTGCTGGCGAATGGTCAGTTCCGGATTTGCTCCGCTGCGCACCTTCTCGACGGACTCCTCCACCGGCACGGTATACTGCCGCGCATCCAAGACGCCCGGAATCCGGCGGATGGCATCGGAATGTCCCTGGCTGACGCCCTTGCCCCAGAAGGTATAATTCTTTCCCTCGGGAAGCACTGCAGTCGAAACCATGCGCAACAGGGAAAACATGCCCGGATCCCAGCCCACGGAGATGATGCCGACATGGCCGCTCTCCTTTGCCGCCGAATCCACATTCGCGAAATGGGAAGGGATTTTTGCGTGGGTGTCAAAGCTGTCTACCACATTGAAAAGCTTCACGTATTTCGGCGTCTGTTCGGGCAGATCCGTCGCACTGCCGCCGCCCAGCACCAGAACATCGATCTTGTCCGTCCATTTCTCAATTTCATCCGTTCCATACACGCCCACACCGGGGGTTTGGATCCGGACACCGGAAGGATCTCTTCTGGTGAAGACGGCCACCAGCTCCAGATCCGCATTCTGGCGGATCGCACTCTCCACACCTCTGGAGAGATTTCCATAGCCCAAAAGTCCGATTCTGATACTCATTTTTCCTCCTTAAATCAGGTTTCCTTAAACATTTCACCGGGATTGACGGCTGCCTTGAGCGCAACATCTCTGGTGATCTTTTTCTCTCTGACCAGACGGATCAGATCCGCATTCAGCGTGTGCATGCCGTTTTTGCCGCCCGTCTGGATCGCGCTGTCGATCATGTGAACCTTATTGTCACGGATCATCGAGCTCACCGCAGGCGTGGAGATCAGGCTCTCCGTCGCCACCACCATGCCCTTGCCGTCCGCCCTGGGGACCAGGACCTGGGAAAAGACACCCTTCAACATACTGGCCAGCTGCAACCGCACCTGATTCTGCACATTCGACGGGCAGGAATCGATCAGGCGCTCGATCGTCTGCGAGGCCGAAGCCGTATGCAGCGTGGACAGGACCAGATGCCCCGTCTCGGCAGCGCTCAGAGCCGCCTGCAGAGTCTCATAGTCGCGGATCTCTCCCACCAGGATGATGTCCGGATCCTCGCGCAGACAGGACCTGAGGGCCGTGGAAAAATCAGTCACATCACGTCCCACCTCACGCTGATGGATCAGCGACTTCTTGTGGTTGAGGATGTACTCGATCGGATCCTCAAAGGTCATGATATGCTTGGCATAGTTGGTATTCAGGTACTCCAGCATCGAAGCCAGCGTCGTCGTCTTGCCGCTTCCCGTGGGGCCGGTGATCAGCACCATACCGCGGGGCAGCTCCGCCATCTCCTTGATGACGCCGGGCAGTCCCAGCGAATCCAGTGCCGGCACATCCTGCTGCAGCAAACGGATGGATGCCGCCAGATTATTTCTCTGGTGGTAGACATTGACACGGAGTCTTCCGCAGTCCTCCATGAGTACACCGAGATCCACATCGATCCCCGCAAGGATCTCCTCCCGGTCCTCGGACCGCTCCACCAGCGAAAAGATCATATCCTCCGCCTCTGTGATGGTCGGGGTATCGTCCAGGTAGTAAAGCTCCTTATACCGGCGTACCGCCACCTGCATGCCCGCCGTGATATGGATGTCGGAGCAATCCTCATTGCGCGCATACATCAAAAGTTCCCTCATGTTCTTCATTTCGGCTGTTCCTTTCCGCTAAGCTCGCGGGCACGTGCCAGTGCAGCATCGATATGTTCGCAGAAGTTATCGGCACCCACCTTCTCGACAAAACCGGCCTTTTCCATTGTCTTTCGAGGCTGTTCGTTCACATGGGACAAGATAAGTGTCACATGGTTCTTCGCACACCTCTCCTGCAGTTCCTCCAGCGCCTTCATGGCCGATGCATCCAGCGCCGGTACGCCGCGCATACGCAAAATCAGATACTTCGTAAAATCCTTCAGCACGATCTGGGACACCAGTCCGGTCATACCGAAGAACATCGGTCCCGTGATCTCGTACACACGCACATCTTTCGGTACAATCTTCAGGCCGATCGCATCCGGATCCGATTCCTCCTCCGGATACTCCCAGCCGCGGACCTCTGATTCTTCGCTCATGCGCCGCATGAACAGGAGTCCGGCGAGGATCATGCCCACCTCGATCGCCACGACCAGATCAAAGACCACGGTGAGCACAAAGGTAAGCACCAGCACCAGTATATCGCTTTTGGGCGCTGTCTTACAGAGGTGAATAAAGGCTTTTGCCTGGCACATATTGTAAGCCACGATAAAGAGGATCGCGGCGATGGTCGGCATGGGAATGAGTGCCGCATAGGGCATCAGAACCAGCAGCACCAGCAAAAGCACCACGGCATGGACCATGCCCGCCACAGGGGTTCTGCCGCCGTTTTTCACATTTGCGGCCGTCCGCGCGATGGCTCCGGTCGCAGGAATCCCTCCCAGGAGCGCGGATCCGATGTTACCTGCGCCCTGCGCGATCAGTTCCATGCTGGATCTGTGGTGCGAACCGATCATGCCGTCGGCCACCACGCAGCTTAAGAGCGACTCGATCGCCGCCAGGACCGCAATCGTAAACGCGTCGGGGATCACCGTGCGCAGCATGGAAAAATCGGGAAGGGTAAATCTGGGCAATCCGGGCGTGATCGTATAGAGATCCCCGATCGTATTTACCGGCATGCCCGTCAGCTTCACCAGCAGGATCCCGAAGAGCACCGCGATCAGAGATCCCGGAATCATCTTGCTGACCTTGGGCCAGAAGATCAGGATCAAGAGGCTTAATAATCCCACCAGAAGCGCATACGGATTAAATGTGCCGATATTGGCGGCCACGGCGCGGATTTTTTCCATGGTCTCTATGGTCTTCGTTCCCTGAGGGTATGTCAGCCCAAGGAAATCCTTCAGCTGCCCGATCACGATGGTGACGGCAATACCGGCTGTAAAACCGGTCGTGATGGTATAGGGGATGTATTTGATCAGACTCCCGAGTCGGAGCAGTCCCATCACAATCAGGATGATACCTGCCAGAATGGTGGCAAGTGCCAGACCACCCATTCCGTTTTTCGCCACGATTCCAGCCACAATCGTTGCAAATGCGGCGGTGGGTCCCGCGATCTGAACCCGGCTTCCGCCCAGGAAAGAAATCAGAAATCCGGCTACAATCGCCGTATAAAGTCCCTGCTCCGGCCCGACGCCGGACGCGAGGGCAAGCGCGATGGAAAGCGGCAGGGCAATGATGGCAACGATGACACCCGCCACGGCATCCTTCGCAAACTGTGCTGCCGAATACTGTTTCAGATTGCTGAAAAGCATCGGCTTTAATCGATCGGTCTTCATTTCAAGCTTCTCCTGTGTCATTGATTCTTCAGGAGGATGGTCACTTCCGTTCCCTCCCCCTCTCTGCTTCGGATCTGCAGAGTTCCGCCACAGGCCATCTTCAGTCTGGAACGGACATTTTCGATCCCCATATGTGTCTTTCCATCCTCCGGCATCCGGTCGGGATCAAAGCCGAGCCCGTCATCCTTCACTACGATCCGGACGCCCTCCGGTGATCGCTCCGTGCGGATAAGGAGCGTCCCGCCTCCGAGCTTTCTGGTGATTCCGTGCTTGATCGCATTTTCCGCAAGCGGCTGAATGGTAAGGGGCGGAATCATGAAATCCGTCGTGCGGATATCGTACGCGATCTTCAGATCCTCACCGAAGCGCATTTTCTCCAGATGCAGATAGTGCTCCAGATGCTCCAGCTCCTTCTGCGCCGTCACCATGCGTCCGGACTCGATGGAATCGAGGTTTCCCCGCAGGTATTCCGAAAAATCCGCAATCGCCTGCTGGGCATCATCGGGACTTTTCTCGCACAGATAATATATCGAATTCAGCACATTGTAAAGAAAATGTGGTTTCAACTGGCTGATAATGATCTGCTGGTTCTTCTCGAACAGGTCCCGGTCCTGCATGGCAAGCCGTCTGGCGCTCTGGCTCTGGATGAACACAAAGATCACCACCACCGACACGCCCATGGCCTGATAAAGCAGGGTGACCGTGGGGAAAAAACAGCGTATCACAAACGCAATCGCCGGAAAATACATAAACAGCATCAGAACGAACGCTTCCTTGCCGCGCGTCCTTACATAATACGCCACACAGACGCAAAAGCACCCGATCAGGACCAGTACGCCTCCCGCCTGCCCCAGAAAGTAGAAGCCGGTGAAATGCATCTGGAAGCGGTCTTCGAAAACCGGAAGCCGGACCACCAGATAATACAGCCAGGCAATCGCCGATACGGCACAAATAACACCTGATACGATACCGAGTGTCCTTTCCCATTTTCCTCGCTCAAACACATAATAATTTATGTATTTGGAAAAGAAAAATAACACAAGGTAGTAACTCACGATACCAACCGGCCCCAGTATCCTGCGGATCGGATCGTCCCATCCTTTTATGTATCCGAGATGAAAGAATCCCATGGAGGCGTTCAGCAGAAAGGTGCAAATGACCACCGAAGGAAAATATTTGATGCCTTTCCTGTTTTTTCTGCTGCGATCGAAGGATCCTATCGCGATAATGCTCAGAATCAGTGCTACCAGAAGTTCTGTGCAGCAGTTAACTACAATCATTCTTCTTCCTCGTCATCCGGGACCTCAAAAGGAAGCGCCATCTGGGTGAAATCCACTTCCACCTGCTCCCCCTCCACCTGAATGATTCCTTTTTCCTTGCTGGCGGCCAGCTGTGATCTGGAGGGAACAAAATTCCGATCGATCGCAGCTATCAGGTAAGCGATCGGGTCTTCGATCTTACCGCCGGCAGCCTGATAGATCATAAAAGCCTTCCGGATCAGGTAGAGGTCGTATTTTCCACGCTCGGCCAGCTTTGTGGCGTCCTTCAGCCGGATCGGAAGTCCGCTTTCCGTGAGAAGTTCCAGAATGACATCGATCACCTCGCCCTTTTGTTCCTCGGTCAGATCCTTCTTGTCTTTGGTAGCCTTGGCCGGCTGGAGGATCTGCATGGTAAACGTGATGGCGTCGATCTTGCCTCCTCTTCCGCTTCTCTTGGTCTCATATTGTACAAAAACTTCCGTCTTCTCGCAGATCTCCTTCACTGCGGGATCAATGACACGTCTCCGCAAGGCCGTCCAGTCATCGTAGGAGGTATCCCTTTTCGCCTTCAGGATCGCTTCATTGTAGTCTTTATTGGTCGGATTGTGGATTTTACTCAGATAGTTTTTGGCTGCCGGATCGTTGGCATCTACGACACCGATGATAAATTTCAGCTCGGAAATCCCATAGGTGATGGTATATATATCACTGGTGTACGGACTCCCCTTCGGATGATAGCAGTGCCGCTTCAGGAGCTCATAAAGCCGAAAACTGTAATCCGAACGGAAATTCATCATGGTCTGAAGATTCAGTCTGGTATAATTCGTATTGATATCCGAGATATATTTCTTCAGCTCCCGGTTGAAGGTAATGGTGAACTCTCCGTCCACATAGGTGGCCTTCTGGATCAGGGGAATATATTCAAATTCCTTTTTCTCCGGATCCTCATATCCGATGACACGTCCCACCAGAGCTTTGGCCACCGGTGTCAGCTTCGTGTAAAAGGAACCGCTGGTGGAGCCGGTCACATTCCGAAGCTCCGCTGCGGTAAAGGTGTATTCCACATCCTGATCCCCGATGTCTCTTTCCTTCACCTGGGACAATGCATAGGCAAGGATTTTATTCTCCAGGAGTGTCCCTTTATATTTTGAGGCAATCAGAACATTACTCTTGATGTAATTGATATCATTTTCCGGTAATTGCGCTGCCATATACTCTCCCATCTTTCTTTTGTAATATACGCCTTTTTGTACGGCATGACAAGCCTTTTTGTACTTAAGTTCCTACTTTCTTGTACAGAACGAAGGCTCTTTTGTACGTTCCTTCTTCTTTTTTGTACACATCCAGCGCCTTTTCGTACTTACCTTACCATTCTTTTGTACGTTTTTTGCGCCCTTTGGTACTTATCTTACCACACTTTTGTACGCATCCTCTCCCTTTTTGTACCTTTCTTCTTCTGTTTTGTGCTTTTTCCCTCCAGGACTTTGCTTTCCTTAGTTCTCCTTTTTGTACAGATCTTCCTGTAATCCTCCTGTTGTCTCTCTGTTATCTCTCCTTTTTGTACGGAACTTTCTGGTTCCTTCGATTTTTCGCTACCGTTTTGTACAGAACTTCTCTCCTTTTCCCCTCCTTAAACCCCGCAAAACAGGGGCTTTTTTCGTCCACTCCTTTTTGTACGGAAGTTCCCCAATCCCCTCGGTTTTGTGCCTTTTTCAGCCATATGTTTTCCCCATAACCCCGTGTTCTTTCGAAGGAAGAACGTTTCTCCGGAAGTCATCGTTCTCTCGCCCACCAGCTTTTCCCCACAAGCCTTCGTGCTTTCGCGTGGCAACCATTTCCCCACAATACCGGAAAGCTTTGGGCTGCTGCTTCCAAACCATCCTTATATCCTTTTTTGTACGGTTCTTTCTCCGTTTTTGTACATCTTTTTCTCTTTTTTGTACATTTCTTGTTCCTGTTTTGTACACCGGTTCTTATGCAGAAACACCCCTGTTTTGTACAGTTCTTGCTACTGTCTTGTTCACTTCTTTCCACCGATCTGTTCTGTTCTTGCTATCGTTTTGTACAGAAAAAGTCCTGAAGAATGCAGGATTCTCCAGGACTTTCGGGGTTCTCAATTAAATAAACAAAATGGTTCGTTATTTTAAATAAATTAACTTCAAGGAAAAGGTTGTTTAAATAGCGCCCATCTCCTTTTGCTTATGACAGCGACATCTGTGTTAGTTTATAGATTTTTAAGATTTATATCTGCTGTAATTATGACTGTCTGTTTTATGACACTTCTGATAGGTGACATAATTTGTTTGAATTGTAGATTAAATTCTTTCCATTATGGAATTTGGAATTAGTCCTTATCCAGGTCAGTCAATGTTTTCTGGTCTGTTTTCCTTGATATGCAGTGCTATTTATTCAATTATTAGGTTTGAGTATAGATGCTTTTGGAATTTTATTCCTTATAAAATAGTAAGTACATGTTTTTATACATTTAAATCTTTTTAATTGTTTATTTGTTTACATGTATATAATTATGTATATACTATTTTTCCCGCTTTTTTGAAGCTGCTCTGATTGCGTTTTTACGCATTCCAGACGATAGATTTCCCTATAGAACCTCCTGAAAATGGCTCTGAGGGCTTAATATGCTCAGAAATCGCGTATTTTTGGGCTTTTTCGGGCCTTTCTAAGTGATTCCAGAGCCGTTATAGCCCGGATCGGAGCTCTCTCTTGCGGTTGTTGGCCTTCGGATCGGCTGACAGGTTGTTTGACTTCCCTGGTTACAAGCGCGTCCGGAAAGAATAGCCCCGTGTAATTGTAGATCATTAGATATGTAAGTATTTCTACTTTTATATCATACCACACTTTTAATGATTTGTATATTTGAAATTATGAATGTTCATAAATGTACTTATATATCTTTAAGTCATTTTGAATGTTTGATTATTTGATTTCTTGATTTTAGGTAATCTTTCACGTATAGTGATATGTATATCAAAAAGTTTACAAATAAAACAACCTAATTATATGTAAACAAAGCAACAAACATATATAATTGCATACGTTCGCACGGACAACTATTCAACAGTCTGCAGCGCCATGCATATGCGTTCGATATAAGATAATTTATGATCATGAATTGACGCGAAGAATGTCCTAGTAATATAATAATAAAATGAACATGTAAACATATTTACAATAAAAAAGTGAGAAGAACTCAAGGGAAAATGCGGTGTTATTATTTATGAGAACGATATATTTGCCAGATATACCATATCAACAATGGCCAAGGATCTACGATAATAATATACAATAATTACATGTTTACATGAATATATATAACAAGCAAAACCTAAACAACCGGAATCATTCTGCATTACAAAACTGCATAAAATCAAATCAACATATTTACAAATAAACAAAGAGATAAAAAAGAAAGAACACAAAACATCATAAAGCAAAGAATACAAACAATCAAACACGAAAACAAATATAAAGAGAAGGAAACATAAAAACAAGAAATCATGAAAATAAGATTGTAAAGAATTATAAATGTTGAATTACAAAATTGCTTAAAAGCATAATGATGAACATGCAAATAATTAAATTGACACAAAGATTCATTCCTAATTATAATACGATGAGATAAGGAGAATTGAAATGGCTGCAAAGAAAATCGCTATAGCGAATCAGAAGGGCGGTGTAGGCAAGAGCACGACCGCCATCAATATCGCAGATGCACTGAAACGATGCGGATATGATGTACTGTTCGTGGACCTCGATCCGCAGTGCAATTCTACCAACAGTTTTCATGCGCAGATCGAAGGGGCCAATACGCTCTATGATGTAATGACCGGTGAGGTGCCCATCGAAGACGCGATCCAGCATACGGATATCGGGGATGTGCTGGCCGGAGATCCGCTTCTTTCCGGGGAAGAAAGCAAATTCATGAGCAAGCCCGGTGCATATTCCATTATAAAAAGGAATATCAAGAAGGTGCAGGACAAGTATGATTTTGTGATCTATGACACGCCTCCTAATCTGGGCATATACATGTTGAATGCGCTGGTGGCGGCAGACGGAGTGATCATTCCGATCAAAGCGGAGAAATACGCGATCGATGGATTGTCACAGCTGATCAAATCCATCAATGAAGTGGTCGAAACGGAAAATGAGGACCTGAAGATCTACGGGGTACTGATGACGGCCTACGACAAAAGAAATGCGCTTGACAAGGACATGTGGGCGCAGCTTCCCAAGGTAGGAGAGCAGGTAGGATTTAAGGTATTTAAGACACCTGTTCGCATATGCCAGACGATCAAGGTGGCGCAGGCAGAGGATGTGTCCTTGTATGACAAGGATTCCAGCTGCACCGGGGCACTCGATTATGTGGATGTGATCAAGGAACTGTTAGAGGAGGGGTAAAATGGCAGCAACCAAGAAAGGATCCAAGCCGGATATTTTTGCAGGGCTTCAGAAAACCGGGGTAAAGAATCTGGCCCCGGAAGTGAAGGCAGAAGACGTGAAAAAGGCTCCGGGAAAAGAGCCGGAAGTAAAAAACGATCCGGAAGAGGAGAAGGTAACGGTCGCAGAACAGAGCGAACGTATAACTGCACCAGCTCCGGAAGTGGCCACTCCTGTCATGAATGCTCCGGTCATGAATGATTCGGAAGAAGAAATCAAGGTCGCAGAGCAGATCCCGGAAGAACTGCCCAGACCGGTAGCTACACCGATCCGACCGATTCCGGAGTCGCGAGCAGCCCAGATCGTGCCGCCGATTCAGCCGCAGCCGGCCCCCAAAAAGCGCGGAAGAAAAGCGGCTACACCGACCGGAGATACCGAAGAAATCTGCCGTCAGACCTACTACTACACCTACGAGGAAATGGCGGCGATCAAGACGGTCGGCTTTTTGGAGGATCGCACGCATTCGGAAATCGTGCGTGAACTGATCGACTTTGCATTGGAGCAGAAGTATCCCGGTCTGCTGGGAAGGGCGGATGTCCTGAAGAAAGCCGAGAATCTGAGGGAAAAGATCAAGAACAGACAGTCGATCGACGAAGTCTGACCGGGAGCCTCGGAAAAGGCGGGAAGAGAAGCCGGAACAGTTGCACTTTAGCCCCATAAATTGTAAAATAAATAGGATTGCGGAGGGCCATGTGGAAACGCATGGCCCTTTTTTATGCAGGCATTGGCGTGCATATAAAATAGCAATAGTAATTTAAACAAAAAGTGAGGGTTTAGCAGTGGACATCAGTTTAAAAATCGCACAGGAACTGGAAGTGAAAAAGAGCCAGGTGGATGCAGCCATTCAGCTGATCGACGAGGGGAATACCATCCCGTTTATCGCGCGATACCGCAAGGAGGCAACCGGTGCACTCAACGATGAGCAGCTTCGCAATCTGAACGAAAGACTGACCTATCTGCGCAATCTGGAAGAGAAAAAGACCAGTATCCTGGCGGCGATTGACGAGCAGGGAAAGCTCACGGACGAGTTGAAGGCCAAAATCGAGGCGGCCGAAAAGCTGGTGACCCTGGAGGATCTGTATCGTCCCTACAAGCAGAAGAAAAAGACGCGTGCGACGGCGGCAAAGGCAAGAGGGCTGGAACCGCTGGCGGAATATATCCTGGCGCAGAATGCGACCGAGCCCCTGGAAAAAGAGGCGGAGAAATATGTAACAGGCGTTATAGAACCGGCTTCCGACAGCAAAGAAGACAAGGTAAAGGCGGAGGAGAAGCAGGTCATCGACACGGCGGCCGCCATCGCGGGAGCAAAGGATATTCTGGCGGAGCGGTTTTCCGATGATCCGGATAATCGCACCTTTATCCGCAGCCTGACCGAATCGGAAGGAAAGATCGTATCCACGGCCAAGGACGAGAAGGAAAAGTCGGTTTATGAGAATTATTATGCTTACGAGGAGCCGGTCAAAAAGGTGGCCGGGCACCGTGTGCTGGCGCTGAACCGAGGCGAAAAGGAGAAGATTCTGACCGTGAAGGTGGCAGCACCGGAGGAGCGCATCCTGGAGCTTCTGGAGAACAAGATCATCACTTCGGACAACGAGTATACCACGCCGGCTCTGAAGGAGGCGATCGCAGACAGCTATGACCGCCTGATCGCACCTGCCATTGAGCGGGAGATCCGGTCCGCCCTGACGGAGAAAGCGGAAGACGGAGCCATCGATGTCTTCGGCAAGAATCTGCATCAGCTTCTGATGCAGCCTCCCATCGCCGGACAGACGGTTCTCGGCTGGGATCCCGCATTCCGTACCGGCTGCAAACTGGCCGTGGTCGATCCCACCGGAAAAGTATTAGATACGGTTGTTATTTATCCGACCGAGCCCCAGAAAAAGGTCGAAGAATCCAAAAAGATCCTCAAGCAGCTTATCCAGAAATATCATATCACGCTGATCTCGGTCGGAAACGGCACTGCTTCGAGAGAGTCGGAGCAGGTGATCGTGGATCTTCTTCATGAGATCCCGGAGGCGCATGTGCAGTATGTGATCACCAACGAGGCGGGGGCATCGGTCTATTCCGCAAGCGCGCTGGCCACGGAGGAGTTCCCGAACTTTGACGTCGGACAGAGAAGTGCGACGTCCATCGCCCGCAGACTGCAGGATCCGCTGGCGGAGCTGGTGAAGATCGATCCTCAATCGATCGGTGTCGGTCAGTATCAGCACGACATGGACCAGAAGAAGCTCAGCGAGGCACTGGGCGGCGTCGTGGAAGATTCCGTGAACAAGGTGGGTGTGGATCTGAACACTGCATCGGCTGCACTCCTGAAATACATTTCCGGCATCAGCGCCGTGATCGCGAAAAATATCGTGGAATACCGTGAAGCGAACGGCAAATTCACCAGCCGCGTCCAGCTGAAAAAAGTCCCGAAGCTTGGGCCCAAAGCGTTTGAACAGTGTGCCGGATTCCTTCGGATCCGGGACGGCAAGGAGCCGTTGGACAATACCGGCGTACATCCCGAATCCTACGATGCCGCGCATAAGCTTCTCGAAATCATCGGCTGCGAATTCAACGATGAAAAGGCCATTACCGGATTTGAGCACTCCATGGGTGACGCGGCTGCTCTGGCGCAGGAAGTCGGTGTCGGCGAGCTGACCCTGGTAGATATTCTCCATGAACTGGAGAAGCCCGGGCGTGACCCTCGTGAGGATATGCCCAAGCCCGTGCTTCGCTCGGATGTCCTGGACATGAAAGATCTGAAGCCCGGCATGATCCTGAAGGGGACCGTGCGGAATGTCATTGATTTCGGCGCATTTGTAGATATCGGTGTCCATCAGGACGGCCTGGTGCATGTATCGCAGATTACGGATCGGTATATCAAGCATCCTCTGGAAGCGGTGTCGGTGGGAGATATCGTAGAGGTGAAGGTGCTGGCCGTGGATCTGGAAAAGGAGCGCATTTCACTTACCATGCGCCTGGACGATGCGGGAGAGAAGAAGGTGGCCGGAGCTTCCGGAAAGCCGGCAGGCGGTGCGCAGGGCGCGCAGCATGGCAAAAATGACGGCAGACGGCATGCAGATCGCAGAGATTCCGAGCATAGGGATCGTACGCCCGGCGCAAATGCGGATCACCGGGCACAGGGCGGCAAACCGGGCAGAGGCGAGACGCGTTCCGCAGGGCAGAGAGGCGACGACGGTCGTGAAAAGTATGCACCCGGAACCATCGGTTATATGCTGGCCCATCAGAATGACCGGAAGAAGAAAAAATAAAAGCAGGGCGAAAAGCACAAAAGGAGCAGAACATGAATCCCGGATCGATCATGAAGATCATGGAAATGAAGAACAAATTTGAACGGAATCACCCGAAGGTGCTGGCTTTTTTGCAGCGGGAGGTGATGAGCGGCGTTCCGGAAGGATCCGTGATCGAAATGACGATCACCAAGCCCGGCGCAGAGCCGGTCACGGCAAACATGAGAGTCACGGCCGAGGACCTGGAGATGGTTGAGGCCCTGAAGCAGGGTGGGCTTCAATAAGCGCTTTCTTCCGATCGGAACAGTATTAGACCAGAGGCATGAAGTGAAAAAAGATCGTATCATCAAATTAATAGCAAGCGTTACCATATGCGTTTTTCTGGCCGGCTGCGGTGGAAAACAGGAAACGGCAGAGCCGGTCAGTCTGCAGGAGATGGCGCAGCCGATCAGCATGGAAGCCGGCACCGGCGAAGCGGATCCTTCCGGACAGGAAGCAGAGGATCCGGCTGCGTCCGCCCAGAACGGTGCCCGGGACGAACAGGAAGGAGCTCTGAGTCCTTCCGATCCGGGAGCGGATGAGGAGATTTCCGGGGAGGCGTCCTCAGAGGAACCGATCCCCGAATCGGGGGATACCACCGATCCGGAGAATGGAACGGGTACGGAGGACGGTGCTTCTTCCGGGACACCGGATGCGTCCGGGGAGCCTGCAGGCGGAGCGGAAGGAACCGGGCAAGGCGACACGGGAGAGGGATCTTCCCCGGGCAGTGGGGACGGCGCGGATGGAGGAAATACCGGAAGCGGGCCGAACGGGTATATCGTAGCGATCGATGCCGGTCATCAGGCGAAAGGCAACAGCGAGAAGGAGCCGATCGGGCCGGGGGCCTCTGAGTCCAAAGCAAAAGTATCCGGCGGAACCAGAGGCGTTTCCACGGGACTGGCGGAATATGAGCTGACGCTGGCAGTGGCGCTGCAGCTGCGCGATGAGCTGGTGAACCGCGGCTATCAGGTGGTGATGGTGCGGGAGACCAATGATGTCAATATCAGTAACAGTGAACGGGCGGCGATCGCCAACGATGCAGGGGCGCATGCCTTTATCCGCATTCATGCGGACGGCTCGGACAATTCGGAAGCACAGGGAGCCATGACCATCTGTCAGACTCCGTCAAATCCATATAACGGATCGCTTTATGAACAGAGCAGGTCTCTTTCGGACCATGTGCTGGACAGCTTTGCGGAAGCGACCGGCTGCAAGAAGCGGAAAGTCTGGGAGACGGACACCATGAGCGGCATCAACTGGTGCAATGTTCCCGTCACCATTCTGGAGATGGGATTTATGACCAATCCGTCCGAGGATGAACGGATGGCCAGCGCGGATTATCAGCAGAAGATGGTTCAGGGAATTGCCAACGGAATTGACGCATATCTGGGCCTGTAAACCGGTTTCGGCTCAGAGGCTATTCGGAGCGCAGGGGACGCCGGGGCGGAAGGCTCAGGCCCGGTCGATCCGTAACAGGGAGTTTCAAGGAGGGAAAGTATGAACAGCAGTACACAGGATATTATGAATCAATTGCAGGCCTACAGCCAGGGATCTGCAGCGTTCAGCAGCGTCGGAAATATCATCAGTTTCATCATGTCGGTTCTGGCGATCATCGGTATGTGGATGGTTTTCAACAAGGCATCCGACCATGGCTGGGCAGCCATCATCCCTTTTTACCGGGACTATGTGATGTGCCGGGTAGCCCGGAGAAAGAATCTGTTCTGGCCGTATCTGATCTGTCAGCTGGTGACCTTCGTCAGCTCCATCATTTTCTTTATTTCGTTTTTTACTTTTTTCTTATCCATTATCGGCACAGCCATGACTTTTGATGCTGACAGTATCCTGACAGGGTCCTCCTTCGGCATTGTTCTGTCGTTTATTACGCTGGCTGTCGCTTCCATTGCAGCCTTCGTCATCCGAATTTTCATTTACATCGGACTGACCAAAAGCTTTGGCCTGAACGGTGGATGGGTGGTAGGGCTGATTTTCCTGTCCGGCGTCTTTTTCATGATCATGGGTGCATCGGATAACATTCGTTATATTGGTGACGGTTCCAATGGCTACGGGCAGTCCTATGGCCAACCTTATGGTCAGTCCTACAGCCAGTCTTACGGCCAGCCCTATGGGCAATCCTATGATCCGTCCAATGGTCAGCCTTACGGACAGGATTCCCAGAACGTCTACGGACCTCAGGGAAATCCGTCGCAACAGGGCAATCCGTACCAGCAGGGCAATCAGTCTCAGCAGGGCAACGATTCGTCAAATCCTTACCAGAACTGAGAAGTATAGGGTCGGAAACTGATTTCCGGGTGAAAACATGGGAGAGAGAGTGATCTTTCATATTGATGTCAATTCTGCCTTCCTCTCATGGTCTGCCGTCAAGGCGCTGGAAGAGGATCCGAATGCGCTGGATCTGCGCACGGTTCCTTCCGCGGTCGGCGGAGATATCAAAACACGGCACGGCATCATAACGGCTCGTTCGATTCCGGCCAAGCAATATGGGATCAAAACGGGAGAGCCGGTGGTGAAGGCGCTTCAGAAGTGCCCGGATCTGATCCTGGTGCGTGGGGATTTTGCGACGTATCGCAGATTTTCCCATGCCTTTATGGACATTCTGAGGAAATATGCTGTGGTGGTGGAACCCGCCTCCATAGACGAGGCCTATCTGGACATGACGGGGACGGAGGCGCTTTTTGCGGAGGCCATGGCGGCCGGAGAGCCCTTCCCGGTCTGTGCGGCCCGGGTGATCAAGGATGAGATCCGGGATACGCTGGGATTTACGGTAAATGTCGGCATATCCTGCAACAAGCTGTTGGCCAAGATGGCCAGTGATTTTCGGAAGCCAGATCGGATCCATACGCTGTACCCGCAGGAGATTCCGGAGAAAATGTGGCCGCTCCCGGTCGGGGATCTGTACGGATGCGGGGCGAAGACGGCTGCACGCCTGAACGATCTGGGAATACGCACCATCGGAGAAGCGGCGAAAGCGGATCTGGTCATGTTGCGGAGGATTCTGGGAGAGAAGGGCGGTGAATACATTCACGCCGCGGCGAACGGGTACGGCAGTGATGTGGTCAGTGACGAGCAGGAAGCAGCCAAAAGCTATTCCAATGAGATTACGACCTCCGAGGATGTCACGGCGCTGAACTACCAGACACTCGGGATCGAGCTGTTGCATCGCCTGGCGGAGAGCGTGTCCCGGCGTCTGCAGAGAGACAATGTGAGAGCCTATACCATCGTGGTCACGGTCAAAACCGCGGGATTTCACAGGCATACCAGGCAGACGACGTTGCGGGATGCAACCAACCGGGAAGATGTGATCTTCCAGACGGCGGATCGTCTGATGCGAGGCCTTCTGTTCGGAGAGGAGGCCGCCCCTCTGACGCGGGAGAAACGCGGGAAGCAGACACCGGATAACGGCGGAGCTTTGATCCGGGAAAAATCCGGATACCGGGCGCTGGAGGATGGCGGACTGCTGGCCAGGGAGGACGGGATCCGTCTGATCGGAGTCGGTGCGGGCAAGCTGGAGGATTCGCCTTTTGAACAGATGGATCTGTTTCAATGGCTGGAGGAAGCGGAGAAACAGAAAGAATCCGCACAAAATGAAGAGAAAACCCGCAAGCTGCAGGAAATGCTGGACAATGCAAACGGGCGTTATGGAATGGGCGCTTTGACGAAGGGGTTTCAAACAGAACATGAGTAAAAAAACCGTTGCACTTACATTTGATGATGGCCCGAATACGACCGTGACTCCGCTCGTTCTGGATCTTCTGGAACAGTATGGGATCCGTGGCAGCTTCTTTCTGATCGGTGAAAATATCCGGGGAGAGGCGGTCCGGGTGGCAGAGCGTGCGCGGGATATGGGCTGCGATATCTGCAATCATTCCTTTACGCATCCCTCAATGCCGAATCTTTCGAAGGATCAGATGGAAGAAGAGATCCGTAAGACGGATGATCGGATCCGGGAGATTACCGGTGAGACGACACGCTTTTTTCGCCCGCCTTACATCGCTGTAAGTGATCTGGTCTATGATACCGTCGATAAGATCTTTATCTGTGGGCAGGGATGTGAGGACTGGATCCCGGAGACTTCCGTACAGAAGAGGATCGATCTGACCCTTGGAAATATGAAGGACGGCATGATGGTACTCCTTCATGACAGCGCGGAGAATTACCGGACCGTGGAAGCGCTGAAGACGATCATTCCCGAGCTTTTGAAGCAGGACTATGAGTTCCTGACGGTTTCGGAACTGTTCGAGCGAAAGGGGGTCACCCCGAAGCCGCATGAGCACGTGATCTATACGGTCGTTGGAAATACACAGGGCGATTGATGGTCGCGGTTTGTGGGAAAACCGGGCATCCGCCGGAAAGGAGGGCGCATATGGGGAGGGAAGATCTCACCATGCAGGTGACGCAGCCTTTTTCCAAGGATGGGGAGAAGTATGCATTTGTACAGTTCTCGGACGGAGAGCGCCTGGCGGAAGGAAAGATTCCGGATTGTAAGATCCTGTCCTCGAAGGGATTTACGGAAGCGGAAGTGGCAGACCTGGAAAAATATATGCAGGGAAATCTGGCACAGCTCAAGAAAATGGCGGCGGGTGTGCGGCCCATTGATGCTTTTCTCAAACAATAACGGTTGTAATAATATGTGGCGGCAACAGAAGAAACAGATGCAGAGGAGGTATGCGTATGGTTACAGTGAACAGTCGTAAAGTAGCGATGATCGGTTGTGGATTCGTCGGATCTGCTTCCGCTTTTGCACTGATGGAGAGCGGACTGTTTTCCGAGATGGTGCTCATCGACGCGAATGTGGCGAAGGCAGAAGGGGAGGCGCTGGATATTGCGCACGGACTTCCTTTTGCCCAGCCGATGGACATTTATGCCGGAACCTATGATGATATCACGGATGCCGCGATCGTCGTCATCAGCGCCGGCGCCAATCAGAAGCCGGGTGAGACCAGACTGGATCTGGTGAAGAAGAATACCGCGATCTTCAAGAGCATTATCCCCGAACTGACGAAGCGTGATTTTCAGGGGATCCTGCTGATCGTAGCCAATCCGGTGGATATTCTGACCTATGTGGCTACGAAGATTTCGGGCTTCCCGGAGCATCGTGTCTTCGGTTCGGGTACGGTGCTGGATTCCGCGAGACTGAAATATCTGCTCGGTGAGCACCTGGGTGTGGACAGCAGAAGCGTTCACGCGTTTGTGATCGGTGAGCACGGAGACAGCGAGATCGTCGCCTGGTCCGGGGTCAATGTATCGGGTGTGCCGCTCAGCAAGTTCTGCGAGCTTCGCGGCTATTATGAACATGAGGCTTCCATGGACCGCATCGCGGAGAATGTGAAGAACAGTGCCTATGAGATCATCGAGAAGAAGCAGGCGACCTATTACGGGATCGCGATGAGTGTGCGTCGGATCTGTCAGGCGATCATTCGCGACGAGAAGTCGATTTTGCCGGTATCCACCATTCAGCACGGGGTCTATGGCATAGATGGGGTATCTCTGAGTATGCCGGCCGTGGTGGGAGAGCATGGCGTGGAGACGCAGGTTCCCATCGCTCTCAATGAGGAGGAGCAGGAGAACCTGAAGAAATCCGCGGAAGCATTGAAGTCTGTAATCGCTGATCTGGATCTGTAAGGAGAAAAGTATGGACCATCCGGACGAGGCTTTGCTGGAAGAAGTGATGGCGCATCTGGACCGCGAGGTCGGGATCGGAGCCATGCGTATGAGTGTCGGTACCGATGAAGCGCAGAAGGAGCATTCCGTGGTGTCCCATAAATGCTGCAAAGCATACGGAATGGACGCATCGGAGACGGTGGCACGGCTGGATATGTATTCCGATCTCTACCTGAGCAAAGGGGAGAATTGATATTGAAGGAAATCTTGCAAAAAATGGTATAATTGGGGCTCCTGCAGGAGAAAAAATACCCTGCATCCTTGAAATGTCCCTGTTTTCAACGGATAGCGCCTAGATTTTGTTGCAGGATTATATGCACACCACTAGATATTGAAATTGTCATAATTGAGGATTTTGTTGAAATAATAGGACCACTTTCCGAGGGCCGGGGACGGCAGGCGGAGGGTGGTCTTTTTGCGCGTACCTCCTGTAGCGGAAAAGGAAATATTTTTTCTTGACAAGGAGAGCAAGATGCGCTATATACATTGTATAAAACATAATGTTATAAAATACAACAACGTGGATAACAGATCAGAAAGGATGGATTTCATGAAAATCTATGATTTTACGGTAGAAGCGAATGATGGCGCGCAAGTATCGCTGAAGGACTATGAAGGAAAAGTGCTTCTGGTGGTCAATACGGCGACGAAGTGCGGATTTACCCCGCAGTATGAGGGCCTGGAAAAGCTCTACGACGCTTATAAGGACCAGGGGTTTGTCATTCTGGATTTCCCCTGCAATCAGTTCGCTTTTCAGGCGCCGGGAGATGATGAGAAGATCGATTCCTTCTGTAAGCTCCGGTATGATACCAAGTTCCCCCGCTTCCGGAAGATCAAGGTGAACGGACGGGAAGAAGCACCGCTTTACACCTGGCTGAAGAGTCAGAAGCCCGGACGGATCCCCTGGAATTTTGCCAAGTTCCTGATCGACCGCGAGGGAAATGTGGTCGAGCGCTTTGCCCCGACGGACAAACCCGAAGACCTGACAGAGCAGATCGAAGCACTGCTCAGGAAATAAGTACCTCCGGCCTGTGCTGTGTGCAGGTCGCTTACATCCCCCCCCTATGTAAAAATCCCGCGAGCTAATGCCCACGGGCTTTTTGCTGTATGGAAAGGGACGATCCTTTATTCCCGGTCCGGGGCCTGTGCCCTGAGATCCGCCTGGTACCGGTCAAGAAGCTGATAGATGGCCAGATAAGGGTCCTGCGTGACACCGATCCGGTCGCCGAGCTCGAAGACATCCGTGCCGCCGGTGGCCCGGGGCCAATAGGGAAGAATGGAGTCCGCATCCTTCATCTGCCGGTGTGCGCCCAGGACTGCGGTGCTTACACCGCAAGCATTGTCCGAGCCTTCGGTGTATGACCCGGGTGCTCCGTTCGGATCGCCGTATTTTGCAAAATTCACCCAGTAAGTCTGCATTTTGGCTGAGAGATTGTAATCCTCCGGCGCGTAGACGCCGGGATGACGCCAGAGATTGCCTCAAGTATTCCCGATATGCAAAAACCCGATTTCTTGCTGCATTTGTAGTCTCGTGAAGAATACCAAGAGATGTGAGCTTCAGAACGGCTGAGGCAATCGTATTATAACTGACGTTGAGCGCTGACGCAGTTCGTTTAATGTCGATAATCGGATGCTGCTCCAGATAATCAAACAGTCTTCGCAGGTGATCGATGCTTCTTCTTGATTTGGGGAGTACAGTTATATTTCGTTCGTGAAGCTCGGATAGTTGCTGAATGGACTCCAAAGCATCTGTTGCTGCTGAATGGAGAGCCTCCAGAAAGAAACGGATCCACTGTTCATAATTACCCGTACGGCGAACTTCTGATATGCGATCGTAGTATTCAATCTGGTTCTTTTTCAGAAAGTAAGATACATACAGGACAGGCTGTCCAAGCAGATTCTGCTGTATCAGATACAACAGAATCAGAAGCCGGCCAATCCGTCCGTTTCCATCAAGGAATGGATGGATCGTTTCGAACTGATAATGAATTAATGCAGCCTGAACCAGCGGGTCATATTCCTGACTTTCATTGATGTACTTTTCAAGTTCTGACATGGCGCTTGTCATGTCTTCCACATTCGGAGGAATATATCGGGCGTTTTTCAGAGTGGATCCGGCCGGTCCGATCCAGTTCTGTGACCTACGAAACTCTCCCGGGTTTTTTTCCTGCCCTCGTACACCGGTCATTAACTGCGCATGTGTTTCTCTAAGGAGACGGTTACAAAGCGGCAACGACTTCAAACGTTGAAGGGCAAATTGTGCAGCGTTGATATAATTTACCACGTCACTTACATCAAGATTAACATTTGAATCTGCATCGGGGTCCAGAATATCATCAAGCGTACACTGTGTCCCCTCGATTTGAGATGTCATGAGTGCTTCTTTGCGAACATACATGGATACAAACAGATCGGTACTTGGAATCATGGCTGCTGCAGTATTCAGTCTTGCCAGCTCACAGTTCGCATCGATCAAAAGCCTGATCAAATCTGCATCCAACTCAAGTGGCGGTTCCGGGGGAAGCGAAGCAGGGCGAAAGGACATATAGGCTGCCTCACCAGTCATGTTGCGGATAAACTCACCTGCCCGATTCATGAAATCGTCCCCAATCATTTTGAAATAACAGGCATAGTATATCACGGCTATTTCAGAAAGTAAACAGTTTGTGAAATAAGAGAACGGTTCAGAATCCTTTGTTTCAATTTGAAGTCCATCATATGTTTCAATACAGATAGTTTTGTGTATGTATATGATTACTTCGGTAAATCAAGCTGGACACACCGCTTTTTTCGTTTCTGAGAAAAGCTTTGAACAGTCTGATAACTCCGTCTCAGAACGCTTGATTTACCATGCTGAGTATGGTATACTTCAATCCGAAAGTTACTCGCAAATACGACTTACTTTCGGAAGGGTGAAATCTTTGATCGAACGGAAAAAATATCTGGATGCGCTGATCAGACGCCAATGGAATCATCGGATCAAAGTCATTACCGGAATTCGAAGATGCGGAAAAAGCACATTGCTGTTTGGTTTGTTCCGGGAATATCTCCTTGCGTCCGGCGTGCCGGAAAATAATATTATACTGCTTGCGCTGGACGATGATACCGGTGAACAGTACAGGGACCCGTACCGCCTGTCAGCTTACGTACGGGAACTTGCGTCTGACCCGGCTCAGAAATACTACGTATTCATCGATGAAATACAGTTTGCGATTTCCAGGGAAGAATTAAGGCAGAAGGATCAGCCTGTCAGGCTTTACAGCGTTCTGAACGGATTCCTCCGGTTGCAAAACATAGACGTATATGTGACAGGGAGCAACTCGAAGATGCTCTCAAAAGATATTTCCACGGAATTCCGCGGGCGTGGTGACGAAGTGAAAGTGTATCCATTGTCTTTCCGCGAGTTCTATGATGCATATGGCCGTGACCGGTTGGAGGCCTACAATGAATACAGCATGTACGGCGGAATGCCATATCTGTTTACTCTGGACAGAGATGATGATAAATATCGGTATCTTTCCGATCTGTTCGAAGAAATCTATTTCAAGGACATTGAAGAAAGGTACAGTATTGCACTGCCCGGCGTATTGCGTGAGCTCACCAGTGATCTTTGTTCCTCAGTCGGCTCTCTGACAAATGCCAGTAAAATCTCGAGAACCCTTCAAAGTGTAAAGCACATGAAGGTGAATAACGAAACAATCAGCATTTATCTGAAATATCTGACAGAAAGCTTTCTTTTTTCCGAAGCGGTCAGATACGATATCAAGGGGAAAAAGTATTTTGATTATCCTTCGAAATATTACTGTACGGATATCGGACTGCGCAACGTACGTCTTGGACTTCGGCAACAGGAAGAAACGCATATCATGGAAAACATCATATACAACGAACTGATATGCAGGGGCTTCGCTGTTGACGTGGGTAATGTTGAGATCGTGGAGAGGAATCAGGATGGCAGGCGTGTTCAAAAAAACCTTGAAGTCGATTTTATAGCGCGTAGAGGAAGTAAAAAATATTATATTCAGTCTGCTCTTAATATGGACAACGAAGAGAAAGCCGAAGCGGAGATTAAACCGCTGCTTTCAATCGACGATTCTTTCAAAAAGATGGTGATCTCAAAATCATATGGCAAAAGTTGGACGGATGATAAAGGAATTCTGAGACTTGGGCTCATGGATTTTTTGACGGATGAAACCAGTATTGACAGATGAGCAAGGCCGATTTGTTTCCACTGACTCTCAGATTCGTTGACTTGTTTCCGCTAACGACCGGCATTTGTTTACTTGTTTCCGTTAACGGTCAGGTCAATTTCGGCATCGATACGGGAGTCCCGAGGCATGTGGGGACAGTAGTATTGATGACAAAGGAATAAGTAAATCGGAGTTTGTCGAGATATCGCGAAATCTGGATTTATCAGGAAGGAAAGAGATTATGTCGCATGAGCAAGAGAAAAAAGTAATCGAACAATATACCGGTTTCCCCGAGAAGAATCGTCTGACCTATACAAAGGCAAACGAAACCGAGTTTATCGTAACCATGCACTACTTGCACAAATTCCTTCGTCCAAACGCTAAAATTGCTGATATCGGAGCGGGCGGTGGAACTTACACGAAAGCACTGGCTGATGAAGGCTACCTTGTGGATGCAGTAGAACTCACCCCTCGCTATGTTGAAGAAATGAAGTCTTTGTTTGCCGGCAACAGTAAAGTGAGCGTATTTGAGGGAAATGCCAAAGATCTATCTTTCCTGAACGAGGATGCCTATGATATTGTTCTTCTCATGGGCCCCGTATACAGTCTGAAAGATTTTGAAGAACGGAAGCTTGCCTGTGCCGAAGCGCTGCGGATTGCAAAGCCCGGCGGTGTGGTTTTCATCGCCTTCTGCATGCAGGATGCAGGACTGATCCACGAAATCTTCATGAGTGAGAACCCGGCAATAGAGATTACAACGATCGGTTATGACAGAGAAACCGCTCTCGTGACTGAAAACACGGGATCTTCAAGAATACTGGATACGATGATGGTCGTGGACGAGCTAATCAACGCTGTCTGCCAGGAAAACAACGCAGACAAAGTCTGCAGATTTTCCCAGGACGGCATCTCCCAGATCATCAGCGAATCTGTAAATTCGATGAATGAAGCATCCTACAAAGAATGGATCCAATATCTGCTCGCGACTGCAGAAAGACCTGACCTAATGGGCTTCTCTGACCATATCGTCCAAGTGCTGGAAAAGAGATAAATTCGAGATTGTCGGCCTGCTGTGATAGTACGTTTTATAGGAATATAAATGAAAAAGTAATCAGAGGAATGCATAATGAAAAAGACATTTATTGAGATGAAACTCTTTCAGGTAAAGCCCGATAAACTCGAGCAATTCGAAGCTAAGATTGAGGAAATGACCGCAAATCAGTTTAAATGTGAAGGCTGCATATCACTCAAGTATTTCAAGAGATTCTATACCATAGATGGAGTCGAACTTGGCGAGTCTCCGAGGGAGTTAACCAAGGTTGTAAAGTGCGTTAAGTATTATTCATACTGGGAATTTGATACGAAAGAAAACTATGGCAAGGCCATAAAAATCTTTTTCGATAATTACAATAAAGATTTGCAAAAATTGCTGATTTCTCCATTTGATATTAACTTGGGGTATTCGGTTTAAGGTAATACTTATGACGATAGAATACAGACAAAAAGCTTTAGAAGCGTTAGCTCATTACAATATAACAGCGACAGAAATAGAATTGCTGAGACACAATGAGAATCTGACCTATCGCGTGGGAAGCGAGTATTTGCTGCAAATACATGAGCCGACAGAGGGGTTTTCAGCAGAGTTTTTTTACGACGGTGTTGATCGTGTCGAGATATATAAGTCAGAACTTGATTTTCAAGCCTACTTAAAGAAACAGAGCATGCAGATACGCGAAGCTGTTGAAAACCGTTATGGTGAACTCATTACAAAGTTACAGAATGGTACATATGTTACGGTTTCGAAATGGTTGGATGGCGAATCGTTAGACAAGCTTGAGTTGAATGATGCGATCTGCTATCAGATAGGTGATATGCTTGCGCGTTTGCATCAGAAGGCAAAGGGATTCCGGGTATCACCGGTAAAAACCTATGGAAAGCAACATTGCGAATGCACGAAAAGGAGATTTCAGGCACTGGAAAATCTGGGGTTAAGCAACGAGTATTCTTTGATCATGCAAAAGTGCTGTGATCATGCCGGAGCTGTATTGGAAAACGTGCAGGATGAATTTCAGATGATCCATGGGGATCTGTCTGCATCGAATATCTTGCAAACACCGGATGGGCTTGTGCCTATTGATTTTTCTTTTTTCGGTATGGGACATCCGATGTATGATCTTGCTGTTCTGTTTGGAAATATCGGCGGATCATTGGCGCGTAGGCAACAAATGGCAGAAGGATATCGGAATACAGGCGGTACGATCCGTTACGATGTGTTAGATGCCTGTTTTGTACTTACCTTGTTAGATTGTCTCGGAATTCATTATGAACAGTGGAGTAAGCAAGAGTGGTTTGCACCGAGAATGCAACGGTGGAATAAGGAAAACCTGATCCCATATGTGCAGGGAGAGCGAATATATGCGGATGATTTTTATCTGTTACATGTGCAAGGATAACTTCCAGCATAATTGACTAAGATAAATCGGAATTTGTAGGGGGATAAGTGTATGATTTATTTGGTTCGGCAGGGGCAAACCGACTGGAATTTGTTCCAGAGATTTAATGGTGTTACGGAAACTTTTTTGAATCAAACAGGTATAGAACAAGCAAGAAAGCAAGCAGATGAATTAAAGAATATCGAATTTGACATGTGTTTTTGCAGTCCGCAAATACGTGCCGTCCAAACAGGAGAAATTATATATAAAGGCAGAATGATACTAGATGAAAGACTTTCTGAAATTGTTTGTGGAGAGTTTGAAGGAACAGAGGAAAATGGAGAGTCAATGAAACAGTTTTTACAAGCAATAAAAACTGGAGATAAGGGGACGGAATTGTTTGAGCAATTTATGAAACGCAATGAGTCCTTCTGCAATATGCTCAACGAGGAATACAAGCAAAAAAACATATTGGTAATTACACATGCCGCCAATGCGAGAGTGATAAATTATTTTCTGAGCGGAAAGCCGGAAAAATATGATTTTTCTAAACCAGTAGCAAGAGATGGAGAAATACTGAAGTACTAATTCTCAGTTAAAAAAACACAGAAAAATAACATACTGATGATATTTTGTATGCATATAAAGAATAATGTATTGGTTAATGCGCCGCAAACTTCAAATTTGTTGGGATAGTAGGTTATACCGGAAAATATATTACAGTATAATTCACCATGATCTTTTTAAAATGATAAGAGAATTACATCCAAATCTAATGAATTGTGCGTGATTTGGAAACTATTCTATTTGGCGAGAGTCTTTATATGTTACGGGATAAATGACACGCGGGAGGGGAAATGAGTTTATTTAACTTGTTTAAAATACAAAAAGGGAATCAGGAAGTTCAAAGTGAAACAGTCCAACAGGTAAACAATTCGGAGATTAGTTCTTCATATAATACAGAACCCGCAGAGAAAAGTGATGTTGCCAAGGTTGATAATCCCGAAACACCTAAGATGAAGGAGTTGTATCACAAACTGGCACATTTAGTAAATGATACTATTCCGGAAGAATGGAGCACGGTATATTTTTACGGTGAAGTTTTATCTGACTCAAGAACGGCAAAGTTCTTTTATAGAAGGTCTTCAGACGGTAAATTGATCTGCAGCCATGATATTCCTAAAGAATGCAATGTTGATAAAAGAGCGTATTTATCTCAGCTGAAAATGATATGGGATTGTCTGGCTGAACTAAACAAAGAATGTGCTGCCGTATATAAAAGGGTATGGACAAATATGACACTGATCCTTGAAAGAGATGGTAAGTTCAGGATCTTCTATCATTACGAAGATGTTTTAAATTGCGGATTCAATGACACGGAAAGAGCCACAATCTGGCAGTACGAGGTTTTGGGCGAAAAACCTGAAGATGAAAAGGATAAAAGCATGTTAGAGAGGTATCTTGCATCTGATAGGTTTTTAAAACTTTAATAGTCAGTTATATCGGAATATATTCTTACAACCGAAACGCTTTTTCTGCTAAAGCAACCGTCTCGTCTATTGTTCTGTTTTCATCACGCAGGATCGTAGTAAAACCGGAATTCAGAAACTCATCATATGTCTCTTTAGAATTGATCAGTTCGAGACCTTTACGATAATTCTGCATAGCATATTCCGGGTCAGGTTCATCCAAAATCAGCTTATAGAGAAATTGTTTTTCAGGATCCGGCCGTTCAAAAAATCTCCGCACAGAAATCATCGGATCTGCAAGCATTACAAGCGTATGCTCCACGGGTGCTATTTTCTTCAAAGTCGCAATACTGATATTTGTGTCAACAAATACAGGTTTCCCCTGATTGCAGATTTTTGGAAGCATACGCAGTTCCAATATTTCACATTCTTTTTTCACCCCGTCTATCCAGGCCTTATACTCCTGCGGCGACCTTCTTATAAAATCATGCCAATCCTCAAGATCTCTGGTGTAGGTTAAACAGGGAAATTCGCCTGCATCCAGTGTTTCCGGATAATTATCGTGGTAATTCTCCTCGCAGGCGATGCCGTTATGTCTTTTAGCCAGCTCTTTTACCATTGTGGATTTACCGGCATATGCTGTGCCTATGATAAAATATGCATTTACAAAATAAGTCTTATCACTCATATTTCAAATTTTCCCACTCATCACGAGTGATCATACAGGTGTATTCCCCAGATGTGATACCGGTCCGCGGATATGTCCGCGTGCCTTTATCGTTAACACACTTCATTCCAATCTTACGCATCACTCCAAATGACGCCGGATTATTGATATCACACTGTGCATATACTTTATCTATTCCTATTACTTCGAACGCATAATCAAGAACTGCAGAAGCAGCCTCTGATGCATATCCGTGATTTCTGTATGCCTTGTTAATAATCCATCCAAGTGTTGCATAGGACCTGTCTTCGCTGTGTCCAAGATCACAGTCACATCCACCGATTATTTTACCATTCAAAAGAATAACGAATTCATAATTCGTCTGACCTTCAGAATTCCACTCTTCCTCATTTCTTTTGACAAAGTCGACCGTCTCTTCAAAAGTGTCATTCGGAAGCCAGAACATCATTGTTATTTCTCTATCACCGGCATACTCATGTATTTCATTTTCATCGCCCATGCGGATAGGTCTTAGTGTCAATCGTTTTGTTTTTATCTCCATTTGTTGTGTCCCGTTAGGTCAGTAGTCAGTTATGCAAATATCTTCCGGTTTAATGCTATATCACGTACTTCCTCATGGTCTGTGCCAGTAGCTCATCGTCTCCCATGGCAAGTATTTCTTCCTTATCAGCCCACTTATAGTCACAGGTCTCCCCTTCCTGGAGAATAACGCTTTCCTTGTCACAACTCGTGATGCATACAAATGCATAATATGCGCTATGTGTTTCATCCTTGACAAAACGTTCCTTTTCTTCGAGGGTATCAGCGATTATTCCCGTTTCTTCTCTCAGTTCACGTAATGCACCCTCAATTGCGGATTCCCCTTGCAATACCGAGCCACCCGCAGTTGCTTCCCAGTACAAAGGATAAGCCTTACCGGGGGAACGTCTCATCAGCAGGTATTGGCCATCGACATGACGCACAAGTATTAAGACCACCATGTGATAAATCCCCTTGGGTATGCTGCTCTCCTCTCCACGGATAAGTGTAATGCCTTCTATCTTCTTAAAATTTCTGTCATATGCATCCCAAAGTTCCATTTTCTTCTTCCTCTCAAAGTCAAAGTATAATTTCTGATTAAGCAGAACGATCCTTAAATGCACTTACAGAAATCTAAGATTTCCTGCCTTCTGAAAAGCATATGCATATGTCGTCCCAATAACTCCCAAACCTAAAACCGCAATCTTCATCTTCTAACCCCGTCTGCTAATCATGGATGCAATCTGACATTAATATTGTAGCCTAACAGGAGAGATCATTCCTTACATATTTCTTACTAAACCTTCTTAGATCAGATAATTACTGATTTTTACGGTTCTTTAGATGAGTACTTTTCTTTTGTATAATGATTTCAAATATGAACACAGTATTAGGATAATACTGCATTCGAGCTTGAATCCTGACGGGTAAACGGAGCGTAGAGTGCCTGAAAACAACGGGTTTTCTGAAGTAAACGATGCATCGGTTGAATCCATCAGGCGGACGGGGTTAAGATGCAGTCGGAGGTGAGATAAATGGATGCGAACAAATTCGGTTGCTTTGTGGCTGACCGCAGAAAAGAGCTTAATATGACTCAAAAGGATCTGGCTGCAAAAATCCACGTGACCGACAAAGCTGTCAGCAGATGGGAAAGAGGTCTGGGGTTTCCGGACATCAATACGATCAAAGAATTAGCTGATGCTTTGAATGTTTCCATAACAGAATTAATGACATCGGAAAAGGCTGATTCTGGAAAGACGGATGCAGTCGTAAATGATGTTATCCACGTAGCAAAAGAAGATATCAACGAGAGGCAGAAGACTATTCTTTATTCTTTTGCCGCCACAACAGCTTTTCTGTCTGTTCTGCATGTCCTTTTGACTATTGATTGGAACTCAAAAGGAATAGGAATGCATTTTGAGTTTCCGATGATCGCGGTTATTCCCGGCATTGCCCTGATACTGAACGGTATCATCGGGTTTATAAGAGGCCGGAAGATAAAAGGCATGATACCTATCGGACTGATCCTGGTGATATTACCTGCGGTAGTCAGTTGTACGGCCTATCTGATCTGCGGAATAGTGAACAGCTGAAACAAGAAATAGGAGTCCGGATAAATGAAAGAAATCTATGAGGCTTCCTCCGGAATGGGGGAAGTGAGTGAAAGTGCACTCAAAACTTACGGGAAAGATAAAAAAACGAATAACAACCTGTTCATATCGATAAGCAAAGCGGTCGGATTATTCTTTGCATCTCAGATGTTTTCAATGATCCTGATAACAGTATATCTGGTGCATACGAATTTTACTAAAAAAGAAACGGCCGAGGGTGTCGGCTATAATTTCAGTCTGGGAATGTCTGAAATATTAAGCACTAACAGCATCTTGATCCTTCTGTTATCTGAGATATTCATGATAGCGATTTTCGTGCTATATGCCAGATTCAAAGAGAACTTGAGCTTGCAATCTCTAGGTTTCGTCTGGAAAAATATGCCCATGTCTTATCTGGCAGGTGGAGCAGGAGCGGCATTGAGCATGCTCGTACTGGCACTGATATGCAAGGCAACGGGGGCAATGGTGTTTACACATGATGCCGCAAATGTTCCCCTCCTGATCCTGTTTGCCGTGGGATTCGTAATACAGGGACTGGCCGAAGAAGTAATGTGCAGAGGTTATCTTATTGCACATATCACCAGACGTTATTCCGTAAAGACAGCAGTTATTGCAAGCAGCATCCTTTTTGCGCTGCTCCATGCTTTTAATCCTTCAGGCATTTCATTTGTGGCATTAATTAATCTGTTCCTTTTCGGTGTGTTTGCTTCACTGATGTTCCTGTACAGCGAAAACATCTGGCTATGTGCCGGATTCCACACGATATGGAATTTCGTACAGGGAAATGTCATCGGCGTGCCTGTCAGCGGCATTCCTATTCCGTCAATCTTCAAGATGAATGCCAATGAGAACATGTCTATCATCAACGGCGGGGTCTTCGGCCTGGAAGGCGGTATCCCTGTAACAGTCATATTGGTTGCCGGCTGCGTAATTCTCCATTTCCTTATCAAGAGAAAAGAAAAAAGAACGCTAAGAAACCGTTCAGTGAAGGGGTCTCTGCAAACTCAATAAAATAAAGTACTTCAGCCCGCCAAGACCTTGATCTTGATGGGCTTTTTTAATAAAACTTACTCAACTGAAATGTTTACGCTCAGTTTATTAAGGAATTCATCAATATTGTTAGCGAGAATTCCATTAGGATCTTTTTCGAGCGTACCAAAACCGCCATGTTCGCAATCCAGCCATTCTATACAACCCGTATCATTGTTAAAAAGTATTAGGATTCTTCCAATATTCATATCAAAGCTGCCGATCATGATTCGCTTTCCGAAATTGAAAGGACCCATCCAACCTTTCCACGCCTTTCTGACAGTAGAGTCGACAGATTCCAGATCTTTGATCAGGTTTAGTGATATCTCAACTTCACCGTTACAGTGGTTTTTGGAAAACCATTCGTCGAATGTTTTATTACCTGTAGGTACAAGGAAATCCTTATCCTCGAATTTGATCTCACCTCTTACATATTTTGCATAAGCCCTTGAATATAATTTCTTCAAATCATCATGCAATTGAAAACCGATATCATTTTCGATACTGATCCAATCAATAGAAAGTGTATAATCTTTGAGATCAAGAAATTCTTTAAGTTCCATAGTGTTCCCCTTTCAGTTATCTATAACCATATTCCGATATGCTGATGATTATCTATACGGCTGCCTGTTAATACAGTTGATCCCACTGAATTTTGATTGACCTGCCGTTATTCATATAATAATCCATAAGTGCTGTCATTGCTTCTTCCTTACTTATGATCTGGTCTGCATGGATCTCATACTGCCCATCGCAAAAAGATACGAACCCTTCCTTAGCACTTCCGTTACAAGAAGAGTAACAGCTCCCATCGTCACCAAAATGATTTAGCACCGCATTATTCTCATTGACCAGCAACGCCATACAGGGATACTCGTCCTGTTCTCCGTTTTGAGATATCCATACCTCAGCTGACTTTTCAGCCAGAAGTTTTTGCATTATGCTCTCGAAAACGCCTGCATCACCGCATTGATAAATGTCATGTCCACAACTTACTATCATTTATGCCGCCCTTTTTTACTGATGATTTAATAGCATAATATTATGGAAATACTCATATAGTTATAGCAGTCTTGGAATCTTTAATACTTTTAAGATATCATATGGTGGATTTCTAGGAAACGATCTAAGATATAGCACTAAATAAAAGTATAGAGACTTTTTCAAAAAGAAATCGCAAAAACAAAGGAGCACGCAGATGATCATTAGAAAAGCAACCGGTACAGACGCCGATGATTTGAAGACGCTGTATTTTGAGTTTTTGACACAGTATCCGCCCAAGGAAGAGCAAAACATGCAGAAATGGCAGAACCTGCTGGATAAATTTGAAAAGGATGACAATATGCATTTGCTTGTCGCTGTCGAGGATGGGAAAGCGGTTTCTTCCGTACAAATGGCAATCATTGAAAGCTTGACGCATAACGTCCGGCCGTTTGCCATCATAGAGAATGTTGTGACGCATGCAGAATACAGGAACAGGGGCTATGCTTCGGCGCTTTTGGAACGAGCCTCGGAAATCGCAAGGGAAAGAGGCTGTTACAAGGTGTTCCTGGAGACAGGCTCCAATAGGGAAAGCACCTTGAATTTCTACAGAAACAATGGTTTTGTGATAGATGAAAAGCACTCTTGCCTAAAGCGATTATAACCCGCAACAACCTCATGCGTCTCGAGCTGGGGATCGTGGATATGGTCTTTAATACTGCTGCTTTACAACCCTTTAGAATAGTACTGACGGTTATCAGTTCTTTCCCGTAAATATCTTATGTTCTTTTGCCTTCTCGATAAAATCAGCCAGACGGCCGTCTTTAACCACCACGTCATCAAGCCCCGGA
>JAEEGJ010007235.1_pt1 | contig 32121 bp, 25 predicted proteins | sample 8958761 | NCBI WGS metagenome assembly JAEEGJ01 (sample SAMN16246546, study PRJNA631951) | gut metagenome | biome: gut microbiome; feature: rumen; material: RS-attached | host: Bos | place: Iran: Karaj | collected 2018-10
ATGCTGAAGAAGATGCTTTGGTACTGATAGGACCTGAAGGTGATTTCAGTGAAGAGGAGGTGGCATTGGCAATAGAAAACGGCTTCCCACCCATCAGTCTGGGGGCTTCACGCCTGCGCACTGAGACAGCAGCCTTAGTGGCTGTGCACCTCATGAACCTGGCTCACCAGTAAGTTAGCTTTTAAAAGTACGTGCCACAGCCCGGTCGTGTGCCCAGAGCTCTATGCTGTTCACGATATTTTGCCACAGCACATAAAATCCAGAGCCGATGCTGGCTACCGGACTCAGATAGATATACGCCACCCAAATAGCCAGTCCGGTATTCTTTTGGAACAGACCTTGTCCTGCATTGATTTCCTCGCCCAAAGCCCTGCCAATGCCCCTGCCCAGTCCGAATTGTACGAAGCATACCAGCAGAGAAGCCAGTGCAATCAGCAGGAGTCCCCACACCGTGAGGCCACTATCGCAGATATTCTTTACCGTGATGCCCATATTGATGCTCAGCGCACATCCCCACGTGTAGAATCCCAGGTTGGGCTGTGCCACTACCCAAGCATGTAGTTTCGGGGCCCAGTGCCTCACCAGCCATCCCAGCAGCAGAGGCAGCACCAGCACCGTGACCATCTTCTGCAGGATAATCCAGAAGGCCATCCAGAACGTCACATGCGCTGCCTTTTCCAATAAGGGGAAAACCGCAGGAATCATCAGAGCCGCCAGCAGACTAGAGACCAATGTCAATGTGGTCATGGTGCTGATGTTTCCCCCCAACTTCCCACTTACCACCGGAGCTGCCGCAGCTGTAGGCGCTATCACGCACGTCAATACCGCCTCTGCCAGCAACTTCTGGTCGGCATGCGCTCTCAGCAGATAAGCAGCTCCCATGGCCAGCAACACCAACACTGCCTGTGCCAGCAGCACCCCTCCATGCCAGCGATGCAGCCTCATCTGTCCGAAATCCACCTTACAGAAGGTTACAAAGAGCGTAAGGAAAATCATGAGCGGAAGCGCCTGCTCCATCACAGGGCCCATCACGTTTCCTGCCTCGTCCAGAGCGGGTGTCCAACGAAAGAGCAGATACACCACTGTGCCCAACGTAATGGCGCAGGGCAAAGTCCATTCCTTTAGAAATCGAATGATTCGCATCACAGTCAGTTATTATTGGCACTAAATTACACCATTTATCGCGAATATGCAAATAAAAAGTGCGCTAGTACAATTTGCAGATGTGAGCCTATATTATATAAGGTGTAAAAAAAGTTTGAATAATATTTATAAAATTATTTGGTTTATTTTATAAACTTATTTATATTTGCATCAGAATCGATTCATGAGAGTGTGTACCAAGATTAAGTAACGAATTAAAAACTTAGAAAAATTATGGAAAATACAAACGAAATGACTGCCGAGCGCAGTCTGGAGATCATCAAGAAATACATGGAACAGAGCCGCAAGAACACAACCAAGAACGCTGGCCTACCCATGATCATCTGGGGCAGTCTGTGTTTAGTAACCGCCCTCATCGTGTGGCACCTTTGGAACACTAGCGGCAATGCCGCGTGGAACAATCTGTGGCTTGTCATGGCACTGATTGGTTGGGGCATCACAGTCTGGATGGGTCATAAGGAGAAAATTGAGCGCCAGCCACAGACCTTCATCAGTAAGGTGATGGGCCACATCTGGCTCTCTTTCGGCATCTTCGCATCCGTGCTGCCCATCCTTATGTATGTTTTGATGCCTCTTGTTGGCATACCCTATTTTGGAGTCAGCTATACCCCACTTATCATTCTGCTCCTCGGTCTTTGTGCCACTGCCACTGGCCTCATCCTGCATCATGGTTGGATAGTGGCAGGAGGCATCATCGGCGGACTGCTTGGTGCCATCTTTGCCGACTGGCTGCACGGTCCCACAGAGTCGCTGGTCATGGCAGGCGTAGCCGTAGTGACGCTGATCATCCCTGGAATCTTAATCAATTGGAGGAAAGACTATGCTTAAACCACTAGACCCATTACTGCATTCAGAGCTGCGCCTGGCAGTGATGTCGCTGCTGGTGGGCGTGGAAGAGGCCGACTTCGTGTTCTTGAAAGAGGAGACAGGTGCGTCTGCTGGCAACCTAAGCGTGCAGATCGATAAACTCAGCACGGCGGGTTACATCGAGGTGGAAAAGAAATTTGTGGGCAAGCGCCCGCAGACCCTCTGTCGCATCACTCCTACAGGGGCCAAGGCCATGGAGGACTATGTAGAAACGCTAAAGACCTACTTAAAATTAGAGCAATAAGACAATGAAAAAGAAGATATTCATCGGATTAGGAGTGGCACTCGTGGCCGCATTAGCCGTGTTCATCGTAGGTGGCATGAGGATGTTTGGCAATGAGATCAACGCCATACGCTCCATGGAAGAGGTACAAACAGGCATCTATACCTTCACCTACAAGGGCAACTATGGTTTCAAGGATTTTCTGGAGAAGGGCGGCGCTAAGACCGATGCCCAGATGGCTGGACACATTGCCGAATTTCTTTCACGCGGACATGTGAAGCTGAAGGTGGAAGCCCCCGATGGTGGTTGCACCACGGTAACAGGCAACGGTGTCTTTGCACGCAACTTCGACTGGGAGCCCTCGCCGCTCTGTGCCATCATCAAGACGGAACCTGCAGATGGCTATGCCTCGGTATCAACCAGCAACCTCACCTTCCTAGGCTTTGGCGAAGACTGGCGACCAGACAGCTTCATGCACAAGATGATGGCGCTGGCTGCGGTCTATGTGCCCTTAGATGGTATGAATGAGAAGGGCGTGTGCGTGGCCGACCTCATTGAGATAGACGGCGACAAGCAAGTGCCTGACTCCGAGCGCCCCGACCTCACCATCGTAGGTGCCATCCGCTTGGTGCTGGACTATGCTGCCACAACCGACGAGGCCATCGAGCTGCTCTCACGCTATGACGTATTCCCATCGGTGGAGCGTATGCACCACCTCTCTATTTCCGACCGCAGTGGCCACAGTGTGGTGGTGGAATGGAACAACGGAAAGATGCAGGTGACACCCACACAGGTAGTAACCAACCATTGCCTGAGCGAAGCACGTCAGAGTGACGACACAGGAGAATCGCACCAACGCTTTGAGATGCTCACCTCCCGCTTCCTCCCCTTGGCAGGACGTGACACCCCCTTGCAAGCCATACAAGCAGCCAGCTACCCTCAGGCCACGCTTTGGTCGGTCGTATACGACCAGCAAGCACTCACGGCCACCCACTACTTCGGCTGCCGTTGGGAGGAAGGCATCGCGTCTGCCCTCAAGCCCTAATCTTGTCACTCGGCATGAAAACAAATACGTCAGGACCTTTCATCACGAAAAGCCCTGACGTGTTATTTATAGATTATAAAAGAAAGAGTCTCCTATTTAGGTCGGATGATGATGGTCACCTTTCCCCTCTGATAAGCCTTGCCATCATACTTCAGCATGTAGACACGCGACGCTTTCTCATCCTCGGTGGCCAGGAACATGACCTGGTCTTCATCCCCCTCATACTTCCCTTCACCCTGTATGTGCCCCTTCTCACGCTCCTTCTTGAAAGCATTGATCAGGTCTGAAATGATATGTCCGCGCGTCTCCAGCGTCTTCACCACCTTCATTACCTGATGCGTCTGCGGATCACGCTCTATGGCCGATGTATAGCTAGAACTCCCCACAGTGGAAAAGTTCTCCACCAACTCATCGATAGAGTTCTGTGCCTGCACAGTGGCTGAAAGTAAGAGCAGCCATATCCATATAAACAGTTGTTTCATTGCCTAGTCCTTTCTCTCTACTCGTTTAACATTCGCCTGATCTCTTCACGTAGTGCGCTATCTTCGATCTCATTGAGCACTCTCTGTTCCACGTCCGTGGGTTGCGAACTTGCCACCAGTGCCTCAATTTTTTGCGCATCATCCAGCGTGCCCGCTATCTGTGCCTGAATCTTCCGCAGGTTGTCCACACGCTTCCCGTTCACTATCACGTAGCTGCCGCCATAGATCTCCTCCAGCTTGCTGGTTTCATAGGCGCGATAGCTCCAAGAGCCGATAAAAGCCAACACCATCACAGCCGCGATGCCCGATACCCACTTGAACCAAGGCTGCAGAGTCACCCGTCTGGCAGTGGGCCGATGCACCTGCTCCACAGGCATCAAGGCCGCATAATCCTGCATCATGGCGCGATACTGTTCCAAAGAAGGATCCACCTCTGCCTGGGAAAAATAGGCATAGAGCCTCCGTTCTTCCTCAAGCGTGGTCTCCGCTTCCAGAAAACGGTTCATCAACATCTTAATCTCTTCTACTTGGTTCATCTCATGCCTCCTTCCGATATTTTTCCCTGATGGCCAGTCGGGCTCGGCTCAATGCCTTCCTCACGGCCTCTTCACTGCTGCCCGTGATACGGGCTATCTCGCTGTATTCCATCCCCTCTACATGACGCAGACGCAGGATGGTCTGCTGCATGGTGGGCAATGCCTCTATAAGATTCATCAGGCGCTCGATGCGCTCCCACTGCCCCACATCCTCATCGGGTGGGTCCTCCGTTTCATGCGTGTCTAGGCGAAGCAAAGGTTTCTCTCGCCGTAGCCTGTCCAGACACAGATTCCTTACCACCACCCTCGCCAGCGATACCATGGGAGGGGTGAGTTCATCGCGCATGTTCCACAGGCGCAGCAGAGCATCTTGCACCACGTCTTCAGCATCATCTGCTTCCAGATAGCGCTGTGCGGTGAGCAACAGGCTTGGACGGATGCGCTCTGCCTCTTTGATGAACTCATCGGTGGTCATGCAGTGATCAATACTTATTCAATCCCTTGATATTGATGCGTGACACCCCAGAACCGTCTATCTTCACCTCATCGGCATTACCCGTAATGACCATACTAGCCACACCCGAGTTTTGTGCCTTCAGTTCCTGACAGTCCACCTCCAGACTTACATTGCCCGCTCCACTACAACTCACATCGATGAGCTTGCCCTTGAACCCGAAGGTCATGTTCGTAGCCCCAGAGTTACCCAGGTCGAAGTAGTCGGCCTCCACCTTCAGTTCACCATTCGTGGCACCACTATTGCCCATCTCCACCTGCTGCGCCATCAACGTGCCAAACATCTTCGTAGCACCGCTGTTTTCTATATCCGCAGTCTCACAATGCACAGTGCCCAGCTGCAGGGAGGTAGCACCAGAGGCTTTGATCTGGAGTCTGTCGACCGTGAAGCCCTCGGTGGTAAAGGAGCACGCCCCACTGTTCACTATCCGTTCCATCTTGGGACAGGTCAGATACAAGTGCGTGTCCTCCATGTTGCCGAGGAGACTGGTCTTAGGTTTATACCCCACCACTAGGTCAGTCCCTCGCACTTCCACCACCAGCTTGTCCAGCTTGCGCTCATCGGTAGTGATACGCACCTCGTAGGTATTACCCTGTGTGTAGTGCACTTTGATGTCACCACTTACTTTCAGACCCGTGAAATCCTTCAGCATATACGTTTTCTCCACGGTGACAGCGGCTTGTACGCCCATCCATGTAGCTGCCAGAAGCAGCATCAGCATCAATCTTTTCATCATTTTAATCTCCATTTTTTATTCTTTCATCTATAATACGCAGCGAGATGCGATTTGTGACACGACAAAAGAAAGAATTTTTCATTAAGTTCAAAATGCTGTTGCTAACAAGACATCATCCGGACGGAGCATCAGGTAGCTATCAGTGACTTGCCAGTCACTATCTTTCTGATGGCGGATGTACTGAGTCACTACCAGCGTGCCATCGATGCCCTCGTTCACATCCTGCTTTCGCATCTGACGGGAATAGCTGGACTCTTTCTCATTCCAATAAGCAAATTCTACCGTATAGCCATCTGCATCGTAGGTATAGTTCCAGCAATGGCTCTTTTTCCATTCCATCTTGTGGCTGTTCCACGTCCACACCTCTTTTTGCACCAAGCGCTCATCATCGTCGTAAGCATAGAACTCCTTACACTTCAAGGTAAGCAAGTCGCTCCCCGCTTGTCTTTCCATTACTTCCACAGAAGTCACCACATTACCCTCAATCACAGGGTTGACCACCGTCTGCTCATTGGCAGAGAAACCATTCATTGTTGCCATCATAATGGCTGTAGCAGTAATAATATCCATAGCTTTAGTTTTTAATTGTTTTCTATTCATTAGACGCAGCCCCCCATCAAAAAGTTTCATTTTCGACAAGAAAAATGATTTTCTTTCATTCAGAAGGATACCGCTTCCACCTATAATACGCTGTATATCGTTCTTTGTGACATAGGATATTATTAGTATTTGCAGCAATAACAGTAATAACAATAACAGTTAGTTTTTCGCGACTATACTATTAGTCTCAATGTATTTATATAAATATATAATGTAAATTAGTTTCAGTGTGGAGAAGGGTAGAATACATAGGCTAAAAATTTAACTGTTATTGTTATTACTGTTATTGACTCAGGGGCATTTTTTGACTTTCTAACTAGCAAAAAATATTTTTCTAGTTAGGAAAATAAAATAGGACACCTTGATAGGTGTATCATCCTGCATGTCCATGCTGTGAAATGCAGGCAGACAACAAAAAAAGCGGCAAAGGTGAAACCTTGCCGCTTTCTTTATATAAATAAGGTATCAAGCGAAGTTGTCGTAGCTCAACATCTCTGGAGGTACGCCCAGGCTGTCGAGCAGACCTTCTACGGCCTTTGACATAGGGCCAGGACCGCACATGTAGTACTCGATATCTTCTGGAGCCTCATGATCCTTCAGGTACTCGCTGTACATCACCTGATGCACGAAGCCCGGAGTGTATTTCACGCCCTTGGCATCGGCTTCTGGATCTGGACGGTCGAGGGCCAGATAGAACTTAAAGTTCGGGAAGTCTTTCTCGATCTGCAGGAAGTCCTCCAGGTAGAACACCTCACTGAGTGAGCGGGCGCCATAGAAGTAGGACATCTTACGATCGGTGGTGTGCAGCGTCTTGGTCATGTGCATGATCTGTGCACGCAGCGGAGCCATACCGGCACCACCACCTACCCAAATCATCTCACGGCCAGAGGTGAAGTTAGGATGGAACTCTCCGTAAGGACCGCTCATGCGCACCTTGTCGCCTGGCTTCAGGGAGAAGATGTAAGAAGAAGCGATGCCTGGAGGCACGTCCATGAAGCCCACCTGTGGTTTTGGCTTGAATGGAGGGGTTGCGATACGTACGGTCAGCATGAAGCGGTCGCCCTCGGCTGGATAGTTGGCCATAGAGTAAGCACGCACGGTTGGCGTGTCATTCTTAGCCTTCAGCGTAAAGAGGCCGAACTTCTCCCATGATGGCAGATAGACTGGACCGATAGAGTCCTTGTCAATATCCTTGTCATAGTCTATTTCATACTTAGGAATCTGGATCTGTGCGTAGGAACCTGGCACGAAGTCCATGTGCTCACCAGCTGGGAGCTGTACGATGAACTCCTTGATGAAAGAGGCCACGTTCTTATTTGAAACTACGGTACACTCATATTCCTTCACGCCCAGCACGCTCTCAGGAATCTTGATGCTGAGGTCGCCCTTCACCTTTACCTGGCAGCCCAGACGCCAATGGTCTTGCTGCTGCTTACGGCTGAAGTGTGAGGTCTCTGAAGGCAGGATCTCACCACCACCCTCGATGACCTGGCACTTGCACTGTCCGCAAGAGCCCTTGCCACCGCAGGCAGAAGGGAGGTGAACATCGTTGGTCACCAGCGTGTTGAGCAGCGTGCTGCCACTCTCTACGTCCAGTTCCTTGTCACCGCCATTGATTGTTATCTTCACATTGCCTGAAGGTACCAGATAGTACTTGGCTACCATCAGCAGAATCACCAGCACGAGGATGACTACAAGGAATACCCCAATGCTCGCTAAAATTAAACTTGTATTCATTGTATATTCCTTTCTTTAAATGTTCAAACCAGAGAAACACATAAATGCCAAAGCCATAAGGCCCACGGTGATGAATGTGATGCCCAGACCCTTGAGAGGGGCAGGCACGTCAGAGTAGGCCATCTTCTCACGAATGGCAGCCAGACCTACGATGGCCAGCAACCAACCGATACCGGAACCGATGGCGTAGGCGAAGCAGTCGGCCACACCACCGATGAACTTAGGATCGCTCTCGTTGAGACCGATGCGGGTCTGCATGAAGAGTGAAAGACCCATGATGGCGCAGTTCACGGCAATCAGTGGGAGGAAGATACCCAGTGAGTTATAGAGGGAGGGGCTGAAGCGCTCGACGATCATCTCTACCAACTGTACGATGGCAGCAATCACGGCGATGAAGAGGATGAGACTCAGGAAGCTGAGGTCTACGCCCTCTACCAGTGCACCCTCGGCCAGTACCTTGGTCTGCAACAGATAGTTGACAGGCAGCGTCACTACCATCACAAAGGTCACAGCAGCACCAAGTCCCAGCGCAGTCTTCACGTTCTTAGAAACAGCCAGGTATGAGCACATACCCAGGAAGAACGCGAATATCATGTTGTCCACAAAAATGGAGCGAACGAATAAACTGAAAAAATGTTCCATAATGCTTTAATTTACTTTTCTTGCAATTCCTTGTGATGAGCACGCTGATACCAGATGATGCAAGCCACGATGATAAGTGCCATCGGTGACATGAGCATCAAGCCGTTGTTCATGTAACCCATATCCTTGATAAAGTCGTAATTCAGGATGTTGAAACCAAGCAACGTACCTGAGCCCAAGAGTTCGCGGACGAATGCGGTGATCACGAGGATCTTGGCATAGCCCAATCCATTGCCTACACCATCGAGGAATGACTCCCATGGTCCGTTCTGCATGGCGAATGCCTCCAGACGACCCATGAGGATACAGTTGGTAATGATAAGGCCCACATATACAGAAAGCTGTACGCTCACGTCGTAAGCGAAGGCTTTCAGAATCTCACTTACTATGGTCACCAAGCTCGCAACCACCACCAGCTGTACGATGATGCGGATGCGGTTTGGCACCGTCTTACGCAGCAGGGAGATCACCACATTGGCAAACGCGGTGATGACGGTCACTGCCAGACCCATCACGATGGCTGGCTCCAGCTTGCTGGTCACTGCCAATGCAGAGCAGATACCCAGCACCTGCACGGTCACAGGGTTGTTCAAGCCCAGGGGAGTAGTGAATACTTCTTTATTCTTAGCTGAAAATAATTCTGACATATTCTTATTCCTCCTCTACCTTATTTGTTTAAAAATACTTCATAATTGCTCAGGCAATCCTTCAGCATGGCATCTACACCGTTGGAGGTCATGGTACCACCGGAAACGCCGTCCACCAAGTTGGCATTGCCCTTGGCATTGCCGTTCTTCACCACGCTGAGGGCTACCTTACCGGCATTGAGCACCTTCTTGTTGATGAAGGAATTCTGGAACCACTCGGTAGCGATCTCGGCACCCAGACCAGGAGTCTCGCTGGCATGTGAGAAGTAAGTACCGTAAACGGTATCCTTATCATCGTTCAGTGCCACATAGCCCCAGATAGCGCCCCAGAGGCCTGCGCCATAGACAGGGAACACGTACTTGGTCTGTCCGTTGACTTCAGCTACGAATACGTGGAAATTGCCATTGTGCTTGGCATCTTTCTCGAAGCCTGTGATGAACTTGCCGTTGTAGTCTTGCAAGTCGCCTGCAGGAGTCATCACACAGTCTTTCTTGATAATCTGGTTGTACTGTGCATCGGCATCGTTGATGTCGCGAACGTTGAGGGCGTACAGAATCTGCTTCTTGGTATCCAACTCTACGTTCTGGTCTTGCTTGCTCTTGAGAGCAGAGCTAACGAATGCCAGCAGGAATGCTACGATAACCACCATCACCGCAGCATAAATGATTGTATAGGTATTACTATTCGTTTTCATTTTCGTTCTGGCATTTATTTGTTAGACAATACGGCACGCTTTGCACGGCGGTTGATGTTGCTCTGAACTACGTAGTAGTCGATCAGCGGAGCAAACACGTTCATCAGCAGGATGGCCATCATCATGCCCTCTGGATAACCAGGATTGAGCACGCGGATGATGATTGCCATAGCACCGATCAGGAAGCCATAGATGTACTTACCGGTCTCTGTGCGTGCAGAGGTTACAGGGTCTGTAGCCATGAACACGGCACCGAAGCAGAAGCCACCCAGCACCAGATGCTCATACCAAGGCAGTTGAGCGATGTCGGTGTTAGGACCAATGGCATTGAAGATCATGCCCATTACAGCACCACCAACAAACACAGAGCACATGGTCTTCCAACTGGCAACGCCTGTCCAGAGCAGGATCACTGCACCGATAGCAATGGCGATGACGCTGGTCTCACCGATAGAACCAGGAATAAAACCTGTGATCATATCTGGCAGTGTATAGGTGACATCTACGCCTGTGGCAGCCTGTCCTAGAGGGGTAGCCACCGTAAGGCCGTCGACTGCCTTGCCGCCCAGACCGAAAATGGTGTCGCCTGATACCCAAACGGCATCGCCCGACATCTTGGCTGGATAGGCGAAGAAGAGGAACGCACGGGTGATAAGGGCCACGTTGAACACGTTCATACCCGTACCACCAAAGACTTCCTTAGCGAAAATCACTGCAAACGCAGTGGCAATAGCCAGAATCCACAGTGGGCACTCTACAGGCACGATGAGCGGAATGATGAAACCTGTCACCAGGAAGCCTTCCTGAATCTCCTCGTGCTTCCACTGGGCTACGACGAACTCGATGCCCAAGCCCACGACATAAGAAACGATGATCTTTGGCAGCACTGCCAAGAAACCATAGAAGAACATGGCCCAGAAACCACCCTGCTCACCAACGGCAGTGTAGTGCTGATAGCCCACGTTGTACATACCGAACAACATGGCAGGAATGAGGGCGATGACCACCATAGACATAATGCGTTTGCTGTCAATGGCGTCATGGATGTGCGTACCGCACTTGGCTGTGGTGTTTGGGACGAAGAGGAATGTCTCAAATCCGTCGAACACCGACCTGAATGCGTGCAGCTTACCGCCTTCCTCGAAGCTCGGCTTTATCTTATCGAGATAATTTCTTAACGCTTTCATTTACTATCTATTGTTAAAACATTTATTACATCCTTTAAGCCATTTCCTTGCGCAGGTTGTCCAAACCGGTGCGCACGATGCGCTGTACTTCTACCTTGGAAGAGCAGACAAACTCGCAGAGTGCAAAGTCTTCAGGAGCTACCTCGTAGATACCCAGGGCTTCCATCTTGTCGATGTCGCCAGCGATGATGGCCTTCACCAGGTATTCTGGATAGATGTCCATTGGGAATACGCTGTCGTACTCGCCAGACATGATCATGTGACGCTCACCACCCTTCACGCGGGCATCGAGCGTATATTCCTTCTTGCCCTGCAGCCAGCTGAAGTATGAACGGTTCACGCTGAACTGGTCTGTACGTGGCATGATCCAACCGAGGAACTCGTTCTCATCGTTGCCCTCAGGAATCACAGAGAGCTGAGCATGGAACGCACCCAGATAAGCATCTGGAGTGATCTGCTTGCCCGTAAGCACGTTGCCGCTGATGTAGCGCAGGTTCTTGCCTGTGGTTAACTTACCAGCGAAGACCTTATCGAGCTTAGCGCCTACCTTCAGCTTCACATAGGCAGGCTTCAGCACCTCTGAGCCTGTGATGGCCACGGTGCGGGTGAAGTCCACCTTACCGGTATTGAGCAAGCGACCGATAAAGATCACTGCCTCTGCGCCGATGGTCCAAACCACTTCGCCCTTGCAAACAGGAGCCACGTGATTGATCTGAACGCCTACGTTGCCAGCAGGATGTGGACCATCGAAAGCGGTTACCGTGACATTCTGAGCCTGCTTGAGTGCAGCAGATTTCTGATTAACACTAATACCAAGGTAAGTCTTGGCAATCCTTGAAAGAGCTGTCAAGCCAGTCTGGAAGTTTGCTTCCTCACCATTGATCTGGAACTGGAAATCAGGTGCCAGCGGAGCACTGTCGAAAGCCGAGATGAAAATGGCTCTCGGAGACTGGGTAGGAACGGCAATCACATCATAAGGGCGAGTGCGGAAGAATGCGAACATACCTGACTCCAGGAGCAGGGCTTTCATCTCTTCTGCCGACATCTTTGCGGGGTCTTTCTTACCGAAGTCCACTGACTTCTGGTCTTTGTCGGCCTCAACAATGATGTTCATCACCTTTCGACGCGCACCGCGTTCTACGCTTGCAACTACGCCGCTAACGGGCGATACAAACTTTACTTCAGGGTTGTTCTTGTCGATAAACAAGGGTTCCCCGGCCAAAACATTCTGTCCGTCTTTGACTACCACTTTTGGAGTCACGCCAGTAAAATCGTCTGGTACCAATGAATAGAAACCAGGCTCTTCTACCTTCAGTAATTCCGCAGCGGGTTTGCCTTTCAGGTTGATGTCAAGGCCTTTGCGTAATTTAATTACATTTGCCATGCGTTTATATTAATATAAAGGTTTTTATAATTTGGTGCAAAGTTAAGAAATAATAACACACCTTAAAAATAAAAGAGGAAGTAATTGCATGCAAAAATGCAAATTCTTCCTCTTTCTATACATTTATTTTGGACAGTCCGTCAGTCTTCTTCAGCAAACATAGGATCCCATGCTGGCAGGAGGGTCGGTTTCTGCTTGAACATCTCTTGCACACGGGCAGGCACGTACTTGGTTTCTACCACCAGACGGAACATGTACTCGTTGAACCACTCGTCGGTCATGATGAGGTGACCTTGGTAGCCGCTAGCAGCACCCCAACTGTTCTCTACCATCCACTTTGTAGGCTTGTTGTTCTTATCCAAATCTACCGCCATCAGGGTGATAGCGTGGCTTGACATGCTCTGGAAGGTCTGGATGCGCTGTTTCTTGTCCATGCCGAAAGTAGTACCCATCAGGGAGCCATAGTCGTAGTTGTTGATGTCGAGCAAACCGCGCTGGTTGTTGGCAAACTTACCCACATCGCAGGAGAAATACATGGCTGTATTGTCTTTCAATGAAGCGATGGCCATCTCCTTAATCTCGTCGATAGGAAGGTTAAGGTAGGTCCAGTCCTTACCATCATAGGTATGGCGGTCGTAATTGATCTGATAAGTCTTGTAGTACTCACGGGTAGGGTCATTCATCAGCATCACATAGTTGGTGAGCAAGCCGGTGTCGCCGTATTTCTGCAAAAAGGTCATCGGGGTATGGTGTTCCACCTCTACAGGATCGCCCTTGGCATCGCGACGGATGAAATCAAACTCGGTAGGTGGCACACCTAAAGTCAGAGCCAACATGCGGTAGATGGTCTGCAACTGCTCAGTCTTCTTAGCTTGAATATCAGCCGCCCTCCTACCCTTCATATCACGCAGTTCCAAGCCGAACTCACGAAGTTTTTCGGAAATGAGGCTAGCCATGCGTGAGGTATTGTCACTGCTATAGGTTTCGGGCATCACATCCTTTGGCACCAAGCCGTATTTCATAGCCAAATCAGCCACACCGCAGAAGGTACCGCCATCGCTCAAAGGGTGCTGGAATAGCCAACTAACCATCTGGTCGTCAACAGGTTTGTCGGCTGTGTCTATCATACCTTGTAGGAAGAGGTTGGCCTTCTCCAATTGGTCATAGAAGAAGAGGTAGTTCTGTGAAAATTCAAACGTCGGAAGTTCGTACTTGGCAATGGCCTTGGCGCGCATGATGTTCAATCCTGTAAACAGCCAACAGCGTCCGGAGGATTTTTGGTCGGTAATGCCTTTGGAATCCACGCGGATGGAGAAGTGAGTATCCATCGCTGTGAGGTTGTCATGATTGAGTGCCAAGGCACGGATATCGTTGCTGCCAATGGCATTACGGATGGCTTTGTCAGACGGCGTTTCCTGGTAGCTCTGCTTCAATTGGTCAAGCATCTGGGCGCTGATGCCGCCCCCTGCGGTTTGTGCATGAACGGCGGTCATGACTGCTAGCAACATAGCAGTTGTAAGTAGGTGTTTTTTCATAAAGATTTGAAGTTTATAATAAGGAAAGGCTGTCAAAATAGCTTTGACAGCCTTCCTCTATATGATTAAAAATCAGGCTTAAGCCTCTTTCTTATCAGTACGCTCGATGTAGGCCAATACATCGCCCTTATCGGCCGTCTCACCCTGCTTCACGCAAACCTCGATGATCTTACCGGTAAAGTTGGCAAAGATTTCCTTCAAGCCCCAAGGTGTCTGGATGTAGCAGAAGTGGTCGCCCTCCTTAAACTTGGTACCAACGGTAGGTGCGATAGACTGCTGCTCACGGTCGATCTCCCACAGGATTTGTCCCTTCTCCAAGGCCTCGATAGGCTCAGCCTTGGCACGCTTCATCTTAAGCACATCTTCCATGCTGAAGCCCTGCTTAGCCATAGCTGCATCCTTAGCCTTCTGTAGGTCGGCCTCGAAGCGCTCCTTAGCTACACCGCTCTTGAACGGACGGTACTGTTCTGGGTGCATGGCAAACTCGAAGAGTTCCTCGTCGTCTGGACCAGTCTCCCAGCCATTCTCTTCCATCTCCTTGCGGAAGGTATCCATATTGTCTGGATAGAGTGCCTGAACGTCGCCTGTGAAGAACTCCAAGCCCTGCTCCTTAGCCAGCTCCTTGATTTCTGGAGCGACTTCACCTGGAAGCTGTCCGCTCTTGCCCAGAATCATACCCCAGATGCTCTTATCGGTGAGCAGGCTGTAGCGAGGCTTGCCCTGTGCTTCGGCCAGTATATTCATCAAAGCGATGTTCTTCACGTACTGGCTGAATGGAGTCACCAATGGAGGATAACCAACCTTAGGCCATACATATTCTACCTCATCAAACAGTTTGATAACCACCTCATCGAGGGTCATCTCTGGCTTATCCTGTGCCTTGAGTGACATATTGATAACTGGCATCATGCCCTTCATATCGGCCATCATTGAACCCATCATACCGCCAGGCAGACCGCACTTAAGCAGCAGTGAAGACATGTGCTTGTTGGTAGGATCCATGAAATAACCCAAGAAGTCGTCGATGAACTCCTGTGTCAAGGCACGTGCCTGCATGTAAGCCTTCATGTTGATGTCCTTTACCAAGAAGCCAGCATCCTTCAGCATGGCCTGAATGGTAATCACGTCTGGATGAACCTTACCCCAAGATAGTGGTTCGATGGCTACGTCGAGCACATCGGCACCAGCCTCGGCAACCTCCAACATAGAAGCCACAGACAGGCCTGGGCCGCTATGACCGTGATACTGGATCACGATTTCAGGATGGCGCTCCTTGATGTTTTTGGTAAGTTCGCCTAAGGACCATGGGCGACCGATACCTGCCATATCCTTCAAGCAGATCTCCTGTGCACCGGCCTCGATCAGCTTGTCGGCCAACTTGGTGTAGTATTCAACAGTATGGATAGGAGAATAAGTGATACAAAGGGTAGCCTGTGGAGTCATACCGCCTTCAAGTGCATACTTGATGGATGGAATGATATTGTTGGCATCATTCAGACCATCGAAGATTCGGGTGATATCCACACCTTGAGCATGCTTTACCTTATACATCAGCTTACGCACATCCACAGGACATGGATACATGCGCAATGCGTTCAGACCACGGTCAAGCATGTGGGTTTTGATACCTACCTCGTTGAAAGGCTTTGTAAATGCACGCACTGCAATGTTTGGATTCTCACCATACATCAGGTTTACCTGCTCGAAAGCACCACCGTTAGTTTCTACGCGGTCGAAGCAACCCATGTCGATAATCACCGGAGCAATACGTACCAATTGGTCTACTCTAGGCTGGAATTTACCAGAGCTCTGGAACATGTCTCGATATACAAGACTGAATTTGATTTCCTTCTTCATTTTTTACTATCTTAATTATTACCTTGATTTCAAAACCTTCTTACCCATTTTAAAAAAGCATTTGCAAATATAATCAAATTTTTCCGATTTTAGGCAGTCTTTTACAACTTTTATTAAAAATGTTTTCCTCGATGCAGTAAAAAGGAATAAAGGTGTATTTTTTTACATGAAATATTCGTACCTTTGTATCATAACAACTAAAATAAAGGATTGAAATGAGAGTAACCATCATCTCGGGCGCCCGCCCCAATTTCATGAAGATTGCCCCTATCTGCAGAGCCATTGATGCAGCGAGGGAAAGTGGGAAGGACATTACTTATCGTCTGGTCTATACTGGCAGGAAAGATGATCCTGCCCTAGACGCCTCGTTATTCTCCGACTTGAACATGCGTGAGCCTGATAGCTATCTGGGGGTTTCTGCCCAAGGTCATTCTGAAGTGGCAGCCCAGATTATGTTGGCCTTTGAAAAGGAACTCGACGCACATACCTCTCAAGTAGTATTGGTGGTGGACGATATGACAGCCACGATGAGTTGTGCCATTGTAGCCAAAAAAAGAGGATTGAAAGTGGCCCATGTGATTGCAGGCACGCGTTCTTTCGATATGAATATGCCCCGTGAGGTAAACCGCACCATCGTGGATGCCATTTCCGACTATCTGTTTACTGCGGGCATGGTAGCTAACCGCAACCTCAATCAGGAAGGCATGATCCCCGAATATATCCATTATGTTGGCAACATCCTTATTGATACCATCCGATATAACCGTCATCGGTTTACACAACCTATCTGGTTCAACAGCATGGGACTTAGGAAGGGCAATTATCTGCTATTGACCTTAAACCGTCGCGATTTGTTGGCTCGCAGACATGTGGTGACTTCTCTACTCCAAGTCATCATTGAGAGATCGGAAGAAATGCCCATTATTGCACCACTTCACGGATATGTGGAGGATGCCGTAAAAGACTTGGGCATTCAAGCGCCCAACCTCCATCTGCTTCCTACACAGAGTTACTTGAACTTCGGATTCCTCATCAATCAGGCCAAAGGTATCATTACCGACTCTGGGAATATTGCCGAAGAAGCTACATTCCTCGATGTACCTTGCATTACCCTCAATTCTTATGCAGAGCATCCTGAAACCTGGCGCATAGGTACCAATGAGCTGGTGGGCGACAACACCTTTGCCCTTTCTGCTGCATTGGATAAACTGATGCATGGGGAGTGGAAACACACGACTCTACCCGACCGTTGGGACGGCCGAACGGCAGAGCGAATTGTACAAACAATGTTAAATGTTGAGAAAGTATAAGCAAAAACCTCCTTATTATTACTATCTTTGCATTTTATTGGCAAGGGATGCCTACTTAGCTAGTAGAAATGAAACTAAAATATAGATTTATATACCTAATTATCATGTTGTTCACCGCCCTGGGCCTTCAGGCTCAAATCAGAGGAGTGGTGAGCGATGCATCTACTCATGAACCCTTGCTTTATGTCACTGTTCAATACGAAGGCAAAGGCGTAGGGGCCATCACTAATAACAACGGAGAATTCAGCGTAGAAGTTCGAAGAGGCTGGAACGTACTCACATTCTCCTCTATCGGCTACAAAACCAAGCGCGTGGAAATAAACGGGCAACGCACCCTCAACGTGGAAATGGAACCAGAATCGACAGAACTGGCTGAAGTAGTGGTGACCCAGCGCGCACGTTATTCTAGAAGAAATAACCCCGCTGTGGACTTCATGCGCAAAGTCATAGCCCATAAGAAGGGTAACAAGTTGGAGGAAAACGACTTCTACTCTTATCAGAAATACGAGAAAATAAAGATGTCTATCAACGATGTGACCAATGAAAAGTTGGAAAAAGGCATCTACAAGCGCTTTGCTTTCTTTAAGGATCAGGTAGAAGAATCGCCTAAGACAGGCAAGCAGATACTGCCTATCTCCGTGAAAGAGACTGGCTCACGCACCATCTATCGAAAGTCGCCCAAAAGCAAAAAGACCATCATTGAGGGTATGAATTCCTCGGGCGTGGATGAGTTCTTTAGTACTGGCGACATGATGGGTACCATCCTGACAGATGTTTTCTCAGACATCAACATTTACGATGACGACATCCGCTTGTTGCAACGTCAGTTCGTTAGTCCTATCGGACGAGGTGCCATTACATTCTATCAGTATTATCTGGAAGACACTATTCAGGTGGATGGCACCGAATGCATTCATCTTTCCTTCGTACCTCAGAATCCTCAAGACTTTGGTTTTACTGGACATCTTTATGTGGCCAAAGATTCTACCTATGCCGTGAAACGAGCCACTATGAACCTGCCAAAGAAGACGGGTGTGAACTTTGTGGAGCATCTGGACATTGTGCAGAACTATGAGCAGTTGCCAGATAGTTCTTGGATACTGACAGATGATGACATGACAGTGGAACTGGCTCTGATGTCTGGTGTAGGAGAATTCGAGGTAGAACGTACTACCAAATACAATAAATATAGCTTTGAGCCGATAGAGCCTCGTCTTTTCCGATTGGGAAGTGGAGAGATCATCAAAGAAGCCAACATGATGAACAAATCGGATGAATACTGGGCAGAGGTGCGCCAAGTGCCACTTACCAAGACGGAGAGTAGCATGGATATTTTCATGAACCGCTTGGAGCAACTCCCAGGTTTCAAGTATGTGATTTTCGGAGCTAAAGCTTTGATTGAGAATTTCGTAGAAACAGGTGGGCGAAAACATCCAAGCAAATTTGACTTAGGCCCTATTAATACCATCATCACCAGCAATTATGTCAATGGCATGCGTCTGCGTCTCAGTGGTCTTACTACAGGTAATTTTGATCCTCACTGGAACTTCAGTGGCTATGGGGCATATGGCTTTAAGGACAAGCGATGGTTCTATCAGGGACAGGCAGCTTATTCGTTCAATAAACGAGAGTATGTGTTGTGGGAATTCCCCAAACATTACTTAGCCTTTAAGTATCAATACGATGTGATGTCACCCATGGATAAATTCCTTGATACGGATAAAGATAATGTATTCGTAGGTATGAAATGGACAAAGGTTGACCAAATGTCCTATATCCGCGAAGCCTCTCTTAATTATGAATTGGAGACCCATTCAGGATTCTCTGTTAAAGCTATGGCTCGTCATCGCAATGATGAACCTACTGGTGCTCTGGCTTATTATCTGAATGACGGTCCTACCCCTGGAGAATGGAGTGAACAGAATACTCTGGTGAAAGACATGACCACTGCAGAGGTAGGTGTTACGCTGCGTTATGCACCAGGAGAGACATACGTCAATACCAAGCAGCGACGCGTTCCCGTTTCTTTAGATGCTCCCGTATTCTCTATCTCGCATACCAGTGGTTTTAAAGGAATACTTGGTGGTGATTACGATTTCAACCTCACAGAAGCAAGCATTCGCAAACGCTGGTGGTTTGGTTCTTGGGGAAAGTTAGATATTACCTTGCGTGGAGGTGCCCAGTGGAACAAGGTTCCGTTCCCACTACTCAATTTGCCTCAAGCCAACTTGTCGTATATCAACCAATACAATACGCAGACCTTCTCCTTGATTAATAACATGGAGTTCTTGAACGACCGCTATGCTTCTTTGCATTTGGTCTATGACCTTAATGGAAAACTATTCAACCGTATTCCATTATTGAAGAAACTGAAATGGCGTGAAATGTTCAAGGTCAATGTCCTTTATGGTAAGTTGACCGATAAGAACAACCCTTATAAAGGCGGAAGCGACCTTTTCCTCTTTCCTATGCGTGACGGAGTGACTACAAGCTACATCATGGGAGAAACACCATATATCGAGGCAAGTGTGGGTATCTATAATATCTTTAAACTCCTACATGTGGAATATGTTCGTCGCCTTACCTATACCGATATTCCAGGAGTGAAGAAAGACGGTATCCGATTTATGGTAATGATGGTATTCTAATTTTTAGAAAGTATTATGCAACCTCTGGCAGAAAGGCTACGGCCTAAGACTCTTGATGACTATATCGGACAGAAACATCTGGTAGGTCCAGGGGCTGTGTTACGCCAGATGATAGACTCCGGGCATATATCCTCCTTCATACTATGGGGACCTCCAGGAGTAGGGAAAACGACTTTAGCAAAGATTATAGCGCATAAGTTAGAAACCCCTTTTTACACGCTTAGCGCTGTGACTAGTGGCGTAAAAGAGGTGCGTGAGGTGATAGAACGGGCTAAAAACAACCGTTTATTCTCTCTCCAGAATCCCATTCTATTTATAGATGAAATACATCGTTTCAGCAAGTCACAGCAAGATTCGCTGTTGGGTGCTGTAGAACAAGGAATCATCACACTTATAGGTGCCACTACAGAAAACCCTTCTTTTGAAGTTATTCGTCCTTTGCTTTCCAGATGTCAGGTTTATGTATTGCAGTCTCTAAGTAAAGACGACCTACTGGAATTGCTGCATAGAGCCATCACGCAAGATGTTGAGCTTAAGAAGTATCAGATTGAAGTGAAGGAAACCTCTGCCCTCCTTCGTTTTAGTGGCGGAGATGCACGCAAACTGCTTAATATCGTAGAACTGATCGTTCAGGCAGTGAAGGAAGGAGAAGTGGTACAGATTACAGATGATATCGTTACTAACAGATTACAGCAGAATCCGCTTGCTTATGACAAAGACGGAGAGATGCACTATGACATCATTTCTGCGTTCATTAAGTCCATTCGAGGAAGTGATCCAGATGGAGCTCTTTATTGGCTAGCTCGTATGGTAGAAGGAGGCGAAGACCCTGCATTTATTGCTCGTCGCTTGGTTATCTCTGCTGCTGAAGATATTGGATTAGCCAATCCTAATGCATTATTACTTGCCAATACCTGTTTCGATGTCATTATGAAGATAGGCTGGCCAGAAGGGCGTATTCCTTTGGCTGAAACTACCGTCTATCTAGCCACTAGCCCCAAGAGCAATTCTGCCTACTTAGGCATTGATAAAGCACTGGGCATCGTGAAGAAAACAGGTAACCTGCCTGTACCTTTGCATCTTCGCAATGCTCCTACTGGCTTGATGGAAGAACTGGGATATGGCAAGGATTATAAATACGCGCACGACTTCCCTGGGCATTTCGTGCAACAACAATACCTTCCAGACGAGCTTTTAGGCCATCTGATGTGGGAGCCACAAGAGAATGCACAGGAAGCCAAACTGAAGGAACGCATGAAGTTGCTCTGGGGAGAACATAAAAGATATTAAAAGAATTATGATTTTTGAATGATGAATTATTATGCATCTTCCTAACATACGGCATCAATAATCATAATCGCCAAATTTCATAATTTATAATTTATAATTCATAATTTATTAAAAATGAAGATTGTAGTATTAGACGGTTTTGCAGGGAATCCTGGTGACCTTTCTTGGGAAGAAATTAAATCTCTGGGGGAATGCACTATTTACGACCGTACAGCTCCAGAAGAGAAACTGGAACGAGTGAAGGATGCAGAAATCATCCTGACGAATAAAGTACCTTTCAATGCATCTGATTTCGACCAGCTGCCTAGCTTAAAGTACATAGGCGTATTGGCAACTGGTTACAATATTATCGACACCGAAGCAGCGAAAGCTCATGGTGTTGTAGTAACCAACATCCCAGCATACAGTACCAATTCCGTAGCTCAGATGGTATTCGCCCATTTGCTGAATATTACCAACAGTGTGCAGCACTATACGGATGAAGCTCGTGCTGGTGTATGGAGCAAGAATCCTGATTTCAGTTATCAAAACACCCTTTTGGTAGAGCTGCATCGCAAGAAAATAGGTATCGTAGGTTTAGGAAATATCGGAATGGCAGTTGCACGCATCGCTATCGGCTTTGGGATGGAGGTTTTTGCCTATACCACTAAGTCACATTTCCAGTTGCCTCCAGAGATTCACAAGATGGATCTGGATGATCTTTTCCGCGAGTGCGACATCGTCACTCTTCATTGCCCACTGACTCCCAAAACTAAGAATCTGGTCAATGCAGAACGACTGAAAACCATGAAGTCAACAGCAATCCTCATCAACACCAGCCGTGGTCCTGTGGTGAATGAACAGGATTTGGCCGATGCTTTGAATAATGGCACCATCTATGCAGCTGGTGTGGATGTGCTCTCAGAAGAGCCAGCTGCAACCAATAATCCACTGCTCACAGCACGCAACTGTTTCATCACTCCACATATTGCCTGGGCCACCAAAGAAGCCCGTATCCGTCTGATGGAGATAACGATTGAGAATATCAAAGCATTTCTTGACGGACAACCTGTGAATGTAGTAAATAAATAAATTACCTCCACCTTCACCTTTTCTTAGTTAATGCATGTTTCTTATAAAGAAACTGAGGTGAAGGTAAGGTGAAGGTAAGGTGAAAGTAAGAGTTTTACCTTCACCCTTTTAACCTGCTTATATACAGAGATATATGCTCAAAAGGTGAAGGGTGAAGGTAAAATATTACATACACAAACTAAAAAACTTATACTCCCTAACTAGTTAAATATTGTGCTCACACGAAGATCATTTATGTCCACAATTATGGAGATTTTTGTTCATAGTGGTGGACAAAGAAAAAAATCGGATCGCTCCATTCAGAGCGACCCGATTTGTATATTCAGCCTTTAGGCTAAAGTTCAGATTAGTTGAAGTAGTACTTCACACCAAGCTGGATGCGCCATGCATTGTCATAAGCACGGTTGTAATCCCAAGTCTTCTTAGGAGCATTACCATTGCTGTCACGATAGAGAGAGAAGGATGGTACATTATTAGCATCTCTACCCTCATACTTCAGGATGCGACCATTGTTCGTCTCTGCAGAGAAGAACTTAGGAACACCCCAAGAAGAATGCAACATGTTGCCGATATTCTCTACATCAGCAGAGATCTGCAACTTATGGTTAGTGTTGCCTACCTTCAAATCGAAGTCATGAGCCCAACGGAAGTCGAACTGATGTACCCAAGGAGCACGAGCGCTGTAAGCCTCAGCATACTCACCCTTGTGATTCTTCAGATACTTATCCTGCTCAACGAATGCCCAGAAGTCAGCACGATCAGCTTCATTTGCGAAGTTAATCTCACTGTCATTACGAGGGATGTACATCAAGTCATAACCGATTCCATCACCATTCATATCATTGCTATAGTAGTAGCTATAACCATTATAAGAATAGCCAGTATAGAACAGTGAGAAGTGATCCTTGTTGTAAGTATAGGTCACAGAAGCAATCAGACGGTCTGGAGTCACATACTGTGAGTTCTGCAATTTAGCAAAGTTAGGACCATCCACAGTGTAGAGACCCTGCCATGCAGAAGTAGCGTTTGAACCAGGCATACCAGTCACTTCCTTCATCACGGTATGTGTGTAAGCAGCCATGATGTCGAGGTTCTCGATAGGAGTAGCATTCACGGTGAAGTTGGCTGTCCAGCCATAACCCTTATGAGTGTTGCTCAGCACGAAAGCGTTAGTCTTGTTATAAGTGTAGTTGCTTGGGTAGATCATACGATTGTCTGCACCCTGGAAACGCTCTGTGAGAGCACTCTCGTTGATATTCCAGTTAACCAAGCGAACTGCATTGATATTGTCAGTATAATTGAACTCTCCAGTTACTGTCAATGGGAAGCTCACAGGCACCTGATAGTCGATACCGATAGAAGACTTCCATACCTGTGGCATCTTGAAGTTGTGAGCCACACCATTCACTTCGCTACCCACAGCGCCATCTTCTGGACTGATAGTGGTAGGAGTGCCAAGGATAGAGATCATCTCGTTGACATCTGTAACGATGCGACCAGCAAACTGATCCAGCAAAGGATTGCGACTAGAAACCACACCATTACTATATTTAGTATTAACATTGGTAGAAGCATATTGCACCATGTTTGAGTTGGTAGGCATGTTGGTGAAGAATACCAAAGGCAAACGACCTGCGAACAGACCCGTACCACCACGAATCTTCAAACGCTTGTCACCAAATACGTCCCAAGTGAAGCCGAAGCGAGGAGAAATCTGGATATTGGTCTTAGGCCAAGCACCGGTATCTACCTTCTTGCCACCATAATCAAGAGCAAGGATAGCGTTGTTGGTCATTACATCATCGTTGTTGAAGCTGATGTTATCGAAGCGGATACCACCAGTAAGTTTCAAGTTGTTACCAAGGCTCCATTCATCTTGTGCATAGAGGCCATACTGATTGAAACGTACTTGAGCAGCAGGATTCTTCTCACCATCGTAGCCATATGTCAAAGCAACAGCTTCAGGAGCAGCACTATTCAAGAAATCATCGAGTGAACGATAACGGTAATATCCTGTACCATTACGCATGTATGCATTATTTGCCATCTGATGCTCATAGCTAATACCAGCTGTCAGTTTATGGGCACCCAGATATGCGGTGAAATTATCTGTAATGGTTGTCACGTTGTTGTGAACACCATTATTCCAAGTGAAGAGCTCATAACCTAATGACATGTATGGCTCCAAAGTCTGAGTCACTGTACCATCAGCAGCAGTGCTATAACCAGCCATAATATCGATAAATGGGAAAGGAGCTGAATTTGAGCCACGGATATCATCAATCTTAGTATAAGTGAAAAGCAACTGATTAGACAGGTTGCTACCAAAGTGGCTGTTTAAATCTGCAGAAATAGTCTTCACAACGTTGTCCTGTGAATACATTGAGTTAGCAAAAGCCATAGAGTATTCAGACAGACGGTTCATACCATTGAGACGGTAACCTGTGTTTGATGAGTTACCATTAGTAGAGTTCCATGCAGTATTCTTCGTGTAATTGTAGCGCACTGCCAGATGGTGATCCTGAGTGATGTTCCAGTCGATACGAGCCAGCAATTTCTTGTTGCTCTCATCAGCAGGGAAATTAGTTGCAGAACCCGTGTCATACCCATACTTCTGCTTCATAAAGTCGCTTACGCGCTGCATGTCTGACAGCGTAGTGCGAGAGATGTAGTTGGTCTTGTCTGCCACACCATCAGCAGAAGCTCTCCAACGATTCACAACGCCAGGAGTCTTAGTATATTCAGCGTTTACGAAGAAGAACAATTTGTTCTTAATGATAGGGCCACCCAGAGTAGCACCATATACATATTGGCGATCACGAGCACGAGCAGCATCCTGACCAGCGAGGCGAGTACCATGCAGGTTCTCACTCTTGTAATAGGTATAAGCAGTACCCTTGAAAGTATTTGTACCAGACTTTGTTACGGCATTCACACCACCACCAATAAAGTTGGTCTGACGTACGTCGAATGGAGTCACTACTACCTGCATTTCTTCGATGGCATCGATAGAAATAGGAGTACCACCACCTGGAAGAGCAGAGCTCAAACCAAAGTTATTGTTGAAGTTGGCACCATCCACAGTGAAGTTTGTTGAACGGCCATCACCACCAGCAAAGCTCATACCACCACCAGAATATGGAGACATACGCACCACATCAGAAATGCTACGACTTACGGTTGGCAAATTAACCATAGTAGCTTGATTAATGTTAGTCACTGCACCCGTCTTCTCAGCAGCAAACTTAGAAGCAGTAGCAGTTACCACCACCTCACCCAATTGAGCGATATTTTCAGAAAGGTCCACGTTCAGGTTGTAAACCTCACCGAGCTGAAGGGTCAAATTCGAAAAGGTCTGAGTAGAAAAACCTACATAAGAAACGGTCACTGTATAAGGACCACCTGTACGCATACCTTGAATGGAATATCGACCATCCACATTCGTGACAGCGCCATAGACAGAACCAGAAGGCTCATGAACGGCACGGACAGAAGCACCAATCACGGGCTCGGCCATGTCATCAATCACGCGGCCACCCATGGCTGCCGTGGTAATCTGTGCCTGCATTCCCACACTGATAAACAGTGCCATTACTGCAAGCATCAGGATTCTTAATTGTTTTGACATAATTAAATAATTTAATGAAGGTTTATGATAAATACTTTTTTATAATCTTAATACCTATTTATTTTACGGGGCAAAGGTAAAACAATTTTAGAGATTTTAACGCATCTGCACCCAACTTTTTCTTAGTCTTGTGTCAGTTTTCTATAACGCACGCGCGTTGGTTCTTCTTTCCCTAGACGTTTCAACTTGTTTTCCTCGTACTCGGAATAAGAGCCTTCGAAGAAGAAAACATTAGAGTTTCCTTCAAAAGCCAAAATATGTGTGCAGATTCTATCAAGGAACCAACGGTCGTGACTGATAATCACAGCACATCCGGCAAAATCTTCCAAACCTTCTTCTAAGGCGCGAAGGGTATTCACGTCAATATCATTGGTAGGTTCGTCAAGTAGGAGGACATTGCCTTCTTCCTTCAGAGCCAATGCTAATTGTAAGCGGTTGCGTTCACCACCACTCAAAACCCCACAAAGTTTCTGCTGATCCACACCGCTGAAATTGAAACGACTCAAATATGCACGGGCATTCACATCCTTGCCTCCCATACGGATAAGCTCTGTTCCACCCGATATAACTTCATAGACAGTTTTGTTAGGATCTATGCTCTTATGCTGCTGATCCACATAGGCCAGTTTCACGGTCTCACCTACTTCGAATGTTCCGCCATCAGGCTTTTCCAATCCCATAATCAGACGGAACAAAGTCGTCTTTCCGGCTCCATTAGGACCTATCACACCAACAATACCATTTGGAGGCAACATGAAGTTGAGGTCATCGAAAAGCAACTTATCTCCAAATGCTTTCTTTACATGCTGTGCCTCAATGACTTTATTTCCTAAACGAGGACCATTGGGTATAAAGATCTCCAATTTTTCCTCTTTCTGGCGCACGTCCTCATTAAGCAGTTTCTCATAAGAATTCAGACGAGCCTTTCCTTTAGCCTGACGAGCCTTTGGTGCCATGCGCACCCACTCTAGCTCACGCTGCAAGGTCTTACGTCGCTTACTCTCTGTCTTCTCCTCCTGAGCCATACGAAGGGTTTTCTGCTCCAACCAACTGCTGTAATTGCCCTTCCATGGGATGCCTTCACCACGATCCAACTCAAGTATCCATCCTGCTACATGGTCAAGGAAGTAACGGTCGTGTGTCACAGCAATCACTGTTCCCTCATATTGTTGCAAATGTTGCTCCAGCCAGTCGATACTTTCAGCATCAAGGTGGTTAGTAGGTTCATCGAGCAACAAGATATCTGGTTTCTGCAATAGCAAACGACACAAAGCTACTCGACGACGTTCACCGCCACTTAAATGCTCAGTTGATTCATCACCATCAGGACAGCGTAAAGCATCCATAGCCTGTTCCAGTTTTGTATCAAGGTTCCATGCATCTGTGGCATCAATGATATCCTGCAATTCCGCTTGACGATTCATCAACTTGTCCATCTTATCAGGATCTTCATAATACTCAGGCAGGCCGAACTTCTGATTGATTTCCTCATACTCATTCAAAGCATCCACGATGGGTTGCACACCTTCCATCACAATTTCCTTTACTGTCTTAGAGGTATCAAGGTAAGGATCTTGCGCCAGATAGCCTACACTATATCCAGGAGCAAAAACCACTTGTCCCTGATATTGGTTATCCAATCCGGCAATTATCTTTAACAGCGTGGACTTACCTGCACCATTTAAGCCGATAATACCGATTTTTGCACCATAAAAAAAGGAAAGATAGATGTCCTTGAGCACTTGTTTGTTATTCTGCTGAATGGTTTTGCTCAAGCCCACCATGGAAAATATAATTTTCTTGTCGTCAACTGTAGCCATATTTTTTCCTAATTAGAATTATTATCCTTATGGTTACAAAGGTATAAATTATTTCCTATCTTTGCAACATAAACTATAAAACAAATTCAATGAATTACGTAAAGACATTTATCTGCTGTATGCTGGTAAGCATTGCTACCAGCATCGGTGCCCAAGAGACTACCACCATAGTGAAAAACTTCAGGTTAGCAGGCCCTTATGCCATAACTGTTCCTTATCAAACAGGGGATGTAGATGCTAAAGGTAGGGCTTTCAATGACATGACACTCCTGAAAAGCTTTAAAGCTACAGAAAGTGTGAAAGAAGAAGTATGGAGCGGTGATGTTCTTCCTTCACTTTCTGACAGTAAATCCGTAGGGCAACTTACATTCGGAATCAATAACGAAAGCTATCTGAATGGTCGATTAGAAGTGAAAGGTCCTAAGACTTATCAAATTTACATTGACGATAGAGAGGCAGGTTCTTCTCTAAGACTCAGTCCTGCACATCAACATGTAGTGAGAATCACTTATTTAGCAGATGCTGGGGCCAAAGACAGTATCAGCGTTAGCATTAAGACTGATAAGACTGTTGCTACTACAGCGACAGGGAAACACCCATTCAGTATCATGGATGTACTGAACGGAAAGCGTGTGACTTCTGCGTCTGTTTCTCCCAACGGACAATACCTGCTAGTAAACTTTACGACTGCTGAAGGCAATCGTACTTCCAACACCACAGAACTACGTGAAGCTGCTACCAATCGCCGTTTGGGTACTATCAGCGGTAGTGCACAATGGATGCCTCGCTCCAATGCTTTATTAGTGCGTGATGGAACAACACTCTATAAAGTTAACCCTGCCAATCAGCAACGTACCGTCTTTATGGAAAATGCCCCACAGGGCTTTTTTACCATGAGTCCAACAGAAGACTATCTCATCATACGTAACCGCGAAGAAGGTACTAAAGAAGACCCTGAAGTATTTGAGATTCTAGAACCAGAAGACAGGCAGCCTGGTTGGAGAGACCGTTCTACCCTCTCTAAAGTAGATGTCCAGACGGGTGTCACAACTCCTCTTACTTTTGGCAGTCATGCAGCATATCTAGCAGATATCAGCAATGATGGGACTAAACTGCTCTTGAATGTTCGCCGATCTAGACTTACCAAACGACCTACAGATGTGACAGATGTTCTGATAATGGACGCAAAGACACTAAAAGTGGATACACTGATGATGGGTGCCGAATTCCTTGGTAGCATGAGTTTCTCTCCAGATGGTAAAGAATTATTGGTCCAAGCATCTGCAGAAGCTTTTGATGGTATAGGCAATCATGTAAACCCAGGACAGATACCAAGCATGTATCAGTACATACTTTATCGGTATAATATCGCTACAGGAAAAGTGATCCCACTAACAGACAAGATCACACAATCCGTGGAATCATATGATTGGTCACGCTACGATGGTCAAATCTACTATTCAGCCAATCATCGCGATTTAGTTTATCTCTATTCACTAAATCCTGAGACGGGAAAGATTACCGATTTAGGTAGTCAAGAAGATGTAGTTAGTAGCTATTCTCTCGCTGCAGATGCGCCAGTTATGGCTTATGTGGGACAAGGTGCCCAACATAGTAACCGCCTCCATTTGCTGAATCTGAATCCTAAAAAACGCACCCACACATTGTTGGAAGATTCGAATACGGAGCTGCTGAAGGATGTAGAACTTGGGGACTTTGGTGAATGGAATTATGTGAACCAGCGAGGTGACACCATTTATGGACGTTATTATCTGCCACCTCATTTCGACGCCTCGAAGAAATATCCAATGATTGTGAATTATTATGGAGGTTGTACTCCTACCGAGCGCACCTTTGAAAGCCGTTATCCTCACAACGCTTATGCTTCGCAAGGCTATGTGGTTTATGTGGTGCAACCCAGTGGCGCCTCAGGCTTCGGACAAGAGTTTGCTGCCCGCCATGTAAACAGTTGGGGATTAATGACTGCCGATGACATCATAGAGGGAACCAAGAAGTTTTGTGCAGAGCATAGCTTTGTAGATGCCAGCAAAATAGGCTGTATTGGCGCATCCTATGGTGGATTCATGACTCAATATCTCCAGACGGTAACAGATATCTTTGCTGCTGCTATCAGCCATGCTGGTATCAGCGACATCACCAGCTACTGGGGTGAAGGATACTGGGGCTATAGTTATAGTGAGGTAGCCAGCGCTGGCAAATACCCTTGGAACGCTCGCGACATGTATACCCAACAAAGTCCGCTCTTCAATGCAGACAAGATTCATACCCCATTGCTATTCCTACATGGAACTGTCGATACCAATGTGCCTATTGGAGAAAGTATCCAAATGTTTACCGCCCTTAAATTATTGGGACGTGAAACGGCATTTGTGGCTGTAAAAGACCAGAACCACCACATTTTAGAATATCAGAAACGTCTGAAATGGCAAGAAACCATCTTCGCCTGGTTTGCCAAATACTTGAAAAATGACAGTTCTTGGTGGGATGCTCTTTACCCGAAGAAAGATTTATAAGAAAAATTTAACGTTAAGAATGAACAACTTTTAAGAGAATGCATTATATTTGCACCAAACTAATTAACAACATTAAATGTATTTGATATGAAACACTCTGGAATTTTTACATTGTTACTATGTCTCTGCCTGATAGTATCAGGTTGTGGTTCAATGAACAACACTGGTAGAGGTGCCCTCATCGGTGGTGGTGGCGGTGCTGCTTTGGGTGGTGTTGTTGGTGCTTTGATTGGTAATGGCAAGGGTGCTGCTATCGGTGCTGCAGTTGGTGCTGCAGTTGGTGCAGGTACTGGTGCTATTATTGGTCGTAAGATGGACAAAAAGGCTGAAGAAGCTGCCAAGATCGCCAATGCACAAGTTGACAAGATTACGGACATCAATGGTCTGGAAGCTGTAAAGGTAACTTTCGATGGTGGTATCCTCTTTGGTTTCAACTCTTCTGCACTGACAGATCAGTCTAAGAAGTCACTGAGCGAGTTGGCTACTATCCTGAAAGAAGATACTCAAACAGATATCGCTGTTTACGGTCATACCGATAAGGTAGGTACCCGTGAGGCCAACGTAAGAGTATCTCAGAATCGTGCAGATGCAGTAAAGAACTACCTTGCTCAGCAGGGTGTAACAAATGGCCAATTCAAGTTCGTGGAAGGTAAGGCTTTCGACGAGTATGATGAGAGCAAGACTGCAGCCGAGAACCGTCGTGTAGAAATCTACATGTATGCAAGTGAGGCCATGATTAAGGCTGCAGAAGCAGAAGCTGGCAACTAATTACATGCTAATTTTAAAAGGTAGAGGTGACTTTTGGGTCACCTCTTCTTTTATCTAACAAATCTAATTTGCTGTTTTACAACACAAATCACCATTTTTGTCACAGAATAATTTGGATATTAATTCACAATATATTACTTTCGCAATGAAAAGAAAACTCTCTTAACAATAAGAAGAACTATTTTTCATCACATTCGGGTGGAAAAGTGTTGGGATAAAAGCGGAACCTTCATCGGATCCGCTTTTTAATTGAAGGTTGAATTTAATAATATCGCTTTTATGGGCATTATACTAGATGTGCATGGTGAAGAACTGCTAGCGCAATACAAGGAAAAACTTCCGCTCTACAAAAAACTGGAACAACTGGCTTTCAACGAGCTAAACAAAATGGTAAAAGAACAAGGCATCTATGTCAATGCCATCGAACATCGCGTGAAAACAGAAGACTCTTTGAAAGGGAAGCTAGAACTTAAAGGGTATAAGTACCATTCTATCGATGACATTACCGATTTGGTTGGTCTGCGTGTTATTACCTTCTATACTGATGAAGTGGATAAAGTGGCTGCCATGGTAAAGCATTTATTCATTGTAGATTGGTCTGAATCTGTGGATAAGCGTAAACTTCATGAGACCAACACCTTTGGCTATAATTCCCTACACTACATCTGCCAACTTCCCGAATCAATCACCCACGATCCCAAAATCAGTAACATTCGTTTTGAACTACAAATGCGTACAGCCTTACAACATGTTTGGTCCACTATCGAACATGATATCAGATACAAGGGAGATATCAAACTCCCATTAGAACAACAGCGTCAATTTGGACGCTTAGCAGGTATGATGGAGTTGATAGATAATGACTTCAGTCATCTGCGCAATACAGCCTCTGAGTATCGTCGTCAAATCAAGTCTTTAGTAGACTCAGGTAAACTAGATGAGGTTCCGCTGAATTACGAAACCTTCCAAAACTATTTGGAAACTCATCCTTTTAAACAACTAAATCAGCACATTGCTGCCATTAATCAAGCAGAGATTTTCCCTACACCTCTCATGCCTTTCTTACCCGTTCTGCAATCATTCGACTTTCAGACATTGGGGGATGTAGATCATTTTATCAAAAACAATGAAGATGATGCTTACCAACTAGCCATTTCCCAACTGGCAGTTACCGACCTTGACATTCTGTCGGAAAGTTTGG
>JAEEGJ010007236.1_pt1 | contig 32118 bp, 26 predicted proteins | sample 8958761 | NCBI WGS metagenome assembly JAEEGJ01 (sample SAMN16246546, study PRJNA631951) | gut metagenome | biome: gut microbiome; feature: rumen; material: RS-attached | host: Bos | place: Iran: Karaj | collected 2018-10
CCACGACCAAGTACATTGACGGCCACGGTGCCACCGTCGGCGGCTGTCTGGTGGACAGCGGCAACTTCGACTGGGAGGCCCATGCGGACAAGTTCCCGGGTCTGACCACGCCGGATGCATCCTACCACGGGCTTACCTATACGAAGAAGTTCGGCCGTGCGGCCTATATCACCAAGGCCACGACGCATCTGATGCGGGACCTCGGCTCCATGCAGAGCCCGCAGAACGCTTTCTACCTGAACCTGGGCCTGCAGACGCTGCATCTCAGGATCCGCCGCGTGTCCGAAAGCGCGCTGAAGGTGGCCACCTTCCTGAAGAACCAGCCGGCCGTCGCCTGGGTCCGCTATCCGGACCTGCCGGACGATCCCGAGCACGAGAAGCAGCTCAAATACCTGCCGGAAGGCTCCTGCGGCGTCATGTGCATCGGCCTCAAGGGCGGCCGCGCCTTCGACAACCGCTTCATGGACGCCCTGAAGCTCATCACCATCGAGACGCACGTGGCGGACTGCTATTCCTGCATCCTGCATCCGGCCTCGCATACGCATCGGCAGCTGTCGGACGAGCAGCTTCGCGCCGCCGGCATCGATCCGGGCCTGATGCGCGTGTCCATCGGCCTGGAAGATCCGGACGACATCATCGCCGACCTCGCCCAAGCCCTTGACGCCGCTGCGAAATGATCCGTAAAGAACTCATAACAGACCTGACCTTGGAAGCCGGGGGAGCGCTCCCCGGCGCCCATGTCGTGTATCATGTCTCCCAGGCGACCTGGGATGGCCGCAAACCCGTCATCTGGATCTGCCACGCCCTCACGGCGAACAGCGATCCCGAGGACTGGTGGCCGGAGATGGTGGGCCCGGGCAAGGCCATCGACACGGAGAAGAACTTCGTGGCCTGCGTGAACATGCTGGGCTCCGCCTACGGTTCCGAGGGTCCGGCCCGCGAGAATCCGGCAACGGGGAAGCCCTGGCTGCTGGATTTCCCGAAGATTACGGTCCGGGATATGGTAGCGGCTTCCATCGTCGTTCGCAAGACACTGGGAATCAATGCGGTGGATCTGCTTATTGGCAGTTCCATCGGCGGTTTCCAGGCCATCGAATGGGCCGTGACCGAGCCCGAAGTGTTCAAGCGTTGCCTGTTCATTGCGACGGCGCCGCGCGTATCACCGTACTTGTCGGCGACCGTGGAGGCGCAGCGGATGGCCCTGGAGGCGGACCCGACGTTCCGTCAGGCCCGGGACCTCGCGGGCGGTGCCGCAGGTCTCAAGTGCGCCCGCGCCCAGGCACTGATTTCCTACCGCTGTTTCGAAGGCTACGGTCTCACGCAGTTCGAGGCGGATCCTGACACGCTGTTTGCCGGCCGGGCAGCATCCTATGAACGGTACCAGGGTGAGAAATTGGTCCGCCGCGGATTCGACGCCTATTCCTATTACACCTTATGCAACGCCCTGGACAGCCACAATGTGGGCCGGGGCCGGGGTGGGGTGGACGCCGCCCTCGCACGGATCAAGGCGCGGACGACGGTCGTCTCCATCGACACGGACGCCCTCTTCCCGCTGCAGGAATCGTCCGTCTGGGCCCGGTGGATACCCGGCGCCGACTACATTGAAATATCCTCCCGTTTCGGCCATGACGGCTTCCTGCTGGAAACCGCACGGCTGACGGCCATCCTCATGAAATAATAGAACGAACATGCAAGTATTGAAATTCGGAGGCACCTCCGTGGCCTCTTCTGAAGCAATGCTTCAGGTTGTCGATATCGTCCGCAAGGCCCTTGAAGAGGACCGCACCATCGTGGTCTCTTCGGCCGTGAGCGGCTGTACGGACGCCCTGATCGAGACCGGCCGGAAGGCCGCCGCCCGGGACGAGTCCTACAAGGAACTCATTTCGGACCTTCGGAAACGGCATTATACAATCATCGGCGAACTGCTGCCGGAGGGTTACCGGGAGCGGACGGCCGCATCCGTGAACGTGCTCTTCGAGTCTCTGGAGGCGATTACCCACGGGGTATTCCTCCTGGGCGAACTCAGTCCGGCTAGCCTGAGCGCCATCGAGAGTTTCGGCGAACTGTTCTCCACGACGATCCTGACGGACAAGTTCCTGTCCCTCGGCATCACCTGCCAGTGGCTGGATTCCCGGAAGCTGGTCCAGGTGAAGGACGGCGTGGTGGATGAGCCGGAAACCTATGCCCGCGTAGCCAAAGCCGTGAATTCGAACCCGCATGTGGAGTTGTTCGTCGTTCCTGGCTTCGTCGCTACGGACGGGAACGGCCGCGTTACGACCCTCGGCCGGGGCGGCTCCGATTTCACGGCGTCGCTGTTCGCCGTGGGCATCCACGCCCGCCGGGTGGAGATCTGGACCGACGTTCCTGGCATCATGACCGCCAATCCGAAGGTGGTCCCCACGGCCCGTCCCATCCCGAACATTTCCTACCGGGCGGCGCAGGAACTGTCCCATTTCGGTGCCAAAGTCATCTATCCACCGACTATTCAACCCGTTGTGGATGAAGGAATTCCGATCTATGTCAAGGATACGTTCCAACCGGACGAACCGGGAACGCTTGTGGAGCGGAATCCGCCGCGGGTACGGGACGGTGTCATCGGCATCGCCCATTCCGACCATATCGCCCTCATTTCCCTGGAGGGGAGCGGCATGGTGGGCGTACCGGGTTTCTCATCCCGGCTTTTCGATGCATTGAGCCGGAAGGGGATCAATATCATCCTGATCACCCAGGCCTCCTCGGTCCATTCCATGTGCATCGCCATTGCCGAGCCGGATGCCGAGAAGGCGCGTGAGGCGGCGGATGCCTGTTTTGCCTATGAGATTTCCCTGGGCCGGCTGAACCCGCTGAAGGTGGAGACGGGATACTCGCTCGTATGCCTGATCGGGGATGACATCCTGGGTCACAGCGGGGCTACGGGACGGATGCTGGCGGCCCTTGGTGCGCACAGCATCCCGGTCCGCGCCACCGCACAGGGATCGTCCGAAAGGAACATCTCCGTCATCGTTCCCTCGGTCCGTGCCGAGGTGGCCATCCGGGCTATCCACAAGGAATTCTTCGATAAGTGGAGTAATAAGGTAATCCATTTGTTCATAGCCGGTTATGGCCGCGTAGGTAAAGCATTGGTCGAGATGCTCTCGGAGAATGCGGCCTCCATTGCCAAGCGCTCCGGAAAAGAGCTGCGCGTATGCGGTCTGGCGAACAGCCGGAAGTATGTGATCGATACGGAAGGCATTGACCTGACGAAGGCGAAGGAGCGGCTGGACAGCGGGAAGCCCGGGTCAGGGTACATCGATGCACTGGCGGAAATGTCGCTGGAGAATTCCATCTTCGTGGACTGCACCGCAAGCGGGGAGATCGGCTTCCGGTATCCTGCTCTGTTCCGTAGCGGTTACAGTGTGGTTGCGTGCAACAAGATTCCGTTTTCGGGCACATACGCACAGTTCAAGGCATTGCAGGAGCAGGCGCACAAGGCGGGCGTGTCATTGCGTTATGAAACGACGGCCGGCGCCGCGCTCCCGGTCCTCGTGACGCTGGACCGTGTGGTCCAGTCCGGTGATACGCTGGTCCGGATGGACGCCGTGCTTTCCGGAACACTCAATTACTTGATGGACAATTATAAGGGAACCGGATTTGAAGAACTGGTGGAAGACGCCCGCATCAAGGGGTACACCGAGCCGGACCCGAACATCGACCTCAGCGGCAAGGATGTTCTCCGCAAGATTCTCATCCTCAGCCGCCAGACCGGCATTCCGCTGGAAGAGTCCCAGGTGACCCTCGAGCCCATCCCGGCCGATATCGCCGACCGCTATGCGGCCGCCGCTGCGAAAGGCCTGAAACTGCGCTATGTCGCCTCTGTCGATGCCGAAGGGCACGCGACCGTGGGCCTGCAGGAAGTCGGTCCGGACAGTCCGCTTTACGCCCTGAGGGGAACGGATAACGCTATCATGATCACCACCGGCGACTATCCTTCGCCGATGCTCATCCAAGGTGCCGGCGCCGGCACGCGCCAGACCGCCGGCGGTCTTCTGAACGACATCATGCTGACGCTCTAGTCACAACAAATGGGGATTGCGAAAACCATCGCAATCCCTTATTTTTGTATCCGTATGGATGAGAAACACTTGCTGGAACTGATGGAACACCACGGCGTCAAGCCGACGGCGAACCGCATCGTCATCGCCCGCGCCCTTGCCGTGGCCGGCCGGCCGATGTCCATGACCGAACTCGAAACCGTCGTGGAAACCATTGACAAGTCCAACATTTTCAGGACGTTGCAGGCTTTTCGAGAAGCCCGGCTCGTGCACGTCCTCGACGACTCCGGCGACGGTGTCCGCTACGAACTCTGCCACAGCCATCATGACGGCGAGGACGACGATGTCCATGTCCATTTCTACTGCGAAAAGTGCCATCGCACCTTCTGCCTCGAAGACATCCCTGTGCCTCCGGTTTCCGTTCCGGAAGGTTTCGAGGCCAGGACGGTCAATTATCTGTTAAAGGGTATCTGCCCGGATTGCGGGCGGTAACATCCCCGAACCGTCGCTTCGCGACCCCTCCCATCAAAGATGGGCCCCTCCCTCTTATGTGGCCGAGGGTGGCCACAGGTTCGGGAATGTCACCGCCCGCAATCCGCACCGTGGACATCACGAATCACCAGTGAAGCGAGGGTGAAGCCGAAGGTGGCGGTGACGGTTACCAGGGAACCGTTGTGGCTCACTTTGTCGAATTTCAGTTCTTCCGGAAGGGCAGTGTCGGTACCGCGATTGGGGAGGAGTTCTTCGTCATAGACGCAGAGGAAGTCCTTGGCCGGAAGGGTGCCGGCCTTGCGGAGCTTTTTCCGGAGCATGGAACCGAGGGGGCAGCCGCGGACCTCCCAGAAAGAGGCCACACGTACCTGTGTAGGATCGATTTTACAGGCCGCGCCCATCGAGGAGAAAAAGGTCGCCGGGGTGGCCGTCGCATGCAGGATCAGGGCGGCCTTGTCTTTCAGAGCGTCGATTGCGTCGATGATGTAATCGTAACGGTCCAGATTGAAAGAGGCCGCGGATGCTTCCGTAAACCGTGCGTGGATGGTATCGATGCTTGCGGAAGGGTTGATGTCCAGCAGGATTTCCTTCAAAGCCTCCACCTTGGACCGGCCCACGGTGGAAACCGTAGCCATGCGCTGGCGGTTGATGTTGGAGGGGGCGACGCAGTCCGCATCGACCAGGGTGAGCTGCGTGACGCCCGACCGGATGAGGCCTTCCGCGCACCAGCTGCCGACACCGCCGACGCCGAAAAGGATTACGCGGACGGCCGCCAGGCGTTCCATCACGTCGGCCCCGAGCAGCAGTTCGGCCCGGTTGAAGATTTCCCGGGAGGAGGGCGTCATCGGGCGAGCCAGCCGTCCAGCCGCTCACGGACATCGCTCCAGACGTCTTCCCGGCCGATTTCGTTCAGGATTTCGTGACGCATCCGGGGATATACCTTGCTGGTGACGTCCCGGTAGCCGCGGGCGCGGAGGAAACTGACCGCCTCGGAGAACTTCTTGATGCTGATGATGCAGGGATCCTCGGCGCCGGCGATGAAGTGGACCGGAAGATCCGGCTTCGTGACATTCCATCCCTCCGGTGAATAGATGTCCTTCATCAGGCGGAAGAGACCGTTGCGGTAGCCGTTGACCGTGAAGGGGAAACCGCACAGGGGATCGTTGTTGTAGGCTTCCACATTGGCCTTGTTCGTCGACAGCCAGGCGTTCCGGAGGCCGTCGTCCTTGAACTTTTTGTCGTTGTTGCCGGTGCACAGGTTCGCCAGGAACGAGGAGCGGTAGCGTTGTCCGCGGAACAGGCCGATGCAGCCGGCGAGGAAGTCGCCGAGGCCCGCGGCCGGGTTCTTGCTCGGACTGCCGCACACGATGAGTCCGTCGATGTCCCGGTCATACCGTTTGAGATAGCTGCGGACGATCATCGAGCCCATGCTGTGGCCGAAAAGGAAAAGGGGAAGACCCGGATATTGCGCTTTGGCCCAGTCGGTTACACCGTGGACATCGTCCACCAGGGCTTCCATGCCGCCTTTGTCCATAAAGCCGAGGTCCTCCTGTGTCGTGACGGTCTGGCCATGTCCCCGCAGGTCGCAGATGACACAGGCATAGCCCATCTCGGCCAGGTAGTTCATGAAGGGAATGTAGCGTTCCTTGTGCTCCGCCATTCCATGGACCAGCTGGACCACGGCCTTGGGAGCATCGGGCGCGATGACGAGGGTGCTGAGCTGGACGCCGTCAGCGGCGCCCGGGACGGTGAACGTTTCCATTATTTCTCGAATTTGTCGAAGGCGGGCGGAAGCGGGGACTTGCAGCGGACGACCTCGCCGGAAACCGGGTTCCGGAAAACGAGGGTGGCCGCATGGAGGGCGAGGCGGCGGATCGGATCCGTCTCGGCGCCGTATTTCTCATCGCCGGCGATGGGATGGCCAATGTCGGCGGCATGGACGCGGATTTGGTTCTTCCGGCCGCTTTCCAGGGAGAATTCCGCCTTGGTGTACACGCCCTTGCCGCGGTGGACGTAATCCAGGACCTTGTAGTGGGTGATGGCCAGCTGGCCGCCGCGGACCTCGACGGGGGAGGACCAGACTTTCAGGGACTTGGGATTCTCCACGAGCCAGCTCTGGATGGCGCCGGACTCCTTCTCGACCTTCTTCTCGAGGAAGGCTATATAGCGGCGTTCGATGACGAGTTCCTTCCAGCGGCTCTGGAGGACTTCCTTGGCATGTTCGTTCTTGGCGAAAACCACCAGGCCGGAGGTTCCCTTGTCCAGGCGGTGGACGATCCAGATCTTGGCGGTGGACCGGTCGGGCGTACGGCCGCTCACGATGTCTTCTTTCCTACGGGCGCGTGCATTCGTCTTCACATACGCGTTCAGGATGGCGTACAGAGTGGCTTCCTTCTTTCCGGACTTGCTCTGGGATCCTTTGGCGGTGGAAACCGTCAGCAGGCCCGTGGGCTTGTCCACGACCAGGTAATCGTCGTCTTCAAAGACGATCTTGACGCCGGTCTTCTCCACTTCCTCGCGGGCATTCTCACTGCTCTCCCGGGCGATGGAAATGACTTTGGGAAGCACCAGGATGGCGTCGCCGGCATGGAGCGGGAAGTCGAAGGCGGTTTTCTGCTCCCCGTTTACCAGGACCTGGCCTTTGGAGAGCACGTTCTTCACGCCGGTCTTGGACTGGCCGGGGAAAATCTCGTACAGATATTTCAGGAGGGGACTGTCGTGGGCGACAGTGAACTTTTGTCCTGCGGTTCCGTTCATATTTCTTCGATGAGTTCGTGATACGGTTTGGGAATGATGCCCAGGAACCGGTCGAGGGTTCCGTCGGGAATGAAGATGGTCTCGAGCGACTCGCAGTCGTCGAAGGCGTCCTCGCCGATCAGTTCCAGGCCTTTGTTCAGACGGATCTGGTACAGGTTGATGCAGCCCTGGAAAGCCCGGGCGCCGATAACGCGCAGCGAGGCGGGGCAGGTAATCTTTTCCAGGTTCCAGCAGTCGCAGAAAGCTTCTTCGCCGATGGACAGGAGTCCTTTCGGAAGCCGGATGCTCTCCAGGAAGCCGCATTCGTTGAAGGTGGCCTTGCCGATATGGGTGAGGGTAGCGGGAAGATGGATCTTCTCCAGGAAGGAGTTCCGATCGTCGAGGGGGATTTCCTCCCCGATCTTCCGGTCCTGGGCCATGTAGTCCTGGAAGGCGAACACTTCGTCGCAGAGGATACGGCAACCTTCGCGGACCGTCACCGTCGGGGGAAAGTTCTCCGCATCGAGGAGTCTCTCCCCGTCGGCCGAGTAGGAGCAACGGTTCTCGTCGTCCCAGACGTCATCGGCCCGGTCTTCGGGGGCGGCGGCCGTGGGGACACGGAGGATTTGTTCGAGGGTCATTGTCAGAAGTTCTTGACGAATTCGAGGTCCTTCTTGAGCATCACTTTCGGCTCCATCACGGAGACTTTCTGGAAGAGCTTGAACTGCCAGGCGGGGGAGAGATAGACCACATGCTCATGCTTGCCCTTGCGCCACCATTTGTAGAAGGCGATGGGATCCGTGTCATAGGGGATCCTGGCTTCGATCTCGGACGAATAGCCGGGGAAGTCGATGAGCATTTTGAGGCCGGTGATGCGCTTGTAGTATTCGTAATCCGCCCGGCGAAGCTTGGAAATGAGCGGCGTGAAAACCTCCATCTGGTCCACTTTCAGGATTTTTTCGCGCACGACCATCTTGTGGATCCGGACAGGGTCCACATTCAGCCACTCACCGATTTTCCGGGTTTCGGGCCCGTTCTCACCGTCAAGTGTCAGCAGGTCAGAGGAAATGTACGTTTTTTCCTGGTCAAGCGGACAGGTTTCCATTGAAAAATTTTCCTATTCCTTGCAAATATAGGAAAAAAATTGTTTATTTCCACGAAAAATTGTATATTTGAACGATTGAATAGCACAGACAACAACCTTTAAACACATTTTCTGATATGATTTACAAGATTATCGACATTCAGGGTATCGGCCCTGTGTACGCTGAGAAGCTCATCGCCATCGGCATCGAGACCGTGGACCAGCTCCTTGAAAAGGGTGCCGACCCGAAGGGCCGCCAGGCCATCGAGGAGGCCACCGGCATCGACCATGGCCGTGTCCTCACCTGGGTCAACCACGCGGACCTCTTCCGTGTCAAGGGCATCGGCCCGCAGTTCTCCGAGCTGCTCGAGGCCGCCGGTGTGGACACCGTGAAGGAACTCCGCAACCGCAACGCTGCGAACCTCGCCGCCAAGCTCCTGGAGGTGAACGAAGAGAAGCACCTCTGCCGCCGTACCCCGGTCGAGAAGGAAGTCGCGAAGTTCATCGAGCTCGCCAAGGAACTCGAGCCGGTCGTGACCTACTAGCAGGCCCTTGCCGAATGCAGAACGGCGTCCCGTACGGGGCGCCGTTTTTCTATATCAGCAGGTCTTCCGCTTTCAGTTTCGGGACGAAGTGGACGCCGTCTTTCCGGTAATAGGCGAGGGATTCCCCGGCTTCCACCGGCTTCAGGTAGATGTTCTCCGCCCCTTTGCCGATGGCGATGACCAGGAGGGGCAGGAGTTCCAGCCCCAGGACCTCCTGGAGTTTTACGGGGTCGAAGGCACGGATGATGATTCCGTTCAAGCCCATCTCGACGGCCTTCAGGAGCAGGCTTTGCGCCGCGATCCCGAGGTCGATGTCGATGACGGGGCTCTCCGGAACCGTACTGCAGATGACCAGGAAGGCACGCGGTTCCGTACCCGGGAAAGGAAGGTGCAGTTCGGGGAGTGCGCCGCCCAGCCGGATGAGGGGCAGGACTTTGTCACTGTCCTCTTCGGTCACCAGCCGGTAGCGCAGCGCCTGCCGGTTCATGCCGGAGGGAACGAGCGTCGTCACTTCCACCAGTTTCAGCAGTTCGTCGCGCGTGACGGTGTGTGAAGGGTCATATCCCCGGTAGCTTCTGTTCCGGTGTAACAGCGTATCCAGCGACAGGTGATTCCGCCGGATGACGGGGCGCTTTTCCCGGAGTTCCTCGTATTTCTTTTCCAAATAGTTGTCTGCCATACGGCAAAGTTAAGGAATTCTTAGTATATTCGCACTATGAGAATCACCTTGTTGCAGACGGCGCCGGAGTGGGGGAATCCTGCGCGGAGCCGGGAGGATGCCCGCCGGATGCTGATGGGCACCCTGAAGACGGACCTCGTCGTCCTTCCCGAAATGTTTTCCACCGGTTTCGTGACCGATCCCGTAGGTGTGGCCGAGAGCGAGGAGGGGGACAGTCTCCACTGGATGCAGGAATATGCCCGTAACAAGGGCTGCGCCGTCGCCGGCAGCGTTTCCGTCCAGACGCATGAAGGGTACCGCAACCGGTTCTATTTCGTTTTCCCGGACGGCCATTACCAGTATTATGACAAGCATCACCTGTTCACTTACGCCGGCGAACACGAGCGTTACAAGGCCGGAGAGGAACGGGTGGTCGTGGAACATGCCGGTTTCCGGATCCTGCTTCAAGTTTGCTATGACCTGCGTTTCCCGGTGTTCTCCAGGAACCGGCTCGTGGACGGAAAGCCGGACTACGACCTCATCCTGTATGTCGCCAGCTGGCCGCAGCAGCGGATGGATGCCTGGGATGCCCTCCTGAAAGCCCGTGCCATCGAGAATGTGTGCTTCGTAGCGGGGGTGAACCGGGTGGGAAAGGATCCCGGTAATCTGTATTCCGGCCATACCAGTTTGTTCGGACCGCGGGGAGAATTGCTTTCAATTTGTAAGGAAGGGCGTATCGACATTATCGAATTTGAACTGAAACGCTCTATTCTGGATCAATTCCGTCAAACGTTCCCGGCCCTTTCAGATGCTGATTCTCAATAATTTTTCAAACTTTTTCTTGTTTTTTAAAAACTAATTCGCCATCTTTGCTTTCGGTAACGATTTGAAACCGGAATGAACAGCGTACTCGTCCTTGCCCTTGTCCTTATTATCCTTGTCAAATAGACGCGGACTGGAAAGGTTATGACGGTACAATGATAAACTTGAGCCCCTTCCAGTCCGCACTGGAAGGGGTGTTTTTTTAGTAGTGTATGAAACATCCGTTCAGAAGCGGCGTCACCTTCGAAGGACGCCGGATGGCAGGTGCCAGGGCCCTCTGGGCCGCGGCGGGCATGAAGCCGGAACAGGTCGGAAAGCCTGTGATCGCGGTGGTGAACTCGTTCACGCAGTTCGTCCCCGGACACACGCATCTCCATGAGGCCGGCCAGCTGGTCAAGGCCGAGATCGAGAAACTCGGCTGCTACGCCGCCGAATTCAACACCATCGCCGTGGACGACGGCATCGCCATGGGCCATGACGGGATGCTGTATTCCCTCCCTTCCCGTGAAATCATCGCCGACAGTGTCGAATACATGGTCAACGCCCACAAGGCCGATGCCATGGTCTGCATCAGCAACTGCGACAAGATTACCCCCGGCATGCTCATGGCCGCCATGCGGCTGAACATCCCGGCGGTCTTCATCTCCGGCGGTCCGATGGAAGCCGGCGTGCTCGGTAACCGGAAACTGGACCTGATCGACGCGATGGTCCAGTCGGCCGACACCTCCCTGTCCGATGCGGAGGTCGCCGATATCGAGGCCCGCTCCTGCCCGGGCTGCGGCTGCTGCTCCGGCATGTTCACGGCCAATTCGATGAACTGCCTGACCGAGGCCATCGGCCTGGCCCTTCCGGGCAACGGGACGGTTCTCGCGACCCACGTGAACCGGACGAACCTTTTCAAAAAGGCCGCAGCCCTCATCGTCGAAAATGCCTGGAAGTATTATCGTGACGGCGACGAACGGGTCCTTCCCCGCAGCATCGCTTCCCGCGCGGCGTTCCTGAACGCCATGGCGCTGGATATCGCCATGGGCGGTTCCACCAATACGGTCCTGCACCTGCTGGCCGTGGCGCAGGAAGCCGGGGTGGATTTCACCATGGCCGACATTGACGCTCTCTCCCGCAAGGTGCCTTGCATCTGCAAAGTAGCACCCAATACGGCGAAATACCATGTCCAGGACGTGAACCGCGCCGGCGGTGTGGTCTCCATCCTGCGGGAACTGGCCCTGGCCGGCCTGGTCGACACCACCCTTTACCGGGTGGACGGAATCACTCTTGAAGAGGAGATCGACCGCTATGCCATCCAGTCGGAAAACGTGACGGCGGAGGCCTTGAACCTCTTCCGCAGCGCGCCCGCGGGCCGGTTCAGCACCCGGATGGGCTCCCAGGAGACCTATTATGGTGAACTGGACACCGACCGGGAGAACGGTTGCATCCGGTCCGTCGCCCATGCCTATACGGCGGACGGCGGACTGGCGGTGCTCCGGGGGAACATCGCCGCAGACGGCTGCGTCGTGAAGACGGCGGGCGTGGACGCTTCCATCTGGAAGTTCACCGGTCCGGCCAAAGTCTTCGATTCCCAGGAAGCGGCCTGTGACGGCATCCTGGGCGGGAAGGTGAAGAGCGGCGATGTGGTCGTCATCACCTACGAAGGCCCCCGCGGCGGTCCCGGCATGCAGGAGATGCTGTATCCGACCTCGTACCTGAAGTCGGTCCATCTGGGCAAGGAATGCGCCCTGCTGACCGACGGCCGGTTCAGCGGCGGCACCTCCGGCCTTTCCATCGGCCACATCTCTCCCGAAGCGGCCGCGGGCGGCAGCATCGCCCTGGTCCGCGACGGAGACCTGATCGAGATCGACATCCCCGCGCGTTCCATCCGTGTCCTTCTCCCCGAAGCGGAACTGGAACGGCGCCGGGAGGAAGAGATGGCCCGCGGCGACAAGGCATTCACCCCGCCTGTCCGCGTACGCGAGGTCTCCAAGAGCCTGAAAGCCTACGCCGCCATGGTGTCGTCCGCCGACAAGGGCGCGGTGCGGGATTTCTCCATCGGTTTGAAATGACAACGTTGAACGAACGATACAAACAGATATGATTACAGGATCGGAAGCACTCTGGCAGGCCCTCGTGAAAGAGGGCGTGGATACCGTCTTCGGGTATCCCGGCGGGCAGATCATGCCCGTCTATGACAGCCTGTGCAACTATCGGGACCAGGTCCGCCATATCCTGGTCCGCCACGAGCAGGGAGCCATTCACGCAGCCCAGGGCTATGCCCGCGTGAAGGGCGACCCCGGCGTGGTGATCGTCACCTCCGGCCCCGGCGCCACCAATGTCGTCACCGGCGTCCACGACGCGATGACGGATTCCACCCCCGTGGTGGTCATCACCGGGCAGGTTTCCTCCGCCGCCCTGGGTACGGACGCGTTCCAGGAAGCCGACATCATCGGCCTGACCGGCCCGATCAGCAAGTGGAACTACCAGATCCGCTCGGCGGACGAAGTGGCTTGGGCCGTCGCCCGGGCTTTCTACATCGCCCGGAGCGGCCGGCCGGGCCCCGTGGTCCTGGACTTCACCAAGGACGCGCAGGTGGGCCTGACGGATTTCCGTTACGAACGGTGCAACTTCATCCGCAGTTACGTTCCCGATCCGAAGATATCGGAAGTGGCCTTGAACAAGGCGGTCAACCTGCTGAACGAGGCGGAACGTCCCTTCGTCGTTTTCGGCCAGGGCGTCATCCTGGGACATGCGGAGGAGGAACTCCGTGCCTTCCTGGAGAAAGGGGACATTCCGGCCGGATCCACCCTCCTGGGCCTCAGCGCCCTGCCTTCCGATTTCCCGCTCTACCGGGGGATGATCGGGATGCATGGAAACGTGGCCCCGAACATGATGACGAATGCCTGCGACGTGCTGGTCGCCGTCGGAATGCGGTTCGATGACCGCGTGACCGGAACGGTGTCCACTTATGCCCGCCAGGCGAAGGTGATCCATATCGACATCGATACGTCCGAGATCGGGAAGATCATTCCCGTGGAGGTGGGCGTACGCGGTGACGCGAAGAAGGTACTCTCCCTCCTGACGGAGCGGATGAAGGAAAGGAAACACCCCGAGTGGAACGCCGGTTTCGACCGTTGTGACACGGTGGAGAAGGAAAAGGTCATCGACCCGGAAGTGTATCCCGCCGACGGCATGCTCCGGATGGGGGAGGTGGTGGACCGCGTGGTCCGGGCTTCCGGCGAGAATGCGGTCGTCGTGACGGACGTGGGGCAGAACCAGATGATGGGCGCCCGCTATTCCCGTTTCAAGCAGACGCGCAGCTTCATTTCCTCGGGCGGCCTGGGGACGATGGGTTTCGGCCTTCCTGCCGCCATCGGCGCCAAGGTGGCCCGGCCGGAAAGGTCGGTGTGCCTGTTCGTCGGCGACGGCGGCATCCAGATGACGATGCAGGAGCTGGGCACCATCATGCAGGAGCATGTGGGCGTGAAGATCGTCCTGCTGAACAACAACTGGCTGGGAAACGTCCGCCAGTGGCAGGAGCTCTTCTTCGGTTGCCGCTATTCGGAAACCCGGATGCTGAACCCGGACTACGCAATGATTGCGAAAGCATACGGAATCCGCTGCGTCACAGTGGAAAAGCGAGATGAACTTGAAGCGGCGCTGGAGGCCATGTTCGCTGATGAAGCGCCCTTCTTCCTGGACGTCCATGTCCTGGAAGAGGGGATGGTGATGCCGATGGTGCCGCCCGGAAAGGGCATCGACGAGATCATGATCACGGAAAGCGAATGGTACAGACAGTGATGGAAAGCGAAATCAAGGAATATACGGTGACCATATACACCGAGAACCAGATCGGCCTGCTGGCGCAGATCACGAACGTGTTCACGCGCCACGGACTGAGCATCTGGAGCCTCTCCGCCGGCGCCACGTCGATGGAGGGTGTCCACAATATCACGATCGTCACCTCCGGCTCCGAGAAGAAGGTGCGCGAGAGCGTCCAGCAGATCGAGAAGCGCGTGGACGTGATCAAGGTCTTCTTCTACACGGCCGACAAGATCGTGTACCGCGAACTGTGCCTGTATAAGGTGCCTACGCCGGCCTTGCTCGAGTACGGCGACATCGAAACCCTGCTGAACCGCTATCACGCGCGCATCGTGGAGATGAACAAGGTGTTCACGGTCATCCAGAAAACCGGCCTGTCGGACGAGACGGCCGCCCTGCACGACGACCTCAAGCCCATCGGCGTACTGCAGTTCGTCCGTTCCGGACGCATCGCGGTCTCCCGCGCCGAGCAGGAACCGGTCTTCAAGTTCCTCAAGAAGCGGGAAAAGGAAAGAAAACAACAGTTAAACGATAAATAATTATGGCAAAGATCAATTTCGGCGGAGTCGACGAGAACGTCGTGACCCGCGAGGAGTTCACCCTGGAAAAAGCACGCGAAGTCCTGAAGGACGAAACCATCGCCGTCATTGGCTACGGCGTCCAGGGCCCCGGACAGTCCCTGAACCTGAAAGACAATGGCTTCAATGTCATCGTCGGCCAGCGCAAGGGCAAGACGTATGACAAGGCCGTCGCCGACGGCTGGGTACCGGGCGTGAACCTCTTCGAGATCGAGGAAGCTTGCGAGAAGGGTACCATCATCCAGTTCCTGGTTTCCGACGCGGCCCAGATCGCAATCTGGTCCACGGTGAAGAAGCATCTGACCGCGGGGAAGGCCCTGTATTTCTCCCACGGCTTCGGCATCACCTACAAGGAGCGCACGGGCATCATCCCGCCCGCGGACGTGGACGTGATCATGGTGGCCCCGAAGGGCTCCGGCACCTCCCTCCGCCGCCTGTTCCTGCAGGGCCGCGGCGTGAATTCCTCCTATGCGGTGTATCAGGACGCCACCGGCCGCGCGCTTGACCGCACGCTGGCCCTGGGCATCGGCGTAGGCTCCGGCTACCTCTTCGAGACCGACTTCAAGCGGGAGGTCTACTCCGACCTCACCGGTGAGCGCGGCACCCTGATGGGCGCCATCCAGGGCATCCTGTCCGCCCAGTACGAAGTGCTCCGCGAGCACGGCCACAGCCCGTCCGAGGCCTTCAACGAAACCGTCGAGGAGCTGACTCAGTCCCTGATGCCGCTCTTTGCCGAGAAGGGCATGGACTGGATGTATGCGAACTGCTCCACCACCGCCCAGCGCGGCGCGCTGGACTGGATGGGCCCGTTCCATGACGCCACCAAGCCCGTTTTCGAGAAGCTGTACCAGCGGGTGGCCAGCGGCGAGGAGGCCCAGGTCTCCATCGACGCGAACTCCAAGCCGGATTACCGCGAGGGGCTGGAGAAGGAACTGAAGGCGCTCCGTGAGAGTGAACTCTGGCGCACCGGCGCCGCCGTCCGCAAGCTCCGTCCCGAAGAGATCGACCGATGAGCGACCGGGTGTACATATTCGACACCACGCTCCGCGACGGGGAGCAGGTCCCGGGATGTCAGCTGAACACCGTGGAGAAGATCCAGGTCGCCAAGGCCCTGGAGCTCCTCGGCGTGGACGTCATCGAGGCCGGTTTCCCGATCTCCAGCCCGGGTGATTTCAACTCGGTGGTGGAGATTTCCAAGGCGGTGACCTGGCCCACGGTCTGCGCGCTGTCGCGGGCCGTGGAGAAGGACATCGACATGGCCGCGGAGGCGCTCAAGTACGCCAAGCGGGGCCGGATCCATACCGGGATCGGTACGTCCGACTCGCACATCCGGTACAAGTTCAACTCCACCCGGGAAGAGGTGCTGGAGCGGGCCGTCCGGGCCGTCAAGTACGCGAAGAAATACGTCGAAGACGTGGAATTCTACGCGGAGGACGCCGGCCGCACCGACAACGAGTTCCTCGCCCGCGTGGTGGAGGCCGTCATCAAGGCGGGCGCGACCGTCGTGAACATCCCTGACACGACGGGCTATTGCCTGCCGGAAGAGTTCGGCGCCAAGATCAAGTATCTGATGGAGCATGTGGACGGTGTCCACAAGGCCGTCATCTCCACCCACTGCCACAATGACCTCGGGATGGCGACGGCCAACACGATGGCCGGCCTGCTGAACGGCGCCCGCCAGTGCGAGGTCACGATCAACGGCATCGGCGAAAGGGCGGGAAACACCGCGCTCGAGGAGATTGCGATGATTTTGAAGGCCCATCACGGGATTCCGCTGGAGACGAACATCAATACCAAGCGCATCTATCCCACGAGCCGGCTCGTTTCGTCCCTGATGAACATGCCGGTCCAGCCGAACAAGGCCATCGTCGGCAAGAATGCTTTCGCCCACTCGTCCGGCATCCACCAGGACGGTGTCCTGAAGAATGCCGAGACCTATGAGATCATCGACCCGAAGGACGTGGGCATCGACACGAATTCCATCGTCCTGACGGCCCGCAGCGGCCGGGCGGCCCTCAAGTACCGCCTGGAAGTGAACGGCGTGAAGCTGGACGAGAACAAGCTGGACGAGGTGTACGAGCAGTTCCTCCGGCTGGCCGACAGCAAGAAGGAGATCCACGACGACGACATCCTGATGCTCGCCGGGGCCGACCGGGCCGCCGAACGCCGCATCAAGGTGGACTGGCTCCAGGCGACGAGCGGCATCGGCGTGAAGCCGGTGGCCTCCGTCGGACTGGACATCGCCGGGGAGAAGTTCGAGGCGGCCGCGACCGGCAACGGTCCGGTGGACGCCGCCATCAATGCGCTGCGCCAGATCGTGAAACGCCATCTCACCATCAACGAATACACCATCCAGGGTGTCTCCAAGGGGTCCGATGACTGCTGCAAGGTACACATGCAGGTGGAGAACGAGGGCAGGGTGTACTACGGTTTCGGCGCCAGCACGGATATCGTGACCGCCTCCATCGAGGCTTATGTTGACTGCATCAACAAGATTGTGTAATCTATGAATACCCTCTTTGACAAGATCTGGGATGCGCACGTCGTCCAGCATGTGGAAGGCGGGCCCGACCAGCTGTACATCGACCGCCTCTACTGTCACGAGGTGACGAGTCCGCAGGCGTTCGACGGCTTGCGCGCACGTGGCATCCGCTGCCTGCGTCCGGAGAAGATTTTCTGCATGCCGGACCATAACACGCCCACGGAAGGGCAGGACAAGCCCATTGCGGACCCTGTCTCCAAGAAGCAGGTGGACGCCCTGGCGGCCAATGCGGCCGAGTTCGGGCTCACGCACTACGGGATGATGGATCCGGACAACGGCATCATCCACGTCGTGGGGCCGGAGAAGGGCCTTTCCCTGCCGGGAATGACCATTGTCTGCGGCGACTCCCACACATCTACGCACGGTGCAGTCGGTGCGGTCGCCTTCGGTATCGGTACGAGTGAAGTGGAGATGGTCCTGGCCTCCCAGTGCATCCTGCAGCAGAAGCCCAAGTCGATGCGGATCCGCATCGAGGGCAGTCTCGGCAAGGGTGTGACGGCGAAGGACATGGCTCTCTTCCTGATGAGCCGGCTGACCACCAGCGGAGCGACGGGCTACTTTGTCGAGTATGCCGGTTCCGCCGTCCGGGCGCTGTCGATGGAAGGCCGTCTGACCCTGTGCAACCTGTCCATAGAGATGGGTGCCCGCGGCGGCTTCATCGCGCCGGACGAGATCACTTTCGCTTACCTGGAAGGCCGCGACTATGCGCCGAAGGGGGAGGAATGGGACAAGGCGGTTGCCGCCTGGAAGGATCTGCGGAGCGACGACGACGCCGTTTTCGACCGGGAAATCGTGTTCGATGCGGCCGAGATCGCGCCCATGCTCACCTACGGGACGAACCCCGGTATGGGCACCGCCATCGACGGTTCCATCCCTTCTCTGGAGGAGATTCCGGCCGAAGGACGGGTCTCTTTCTCCAAAGCTTTGAATTATATGGGCTTCCAGCCGGGTGACAAACTGCTCGGCAAGCCTGTGGACTATGTATTCCTCGGGGCTTGTACGAATGGCCGTATCGAGGATTTCCGGGCGTTCGCATCCATTGTTGCGGGTCGCAAGAAGGCTCCCGGCATCGTTGCATGGCTGGTTCCCGGTTCCTGGAAGGTCAGCCGTCAGATCAAGGAGGAAGGCCTGGACCGGATCCTGGAGGCCGCCGGTTTCGAGATCCGCCAGCCGGGCTGCTCTGCCTGCCTGGCGATGAACCCGGACAAGATTCCCGCCGGGAAATACAGCGTTTCCACGAGCAACCGGAACTTTGAGGGCCGCCAGGGCCCCGGCTCCCGGACGCTCCTCGCCAGCCCGCTCACGGCGGCGGCCGCGGCCGTCACCGGCGTCATCACCGATCCCAGAGAACTGCTATGAAACAGAAATTCGACATCATAGAGAGCACCTGCGTGCCGCTTCCGCTGGAAAACGTGGACACGGACCAGATCATTCCCGCCCGCTTCCTGAAGGCGACGACGCGGGACGAGCGCTTTTTCGGCGACAACCTTTTCCGCGACTGGCGCTACCGTCCCGACGGGACGCCGGTTTCGGACTTCGTCCTGAACGATCCGCGCTACGGTGGGGAAATCCTCGTAGCGGGGCGTAACTTCGGCTCCGGATCCAGCCGTGAGCATGCGGCCTGGGCTATTGCCGGCTACGGATTCAAGGTGGTGATTTCCAGTTTCTTCGCGGATATCCACAAGAACAACGAACTGAACAATTTCGTCCTTCCGGTCGTCGTGACGCCGGATTTCCTGGAGGAACTTTTCGCCTCCATCGCCGCGGATCCCGCGACGAAGGTGCGGGTGGACGTTCCGAACCAGACCGTGACGAACCTCGCCACGGGCCGGTGCGAATCCTTCGAGCTGAACGCGTACAAGAAGTATTGCCTCATGAACGCGCTGGACGACATTGACTACTTGCTCCTGCAGAAGGACAAGATCGAAGCCTACGAGAAACGATGATCGAGATTCTCGACACCACCCTCCGTGACGGCGAGCAGACCGCCGGTGTCTCGTTCAATCCGGACGAGAAGCTGGCCATAGCGCGCCTGCTCCTAGAGGAACTGAAAGTCAACCGGATCGAGGTGGCCTCGGCGCGGGTTTCCCGCGGCGAGCAGGAAGCCTTCGCCAAGATCTGCGCCTGGGCCTTCACCTGCGGCAGGCTCGACGCCGTGGAAGCCCTGGGCTTCGTGGACGGCGGCCTCTCGGTGGACTGGATCGGAAAGGCTGGCGGCCAGGTGATGAACCTGCTGACGAAAGGTTCCTTCCGCCATGTGACCGGCCAGCTCCGGAAGACGGCGCGCGAACACCGGGATGACATTCTCCGGGATATCAACCTTGCCGTTTCCAAGGGCATGAAGGTCAATGTCTACCTGGAGGACTGGTCCAACGGGATGATTGATTCGCCGGAGTACGTGTTCTTCCTCGTCGACGCCCTGCAGGACGCGCCCATTCAGCGGATCATGCTGCCCGACACGCTGGGTATCTTGAATCCGGCCCAGGCGGGCGAGTTCTGCCGGCAGATGGTTGAACGCTATCCCGGCATCCATTTCGACTTCCATCCGCACAACGACTACGACCTGGCCGCGGCAAACGCTTTCGAGGCGGTCCGAGCGGGCGTGAAAGGCCTGCATACGACCGTGAACGGGCTGGGGGAGCGCACGGGCAACCTGCCGGTGTCCAGCGCCATCGGCATCCTCAACGACCATCTGAAGGTGGAGAATACCCTGAATGAGAGCCGCCTGATGCATGTCTGCCGCTATGTGGAGACCATCTCCGGCGTGCGGATTCCCGCGAACAAGCCTCTCGTGGGTGAATTCGTCTTCACCCAGACGAGCGGGGTCCATGCTGACGGCGACCGCAAGGGCGGGCTTTACCAGAACGCCTTGCTCCCGGAGCGCTTCGGCCGCCACCGCCACTACGCCTTGGGTAAGACTAGCGGAAAGGCGAACATCGTCAAGAACCTGGAGTCCCTGGGCATCAACCTGACGCCGGAACAGATGAAGCAGGTCACGGCCCGTGTCGTCGAACTCGGCGACAAGAAGGAAAGCCTGACTCCGGAGGACCTTCCGTTCATCGTCGCTGATGTCCTGAAAGGGGATATTTCCACGACGGCGCCGGACCGGATCCACATCATCAATTACAGCCTGCAGCTGGCCCGCGGCATGCGCCCCATTGCGAACATCCGGATCGACATCGACGGAACCGAATACGAGGAGGCGGCCGCCGGCGACGGACAGTACGACGCCTTCATGAAGGCGCTCTGGATCATCTACGACCGCCTGGGCCGCCGGCATCCCCGCCTGACGGACTACGTCGTGAAGATTCCGCCCGGGGGCAAGACCGACGCCCTCGTGGAAACCACCATCTCCTGGGACTGGGAAGGAAAGGGCTTCAAGACCCGGGGGGTGGACTCCGACCAGGCCGAAGCGGCCATCAAGGCCACGGTCAAGATGTTGAACTTAATCGAAAACAACCTGATATGAGACTCAAGATTGCAAAACTCCCCGGCGACGGCATCGGCCCGGAAGTCGTGGCCCAGGCCGTCAAGGCCGTGGACGCCGTCTGCGCCCGTTTCGGACATGAGGTTTCCTATACCTACGGGTATGTGGGCGCCTGCGCCATCGACCGGTTCGGCGACGCCTATCCGGCCGAAACCCATGCCCTGTGCATGGAAAGCGACGCCGTCCTGTTCGGGGCGGTGGGCGATCCCCGATATGACAACGACCCCACGGCCAAAGTGCGCCCGGAACAGGGCCTGCTGGCCATCCGGAAGCAGCTGGGCCTGTATGCGAACCTCCGTCCGGTGGAGACCTTCAAATCCCTCGTGGACAAGTCCCCGCTGAAGACGGAACTCGTGGACGGGGCCGATTTCCTGTGCATCCGGGAACTCACCGGCGGCATGTACTTCGGCGAGAAAGGCCGAAAGGACGGCGGGAACACGGCCTATGATACCTGCATCTATTCCCGTGCCGAGGTGGAGCGCATCCTGCGTCTCGCCTTCGAGTATGCCGGCCGCCGGAGGAAACACCTCACGGTCGTGGACAAGGCCAATGTGCTGGAATCCTCCCGTCTGTGGCGTCAGGTCGCGCAGGAGATGGAACCGGCCTATCCGGACATCAAGGTGGACTACATGTTCGTGGACAACGCCGCGATGCAGCTCATCCGCTGGCCGAAATTCTTCGATGTCCTGGTGACCGAGAACACTTTCGGCGACATCCTCACCGACGAGGCGAGCTGCATTTCCGGGTCGATGGGACTGCTGGCTTCGGCTTCGGTAGGGGAGCACACCTCCCTGTTCGAGCCCATCCACGGCTCCTACCCGCAGGCGGCCGGGAAGGACATCGCCAATCCCGTCGCGGCCATCCTGTCGGCGGCGATGATGTTCGAGTACGCCTTCGGCCTGATGGACGAAGGAAAGGCCATCCGGGACGCCGTCGCCGCCTCCCTCGAGGCCGGCGTGACGACGGAAGACCTCGGCGGCACCTACTCCACCTCCGCCGTGGGTGATTGGATTGCATCGAAAATATAGAACGATATGGAACAGATAGACTGGAAAACATTAGGCTTCGACGCCTACCGGACCCGCACGGTCGTCATCTCTCATTTCAAGGACGGCAAGTGGTCCACCCCCGAATCGACGGAGACCTTCTCCTTCACGTTCGACCCCTTCGCGCAGGTCTTCCACTATGCGATTTCCTGCTTCGAGGGCCTGAAGGCCTTCCGGCAGAAGGACGGCCGCATCGCGATGTTCCGTCCCGACCAGAACGCCGCCCGCCTGCAGCGGACCGCCGACTACCTGGGCATGCCCTGCCCGGACGAGAAAATGTTCTACGAGATGTGCGAGGCCTGCATCCGCGGCAACATGGAATTCCTGCCGCCTTACGGCCTGGGCGCTTCGATGTATCTCCGCCCGCTGCTGGTCGGCATGCATCCCCAGATGCAGCTGGTGCCGTATCCGGAGGCCATTTTCGCCGTGATGTGCGCCCCTGTGGGCTCCTATTACGGTGCGCACCTGAAGTCCTGCGCGGCCGTCATCCCGGGCAATTATGACCGGGCGGCGCCGAAGGGCTCCGGCAGCTACAAGATCGGCGCGAACTACGCGAACACCTTCAAGCCCTACAAGTTCGCCCATGAACAGGGTTATGCGGAGCTCCTGTACCTGAATTCCTCCACCCGGGAGTTCGTCGACGAGTTCGGTTCGTCCAATTTCTTCGGCATCAAGGGGAACAAGTACATTACGCCGCTGTCCGACAGCGTCCTTCCGTCCATCACGAACAAGACCTTGCAGCAGGTGGCCATCGACCTGGGCATGGAAGTGGAGAAACGCCCTGTCCCGCTGGAGGAACTGGAAACCTTCGAGGAAGTGGGCGGCTGCGGTACCGCGGTGGTCATCACGCCGCTCTCGCACATCGACATGAAGCCGGTGCTGGAGGAAGCGGAAGTTTCCCGCGAGTTCCGCTACTGTCCCGACGGGGAAGTCGGTCCGAAGTCCACGGCGCTCTACAGACGCATCCGCGCCATCCAGGACGGCGAATTCCCCGACGGGCACGGCTGGTGCCGGTTCGTGGAAATCTAGGATTGGCCGACATACAGAAAGGATCAAGGCTCGCATCCCTGCGAGCCTTGATTCTGGTTAGTTAGTAGTGTATTCTTACTCAGAAGAAGGTTAATTGTGTCGGTTAGAAGAAGCGTTGTAAGTCTTCTGAAAAGGGTCTGCAAATCACTTGCGGACCTTTTTCAATGACAAAGATAGGCAAACTTTCTTTACTTGCAAATTTTTTTGAACAAAAGTTTTGTTAATAAAATTATTTAAAAAGAATAAGAGAGTTTAACCATCACATTCCGGGGTGCCTGCGGGTAAAGACCGGCCTCCATATAATCGCTGCCATCCCAGGCGCGGTACACCCATGCATACGCGTAATACTCGCGGTTCAACAGGTTGTTCACATAGAGAGAAACGCCCAGGGAACCCGTTGGAAGCGGGAAAGTGTGTGACAACGTGAGGTCGGAGACGAAGAAGGCGGGAATGCACCGGTCTTCATGCTGCGTATTGTCCCAGTACTGTTTTCCGACGTATTTTCCGCTCAGGGAAAGGGTGAGCGGCTTCCATTTGCCTTGGAAGGGCGCAATCTCCACGCGACCCATTCCCACGACGGACGGAGACAGCAGCATCGTCGTATTTTCATAGGTTTCCTCCTTGTAGCCCCCGTCGATCCAGTTCTCGACATAGGCCGTGAAGGAGCGGAGCTTATTGGTAGAAAGCGTCAGGTTTGCATCGGCCCGGATCCAGGCGGCCGGCGTCCAGGCGGCCGCGAGTTCGACGCCCCGGCGCCAGCCCCGGCCCACGTTTTCCTTGATGGCATAGCCCGATGTGCTCAGGCGGCCCGTCTCCAGCAGCATGTCCCGGTATTCCATCAGATAGACATTGGCCGAAGCGGTGAAGCGGGGAACGGCGAACTGGTATCCCGCTTCGATGTCCAGCATCGACTCGGGCCGGATGGGAATCATTTCCCCCTTGATGTTTTCCTTGATGTCGCTCTTGCCCGGCTCGCGGTGACCCAGGGCGGCGGAAGCGTACAGCTTATGGGCGCCGAATACGGCCGTGGCGCCCGCCCGGGGATTGAAGAAGTCCCATTTCTCGTGATAGTCTATGGGAACTGAGCTGGCCTTGTCGTCCCGGCCGACGATGGAGTAGCCGATGTGCCGGTACTGCAGGTCGGCATAGGCGGTCAGCCAGGGAAGCGGCTGATACTCCGCACGGAGGAACGTGCCGGCTTCCTGCTTGGTGCCCGTGTTCCGGTACCAGGTTTCATTCCGGTTCATCGACTCGTAATCGTAATCCGGTCCCAGCAGCCGGGCCCACAGCATCTCGCCCCAGTGCCCGCCGACATACCGGGAAAGGTTCACACCGCCGTTTACCTTCAGGCGTTCCGCGGCATATTTCAGTTCCGACTGGAGCACGTACAGGTCGTTGTCCATTTTCTTCCGGTAGATCATGTCGCTTTTTTTCTGGCCCTCCCAGGCGGAGAAGGGATAGCCGAATTCGGCGAACTTACGGCCTGTCTTGTAATACTCGTCGTAACCGTCGCCCCGGGTGTAGTCCGCGGTGTTGGACCAGGTTGTCCGGTCCGTCAGGCGGCGGGTGTAGTTGAGCTGGAGATGGTGCTGGGCGTAGTTGTCGGTCTGGTTCGGGTAGTAGCAGGTCTTGCCGGCGTCATCGACATATTCTCCCGCTCCGTTGTAGCGGCGGTCCATCGCATACATTTCCGGCGAAATGCCGTCCCAGGTGATGCCGCTCTTCTGGTCGCCGGTCAGATAGGTCAGCCGCAGGGAGTTGCGCCCTTTCAGCCAGCCGAGCACAGCAAAGAGGGAATGGGACTGGACACCGGCATTCCGGATATAACCGTCCGTCTTGCCGGACGAGAACGCGAGACTGAAATACATCCCTGAAGGCTGAAGGCCGGACATGGCCGATACGGAGGTCAGGAAGGTTCCGTAAGATCCGGCGGAGAGATCCAGGCGGAAAGACGGGTCCGGGGTGACGAAGGCCGTGTTCATGTTGATGCTGGCCCCGAAAGCGCCCGCTCCGTTGGCGGACGTGCCCAGGCCGCGCTGGACCTGCACGCCGGACAGCAGCGCCGTCAAGGCGGGGATGTTGACCCAGAACACTTCCTGGGACTCGGCGTCGTTCAGGGTGATGCCGTTCAGGGTGACGTTGATCTGCGACCCCTTGGAGCCGCGGATGGTCATGGCCGAGTTGCCCAGTCCGGTGCCGCCCTCGTTGTAGGTCACCACGGAAGGCAGCAGGTTCAGGGTCATCGGCAGGGAATTCATCGGATTGGAGGCCCGCAGGGCGTCCTTGCCGACATCGGTGTGCGTGACAGGGGTGTTTGTCCCGGCGCGGGACGCGGAAACGACGACTGAATCCAGTCTTTCCTGTTTTTCGGCCGTCTGCGCTCCCGCGCAGAGGCACAGGGCGGCAAAGGCCGCCGTCAATACGGTTTTCTTCATTTTACTTTCCTCCGGCGGTATGAACCGCATCAGGTTCGCGGGTATGCTCTCAACCGGACCGCAGGGGTCCGATACCCCGAGTTATCGTTATTTCTTGACCAGTTCGATCTCGTACATCTTGGGCCAGTACTTCCCGGTCAGGAAGATCCGGCCATCCTTGTCCACGGCGATGCCGTTCAGGACATCCGTGTCGACGGTCCGCTCCTGGTAGGGGAGGAGTCCGCGGCAGTCCACGGTCGCTTCCACCTTCCCGTCGGCCGGGTCGATGATGACGATCGTATCGGTGGTATAGACATTGGCCCATACCTTTCCGTCAATGTATTCCAGTTCGTTCAGGTTCCGCACCGACTTTCCGTCCAGGGTCACCCGCTGGCGCCGCTGGACATTCAGGTCCGCATCCATGAAATACAGGAAGGAGCTGCCGTCGCTGGCGATCAGCTGCTTTCCGTCCGTGGTCAGGCCCCATCCTTCCCTGGGATAGGACAGGGTGGCCTTGTACTGGCGCGTGGCGGCGTCGTACAGGAAGACGACTCTGTTGGTCCAGGTAAGGATATAGAGGTTGTCGCCGAAAATGACGGAACCTTCGATGAAATACTTCCGTGAGAAGTCCATCCGGGTGATGGCCTCGCCGGTCTCCAGGTCAACGGTGCGGAAGGTACTTTCGCCCAACTGGCCCGTGGATTCGTACAGTGTGTCACGGTGGAAGAAGAGGCCCTGGGTATAGGAGGTAACATCGTGGGGATATTCCCGGATAACCTTCACCTTGTAATCCCGCACCTTCTTGGAACTGCCGCAGGAAACCGCGGCCAGCAGGATGCATCCTATGAACAGAAACTTTCTCATTTTATCTTGTAACCTACAAAAGTAAGTATTTTTTCGTACCTTTGCAACCGAAAAGGCGGGACGATCTGCCGCGCCGTCTTTCCCGGCCTGTCCGGGAATCCCGGTGAGGAAAGTCCGCACAGGGCAGGGCGCCTGGCTGTGGAAAGCACAGAAGGGAGTAATCTTTTCCGTCCGTAACAGAGAACAACCGCCCGCAAGGGCAAGGGTGAAAACGCGGGGTAAGAGCCCACGACGCCGTGCGGCGACGTACGGCGGGTACGGCGGCAGGCCTGCAAGACCAAATATACCGGCAGATGAGGGCGGCCCGTCCGATGCCGGGGGGTAGGTTGCGAAGATAAATGGCAGATTCAAAAACAGAAAGCGGCTTACGGCCCCGCCTTTTTTTCCTATTCTATTCAAGCAGCTTCGGACGGCGCTCTTTCGTGCGCTGGAGGGCTTGTTCGTCCTGCCAGGCCTGGATGAGCTTGGGATTGCCGGAGAGGAGGACGTCGGGGACCTTCCAACCGTTGAATTCGGCGGGCCGGGTATAGACGGGCGGGGAGACCAGACCGTCCTGGAAACTGTCGGAGAGGGCGGAGGTTTCGTCGGTCAACACCCCCGGAATGAGGCGGATGATGCTGTCCGCCAGGAGGGCGGCCGGAATCTCGCCCCCGCTGACCACGAAATCGCCCACGGAGATTTCCCGCGTGACCAGATGCTCGCGGATGCGCTCGTCGATGCCTTTGTAATGCCCGCACAGGATGATGATGTTCTCCTTGAGGGACAGTTCGTTGGCGATGCCCTGGTCCAGGATCTCGCCGTCCGGGGCCATGTAGATGACCTCGTCGTAGTCGCGCTCGGCCTTGAGTTCTTCGATCATCCGGAACACCGGTTCCACCATCATCACCATGCCGGCGTCGCCGCCGTAGCAGTAGTCGTCCACGGTCAGGCGCGGCCCGAGCCCGTATTTGCGGAGGTTGTGGACGTGGATTTCCACCAGGCCTTTCTTGACGGCCCGACCCGGAATGGAGTGGCTCAGCGGACTCTCGAGGAGCTCCGGTACGACGGTGAGGATGTCGATGCGCATGGTTTTTCGTTTCGGTCTTGCAAATGTAATATTTATTGTGGAAAATTTGTTATCTTTGCAATCTATATGTTAAACTTTTGAACACCATTTATCATGAGTGAAGAATTGAAGCCTGAGGTCGTCGAAACCGTCAACGAGACCTTAGATGTAGCACAGGAAGCGTCCCAGGAAACCGTGGAAGAGACTGTGGAAGAAGTTGTCGAGGAAGCGAAGGAAGAGGCGAAGGAAGCGGTGGTCAACTTCGGCGAGAAAACCCTGGCCGAGTTGTCCGGACTGTTCCAGGAACTGACGGAAAGCGCTGACCGGATGAAGCGTTCCAAGGAGGCGGAGGCCATCAAGTCCGCTTTCTACAAGCGGCTCTCCCGTGAGAAGGCGGAGGCCGGCGAGGATGCGACGGTCGAAGAACCCGATGCCGAAACCGTGGAGGAAACGGCGGCCGAACCCCAGGAGAACGTGATCGAGAGTCCGTTCGCCGCCATCGAGGCCGGCTTCAAATCCCTCTACAATACCTATAAGAAAGAGCGCGCGGAGTACAACCGCCAGCTGGATGCCGAGCGCGAGGACAACCTTGTGAAGAAGCAGGCCATCATCGAAGACCTGAAGAACCTCGTCGAGGAGCAGGGCGACATGAAGGACGCCTTCCCGAAGTTCCGGGATATCCAGAACCGTTGGCGTGAGACCGGTCCGGTCCCGCAGCAGAATTTCCGCGACGTCAACGACACCTACCAGCTGTACGTGGAGAAGTTCTACGACCTCGTGCAGATCAACCGCGAACTCCGTGACCTGGACTTCCGCAAGAACCTCGAAGCCAAGACCGATTTCTGCGAGCAGGCCGAAGCCCTTGCCGAGAACGAGGATATCGTCGGCGCCTTCAAGGAGCTCCAGAAACTCCATGAGCAGTGGAAGGAATACGGCCCCGTCGCCAAGGAATTCCGCGACTCCATCTGGGAGCGTTTCCGTGCCGCCACCGCCGTCATCAACAAGAAGTATCAGGCCCATTTCGAAGGCATGAAGGAACAGCATGCCGCGAACCTCGAGGCCAAGACCGCCCTCTGCGAGAAGGTCGAGGCCATTGCCGGACAGGAGATTACCTCCACCAATCAGTGGAACGCCCTCTCCAAGGAGATCGAAGGTCTCCAGGCCGAATGGCGCAAGATCGGTTTCGCCACCCGCAAGGACAACCAGAAGGTGTACGACCGTTTCCGTGCCGCCTGCGACAAGTTCTTCAGCCGCAAGCGCGAGTATTACAACGAGTTCAAGGACAGCATGAACGACAACATGGCGAAGAAGATCGCCATCATCGAGCAGGCTGAGGCCCTCAAGGACAGCACCGACTGGAAGAAGACCTCCGACGCCCTGATCGAGCTCCAGCGCCAGTGGAAGGAAATCGGCGCCGTTCCGCGCAAGAAGTCCGAGCAGCTGTGGAAGCGTTTCCGCGCCGCCTGTGACGCATTCTTCAACGAGCGTGACAAGCAGGGCCGTCCGGAGAATGACTTCTATGGCAATCTCAAGGCCAAGCGGGCTCTCATCGAGGAGATCGAAGCGTACGTTCCTGTGGACGCTGAGGCCGACGCCGAGGCCGCGCGCGGTTTCGCCGAGCGCTGGAGCGCCATCGGTTTCGTCCCGTTCAAGGAGAAGGAAGCCGTGGGCGCCGCCTACAAGGCTGCGATGCAGGCCAAGTTCCCGGACTTCAACCGGGGCGGCCGCCGCGACGGCGGACGCGGTCCTGTCCGCGAGCCGCGCCGCAATGCGCCGCTGACCGAGAAGGACAAGCTCACCCAGAAGTACAACCAGCTTCAGCAGGATATCCAGACCTACGAGAACAACATCGGATTCTTCGGCCTCTCCAAGGGTGCCGAACTGCTCAAGGCCCAGATGCAGGAACGCATCGACGCCGCCAAGGATGAACTCCGCCAGCTGGAGGCGCAGATCCGCGAACTCGTCGCCAAGGAGGCGGAAGAGAACAACGACTAAACCCGGACTATGGACAGAAACTCAATTATCGGGTGGGTCCTGATCGCCCTGCTGATGATCGGCTTCTTCGGCTATCAGAGCCGGCAGATCCGCAAGCAGCAGGAGTGGCAGGCGCAACTGGACTCCCTGGCCGCCGTCGAGGCGTACAGGCAGGACAGCATCCGCGCCGCCTATCTGGCTGAACACCCGGAGGATACGGTCGTAGCAGCCTTGCCGGTGCAGGCTGCGGTGTACAGCGATTCCCTGCTGAATGCCGCGGCTAACGCCGAAGGACAGACCGTCACCCTCCAGAACGACAAACTGGAAATCGTCTTCACCACGATGGGCGCCCAGCCGCTCTCCGTGCGCGTGAAAGACTTCCAGACCTATGACAAGTCGGACCTGTACATCCTGGAGGAGGGAAAGTCCCAGCTCGGTTTCGTGGTGTATGCTCCGACCGCCGTGGACACCCGGAAGTTCAACTTCCAGTATGTTCCTTCGGCTTCCACCGACTCCACCGTCGTGATGCGCCTTCCGTTCTCGAACGGCGGTTATATCGAGGAGAAATATACGCTCGTGAAGGATTCCTACTCTGTCAACCAGGTGCTTTCCTTCGTGGACATGCAGGACCTGATCCCGCGCAATGTCGGCAGCATCGACGTGGACTTCGACGCCGTCATCCCGCGGATGGAGAAGGGCTACAAGAACGAGAGCCAGTACTCCCGCCTGAATTACTATTTCCCGGAGGAGAAGAAGCCGGAGAACATCGGCAACGGCCGCAAGGGCTCCAAGCGTTTCGACAACAAGATCGAGTGGTTCGCCTTCCAGCAGCAGTTCTTCTCCGCCATCATGCGGGCCCCTAAGGATTTCACCTACGGAGAGTTCAACATCGATTTCCTGGGCAAGGACGATCCCGACCACAATCTTATGTCCTGCACCGCTTCCATGCGGGTGGACATCCAGCCGGGATCCCCGCGGATCGACATTCCTTTCGAATTCTATTTCGGCCCCAACAACTACAAGGGACTCAAGGCTTATGACCACGCCTACGAGAAGGTGATTCCGCTGGGCGGCCGGGTCGTCGGCCTGATCACCAAGTGGGTGATCATCCCGCTGTTCGACTGGCTGAGCAAGTTCATCAAGAGCTTCGGCCTGATCATCCTGCTGATGACGATCTTCATCAAGCTGGTCGTGCTCCCGTTTGCGTACAAGAGCCTTTCTTCCTCTGCGAAGATGCAGGTCCTGAAACCCGAACTGGACAAGATCAACGCGAAGTATCCCAAGCAGGAAGACGCGATGAAGAAACAGCAGGCGACGATGGAACTGTACAAGAAGGCAGGCGTGAACATGATGGGAGGCTGTCTCCCGATGCTCCTCCAGTTCCCGATCCTGTGGGCGATGTTCCGCTTCTTCCCGGCCTCCATCCAGCTGCGCCAGCAGCCGTTCCTGTGGGCCGAGGACCTCTCCGCCTATGACGACGTCATCCATTGGGGCACGAGCGTCTTCGGCATGGACCACATCTCCCTGTTCGCCCTCCTGATGGCCCTGTCGATGTTCTTCTACTCGCGCGTGACGATGCAGAACCAGAGCACCGGCGACGACCCCAACGCGAAGATGATGCGCTTCATGAGCCTGTACATGATGCCGGTCATGATGTTCTTCATCTGTAACAACCTCTCCTCCGGTTTGAGCTACTACTACCTGCTCTCCAACCTCATCACGATGCTGGAGACCTGGATCATCAAGAAGTGGTTCGTCCATCCGGAGCAGATCCTCGCGAAGCTGAAGGCGGCCGAAGGCAAGCCCGTTCCCAAGTCCAAATGGCAGCAGCGCCTGGAAGAGGCCCAGAAGATGCAGCGCGAAATGCAGCGGCAACAGGCCCAGCAAAACAAGAAGAATGGTAAGCGATAACCTTTCCGCCCTTTATGAGAAACTGCCATCAGGAGTGAAACTGGTGGCAGTTTCCAAATTCCACCCCGTCGAACGGCTGATGGAAGCCTACGATGCGGGCCAGCGTCTTTTCGGCGAGAACCGACCGCAGGAACTGGCCGCCAAGGTGCCTCAGATGCCTTCCGATGTCGAGTGGCACTTCATCGGTCATCTCCAGACCAACAAGCTCAAATTGGTTCTCCCGTACGTTTCGATGGTCCAGTCGGTGGACTCCTTCCATCTGCTGGAGGCCATTGACAAGTGGGGGAGAGACAACGGTAAAGTCATCGATATCCTCCTGGAACTGCATCTGGGTGCGGAGGAGACCAAGCATGGCTTTTCAGAGGAAGACATTCTCCGATGCTGCGGGAGGACACCCTCTGAAACCCTCCGGTCGCTGCGCGACCTCCGTCCCTCCCATAAATGGGCCCCTCCCTCTGATGAGCCGAGGGTGGCACAGGTTTCAGAGGGTGCCCTCCCTCCGCTGGAGAATGTCCGTATCAGGGGGCTTATGGGGATGGCGACGAATACGGAGGATGAGGGGGTGATCGAGGCGGATTTCGCGCGGATTGAGGCGCTGTTCAAGCGCATTCGCGAGGAGCATCCGGAGCTTCGGGATTCATTCACGGAACTATCCATCGGGATGTCCGGGGATTGGCCGATTGCGGTCCGGCATGGGGCGACGATGGTGCGTATCGGCACGGATATCTTCGGGGCACGGGAATATTGAAAAAAGGCGGCTCGCATTCAGCGGGCCGCCTTTCTTTCCGGGGCATACCGTCCTCTATCGGATCCGGCAGGTCACGGCGCGGTTCTTTTCGCCGGTGAAAGGCTGGACCTTGTCGCCATGGGCGGCGGTGCTGATGCGGGACTGGTCGATGCCGCGGCTCACCAGGTACTGGCGGACGGTGATGACGCGCTGTTCGGAGAGTTCCTGATTGATTTCGGCCGTACCGGTCTGCTTGTCGGCATAACCGTCCAGTTTGACCTTGGCTTCCGGGGTGTTGCGCATGTAGCTGACAAGACGGTTGA